>Ga0193742_1000376_pt1 | contig 31260 bp, 32 predicted proteins | sample L2c1metaG_FD_165511 | JGI IMG/M metagenome (GOLD analysis project Ga0193742, IMG submission 165511) | Soil microbial communities from a riparian zone of the East river system, Colorado, United States - L2c1 | ecosystem: Environmental > Terrestrial > Soil > Riparian zone | place: USA: East River... | reverse complement strand
CTCGACCGTCGCCTGGGACCGCGCCACGGGCGAGCCGGTCGGCCCGGGCATCGGCTGGCAGGACCTCCGGACCGTCGGCACCTGCCTGGTGCTGCAGGGCGAGGGCCTGAAGCTGGCGCCCAACCAGTCCGCCACCAAGTACGCCCAGCTCCTCGACGACGCCGACCCCGACCGCTCCCGGGACCTCTGCCTCGGCACCGTCGACACGTGGATCGCCTGGCACCTGTCCGGCGGCACGGTCCACGCCACCGACCTCTCCAACGCCGCGGTCACGGGCCTGATCGACAGCGACCACGTCGGCTGGGACGACGCCGTGCTCGACAAGCTGCGCATCCCCCGGTCGGCGCTGCCCACCATCGTCGACTCGACCGGTGTGTTCGGCGAGGCGCGGGTGCTCGACGGGTCGCCGCCGTTGGCCGCCCTGGTGGGCGACCAGCAGGCGTCGCTCGTGGGGCAGGGCTGCGTCCGGCCGGGCGACACGAAGGTCACGTTCGGCACCGGCGCCATGCTCGACGTCTGCGTGGGCGACGACCACCCGCCGTTCGCCCGCCAGGGCCCGGCCGGCTGCTTCCCGATCGTCGCCTGGCGCCGCGACGGGAAGCCTGTGTACGGCGTCGAGGCCATAGCCCTCGCGGCCGGCACGAACGTCGAGTGGCTGCGCGACGACCTGGGCGTGATCGACACCGCCGCCCAGTCGCACGAGATCGCCGCCGCCTGCCAGGACAGCGAGGGCGTGGTGTTCGTCCCGGCGCTCCTCGGCTTCGGCACCCCTCGGTGGGACTACGGCGCCCGCGGCACCCTGCTGGGCGTCACCCGGGGCACCGGACGTCCCCATCTGGTGCGGGCCGTGCTCGAGGGGGTCGCGCAGACCGGCGCCGACCTGCTCGAAGCCGCCGAGGCCGACACGGGCCGGTCGATCGCCACGTTGCGCGTCGACGGCGGGATGAGCGACAACCCCACGTTCGTGCAGGCGCTCGCCGATGCGACCCAGCGCCCCCTCGAGCTGTCGCCCGAGCGGGAGGCCACCACCCGGGGCGCGGCCTTCCTGGCAGGGCTCGCCACCGGCACCTGGGCGGGGTGGGACGACGTGGCCGCCACGTGGCACCCGCGGGCCGTGGTGGAGCCGGGCGAGCCGCTCGACCGGGAGCGCTGGAAGGACGCCTGCGACCGCGCCGCCGGCTGGTTCCCCGAGCTGAGCGCCATCAGGTTCTGATCAGACGAAAAACCGCTCGCCGGGCGTGGCCGTAGTAGTGATCGACCGATCGACGAGGAGAGGTAGATGGCGATGTTCCGCAGCCCCCGACGAGGTGTGTTGCTGGTCGTGTTCGGACTGCTGCTCGTGGTCGGGATCGGCGTCGGTGCGTTCCTGTACCTGCGCGACGACGCACCCGAGGAGGCCGACATCACCGACGCTGGCCAGACGCTCGACGACGAGGGCCTCGACGCCGCGTCGATCGAGGACATCACCGGCACCTGGCAGGTGACCTCCGACGTCGGCGAGACCGAGGAGACCAGCACCTTCGCCGGCTACCGGATCGACGAGGAGCTGGGCGGCGGCATCGGCGCGCAGACCGCGGCCGGCCGCACGTCGGACGTGACCGGCACCGTCGCGATCGCCGACGGCCAGGTGACCGAGGCGTCGTTCGAGGTCGACATGACCACGCTGACCAGCAGCGACGACCGGCGCGACAACCAGCTGAAGGGCCGGGGCCTGGAGACCGACGCCTTCCCGACGGCCGGCTTCGTGCTCTCCGACCCGGTGGCGCTGCCGGCGGACTCGGTGACGGGCGACCAGCTGACGTTCTCGGCGCCCGGCGAGCTCACCCTGCACGGCGTCACCAACCCGGTCACGATCGAGCTGCAGGCCGACCTGCGGGAGGGCGTGATCGCCATCGTCGGCAGCTCGCCCATCGTGCTGGCCGACTACGAGATCAGCCCGCCCACGGGCGGCTTCGTCGTCTCGGTCGCCGACGAGGGCAGCTTCGAGTTCCAGCTGTTCCTGGAGCCGGCCTGACGGGCGGTATCGTCGTCTGGTGACGGTGAGTCGGACCGGTGGCCGCGGCGTCGCCTGACGGCGTCGAGGAAAGTCGGGGCTCCATAGGGCAAGGGTGCTGGCGAGAGCCAGGACGAGGTGACTTGTCGATCAGGGCAACAGAGAGCAGACCGCCGATGGCGGGTCACCGGCTTCGGTCGGCGACTCGCACAGGTGAGGGTGAAACGGTGCGGTAAGAGCGCACCAGCGTCGGGGGCGACCCCGGCGGCTCGGCAACCTCCACCCGGAGCAAGGCCAAGCGTGGGAGGACCTGCCCGGTCGATCTCCCCAGGTAGGCCGCACAGATGGATGGCCACCCAGGCGGCGCCCCCGGGCACCGCCGGACAGAACCCCGCTTACAAGCCGGCTCACCGTCACACACCCGGCCTGAGCTGGGCAAACTCCGTTCACGGTCGCCCGGAGTCGGCGTCTTGACACATTTCTGCCACTGGAATCACCCGATCGAGCGCTTTGGCAGGGACAGATCGGTCGGCTCGGAGCAGGCTGCTCACGCTCAGCTCCAGCGGCCTCCGGAGCCCCATGGACCCAGTCGTTGCCGAATTGGCCTCTAGTAGATCAAGGGCGCCGGCTGCGCCGTCGCCTGGCCGTCGCCGCCGGCCTCTGCCTGACGGCCCGGCCGGCACTCCGGCCAACGCCACGCCCTGGCCCGGTCCTGAAGACCGCTCGCGGAGCGACCTCTAATCTGGTGCCCGCCGATTCCTCAGAAGAGCCCGCCTAAGCCCGCCCCCACTACGCCGCCGGCCATAGCCCCCCACACCGTCGCTCCCGCTACAGAGCGGTTGTCGAGCCGGTCCGAGGCATGTTGTGTTCCTTGCTGAAGTATGGACAGGTTGAGTGACTCGATCGCTCCCAACTCAGCAAGGTCGTGTTTGAAGACGTCCTCAAGCGCGAACACCGAGCGCCAGTCACGTTGGTCGGTCAGTCGCTGACCGAACATACGCAAAAGCCTCTCTAGAGTCGAAATCGAGCGCCACAACAAGGCGACTTCGTATCGCGCGCGCTTTCGCCAACCCTTCATCTGGTACCGCGCGCGAAAACGCTCTCGCCAGGGAAGCACCGCGACCTCCGCGGCAGCCTGGTAATAGCCAAAAAGAATGTCGAGCCTGTGTCGAGCAAACGTTTCAACTTCAAAGATTCTTTGACCAACATTCTTAACTTCGGCGAAGTCGAACATCTCCGATCGCAAGTGCCAATAGAGGATTGTTGCTACCTCTCTTACGGATGTCGAGGGTTCGAATTCAAAGGCAACATAGTCGGCCGGCATACTGCGACTTCCAGCACGAAGTACATCCACTCCCTCCTTCTCGCGACCAACGAAATCAGTATGGACAAACAAGAAGGTGCACCCCGGGTTGCACGCCTGCACATAGAGAGGTCTGCCCATTTCCCGTGCCCCATCGCGTAGGATTTGCTCTACTACCTGACCGCCAGTGAGAGCTGTAGGATCGGTATTTTGCTCCCATGCAACAATAGCGGTTACGCCATCCCAACTTACTTCGTAGGTTTCAGTGGGAGCGGCTTCCTCCAATCCGTACAGCGGCTGATTCTTGGCCGGGACATATACCGTGAATTCGATTGGCTGCGACCATTGAACACCGTAGAAACGATCAGATCCATCTAGAACCCTCTGATCGTGAACGTCAGTAGATGTAGGCCAAAAGACCGGACGATCGGACCACTGATCGTCGATGGTGGGTGACTTCACCGCCCGTACCCGAGGGTCATCTCTGAGTGTCGCCGCGAAAGCAGTCAGAATCGCGCCTGGCCGCTCATCCTTGGGCCCGCCGGTGAGGAAGAGCCCAGAACGTGCGATGACGCGGCGCTCTGCCTTCTCTATCGCGGTCAGTTCCACCTGTGCATCTGTCACCGCATCAGCGTGCCATGCGCCGCATGGAGTACAGAGCAACTGAGGAAGCCGGGGCTTCGATCGTCGGATCGCGCGAGCATCGCGCGATCCGACGCTGCCGCTGTCGTCCGGTCCTATCCGGCCCTGGATGGGGTGCCCAGGTCAACAGCCACCAGCGTCCGAAGACGTTCAGGCAGGCAGTGTTCGGGATGCAGCGGTCATCCGATCGCTGGTCACTTCTGCACCGGGATCACTCGGTCTAGCACGTCAGCCGAGATCGAGCGGTCGTCGCGGAGCCAGTGGACGTAGACCTTGGCGACGGTCTCGACGGTGTCGCCTAGGTGCCCGGCGACTGCCGTGAGGGATGCTCCTTCGGCGAGAAGCGTCGATGCGCACCAGTGGCGGAGGCTGTGGAACTTGAAGCTCAGCGCCTGGCACGTGCAGCCGTCGTCTCGTCGTGGCCGGGTGCGTCCGTCAGCTCGGCACCCGGCGCACATGCCGGCCCCCAGGAGGGCGGGCTTCCATGCGCTGTCGTAGAACTGGTCGCGGCGCAGGTCGGCGCCTCGGCGCCCTCGGAACAGCAGCCCGGCGGGGTACTCGTCGACGTGGCGGCGCAGCTCGACGACCACGAACTCGGGCACGACGATGGTCCGTACCTTCTCGGCCTTGGGCGTTGTGAAGACCATTCGCCCGGCGATGCGTTGGCGCTGCCGGTCGATCGTCAGTCGCCGGTCGGCGACGTTGATCCGGTCGTCAGACATGCCGAGGACCTCGCCGACACGCAGGCCGGCCATGCCCAGCGCCACCGCGGCCCTGAATGGTGCCGGCGTGGAGGTGAGGATGGCCAATGCCTCGGCTCGCGTGGGTACGTCCTCAGGACGGACCTGACCTGTCGGGTCGCCGGCCCGGGCCTTGGGTGCTCGGAGTCCCGCCGTTGGATCCCGTCCGATGCGCCCCGCAGCGACGGCAGCACGCAGGATGATCGCAGCCCACGCCATCGTGAGCTTCACGGTGTTGCGGGCGTAGCGCTTGCTGAGCTCGCGTCGGACTCCCTTCAGCACGAGCTGGTCAATGCGCCCGAGTTGATAGCTGCCGAGGTGTGGCACGAGACGAGCCCATACACCGGGCCACGACTCTGCGGTCGTGTCCTTCCACTCCTGGGCGGGCCGCCAGTCGTCGACCACGAACCGCTCGAACGTCTGGCGGCTCAACGCCGGGTCGACGTAGAGGCCCTGGCTCTTCGATGTCTCGACGGATGCGGCGTAGGCCCTGGCATCGACCTTCCGTGTGAAGACCTTCGACCGTTGAGCGCCCGCTGGATTCCGCCATCGAGCGCGCCAGGCGAGAACCTTGCAGCCGCACTCGTCATCACCGGGCCGCTGCCGGCCGGACGACTCACAGTCCCGACAGAGCTTCCAGCGGTATGGCTCGATGCTGGCCATCAGGGACCGCCATCCTGGCGCTGACGCAGGAGCCACTGACGAACATCCTCGGGGGCGTAGCGAACATGGCGACCGACCTTGAATGTCGGCGGACCTTGCCTGAGGTATCGCCATCGCTGGAGCGTTGCGACGGGTACGCCCAGAAAGTCGCTCACGTCGTTGGGAGACCACAGCCGCTCCGTCACCTTGGGCGCGAACGTGTCGACACCTTGAGACTTCGTCATGCCCGGCACGTCCTTTCACGAAGTCGGGGCAATCGACGCCACCGGGGTGGGGTGACGGGTGTGACGGGTTTGGAGGTTCGGTCTCGCGCGTGTGGGGCGCAAAGCTGTGGACCCGTCACACCCGTCACCCTTCGCTCTCTGTGGCGATGCCGACGCCGACGAAGACGGCTCCGACCTTGGTTCGTTGGGTGTCGAACCCTCGGTTCTGGAGCTGGGTAGTGAAGGCCTTGTTGGTGCCGGGTTCTTCGCCTTCGGTGGTGCACCAGCGGGTCCAGGTGTTGTAGAGGTCGCTGGAGCGGGCGCGGTGGTGGGGGCCGAGTAGGCAGCGTTCGTCGAGGAAGCGGCCGAGGGCGTCGGATTCGGCTTTGTAGGCGGCGGTGGCGGCTGCCACGGGGGCGGGTTCGTCAAGGCCGTGGGTGCGCCAGTCGAGGTAGCCGGTCACGAGCCAGGCGAGGATGGCGTCGGCTTCGAGGCCGAGTTTGGCGGCGAGGTCGTCGTCGCGTTCTGCGAGCGGGATCACGACCTGGAAGGGCACAAGCCGGAGCCGGCGCCAGATGCCTTCGTCGCTGCCGCTCACCAGGGGCCGGTGGTTGGTGAGCATCACGAACGTGTGGCTGGGGGTGAAGGACCAGAAGTCCTCTCGCATCCTCCTGGCTTTGATGGCGTCGCCTCCGGTGAGGCGTTTGACGGTGCCTTCGGCGAGGCGTCGGCCGGCGTCGCCTTCGTGCAGGACAGCGAGGCGGAGCCCGAAGAGGTCGGCGTTGCTGGTGGGGTGGGCGTCGAAGCTGCGGGCGAAGAGCAGGTCGGGATCGGCGGGTGCGGCGTAGTCGCCGAGGGCGGCGTCGACGGCGTTGACGAGGGTGCTCTTGCCGTTGGCGCCGTCGCCGTGGAAGATCGGTAGCAGGTGGACCGCTTGGCGGCCCTCGAGCGCGTGGCCGAGCAACCGGGCGAGGAACCGGCGCATGTCGGGGTCGGGTTGGATGCGCTCCAGGAACCCTGGGAACACGGTGCCGGGGTGGTCGGGTCGGTAGGCGGCGGCGGTGACCTTGGTGAGCAGCTGGCCCGGGTCGTGGGCGTGCAGCTCACCGGTCCGGAGATCGAGCGTGCCGTTGGCGCAGTTGAGCAGGAACGGGTCGACGTCGAGGGCGTCGGGCACGATGGCGACCTCGGGTTCGGTGCTGGCCAAGGTGAGGGCCCCGGCGACCCCAGCGGAGGACTCCCCGCGCTTGGCTTCGCGCAGGGCGGCTTTGCGGCGGTCGGGGTCGGCGATGGCGAGGGCGTCGGTGGTGATCCGCCGGGCGATCGTCTTCATCCACCGCTGGGCCTGGCCGTCGATGTCGTGCGCCCAGCGGGTGCCGTCCCACACCAGCCACTGGCGCCACGGGGGCACGTAACGGAGACGGGCGCCGTAGACGTGGATGAACCGCCGGGCGTAGCCGAGCTCGGTCTTGGGTTCGGCGGGCAACGGGTCGTTGACCGCCGAGGCAATGAGCGTCGAGAGGGCCACGGCGGTGGCCGGGTCCTCGTTGACGTCGACCCGCCATGGCGGGCCGCTGCTCTGGTCGGGGACTCGGGAGGGGTTCCGTCGGTCGCCCTCGGCCATCGCGGCGGCCAGCTCGGGGTCGGCGCCGAGCGATGGGGACCATCGGATGTTCGCCACGAAGTCGACCGCAGCGGGCGTCGTGAGGTCGCCTCGGGCGGCGGCGAGCCCCCATGCCCGCTCGCCATTGGACATCAGCGCGGCGGGGTCCTGGAGGGTCACAGGTCGTCACCTCGACGAAGTCGGCCGCGCCGAGCTGGCGCGGGTGCAGCGGTTGAACGCCGGATGTCGGTGGTTCCGGCGGCGATCACAGGCCCCCGAACGTGTGTATGGGGCGCTGTGTGGCCCGTAGAGCCGAATTCAGGACCGCCGGGCGGCGTAGGCGCGGGCGGATCGCCTGGGGAAACCTGGCGGGCTGGTTCCCAGAGGGCGAGTTGTTGGGTGTCGGCTCGGCGGAGGGTGCGGTGGTACCAGGCCAGTGCCCAGGGCAGGCAGTTGGCGCAGTTGCGGTGGGGGTGGCCGGCCAAGGCGGGTGCTCGGCGGGCGGCGTAGGACCAGGCGAGTGAATCGGCGGAGGCGAGGTGGCGGGCGTAGCGGCCGAGGCCGAGGGCCTTCACCCCGAAGCCGTGCAGCCGGATGCCTTCGGCGGCGAGAGCGGCGGCGATGTCTTCGATCTCCGCGCTGGACTGGCGGCGGCACACCGAGCCGAGCCCGACCAGGGGCTCGGCGGTCAGGTCGATCCCGGCGGCGGCGTAGAGGTCGACGCAGCGCCGGTAGTCGTCGATGGTCCAGCCCTGGAGCACTGGGACCCACGGCAGGTCGTCGGCCTGGTGGCGGAGCTCAAGGACGCTGGCGACGGTGCGGGCTTGGTGGTCGGCGACGCTGAGCCCGGTGCGGGCGATCATGACCGGCTCGCACATCCAGTCCTGCGGCGCGGCCCACACCAGTCCGCCGATCTCGGTGGTGTAGCGGCGCACCGCTGTCACGTAGGTGGGGGCGGGGGTTCGCCAGGCGCCGAACATGGACAGCTCGCTGAACCCCCCGGAGTCCAACGCCCAGGGCCCCACGGCGCGGGGCAACCGCCGGCGGCCGGCGAGCCGGCGGTGGGACACGAACAGCGGCACGTCGGTTCGGGCCAGCCAGCTCGGCTCGTGGGTTCCCAGGTAGAGGCGCATCACGCCGGGCGTCCCTCACTGGCCTGGTCGGCTTCGAGGGCGGTGAGGTCGAAAAGGCGGGGCATGTGCACTTGCCGTTCGGCGGCTTGGAGGTACTTGACGCCGTCGGCGAAGTAGGCGGGGTTGAGTTCGACCGCCCGGCCGCGGCGGCCGAGGTGCAGGGCGCGGACGGGCACGGTGAAGAGCCCGCCGAAGGGGTCGTAGATCAGGTCGTCGGGGTTGCTGTAGCGCTCGATGACCCGGTCGACGATGTCGAACTGGAGGGGGCAGACGTGCTGTTCCTGGGCGCGGCGGGATTGTTCGGTGTTGAGCGTCCGCATGCGGTTGATGTCGTGCCACACGTCGGGATGCCAGCTGGCCGGGGCCAGGAGCATGAACGTCGAGGGCAGGGCGCGTTTGTCGTCGAGGATCTCGCCGACTCGCACGTGGGCCTCGTAGTCGTAGACGTGGTGGAGGCTGGCGTCCTTGGCGACCTTGTAGAGGACGTCGGCCGGTAGCGCGGCCAGCTCGGCGGGCGTGAGGTGCCGGTCACCGCTGGAGCGCCAGAAGGCGTGGGCGTCGGTCTGCCACCGGGCCCGGGTGTAGACGCCCTTGTCCTTGGTCACCGGTGTGTCGGCGTAGCCGCGGGTGCGGTCGGTCTGGGGTTTGCGGAACAGCAGGACGTATTCGGGGGACCCGACGCCCATCTTCGAGCTGTCTTTGGCGTTCTCGGACCAGCCCAGCCGGTAGGACTGGTTGTTCTCCCGGACGACGTCGGTGACCACGACGATCAGGCCCATGTACTCGAAGCCGTGGGCCTGGGCGTGGAGGATCGCTTCGGCGTGGAACGGCGACACCGTCGAGTAGCCGGCGCCGGTCATGTTGCCGAACACGATCCGGTCCTTGACGTGGCAGGCGTAGATCCGCCCCGGGCGCAGGACCCGCAGCAACTCGGGCGTGAGGTAGTCCATCTGCGCCCAGAAGTGGTCGTTGTTGTCGGTGTGCCCGAAATCCCGGTACGACGGGGTGTACTCGTAGTGGTTCGCGAACGGGATGCTGGTGACGATCAGGTCGACCGAGTCGTCGTCCATCGCGGCGGTTTCGGGGACGCAGTCGTTGTTCGCTACGACCCACCCGTCGCCGGCGGCTTCGATGCGTTCGACGCCCATGGTGCGGGTGAGGGTGGTGCCGATGTCGGTGCGGGAGAGGCCGTGGCGGCGGATGAGGTCGCTCATGGTGGCGGTCAGCTCCTTGTGCTGGGTCCACTTGTCGAGCAGGGTGCGCAGCACCTCGCGCTCGGACTCGGCGTAGATCAGGTCGATGCGCACCCGCTGCGTCTGTTGGAAGCGCTGGAGCCGGTGGATCGCCTGGACGAAGTCGTTGAAGTCGAAGCCGATCCCGACGAACACGGCGCGGTGGCAGTGCCGCTGGAAGTTGCACCCGGATCCCGACAGGGAGGGTTTGGTGGCCAGCAGCCGGTGGCGGCCCTCGGAGAAGTCGATGATGCGCTGTTCGCGGGTGTCGAGGTCGAGGGACCCGTACACGTCGACGACGTCGGGCAGGTCCTTTTTCAAGGCGCGGCGTTCGTCTTCGAGGTCGTGCCACAGCACGAAGTGGTCGTCGGGGGAGGCGTTGACGATGTCGGCGGCTTTGGCGACCCGGGCGGCGAGGGTGGCGCGCTTCTCCCGGGCGGCGGCCACGACCCCGAGCTCGGCGCCCCGGTAGAGGCGGCCCTGGCCGTCCCGGTCGACGTCGACGTGCGCGGTGTGGTCCACGGGGACCTCGTGGTAGACGACCTCGATGTCCGGCAGCAGGTAGCCGTCGTCGCTGTAGCCGAGGTCGCTGGGCCGTCGCAGGAACACCGCCCAGCTGGCGAGCCAGAGCCAGAATTCGTCGGCCTTGTGCTCGAAGAGCTGCAGGTTCCCGGCCTTCTGGCTGTCGCGTTTGAACCAGCGGGTCAGGGCCTGGCCGACGTCCATGACGCCGAGGAACCCGGCGTAGTGCAGCAGCTCCTTGTGCCGGTTCGGCGACGGCGTGGCGGTGGCGACGAACCGGTACGGCACCGCCGAGCACACCTCCAGGAACGTGGTGGAGGTCTTCGACCCGTAGCTGCGCAACACCGACGCTTCATCCAGCGAGATGCAGGTGAACAGGGCGGGGTCGAGGCGGCCGTCGCGGATGGTCTCGTAGTTGGTGAGGTGCACCACCCCGGGCGTCGGGTCGATGTCGTCGGCCCGGCGGATGAACCGGGTGGTGATCCCCAACGAGCGGGCGTCCCGGGCGAACTCCTGGCGCACCCCCAACGGCACGACGATCAGGCCCGGGCCACCGGCCCGGGCCATGACGAGCCGGACGATCTCGAGCTGCATCAAGGTCTTCCCGAGGCCGAACGCCGCGAAGATCGCCCGGCGCCCACCCTTGACCGCCCAGGCCACGATCGCCCGCTGGTGGTCCAGCAGCATCGGATGCACATCGACGGCGGGGTCGATGTCGAAGCCGTGCCAGCCGCTGACCGCGACCTTGCTGGCCACGAAGTCGTCGTAGACGTCGGCGGTCACGGTGTGACCTCGATCCCGATCGAGCCGATGTCGTGGCCGCACGGGACACAGATCCCGGGCCCGTAGGCGACGTCGCCGACCAGCTGCATCTGGTGGGGGCCGCCATCGGCGGCGACCGAGTCGGTGACCAGCTCGCCGCAGGTCGGGCACAGCGAGTAGACGGCGCCGGCGGCGTCTCGGTGCAGCGTCAGGGCCGGGGCGAGGCAGTCCCCCCGCACGATCGTTGGGCCACCCGTGCGGCGCAGTTGGACCGTCACGCCGTCGGCTCCAGGACCTGGAGCAGCTGGGTGCCGATCCATTGGGCGGTGTTGCAGGGCACGGCGTTGCCGACCTGGAGGGTCTGTTCGCCGAGGTTGCCGGTGATCAGGTAGTCGTCGGTGAAGCGCTGCGCCCGGGCGTGCTCGCGGGGTTTGAGCATCCGGTAGTGGCAGTCGTCGAGCTCGACCCGCTCGGCGGCGGTGAGCAGCGCCGCGTTCTCGATGGTGGTCACGACCGGGAGCGGCCCGGCGCCGGCGGGGCGGGGTCGGGCGCCTTTGCGGTAGGGGACCACGAGGTAGTGGTGGTCCTGGGTCGTGATGGTGCCGAGCGGGTCGGTGAGCGGCTTGGCGAGGTGCTGGGGCTTGGCGTTGCCGCCGTAGCTCTTCACGATGAACGCCCCGGGCGGCGTGACCAGGCCGTGGTGGCGGCCGCTGGTGGTCACCGTCGCCAACGGCTCATGCCCCACGGCGGTGGCTGTGCCGTTGCGGCGGGCCATGGCCACGAACGGCTCGGGCCACAGCAGCAGGTCGCCGATCTTGACGGTCCGTGTCGAGAGGGGCCCGGCCCCGGCGGGCTGGACCCGCACGTCGTCGTGGTTCGCGTTCACGAGCAGAGGGGCGGACACGAGGCCGTGGGAGTCGCTGGTGGTGATCGCCCCGAGCGGCGAGCCGATCGGGTGCGACCTGTACCGGGCCTCGGACAGAGCGCCGTAGTTCTTCACGAAGAACGACGGCGTCACCACGGCGTCCTCGCCGGTCGTGTTGCGGGTGGTCAGCGGCGCCGCGTAGGCGGGGCGGGCACGGTGGTAGCCGGGCCGCTCGAACGTGTTGCCCGCCACCTGAGCCACGACCGGCTGCACGAAGGTGTCGATGCCCCACTGGATCCGCGCCCGGGTCTTCTCCCCGAGCGGCCGGGCGCGGTCCCCGATGCGGGTGCCGATGTCGGTCAAGTCGAGGGCGGTGGCGGCCGGCGCCACCAGCGGTTCGACCACGGTGCCGTCATGGGGGCAGCGGTAGAGGTACTGCTGGCCGTATTTGCCGATCCGTCGCCGGTCGGGGCGCTTCCACGCCTGGCGGCCCTCCACGAGGGCCTCGCAGCGCCCGCACCACGCCGGGGGCCTCGGCTCGAGGTCCGGGAGCGGGATGCCCTTGCGGGTGAACACGATGTAGATGCGGTCCCGCCACTGCGGCGCCGGCGCGTTGCCCTCGCCGTAGACGTGGGCGGCGGACACGTTGACGGTCTGGACCCGGTAGCCCGGGCGCAGCCGGCACATGCCCTCCACCCACCAGTCGTAGAGCTCCCAGTCCCGGGCGAACTCCACCACGTTCTCCACCACCACGGCGTCGTAACGGTGCAGCTCCGTCGCCCGGAGCACATCCAGGGCACAGGCCCGGGTGCGCTCGAACGTCGGGGACTTCACGGCGCCGAACTCCTCGAACGCCTGTTGGCCGCGCACCTTGCGGTTGCCGCCCGCCGGCGACACCTCGGTGCAGATCACCGACGCCCACAACACCCGCGTCCGGGGCAGGCGGCGCATGTCGTAGTGGTTGATGTCGGTGCACAGGAACTCGGCCGACGTGTGGTTCGTGGACACGGTCTCGATCGACCGGGCGTCGTGGTTCGCGCCGACAACGAGCCGGAACCCTGCGTTGACCATCCCGGTGATCGACCCCCCGGCGCCGCAGAACAGGTCGGCGAAGTCGACGTCGGCGGCGAAGGCGGCCGTCACGGTGCGGTCCCCACGGACGTCGGGTCGCCGGCGGGCAGGTTGCCCCGTAGGGGAAACCTGCAACGGTGTGTCCGCTGGTCTGGGCGATTCCGCGAGACCGAGATCGACGACCGACCGAGGACGGTCGTGCCATGCGGGGCAACGCTGGGCAGGCGAGTCGCAGCATCAGCGGTGACCGCTGGCGGGGAGCCGGGCTGGTGCCGGTGAAGCTGGGCCATGCCAGCGGTGTACGGCGCGGTGGTATCGCCCCCGGTCTCGCCGGAGGTCTCGCAGCCGAACTCTTCCGCCCCGGCCACCACCCACCACCCCGGTGAGGTATCGCCGGAGGTATCGCGGGAGCCCTGAGCGGCGGTGTGACCCGGGGCCGCCCTGTCGGCCGGGTCGGTGGTGGTTGTGTGGAGGGCTTGCCGGTCGAGGTCGTCGAGCGGCACCCCGGCGGCGTGGCGGGCGGTGGCCATGCGGGCTCGGCCCGCCCACTGGTCGGGTCGCCAGTCGTGGCGGGCGCGGCAGTGCAGGTGCCCGCAGATCACGGGGCGAGCGTCGAGCTCGAGGTCGGGGATGAAGGCATCCCCGCAGATCACGCAGTGGTCGTGGCCGTAGCGGCGACGGCAGGCCTCATGCGCTCCGGGGAACCGGTGTCGGCGGCTCACGCCCGGTCCCCTGGGAGCTGCTGCCAGACTCGGCCGTCGAGGTCGTGGCCGGCGGCGGTCTTGCCGACCCGCCACATCTTGGCGAACCGGCCCGTGCCGTCATCGACCACGAGCGACTTGGCGCGTGACGGATAGCCCCCGTAGGTCCAGGCCCAGGCGCCCCACTGCTTGAAAAAGAACGCCACCCCGGCGTCGGCGCAGCGGTCGCGGATGTCGCGCACCCAGTTGGGGTGCATCGGCCGGGCTCGGGGGCCGGACTCGCCCCCGGCGATGACCCAGTCGATGCCGGTCAGGTCCAGCGATGGCAGGGGGCCGAGCAGCGGTTCGAGGCTGAGGAACCGCACCGCTGCGGGGGTGTCCCGGAGGTGGTCGGCTCGCCAGGTGTAGCGATCGGACTCGATCGAGGTGCCGAGCCACACGTTCGACAGCGGCCAGGGCCGCTGGTGGTAGACGGCGTGGCCGTCGACGCCGGGGACGTGGTCGGGGCTGCCGGGCGTGCCGGCCCAGCTCATGGCCGAACGCAGATGAACGCCGTCGACGTGGCTTCCGGTCTCGGGGATGCAACGACACCGGTCGGTCACGAAGCTCGCCATGCGCTGGGGGCGCTTGGTCAGCACCTGGAAGGTGTGGCGCTCGGCTTGGGCCATGACCGCCCACACCTGGGTGATGAACTCGTTGGGCACGCCGGGGTGGAACAGGTCCGACATCGAGTCCACGAACCACGTCGTCGGTGGGCGGCGCTGCAGCGGGATGGTGAGCCGCTCGGGTAGGCGGCGGACGTCGCCGGTCCAGTCCGGGCCGCCGTCGGTGACGATGGTCAGGCCCTGGTGGGCGGGTTGCATGGCCCGGTGGGCGACGCCGATGGCGTAGCAGCCATCGCAGCCCGGCGAGACGCGGCTGCAGCCCACGGTGGGGTTCCAGGTGCGCTGGGTCCACTCGATGCCGGTCACGCCACCGCCCCCCGCTGCTGGCCAGCCCGGCGGGCCCGGCGCAGGGCGCGTCGCTGGGTGCCGGTGAGGCCTCCGAAGATGCCCCGGTCCTCGCAGATGGCGAGCGCGTAGTCGAGACAAGCGCCCTGCACCGGGCAGCCCTGACAGACCGTCCTGGCGGCGGCCACCGCGGCGTTGTCGCCGCGCTCGGGGAAGAACAGGTCGGGGTCGATGCCCCGGCAGGCGGCCCGTGCCCACCAGGTGGTGTCAGGTCGGGCGCTCACGCCACGGCTCCGGACGGGTCGAGGTCGATGACGCCCACGCAGCGCAGGCCCTCGGCGGCGGCCGTGGTCACGACGTCGGCGGGGGTGTCGACGGTGGTGGCGTAGCCCTCGGTGACGCCGTAGACGACATAGCGGCCCTCGGGCCGGCGCCGGATGGCGTGTTCGACGATCTGGCGGGCGGTCGTGGCGACGGGGTGGTTCTTCGCGGTGGCGTGGCTGAGGGCGCGCCAGGCGCGGGCGACGCGTATGTCGTCGGGGTCGAGGTAGCGGGTGTGGCCGGAGCCGATCGGGCCGTGCCAGTCGAGGCACCAGCGCCCGAGCGTGCCCGGGAGGACCCCGACGTCGACGGCGACCTGACAGCTCGGGCGGCTGGTCGCGGCGGTCATCGCCGGGTGTCCTGTTGGCGGGCGAGCATCCGCACCGTGTCGTCGGTGGGGGCGAGGACGTGGGTGGTGGCCCAGCCCGCCGGGGTGTGCTCGGCGACGACCAGGCGGCGGCCCGGGGCGGTGTCGACCACCACGGCCAGCAGCTCGGCGGCCGGGCGGCCACCGCGGCGGGGACACGACCAGGCGGCCACGCGCTCGCCGTCACCGAGCTGGTCGACGTCGAGGACCGCGCCCACGACCGGCTGGGGGCGGGCCGGCGTCATTGGACCGGCTCCCCGGTCCACAGCTGCGTGTTGAGGGTGTGAGCGATGGCGTCGAGCACCAGGGCGCTGTTGCGGCCATCGAGGCTCGAGAGCAGCTCGCCGAGCGGGGTGGCGGTGTCGGTGCCGGCGAGTTCGGCGACCAGGCGCAGGATGCGGGCCTCGGAGCCGGAGCAGGGGGCGGTGTCGGCGAAGGCGGGGATGTCGTCCCAGGCGATCCCGGCGCGGGTCACGGTGCCGGCTGGGTGGCGGGGTGAGCCCAGGTCGTTGCCGGCGGCGTCGATCGCCACGACGCAGGCGTCGAGGAAGTCGGTCCGGTGCAGCCAGGTGCCGTGGGCGATGAGCAGCTCGGCGGCGGCCTCGGTGGCGTAGTAGCCCTTGGCCTGGTCCCGGAGCAGGGCCGCGAGGCGCGGCGGGGGTACGTTGGTCATGACTGGTGGTCTCCGATCCTGCGAGAAGAGGTCTTCCGGTTGGTTGGCGTGGGACCGGGGTGGCCGCCCTGGTCCCCGCCGTGACTTGGTGTCGGTGGGTGGTCGGGTTAGTTGGTGCCGGCCCCCAGCGGCTCGGTTGCCGTGGGGTGGGTGCCGTTGGTGCCGGCGGTGGCCCGGGCGTTGAGGTGGTCGATGAGGGGCTTCGCCCGGCCGGTGCCGATCGGGTAGCCGGCAGTGCTCATGCGGTCCATGAACGGCCGTCGGGTCAGGGGCAGGCCGTCGGTGGCCATCTGGTCCGCCACGGTCTCCGCTGCGGGGACCAGCTCTTCCCAGGACCGGGCCGGGGTCCGGTCCCCCGCCTTGGTCCGGGACCGCCCTCCGTTGGTCCTGCGGGCCGGTACCGGTCGGGCCGGGGTGGTCTCGGGACCAGTCTCAGTACCGGTCTCGGCTTCGTCAGCCTCGACCCAGCGGTGCGGCTTCCGGGGGAACGTGGCGCCCTCCGGAGGGGCCTCGGCCGTGGCGGGGGCGACTTCACCGCGGCGGAGTAGGAGGCGTTCCCGGCGTGGTGCCCGGAACCGCCACAGGACCGGCTTGTAGCGGTCCCGTAGGTCGGCCTTGGCCAGCTCGAAGGCGAGGTCCCGGGACCGGGCCTCGGCGAGACTGGTTTCCTCTCGCAGGACCATGCGGCGCCGGAGCCGGGCCGTGGAGACCGGGGCCAGCAGCCAGCGGGACCGGCGGACGCGGTCCATCTGGGCCCGTTCGGTCTTGAGACCGAAGATGGTGCGCACGGCGATGCCGGCGACTTCGACGGCGATGGCCCACACGGCGGGCAGGACCGCGTGGGCGACGCGGCCTTCCCAGGCGGTCTCGCCCACGACGTTGAGGTAGATGGTCACCGCGATGAGCGCCCGGGGGACGTAGCGCAGCCACACCGAGCGGATATCCCGGTAGGCCATGAGCAGGTCCAGGGCGGTGAAGATGAGGATGCCGACGTCGACCGCCAGCGGGACCGTCCAGGCAAGGTGCCCGAAGTAGGGGATCATGCGCTCGTTGACCCGCTCGAAGCTGTTGGCGAACCCCACGATCCCCAGCACGGCGGTGGCGGCGACGACGGCGATCCAGCAGTTCCGTTCGATGTCCCCGACCGGCGCCCGGCCGGCCGACGTCGGGTCGGTGGTGAAGGTGGTCAGGGTCATTGGTCCTGCTCCTGGGAGTCAGCGTTGGCGCGGCGCCAGGCGGCAGCGCGGCGGATGTTCTCGGCGAGGGGAACGGCTTCGAGGTGGTCGGGGCGCACGCAGGCCCGGTTGCGGCACCGGTCGTCGTCGTGGTCGACGGTCAGGCCGTCGCCGATGGGGCCGTTGGCGGCCTCGTAGGCCCAGCGGTGGGCCTTGACGTGGCGGGCCTGGCCGTCGATGACGACCCGGAACCGGCCGTAGCCGTCGTCGGTGAGCCCTCCGGTCCAGGTCCAGCAGCCGGCCGGGTCATGGCTCTTGTCGACCTTCGCCCAGAACCGAGCGTGGTTGTCGCCGGCGACGAACCGGCCCCGGTGCCGGTCCCCTGCCGTTTGGTCGCGAGCGGAGCCGCTGGTCGCGCCGTGGGACCGTCTGCCATCTTCGATGTCATTTCCGCTTAGATCAATCCCATTCCGACCGTTCCGGTCGTCATGGTCTTGATCTTGGGTCCGACCTTCGTCGTCCGGTATCCCGTCCGACTCGGTCGGACCCTGCACCTCAGGGCCAGCACCAGCCGCCAGCGGCTGGGTGCTGGTATCCCGGTCGACGATGTCGTCACTGTTGGGGGTGCGGGAAGCGGCGGCTTCGAGCCGGGCGTCGCGCCAGTTCCGGTAGCGGGTGAGGGTCCCGTTGGCCTCGCGGCCGAGGCGAGCGACCGCCCCGGCGGGCGCGGCGGCCGCCAGAGCCAGGACCCAGCCGGGCACCCCCGCTGAGCTGGCCGTTTGCCCGGCGGCTCGGCCGGCACCCACGAGCCCGGCGACCACAACCAGCACGACGATTGCCTCGATTAGATGTGTGGCGTATTTGTGCCATGTGGTCATGACCGGCGTCCTTTCTGGGCGGGCCGATTCCTGGCCCACAGCCGCAGATCTTCGGGGTCATACAGGTGCGCCACACCCGGCACATTCGACCTTTCCACCGGGTCCGGGAACTCGGGGTCCTGGTGGGAGAGCTTGCGGAGCATCTGGTAAGTGGTGCCGCCGATGCCGTCGCCGTCGTTGGTGCTGGCCTTGCGGAGGTCGACCAGCTCCCGGCCGCCGCTGGCGGGGGTGCTCGCGACCGGTCGCGGCCGAGTCGCCAGGGAAACGCCCCCCTCGCGACCTCGCGACCTCGCGACCACGCTGTCGCCCGACGTCGCCCACGCCCGGGCGTGTTCGTCGGTCCAGCGAGCGCCCTGGGTCTCGATCACCCGACCCTCTGCCACCACGTACAGGCGGCCACGGCGCCGAGAACAGACCGGGGCGGGTTGAATCTCGGGGGCGAGCATTCCCCACGCCTTGGCCGTGGCCCGGCCCAGTATCCGTGAATGGAACTGCTCACGGATCTCCGGGCCGCCCAACGCATTTGAGGTCGCGAGCTGCGCCACCAACAGCACATGCATGCGCCGCTCGCGGCCCATCGACATCAACCCCAACAGCGCCACCTTGGCCGGCGACACCGACCACGACGGATCGCCGTAGCGCCCGGCGTCCTCCGCGGTGAGCTGCCGGCGGAAGGTGTCCCACCACAGCTGCAGCAGCTTGAAGGTGATGTTCGCCTCTTCGACCAGCAGCACGTGGCGGCGGAAGAACGGCAGCGCCTCCCCTGCCGCCTTGGCGGCCTCAGCCGCCATGTTGCGGCGGTGGCCTTCGGCGCCGAGCGCCACCAACGCGAGGTGGATGGACTCCAGGTCCCGGGCGATGTGCGCCAGGCCCCGGGCCCACTCGTGGCTGGTGTACTTGAAGTCCAGGATCGTGACATCGGCGCCGCCGTGCATCAGCTGCGCCGCCTGGCCCTTCAAGGTCTCGCTCTTCCCGCCCCCGGAGCCGATGCTGTACAGGCCGTGCGGTGACTCGGTGTCGAGGTTCGTGGCCACCGGCGCCCAGCCGCTGGTGCAGCCCAGCAGCGGCGCCCCCGACATCTGGGCCTCGATCATCTCCAGCACCCGGGGGTCGTGCGCCCACACCATGGGCGGGATCGGCAGATGGAAGCGGGGCCGGATGACCAGGAAGTGGTTCGGGCCGGTGAGCCGCCACGACTCCGTCGCGTCGCCCAGCGACAGCTTGCGACGCACCACGTTGGCCACCGCCTTGCCCTGACCGTCCTCGCCGTCGGCGATGAACCCCGGCGGCAACGCCACCTCGACCTGCCCGCCCGCCTGGGCGAAGCCCTTCGGCACGAACAGGTAACGGCGCGGCGGCGTGCGCTCCGGGTAGCCCAACACCGAGTGCAGAGCCCGGTGCAGCGGCCACACCCACGCCCGGCGATGCGCCCACCCCAACAGCGAGTCCGTTGCCGCCCACCCACACGACGCCAGCACCAGCCACCCGGCCATCCCGGTGGCCCAGGCGGTCGGGGTCGGCCAGCGCAGCCACGCCCCCACCAAAGCGGCCACCGCCGCGAGGGTGGCCCAGCGCACCAGCATCCGGAACACCCGGGGGTAAGCCGACCAGCGCGGCGGCATCCGATCCGACCAGGCGAAGGCCTTCGTACCGAACCGGAACCACGTCGCGTTCGTGCGTCGCCGCCCGTCGAGCTCGGCGGCCGTCACGAACCGCCACACCTTGCGCCCCCCGCCAGCCACCCCGGCGCGGTCCTTCACCCACTTCGGTGGCTTGATCACCTGCAACCCCACCGGGCCCCGCCCGGCCCAGCCCCGCACCCGCACACCCGCGGGCTCGGCGGCGGCTGCGGAGTCGGGGTCGACCTCGCTGCCCGGCTCAACATCGTCGGCGTCGTCGGCGGTGGGGATGGGGGTGGCGATGATCCGCTCCCGGTCCCGGATCGCCACCGCCCCGGAGCGACGCTCCACCGAGCCGTCGGGGGCCACCACCACATCGGGGGTCACCACCTCGGCCGGCAGGCTCGCCGCCGCATGCGTGTCGTCGAGCTCGGCCATCACGACCCCCTACGCCACACCGAGGACCACACCGCACCGGCCACGTTCTCGACCGTCTCGCCGAACAGGGCGCGCTTGTTGCCCGTCTCGTCCCACCGCAACGGCGGATAGCGGCGCTGCCACTGCGGGACCGGGCGGAACCGGTTGAACCGCTCCGCCTCCCGGCGCTGACGACGCCGGCGCGACGACAACCGCCGCTCGAGCTTCTCCTCCACGGGGCTACGCCACATCACCCACACCCCCACGACCAGTAAGTGCCGGCCGAAGCGCCGACACCACGCACCACGCCCCAACGACCCGGCCACGGCCCCCACGAACCCCGCCCCGGGGGATCGTGAGGCCGCACAGCCGGTTCGCCGTCACGCCATGCGGGCGTCGACGCCGCAGCGGCCCGAGCGAACACCGACACCTGGTCCGCAGGCATCACCGCTCACCCCGATCACGTTCAGCCCGGTCTGCGACCCAGTCGGTCAGCGGGCCCTCGCCGTTGTCGTCGCCGTCCCAACCCCCGTCGAACTGCCCGGCGGTCCACGCGGTCACCCGCAGGGAGCGCAGCGACAGGTGCTCCCAACCCGGGCCCGCCGCGAAGCGGCCCGGGTCGGCGCCCGGGCCGTCGCAGGCGTAGCCGTCCTGGTCGATCGGGCCCCGGTATCCGATCTCCCGCAGGGCCCGCAGCCGGGCGCCGGCCTCCATCGACCGCGCCCGGGGCCGGGCGTAGAACCCGTCGACCCCCATCCCCGCCAACGTGCGGTTGAGCGGATTCGACATGTCGCCGGGCTCGAACCGGCGCTGACGCTCGTTGTCCCGTGACCAGCCCATCACGCCCCTCCCCCGCTGCGTCGCGCCGGCGTGTCCAGCCCCACGGTCTCGATGATCGGGTCGGGGTAGATCCGGCCCCGGGTCGCCACGATGTGGCGGTCGCAGACGTTGCGGTCGTGCGTTCCGTAGTGGGCGTGGCGGTAGGTGATCCGCTGCGTGGCCGCGTCCTCGCAACGCCACGCGTTGTCGAACATCGACCCGGCGTCGAACTCGCATCGCGGTGCGGTCCACGCCGTTGCGCCCTTGGCGTCGTCGGACTTCACGCCGCCACCCCCTCACCCTGGTCACCGTCGACGTCGACGTCGGGGTCAGCGGGGGTGGGCGCGGGGTAGGTCGCGGCCATCCGGGCGATGTCGGTGTCGCTGATCCAGCTGGCCCGCACCCAGGTGGGTTCGATGTCGCCGTCGAGCAACACCCACCCACAGCCCGGCGTCGTCTTGGGAATGCGCTCGCAGCGCGCACCACGCACCCAGGCCTCCTGACCGAGGATCATCTCGACCTCATCCGCGTCGACGGTCCGCAGCGCGACCCTCGTGGGGAAGGCGCGGCGCAGGTCGGGCTTGAGCTGGCTGGGACGCTGCACCGCAGCGACCACGTGGAAGCCGAGCGCCCGGCCCTCCGACAGCAAGATCCCCAGGGCCTGGCGGACCCGCTCCCGCACGTTCTCGTCCCCGTAGGTGGCCAGGTGAGCGAGCTCGTCGATGATCACCACGACCAGCGGGTCGCCCACCGTGGGCTGGTGCTGGCGGGCGATCCCGGCGAGGCGCTCGGCCCGGGCCAACATGTCGTCGACCGCTTCTTCGAGCATCCCCGCAATGGCCTCGGCGGTAGTGGCGAAGCGGGCGAAGAGCGGGCACGACGGGCGACGGGTGGTCGGGTCGAGGGCGCCGTGGCCCAGCTCGACACCACCCTTGGGGTCCGCCACCCGCATCTCGGCGACCCCCGCGTGGGTCCAGGTGAGCAGGGAGCGGATGATCGACCACAGCACCGAGCCCTTGCCGGCCTCCGTCGCCCCGCCCACCAGCACATGGGTGCCACGCAGGCGCAGCCGCCACGGGCGGCCATCGCCCCGGCGGCCGATCGTCAGGCCGTCCAAATCCGGCCTGCTGGGGATGGGCAGCGCCGCCACGACGGGGATGTCGAGCCGGAACGTGAACTCCAACTCGATCCACCGCGGGCGCAGCGCCCGAGCCCGGCAACCCTGGGCGCCGAAGGTCTGGGCCAGCGCACCGGTGCGCGACTCCCAGTCGATCGACTCCTGGCCCGACACGAGCTGCACCCGCACCACATCCGCCGCCCAGCTCGACCGCACCCGACCCAACCGGGGGATCAGCTCGGCACCGTCGAACCGGCACGCCAACCCCGACAGAAACATCGCCGGGCGCCACCGCCGCCGATACACGACCTCGCGGCGCCACGACGCCCGCGCCCGCGCCCCCACCAGCTCCCCGAACGACACCGGGTGCCCCCACGCCCACACCACCCCGGCCGCGGTGGCCAGCACCACCAGCGCGGCGAGCGCCCCCACCCCAGCGACGACCGCCACCGAGGCGGCCACCACGAGACCGGCACAGGCCCAGGGGTGCCAACGCAGCGCCCACCACCCCGCCCGTCGACAGGCGCCCAACACCTCGCCCACAACACGCTCCCCGTTCATCGCTCAACCCCCATCCGGAACCGGGCAAACCGGCCCCACCGGTTGTTCGCCAACCCCTCACCCGACACCGCCCGGGCCATCGCCGCGGTCGCCGCCCGGGCGCCGCCCTGCGCCAGGCCACCCACATCCGGCACCCCGGCGAACACCCGGTCCGACACGCCCCGGCCCGTGCCCAGCGCCGTGCGGGTCGCCACCACCGCCCCGGCGGCGGCCATCGCGCCCCGTCGGCGGCCCGCACCCGCGAGCACCCCGTAGCTCACGTCATCCGGCGGCGCGACCGGCTCCGCCGGGCCGGCGTCGACCGGGCCGGCGTCGACAGGCGACTCGACGCCGCCCGACACGAGCTGCTCAACCGCGCCCGTCACCGGAGGCGTGTCGCGCCGCTCGACGACCGCGGGCGGGAAGTCCTCCGGCTTCGGGGTGCCCTCGAACCCGGCGTCGGCGGGCTCACGGCGCTCGACACGACCAGCGGTCATGCGCTCTGCTCCCACTGGTCGCCCGGGTCGATCCACACGACGCCCTGGGCCGGGTCCGACGTGTCGCCCAGTCCCACCAGCTCCAGGCCGCAGCCGCCACACGCCGCGTGTGCCACGAACAGGCGGCCGTGGCCCGGCCGAGCCTCTTCCCGGCCCGCCGCCGCCAGCCGGCCACCACAGGCCGGGCAGGCCCCGACCTGCACCAGCCAGGCGCCCTCACCCAACGGTCCGCTCCCGACCGGCGTCTGCACGTCGCTCGGCGACGGTGCCGGCGGCACCGCCGGCACCCGCTCGGGGTGGCGGCCGTCGAACCAGTCCGGAAACGCCACCAGCCGCTGCGCCACGAACCAACCCAGCGCAAGGCCCAGCACCGCCAACGCTCCCGCCGCGACCTGGCCACCCGCCAATACCGCCACCACCCCTGCCACCAAGACGACTGCCAGCTCGGGGAAGCGCGCCAACAGGCGCTCCGAGGGCCCGTAGCGGCCCCACAACCTCGACGCGACCCAGGTGACCGCGAGCAGCGCCCAGAAGCCGCCTGGGTCCCACGTCCAGGCCACCAACGCCGCACCCACACCGATCGTGCGGCCCGGCCAGCGCAGCAACACCGCCAGCCCCGCCAGCCACGCCACCGCGGACACGGCGGTCGCGAGGCCGCTCACAGCCCCTTCTCCAACGTCAGAACCACCAGGAACAGGCCGAACACCAGGCGGTACGGGTTGCACACCCAACGCACCAGCCGAACCACCAGGCTCGGACCCATCACGTACCGGCGGCCGATCACGACCCCACCTCGCAGTCGCAGAAATCGATGCAGCCACAATCGAGGCCGGCGTCGTCGAACTCGGCGGCCACCGCGGCGACCACCGACGGCACCCGGCCGCTAGCGGGTCGCTCCCCCGTGACCATGAGCGCCACAGCGGCATCCCACCCCGCACCGAACCCGGCGAGGTACACCGCGTTGTCCGGGTCGATCACGTAAATCGGCGAGCCACACTCACTGCAATCGTCGAGCTGGTCACCGACCAACGCCCCCAGGACGTCGACCTCGACCACCAACTCGCACCCCTCACAGCGAGCCACAACGCTCGGCGGCAGATGCGAGGTCGAAGCGCCCGTCAAAGGGCGCGTATCGTCAGGGACCGTCATGACGGGATACCTCCGTCGTGGCCGGGCCCCGGGGTGTTAGCGCACCGCCGGGGCCACTCGTTTGTTGCTTGCGAGCAAGATACTCCCAACGTTGCTCCGAAGCAAGAGATAGATTTGAGCGGGTGGAACTCCTCAGCACTGTTGAGATCGGCGACCTGCTCGGCATGACCCGCCAGGGCGCCGACCGGCTCACCCGAACGGCGGAGTTCCCCAAGCCCATCGCGGAGCTTGCGGTCGGCCGCGTTTGGCAGCGCTCCGACGTCGTCGCTTGGGGCAAGGCAACAGGCCGACTGGCCGCCGACGTCGAGTAGTCGGGTCGGCAGTGATTGAACTCTCGCTCTCATGTGGGCAGCGGAACACGACCTCACCCGCGCGACTCGCACGGGGGTGCGCCCGTAGAAAAGTGCGGGTTACGGCACTGAGAGCATCCAAGAATGGCCAGGTAACGTGAGGATCTCCCCTCGCTCGGAGGAGCGGCATGACCGACGAACTTGACCGACCGATCGGTGAACGGGTCGCCATCTACCGGCGCCGCAGGGGCCTAAGCCAAGCGGTGGTCGCCGGGCTTGTCGGCCGGTCGGAAAGCTGGCTGTCGCAGGTTGAGCGCGGCACCCGCTCTGTCGACAGGCTTTCGGTTCTGATCGACCTGTCCAAGGTCTTGCGTGTCGATATCGCTACCCTCACCGGCCAGCCATTCGAGCTGGGGCCGAACGGCGACGACGGGTTCGGAGCGGTGGCGGGAATCCGCGCCGCCGTCAATGACCATCGATTTGAGCCGTCCGACGCCCCGGAGGCCCGAGACGTCGCAGCGATCGAGGCGGCAGTATCAGAGGGACAGGGCCTCTACCAAGGAGCGCAGTATGGGCGCGCTGGAGCGCTGGCACCGTTGCTCGTACGCCACGCCGAGGCTGCGACACGCACCCTTGAGGGCGCCGACCGGAGCCGGGCATTCAGCGCTTTGGCCACGGCCTACCACCTCGTGACGGCCCTCCTGTCCCGTACCGGCGAGACAGAGCTTGGGTGGGTAACAGCGGATAGGGCGATCCGAGCGGCTGACGAGGCTGAGAACGCCGACCTGGTCGCAGTCGGCCTCTACCGGCTCGGGCACGTGATGCTCCGGGCCGGCCGCGCGGACGAAGCCCACCACCTCGCGATCAGCGGCGTCGCGCGTGCCGGCATTGGCGATCCAACCGGACCAGGACGAGTATCGCTGCATGGCGCTTTGGCCTTGATCGCTGCGATCTCGGCGGCCCGCAACGACGACAGACGCGAGACCCTCCGCCTACTTCGTGAGGCAGACCATCACGCAGACGCATTGGGCGACGATCGCAACGATCATTGGACCGCGTTCGGGCCGACAAACGTTCGCATCCATGCCACCTCGTGCGCCGTCGAGCTCGGAGACGCTGCCGACGCCATCCGTAACGGCGAAACCGTCCACCCTGAACGCCTTGCCCCAGGGCTGCGAGGTCGCCGCTCCCACGTCCACATCGACCTCGCGTGGGCATACGGCCAACAACGCAACGACCCGGCAACCGTGCTGTCGCTGCTCGAGGCGGAGCGCGTGGCACCTGAGGCGATTCGCTACAACGTCGCAGCGAGGGAGCTCCTGAGGGAATGTCTCAAGCGGGAGCGCCGCCTGGCCACTCCCGGTCTGCGTGGTCTGGCGGACCGAGTCGGAATAACTGGCTGACGATGCCGAGTTTCGGTTCCAAGGAGGGCAACGTGCTCTACCTAATCGCATGCGCTGCACCGCCGACTCAGCAGCTGACGAGCGTCGTCGAGCAGCTACAACAAGCCGGCTGGAACACGTGCGTCATCCTCACACCGGCGGCGACCCACTGGGTCGATGCCAGCTCGCTGACCAAGCTGACTGGCAACCGTGTCCGAAGCGATTTTCGTGGCCCTCGTGACCCTGAGTTCGCCCCCAGGGGAGACGCCGTGCTTGTCGCTCCCGCCACATTCAACACCATCAACAAATGCGCCACGGGAGCGAGCGACAACCTCGCGCTCGGCCTCATGAACGAGGCGATCGGTCGCAACGTTCGGATGACGCTTGTGCCGTGGGTGAATGATGCCCTGGCCGCCCATCCTGCTTACAAGGACAGCCTCATGAGGCTCGAATCGGCGGGCGTCCGCATAGCCACGCCGCAACCCGGCCAGGACATCGACTCTGTGGCGCTCGGTGCTGTCGGCCGACCACAACGCTGAACCTGGCGGGGCTGCGCCGGCTTCTGACCGTCGCTCCGATCTACCCCCGGGTCCGTTCGACCGTAGCTGAGCCGAAGGGGACGCTGCCTTCGTCCCATCGATCGTCTCTCAACGCATCGTTACGAGATAGGCGCGTCATCAGGCGAACTTGCCACGAGGAAGGCAAATCACCTGGTCCCAGAGCGGATCGATTCGACCAATTTCCACACCGAGCTACTAGGATTCGCGAACCCACCTGAGCCGTCACCAAGATGCTTCGCGTCGAGGGACTTCGCCCGCGTGGTCGCCTCCTCATAACGGTCAAGCAGCGACGCGACAGCATCAGATGTTAGATGCTTACCGCAGTGCAGGAGCTTCTTACTGAGACTCTGTGCTTCACCACGCTCAAGATGACGAGTCCAATCCTGGAAATGAAGAACGAACCAGAGCTCGAGACACGGATTCGTCAGCGCTACGCCAATTCCGGCCTGCGCAGCTTGATCTAGTGCCTCAGCAAGGTTCGGATGCCGGTCGACATCGAACACACACCAGATCTCGTCGTACGACGCCCCCCGTCCGCGCTTCGCTTCCCGTATGGCACGCTTCTTTCGCTCGACAGCGAGTTGAACCAACGTCTTCGGCATGCCGTGCTCGGGGTCGATTAGTAGCGAGGTGTCCTTGAATCGGCGAGCCCAACCCTGCAGGTACAGCACCTCTGTACGCTGACCCTCAGTCAGGGCCAAGATCGTCCGCCGCCGAGCCAGCGCTTCTCTTCGACGCGGCCGACCGGCGGCGAATGAGCCTCTATTTTTCACAGGAAGTCGATGTTACAAGATCCGCTGCAGCAGCGAATCCGTGATGCGAGACGATCGGCACAGCCCCGTACCTTCCCTCTCGATACCGTCTAGCTACGCTTTCCTGCTTTCTTGGGCTAAAGGAGGAAAGCGGGTAAAGCCTACTCTCTCCATTTTCCAACTTCTCAGTGAACCAGATCTGATCGCGACCAAGAATCCTGTCACCAACCGAGTCGCCCAGCAAATAGGGGTCAAACGAGTTGAATACGAGCTGCGCGTTGTGTGGGTTCGTATCTGGATCCTGGAACATCGCCACGAGCTGCTCAACCAGTGCCGGATGCAAGCTGGCGTCAAGCTCATCAGCCAGCAAAACACTGCCATCGGCGAGAGCATCGATGACCGGCCCTACGAGGCCTAACCATACTTGGGTGCCCAAAGATTCATCGTCAAGATCAAACAAGACAGCTTCACCGCTCGGGCCCTCATGGGCTAGCTGAAGCTTCATCATTCCAAAGGCAACATCGACTTCATCGTCATCGTCCTCGACGAGTTCGATGGAAAGAACGCCCTCACCGGCAAGGTTTGAGCGAGCGTACTGAAACGCCTTTCGGACCTGTTCAACCAGCTCCGGCGGTGGTTCGAGTTCCTCTACATCAACGATCCCCAGATCCGCAGCCTGCAGGAGCGCTAGAAGCTGCTTCTTCCTCTCGGGACGCTTCAGCAGCTTGGCAGTAAATACTGTACGATTATGGCGATTCATAGCTTCGGCAATCCGCAGGTTTTCGCGGAACCAGCCGTACAACGCCATCAACGGTTCGTACTTGGCTTGCCCAGCAGTTGATAGAAAAAGAGCATTTGGACGCAGGAGCCGTTCTACCGCTCGACCCTCAAGCTTCGGAATATCACCCAGCTTAACGGAGAGATCGTCCTCACGTGTAAATATAGTCGCCAACTTACCCTTAGGGTATCTGTAGGCCCATTCACTTAGAATTCGATCATCATCGAAGCTAAAGCCATAATCATGCCGTATGCCGTTCAGTACAATCGATACCTCGAAGAAGGTTGGGCTATTTAGATCTGCACTCGTAAAGCGGAACGGATGGCGAGGAAGTCCGCCCTCAGGTCGATTCTTGCTAAATGAACTAAGAACATGACTCCGCATCTCGTGCATGGCTCGCAGCACGTTTGTCTTACCTGATGCATTGGGTCCAAAGATTCCTGCACAGGGAAGAACCTGTATTGGATTGCCGCCCTCGCGCCACGGGACCGTGCGAGCCACATGTGGCTCCCCCATACGCGTTGCCACGAACGACAGATGCAGATCCTCGCGGAACGAACGGACGTTTCCCGCTCGAAACTCCAGCAGCACTGTCGACGCCTCACTCCCTGCGCCCACCATGATTGGATCCTCGCAGATATTCTGCGAAATTGTCCATGTAGAACCGGTTACAGTCCGACATGAGGTCGTTTATCGCACAAAATGTGCAGCTCGTACTTCTTGGCGTGCACTCTACCTCCCAATCGGTGTCAGATCACTCACTCTGCGTGCCCAATCCGGCGGAACCGCCAGTTGCATGGAAGCGGGCCCAGGTCAGGACTACGCGTCGAGGGTGACGTTTCACAGCTCGGATGAGGGGCCCTCCGTGCCGCCGAGGCCTCGGACACGTAGGGCGCCCAGCACGACCTGATGCTGGATCTTCCGGAGCCACGAGCGATCACAGCACCGTTCGTAGCCGCTCGCCGAGTTGGGCCATCGTCGAGATGACGTCGTGTCCGAGTGGCGCCAGCTCGTCCTGAAGGTCCGGGAGACGACCGGTACTGACGGCCTCGCCGACGATGTCACCCATCTTCTCGATCAGGTCATGGACCTTGGCCCGGAGGCTGTCATCAGCGATGCGAGAGGTGAGCACGACAGCGCGCGCATGTACCGATGTCCAACGGGGCTCGTCCTGGCGGGCAGTCGCCATCTTCGAGAAGTCCCCGCCCGCCTCTCGGTGGCGCCCCACCCAGTGAAGGACTTGATCGAGTGTCTCGCGCTGCAGCGTGGGCAGCAGATCCTGCAGCTCGATGTACGTGTCGCGCTCGAATCCCCTCCGGCGCGTGTCCTCAGCGACAAGGCGCTCATGGGACCGTCGTCGGGATTCGTCGACTCGGCTCAGCGCGTATCCACCAACCAGCGTCACGACCGGCCAGATGTTGTCCCAAGCGAGGTCATCGATCATGGCGCCGATCCTCCCACCACCTCGCGGGTCCGCCGCTCAGCGAAGGAGCTCCATTGCCCCAACGGGGCTACTCGATGCGGGATGACCAGAGCGGGGAGTCGCCGCTCAGGACATGGTTGTAGAACAGCTCGTGCGGCGAGCGGTAGAGCACGCCCCAGGTTCCATGCCGGCTTTCAAGGAGCCCGAGCGGAATAGCGCCGTCGACGGCGACAAGATCGGCGACCGCCTGGGCGTCGCCCTTGATGCTGTACCAGCCGTCGAAGTAGATCTACTGGACGAACGGGTGCTGCTGGCTCGTGGGCATGTCGATGCAGTCTTACCGACGGCCCGGCGCATGGACCTGTGGCGTGGCCGAGCCGACACCGAGGTGACGGGTGTGACGGGTCTACAGGTTGTTCTTCTTACGCGGGCGCGCCTGCGTCGATAAACCGTCACACCCGTCACCCGTCACCCGTCACCCCGCTTCCTAGAGCGCCGGCCGGAGCCGGAGCTCGTCTGAGCGGAGGTGGATCGCCCACGGCTGCCGGCCGTATGACCGACCGCCGATGCGCCGCTCAGGGACCTGCTGAGCCGGCGGGTGGAGGCCAGCTCGGGTGCGCTGGGGGACAGGTGGGGGACCGCTCCCTACCAGCGCTGCCCCCTGCGGCGTTGACCAGGACAGACGCTCGATCGTTCCAGCGGCCTCCGGAGACGCTGACGCCTTGCGGAATCCGCCTCTACGGGATCAAGAGCCGCTGTCAGAGCCGGCGATCCTGGCTGGGAAGGCACCTGGCCCTGACACCACCCTGGTCAAAGGCCAGATAGGCGGTCATATAGCGTGAGCAGCAATGGACTGGTCGGCAGTTGGCCAAGCGGCCGCGGGCACAGTGACGGTGGCAGCGGCAGCCTGGCGTTGGCTGGGCGGTGGGGTGTCGTCCGACAGCCGACGCCGCGGGATCCACCGCAACCTGGAACTCTACGCCCAGCTGCCCGAAGACTTCGGAAGCCGCGACGCGCTTGCTCGTGACATTGATCGCCAGGTTGGACTGCTTATCTCCGAACTGCAGGTCGAGAAGCGCGTCGACCCAATCGGCATCTGGCTGGGGCTCGCCTTCGTCGCTGGGGCGGGCGCAATCGTCTACCGCATCCTCGCCGTGGACTGGACAGGCTGGTGGTGGTGGGTCGTTGCGTCGTTGGCGCTCGTCGGTGTCGTCGGTCTGTCTCAAGACGCGATACCTCGTGAGCGGGATGAGCGGGGCCGAGTGATCAAGAACCCGAAGGAATAGGGGCCGAGGTGTGACGGGTGTGACGGGTCTCCAGGTTGTTCTTCTGGCGCGGACGCGCCCGCGTCGATAATCCGTCGCAACGCGTCACCCGTCACCTTTCCGATGCCACATTTCTGACACACGAGCCCGCGAGACCGAGCGAGTCAGCGCGAGGTGGCGCGAGGTCGAGGTCCTGCTCGCAGCGGCCGACTCGTCTGAGACCACGAACGAATGTTCGCCATCGATTGTCCCCCGCTTACAAGCCGACTCACCGTCACACACCGGGCCGGGCGGCGCTCTCCGTCGGCGTCGGCGCCGGTGGTCAGGTGGCCTCGGGACCCAGGAGGTCGTGGACTCCTGCGAGGTCGATGAGTCGAGCGACGTTCTCGGTCGCCGGGCCGAATCGGAACGTGCCACCGGCGTCGACCACGAGGGCTCTCGCGGCGAGCAGGCCCCCGAGACCCGAGGAATCGACGAAGGTCAGGCTTCCGGCGTCGACCGACACGTCGCTGACACCGTCCGCGACCAGCTCGGCCACGGCGACCTCCACCGCATCCCCGCCCTCGAGACCCAGCTCTCCGGAGATCACCATCACACCGGTCGCGCCGACCTGACGGCGCTCGATCGACACCGGAGGGGCGTGGACGGTGCCGGCTGTGACGTTGTCGCCGAGCTCGTCGTGGCTCCGGCGCTGCGGCTCGGTGGGTTCCATACCTTCCGGCTACCCCGTCGGACGACGATCCACCCGGGGGTCCGAGGCCTCGGGCCGGTCCCACCGTCACATCGCCCGCACTGGACCCTTGGCCGTCACACCCCGTACCAACCACCCCGCCGCCGCCCCAAGCGGTGCAGGGC
>Ga0193742_1000375_pt1 | contig 31277 bp, 28 predicted proteins | sample L2c1metaG_FD_165511 | JGI IMG/M metagenome (GOLD analysis project Ga0193742, IMG submission 165511) | Soil microbial communities from a riparian zone of the East river system, Colorado, United States - L2c1 | ecosystem: Environmental > Terrestrial > Soil > Riparian zone | place: USA: East River... | reverse complement strand
GCGGGGCGTTCGCCGAGCTGGGCGCCGAGAAGTCGACCGGCACCCGTCTGTTCGCGGTGTCGGGGCACGTCAACAGCCCGGGTGTGTTCGAGGTCGAGTTCGGGGTGACGACGTTCCGCGACCTGCTGTACGGCAAGGAGTACGGCGACGGCATCCGCGACGGCAACAAGCTGAAGGCGTTCATCCCTGGCGGGGCGTCGGCGCCGTGGTTCTTCGAGGAGCACCTCGACCTGCCGCTGGAGGCGGGGGCCGTGGGTGCGGCCGGGTCGATGCTGGGCTCCGGGGCGATCGTGGTGATGGACGAGACCACCGATGCGGTGAAGGCCGCCTGGCGGCTGGTCCGCTTCTTCGCCCGCGAGTCGTGCGGCAAGTGCACGCCGTGCCGCGAGGGCACCGCCTGGCTGGAGAAGCTGCTGCGCCGGATGCTCGACGGCCAGGGCCGCCCCGGCGACGTCGACAAGCTGATGGACGTCTGCGACAACATCTCCCCGCAGATCACGTGGCCCCCGAAGCAGACCACGATCTGCCCGCTGGGCCCGTCCGTGGTGTCGCCGATCGCGTCGGCGGTGCTCCGCTTCAAGGACGAGTTCGCGGCCTACTGCGGCGGCGACGCCGAGGTCACGGTCGCCATCGGCGGCAAGGCCTACCTCTCGCAACCCACGCAACCCGAGCAACCCGAGCCCGCGGAGGCACCGGCGTGACCGACGTCGAGGCGCCCACGGACACCGTCACGGTGACCGTGGACGGGAACGAGATCGTCGCCGAGAAGGGCGAGCTGGTCATCGCCGCCGCGGAGCGGAACGGGGTCTACATCCCGCGGTTCTGCTACCACCCGCGCATGAGCTCGGTGGGCATGTGCCGCATGTGCCTGGTCGAGATCGACACCGGTCGGGGCCCGGCGCTGCAGCCGTCGTGCATGATCGAGTGCACCGACGGGATGACCGTGCTCACCGAGTCGCCCGCGGCCCAGAAGGCGCAGGAGGGTGTCCTCGAGTTCCTCCTGATCAACCACCCGCTCGACTGCCCGGTGTGCGACAAGGGCGGCGAGTGCCCGCTGCAGGACCAGACGATGTCCTACGGCCCGGGCGAGAGCCGGTTCGTCGAGGAGAAGCGCCACTACGAGAAGCCGATCCCGGTGAGCGACGTGGTGCTGCTCGACCGGGAGCGCTGCATCCTCTGCGACCGCTGCACCCGCTTCGCCAAGGAGGTGGCCGGCGACCCGCTGATCCACTTCCTCGACCGGGCCGACCAGACGCAGGTCAACACGTTCCCCGACCAGCCGTTCGCCAGCTACTTCAGCGGCAACACCGTGCAGATCTGCCCGGTGGGGGCGCTGACCGCCACGCCGTTCCGCTTCAAGGCCCGCCCGTGGGACCTGGAGGAGGCCGAGACCACCTGCACCGGCTGCTCGGTCGGCTGCCGCATGGTGGTGCAGTCGAGCCGCAACCAGGTGCTGCGCTACCAGGGCGTCGACCTGGAGCCGGTCAACTGGGGCTGGCTGTGCGACAAGGGTCGCTTCGGGTTCGAGGCCGTCGACAGCGACGAGCGCCTGGGCAGCCCGCTGCTGCGCGACGAGGGCCTGCTCCTGGAGCCGGCCAGCTGGTCGGCGGCACTGGAGCGGGCCACCACCGCACTGCAGCAGGGCATCGACCGCAGCGGCCCCGAGGGCGTCGCCGTGCTCGGCGGCTCCCGGCTCACCAACGAGGACGCCTACGCCTGGGTGAAGCTGGCGAAGGGCGTGATCGGCACCGACAACGTCGACTGCCAGCTCGACGACGGCCTGCCCGCCGAGCTGGTGGTGGGGCTGCCCCGGGCCACGATCGACGAGGTGTGCGCCCCCGGCGGGGTGGTGCTGCTGATCGGCCCCGATCCCAAGGAGGAGCTGCCGGTCCTGTACCTGCGGCTGCGCCACGCCATCCTCGAGAGCGGCGTCGACCTGGTGGAGCTGTCGTCGGTCGAGACCGCGACGAGCCACCTGGCCACGCACTCGCTGCGTTACCGCCCCGGCGAGGTCCACGCCCTGGTCGAGGCCTTCCTGGCCGCCGGGTCGAGCGAAGAGACCGAGCTGCCCACCGAAGTCGCCGGCATCCGGGCCGACCTGATCGAGGACGTCGCCCGCCTGCTGGGCGAGCGCCCGTTGAGCGTGATCGTCGGGCGGGGCAACCTCACCGAGGCCGCCGAGTCGATCGCCGCCGCGGCCAAGGCCATCCACGACGCCCGCCCCGAGGTGAAGTTCCTCTCGGCGCTGCGCCGCGCCAACGTCCACGGGGCCATCGACATGGGCATGGCGCCGGGCCTCCTGGCGGGGCGCACCACGCTGGCCGCCGGGGCCGAGGCGGTCGCCGGGCTGTGGCCCCGGATGCCGTCCGACCGGGGCCTCGACGCCGCCGGCATCCTGACCGCCGCAGCCGCCGGCAAGATCGACACGCTGATCCTGCTGGGCGCCGACCCGCTGAGCGACTTCCCCGACCGCGACCTGGCCGAGCGTGGCCTGGCCGGGGCTCGCACGGTGATCGCCAGCGACCTGTTCCTCACCGAGTCGGTGCGGCAGGCCGACGTGGTGCTGCCCGCGGCCGGCTTCGCCGAGGTGCGGGGCACCACCACCAACCTGGAGGGCCGCATCACCACGGTCGCCCAGAAGGTGACGGCCCCGGGCACCGCCCAGACCGACTGGGTGATCGCCGCCGACATCTCCCGGCGCCTGGGCTACGACCTGGGCATCGAGTCGCCCGAGCAGGTGTGGGACGAGCTGCGCCAGGTGGCGCCCCTCTTCGCCGGCATCGGCGACGTGCTGGCCGAGGCCGGCGACGCCGACGGCGTGGTGGTCGAGTGGCCCAGCCGCAAGCTCGCCACGGCGACCGCAGCGTCGAACGGCGACGGCAACGGCAACGGTTCCACCGACCCGGCCGCCGCGGCCGACGACACCGCCGCCGAGGCCGAAGTCGCGGTCGAGGCCGAGGCCGACGAGCCCACCCCCGTCATCGAGGACGCCGTCGCCCCGCCGGCCAGCGATCCCGGCCACCTGGTCGCCGGTGCCGCCCCGCTGCCGTTGCCGGAGTGGACCGTGGTGGAGCCCCCGCCCGTCGACGCCTACGGGATGCGGCTGGTGGCCACCCGCAAGCTCTACGACCGGGGCACCCTGCTGCGCCACAGCGAGTCGCTGGTGGGGCTGTCCGAGGGCGCCGTCGTGCGCCTCAACCCCCACGACTTCGAGCGGCTCGGCATCGCCCCCGGCGACGAAGCCCGGGTCTCGTCGGCCCGCACCCACGTGCTGGTGCCGGTGCGGCCCAGCGATGCCGTTCCCCGGGGTGTGGCGATGCTGCACGTCAACCAGAGCGGGGGCCGGGTCAACGCCCTCATCGACGCCAAGATGGTGGTCACCGACGTCCGGGTGGAGCGGCCCTGATGCACCTGTTCGCTCTCGATCCGCTGCTCGTCGGCGACTTCGGCTGGGCCGAGGTCGGCATCGTCGTCCTCAAGGCCGTGTTCGTCTTCGCCCTGCTGCTGGTCGCGGTGATGCTCATGATCTGGTTCGAGCGCAAGCTCATCGCCGACATGCAGCACCGCCTCGGCCCCAACCGGGCCGGCCCCTTCGGGCTGCTCCAGACGCTGGCCGACGGCACCAAGCTGTTCTTCAAGGAGGACCTGATCCCCGACCGGGCCGACCGGAAGGTGTTCGTCCTGGCGCCGTACCTGTCGCTGGTGCCGGCGTTCGTCACGTTCTCGGTCATCCCCATCGGCGGCGGCTTCAACGGCGAGAAGCAGGGCACGTTCGAGCTGTTCGGCAAAGAGACCTACATGCAGCTGGCCGACCCGCCGATCGGGGTGCTGCTGGTGCTGGCCATGTCGTCGATCGCGGTGTACGGCGTGATGCTGGCCGGCTGGTCGTCGGGCTCGAAGTACCCGCTGCTGGGTGCGGTGCGGGCGTCCGCGCAGATGGTCTCCTACGAGGCGGCGCTGGGCCTGTCGGTGGTGGCCGTCGTGCTGCTGGCCGGGTCGCTGTCGACCCACGACATCGTGCTGCACCAGTCCGGCGGTGGCTACGGCCTGTTCGGCGACTTCGGCCTGCCCCGGTGGAACATCATCGCCACCGGCATCGTGCCGTTCGTGATCTTCCTGATCGCCGGCACGGCCGAGGCCAACCGCCCGCCGTTCGACCTGGTGGAGGCCGAGCAGGAGCTGGTGGGCGGGTTCAACACCGAGTACGCCTCGATCCGCTTCGCCTTCTTCTACATGGCCGAGTTCATGAACACGGTCACGCTGTCGGCGATCATCGTCACCCTGTTCCTGGGTGGCCCCGCCGGCCCGACCATCGTCGGCCCCGCCTGGCTGTGGGGCGTCGTGTGGTTCTTCCTCAAGCTGATGGTGTTCCTCTTCACGTTCGTGTGGTTCCGGGCCACGCTGCCCCGCTTCCGCTACGACCAGCTCATGAACCTGGGCTGGAAGGTGCTGATCCCGCTGTCGCTGGGGTGGTTGCTGCTGCTGGCGGCGATCCGCATCGGCGACGACCGCGACTGGGAGCCGTGGATCGTGGTGGCTGCGTCGTTCGGTGTGCTGGTGCTGGGCTGGGTGGCGATCACGGCCGCCCTGCGGGTGGGCCAGGCCCGCCACGCCGAAGAGGAAGCGTTCGACGAGGGGGTCGTCGTCTGATGGGCTACCTCGACGGGTTCCGGGTCACGTTCAAGAAGCTGTTCGAGTTCCCGCGCCTCACCCGCAGCTACGTGAAGAACGAGGGTGGCAAGCGGGAGAAGCCCGAGCGCCTGCACGGGCGTCACGTGCTGAACCGCTACGAGGACGGGATGGAGAAGTGCATCGGCTGCGAGCTGTGCGCCGGTGTCTGCCCCGCCCGCTGCATCTACGTGCGGGGGGCCGACAACCCGCTCGACAACCCGGTGTCGCCGGGCGAGCGCTACGGCTTCATCTACGAGATCAACTACCTGCGCTGCATCCACTGCGACCTGTGCGTGGAGGCGTGCCCCACCGAGGCGATCACCGAGTCGAAGCTGTTCGAGTTCAGCTTCACCAACCGCAGCGACGCCATCTACACGAAGGCGGAGCTGGTGGTGGGCGACGACGGCCGCCCGAAGCAGCTCCCCTGGGAGGACTGGACCGACATCGACGCGGTCGAGGCCAACACCTCGGCGTGGATGCGGGCCACGGCTCCCAACGGCGCTGCCGAGTTCGAGGGGATCGTCGCCTGGGCCGGCGAGCTGGGCTACGGAGTGAAGCCGGCGGAGCAGGGCCAGTCGGTCGACGCCCCGGCCACACCTGCCGAGTCGGAGCCGGAGCCTGCTGAGGAGCCCGCGGACGACGAGCACGCGGGGGAGCATCACTGATGGTCGAGCTGTTCGTATTTGGCGTCGCCGGCACGGTCTGCCTGGGTGGGGCCATCGGGGTGGTCGCCAGCAAGAACCCGGTGCACGCGGCGCTGTCGCTGGTGGCGACGCTGTTCGGCATCGCCGTGCTGTTCATCGCCCAGGAGGCCCACTTCCTGGCCGCCGTGCAGGTGATCGTCTACGCCGGCGCCATCGTCGTCCTGTTCCTGTTCGTGATCATGTTCCTGGGCGTCGACCAGGCCGACGACCTGCGGGTCGAGCCGCTGGGCGGCCAGCGCATCGCCGCCGCGGTGCTCGGCATCGGCGTGGTCGGCCTGGTGATCGCCGCCCTGGCCAGCACCGACTTCGAGGCCACCGGCATCACCAGCGGGGTCGGCCCGCTGGCCGACGAGGGCACCTACGACATCAACGTCCTCAGCGACGCCCTGTTCACCCGCTACGTGTTCGCCTTCGAGCTGACCTCCGTGCTGCTGGTGATCGCGGTGGTCGGCGCCGTGGTGCTGGCCCGCCGCTCCCGTCGGGCCGACGAGATCGTCGACCCGGGCCAGGAGGAGCGCGCCGAGCAGATCGCCGAGCGCATCCACAGAGCAGAGGTCCGGGCGCACGTCTACGACGCGCCGTCCGAGGCCGAGCTCGAAGAACCCGGGCCCGGCTCCGAGTCCGAGGAAGTGAAGGCCTGATGCTCGCCGCGCTGGAGGTCACGCCGGCCTGGTACCTGGTGCTCGGGTCGCTGCTGTTCGGCATCGGTGCCGTCGGCCTGCTGGTCCGCCGGAACCCGCTGGTGATGTTCATGTGCATCGAGCTGATGCTCAACGCGGTCACGCTCACGTTCGTGACGTTCTCGCGGATGCTCAACGACATCGGCGGTCAGACCGTGGTGGTGTTCGTGCTGGTCGTGGCCGCCGCCGAGGTGGTGGTCGGCCTGGGGATCATCGTCGCCCTGCTGCGCAAGCGGCCGGAGGCGTCCGCCGACGACCTGGCGCTGCTCGAGGGATAAGGGACCGAGGGAACAGGAACCGTGGTCGATCTCGTCTGGCTCATCCCCGCCCTGCCGCTGGCCGGCTTCCTGGTGCTGCTCGTCGCGGGCCGGCGCCTGGGCGAGCCGCTCGCCGGCTGGTTCGCGACCGCGATGTGCTTCGCCTCGTTCGTGGCGACGGCGATCGTGTTCGTCGGCCTGCTCGACAAGCCCGCCGAGGAGCGCCACGTCGTCAAGACGCTGTTCGAGTGGCTGCCCTCCGGCGGCTTCAGCGTCGACCTCGGCTTCCTGGCCGACCCGCTGTCGATCACGATGGCGCTGTTCGTCACCGGCGTCGGCTCGCTGATCCACCTCTACTCGATCGGCTACATGCACGGCGACGGCGGCTTCCCCCGCTTCTTCGTCTACATGAACCTGTTCGTGTTCTCGATGCTCATGCTGGTGCTGGGCAGCAACCTGCTGGTCACCTTCCTGGGCTGGGAGGGCGTGGGCGCCTGCTCGTACTGGCTGATCTCGTTCTGGTTCACCGACGAGAAGAACGCCAGCGCCGGCAAGAAGGCCTTCGTCACCAACCGGATCGGCGACTGGGGCTTCATGGTCGCGATCTTCCTGGCCTTCGCCTCGATCGGCACGATCAACTACGCCGACCTCACCGCCGCCGCCGAGAACGGAAGCCTGGCCGCGGTCACCGCCACCGGCATCGGGCTGCTGCTGTTCGTGGGCGCGGTCGGCAAGTCGGCGCAGATCCCGCTGTTCATCTGGCTGCCCGACGCCATGGCCGGCCCCACCCCGGTGTCGGCCCTCATCCACGCGGCCACGATGGTCACCTCGGGCGTGTTCCTGATGACCCGGGTCAACCCGATCCTGGCCGCCGGCTACGACTGGGCGCCCGACGTCATCGCCTGGGTGGGCGGCATCACCGCCCTGCTCGCGGCGACGATCGCCGTCGCCCAGAACGACATCAAGAAGGTGCTCGCCTACTCGACGGTGAGCCAGCTCGGCTACATGTTCCTGGCCGTCGGCATCGGCGCCTACGTGCCGGCCATCTTCCACATGGTCACCCACGCCTTCTTCAAGGCGCTGCTGTTCCTCGGCTCGGGCTCGGTCATCCACGGCATGGGGGGCGAGCAGGACATGCGGCGGATGGGCGCCCTGCGCAAGGTGATGCCGATCACCGCCGCCACGTTCCTGGTCGGGTGGCTGGCCATCGCCGGCGTGCCGCCGTTCGCCGGCTTCTGGTCGAAGGACGACATCCTGCTCTACGCCTACGACCTCAGCCCCGCGCTGTGGGCGATCGGCCTGGTGACGGCCCTGCTCACCGCCTTCTACATGAGCCGCCAGGTGTTCCTCGTGTTCTTCGGCGAGAAGCGCTGGAACGACGAGATCGACGGCGAGGCGCCCTCCGAGGAGATCCACCCCCACGAGTCGCCGTGGCTGATGACCGTGCCGCTGGTGGTGCTGGCGGTGCTGGCGCTCCTCGGCGGCGGTCTGAACCTGCCGATCAACAGCGACACCAAGCTGCTGGAGAACTGGCTGCACCCGGTGATCGGCGAGAACGAGGCCCACATCGACGTCGGCACGGCGGCGAAGTACGGCCTGGCGGCCACGGCGGTGTCGCTCGCCGTCCTCGGCATCGCGATCGCCGGCGCCGTCTACCTGCGGCGCCGGGTCCGGGCGACGGAGCCCGCGATCCTGGCCCACGGCTGGTACTACGACGAGGCCGTCACCGCCTTCGTCGGCGGCCCCGGTGAGGCTGCGTTCGACGGCGTCGCCGCCTTCGACCGCAACGTCGTCGACGGCGCCGTCAACGGCGTCGCCGCGTCGGTCAAGGGCACCGGCCGCCTGCTGCGCCTGGCCCAGTCCGGCTACGTCCGCTCGTACGCCCTGGGCATCACGACCGGTGTCGTGATCGTCCTCGGCTACTTCGTCTCGAGGCTCTCGTTCTGATGTCGACCCTGGTCCTGGCGAGCGAGGCCGCGGGACATGCCGCGCCCGACTTCCCGATCCTCACCGCGCTCGTGGCGCTGCCGGCCGTCGGGGCGCTGGCCGTCGCGCTGGTCCCCAACCGGCGGGCCGAGCTGCACCGGCTGGTGGCGCTGCTGTTCTCCGTCGGCGCCGGGGCGCTGAGCCTCTACCTGCTGGCCGACTTCGACAAGGGCGACGCCGGCTACCAGTTCGAGATCAACCGCTCGTGGATCGCCGACTTCGGCATCTCCTGGCACGTCGGCATCGACGGCATCTCGCTGTTCCTGGTGGTGCTGACCGGCCTCCTCTTCCCGATCGCTCTGATCGGCACCTCCCCACAACGCGACCAGAAGGCGTACTACGCCTGGCTGCTGATCCTCGAGGCCGGCTGCCTCGGGGTGTTCATGGCCCTCGATCTCTTCCTGTTCTTCGTGTTCTTCGAGATCGTGCTGGTGCCGATGTACTTCCTCATCGGCGGCTGGGGCTACGGCAAGCGGGTGTACGCGGCGCTCAAGTTCTTCCTGTTCACGATGTTCGGCTCGGCGTTGATGCTGGTCGGCATCGTGAGCCTGGCGTTCCTGCACCGCGACGCGATGAACGACCGCAACGAGGCCGAGGCGCAGGAGCTGATCGCCCAGGCCAACAGCGGTGACATCGAGGCCGACTCGGCGCTGTCGGCCCGGATCGAGGAGCTCCAGTCGGGCGACGCCAAGCTCGACTTCGACCTGGTGACGATCGCCGAGTCGCGCACCGTCGTCGACAACGACGCCGGCGCCAACCCGTTCGACTGGACCGCGGCCCGCTGGATCTTCCTGGCCTTCGCCCTGGCGTTCGCGGTGAAGGTGCCGCTGTTCCCGTTGCACACGTGGCTGCCCGACGCCCACACCGAGGCGCCCACGGCCGGGTCGGTGATCCTGGCCGGGGTGCTGCTGAAGCTGGGCACTTACGGGTTGGTCCGCTTCGGGTTGTACCTGTTCCCCGACGCGGCCACGTTCTTCGCCCCGACCCTGGTGACGTTGGGCGTGATCGGCATCGTCTACGGCGCCGTGGTGGCGACGATGCAGAAGGACCTCAAACGCCTGGTGGCCTACTCGTCGGTGGCCCACCTCGGCTTCATCGTGCTGGGCACCTTCGCCATCACCACCCAGGGCCTGCAGGGCGGCATCCTCCAGAACGTCAACCACGGCCTGTCCACCGGAGCGTTGTTCCTCCTGGTCGGGATGATCTCCGACCGGCGCCACACCCGCGAGATCTCGGCGCTGAAGGGCATCCAGAAGGTGGCGCCGATCTTCGCGGCGGTGTTCACGCTGGTGATGATGTCGTCGATCGGGCTGCCGGGCCTCAACGGGTTCGTCGGCGAGTTCCTGGTGCTGGTGGGGTCGTTCCTGACCCGGCGCTGGTGGGCGATCGTCGCTGCCACCGGCGTGATCCTCGCCGCCGTGTACCTGCTGTGGGCCTACCAGCGGGTGTTCCACGGCGAGCCCGACGAGGAGAACAAGGGCTTCGCCGAGCTGAGCTGGCGTGAGGGCATGGTGCTGGCGCCGCTGCTCGGGCTGATCGTGTTCCTGGGCGTCTACCCCAAGCCGGTCCTCGAACGGATGGAGCCCGCGGTCGACCGCCTGATCAACCACGTCGAGGACAACAGCGACTACGAGCAACCGCCGATCGCCGCCGACGGTCCCGTCGAGCTCGAAGAGGCCGAGGCCGAGGAAGGATCTGCGCCGTGATCGCCCTGCTCGCCATCCTCAACCAGCCGATACCCGTCGACCCCACCCCGATCGACACGCCGCACGTCGACTGGTGGGCACTGGGGCCGATGCTCGCCCTGGTCGGCGGGGCGCTGCTGCTGATGCTGCTGACGTCGTTCGTGCGGTCGCGGCTGTTCCCCGGCGCGTACGCCCTGATCACGTCGGCCTCGGCGATCACCGCCATCGGCCTGGCGATCTACCTGTGGAACCGGGTGCAGGACAGCGACCGGGGCCCCTACTCCACCCTCGACGGCGCCCTCGGCGTCGACGGCTTCTCGGTGTTCGCCACGATCGTGCTGGCGTCGGGCGTCGTGCTGTCGGCCCTGCTGATCGACGGCTACCTGCGCCGTGAGGGCCTCGACGGCGTGGAGGCCTACGTCCTGCTGCTGCTGTCGGCCTCGGGCGGCGTGGTGATGTCCCAGGCCAACGACCTCATCGTCCTGTTCCTCGGCCTGGAGATCCTGTCGATCGCCGTCTACGTGCTGGCGGCGCTGCACCTCCGCCGGGTCACGTCGCAGGAGGCGGGCCTCAAGTACTTCATCCTCGGCGGGTTCGCCTCGGCGTTCCTGCTCTACGGCATCGCCCTGATCTACGGCGGCACCGGCACCACCAACCTCACCACGATCATGGGCCTGTTCAGCACCAGCGTGCTGGAGAACGACGGCCTCGTCTTCGCCGGCCTGGCGCTGCTGCTGGTGGGCCTCGGCTTCAAGGTGTCGGCCGTCCCGTTCCACTTCTGGACGCCTGACGTCTACCAGGGCGCGCCCACCCCGATGGTGGCGTGGATGGCGTCCGGCGTGAAGGTCGCCGGCTTCGCCGGGCTGATCCGGGTGTTCGTGGTGGGCTTCCAGACCTACTCGGTCGACTGGCAGCCGCTGCTGTTCGGCCTGGCCGTGGCGACGCTGCTGGTGGGCTCGGTGCTGGCGGTCGTGCAGACGAACGTCAAGCGGATGCTGGCCTACAGCTCGATCTCCCACGCCGGCTACGTGCTGGTCGGTGTGCAGGCCGCCAGCGACGACGGCGTCCAGGCGGCGCTGTTCTACCTGGCCGCCTACACGTTCATGGTCGCCGGCACGTTCGGGGTGGTGACGCTGGTCGGCCGCCGCGGCGATGCCCGCCACGCGCTGGAGGACTACCGGGGCCTCGGCCGGGAGCGCCCGCTGCTGGCGCTGGCGTTGACCCTGTTCCTGTTCGCCCAGGCCGGGGTGCCGCTGACGTCCGGGTTCTTCGCCAAGTTCTACGTGATCACGGCGGCGGTCGACGCCGGGTCGACCTGGCTGGCGGTCGTCGCCATGGTCGCCGCCGTGATCGCGGCGTTCCTCTACCTGCGCATCATCGTCGCCATGTACATGGGCGACGAGGAGGCGGCGCCCGAAGGTGGCCGTGTGGCCGTCTCCGTGGGCGCGGGCGTGGCGTTGACGCTGTGCCTCGTCGTCACCATCGGCGTCGGTGTGTGGCCCGGCGCCATCAGCGGCTGGGCCCAGGACGCCGTCCCGGTCCTCGTCGCTTCGGGCTAGCCGACGACGGACTCCGCGGGGACGATGCCGGCCTCGAGGCTGGCGGCGACCTCGTCACGGTGGGCGTGCGCGGCGCGCCATCCGACCACCTTCCAGGTGTGCGACGTGCCGTTGTCGGCCCGGGCCTCGACCGTCCACGGCCGCCGGAACACCGTCGTGCTCGTGACGCTCCCCGCCGTGAGGAGCAGCACGAGCACGACGTCGAGCAGGGCGACCAGCAGCGGCACCGCGACGAACACCACCAGGAAGACGACCACGCCGACCACCAGCACCACGGCGAGCTCGCTGAACAGGTCGAGGAAGCAGCCCGCGTCCCCGATGTCCGTCACCGCCTCGCCCCGGTGCATCGCGCCCTTGACCCGACGCCGGAGGCGGCTCCAGAGCGAGTCCCCGAACAGCCGCGGCGCCCACCGCCGCCTGACGGTCCACACCTTCCCATCCAGCCCCTGCACGATCACACGCCCCACGGCCGGCGACGTTAGCCATCACCGGCCGGCGAACTTTGGCGGTCACCCCCGTCGTGAGCGTCGTCCCCGTTCACGTCGTTCGACCGGCGGCTGAGCGACGTCGCCCGCGGCACGATGCCGCGCACCATCGCGATGACCCGCACCAGGTTGTCGGTCGCCTTGTCGGAGAACAGCACCAGCGCGACGACCGCCACGACGACGAACAGCCCGACGCCCAGGAACACGGCCGTCGACGGTCCGAGGCGGGATGCGGCATTCGACGCCTGCACCACGGCCGTCGTGATGCCACTGCTGAGGACCATCATCAGCTTCGTTCGCCCGGCCACCGGAGGTCACTCCAGCCGGACTTCTGCGCTACATCCCGTAGCGCCGCAGTCACGCAGACGTCGCCGCCCGGTGTTGCTACATTGATCCATCGTCACATTCCTCGTTCGGTCAAAGGGGCCAGGAGTGTGCCTTCGGCTGGGTCGGCGTTGCCGCGCCGGCCCAGCCGCTATCGCTCAGGTCTTGTTCGCGGTTGTCGCCTTCTTCGTCGTCCTGCTGTCGGGGGCCTTCAGGAGGTCTCGGATCGCGCCATCGATGACGTCGCGGGTCTGAGCCTCCGAGAGAGCGATCTCCTCGAGGTTGGAGAAGAGCTCGCGGCGGGGAGCGGTCTCCTCGGGATCGTCACGCCGGGTCGTCGAGCCGGCCGCATCCTCGAGGTACAGGAGATCGTCGTCGTCCTCGAACTCGAGGATCACCACGGGGCCCTTCATCCCGGGGTGGGCACCGGCGCTGAACGGCACGATCTGGAGGAGGATGTGCTTCTGCTCGCCCCAGAACTTGAGGCGTTCGAGTTGCCGTCGCATGACCGACGCACCACCGACATGTCGACGGATGACTGCCTCGTCGAGGATGAAGTGCATCTTCGGAGGGTCGGCGCTCTCGTGCAGCTCCTGGCGACGCTGGCGAGCGGCCCACCGACGGTTGGCTGACTTCTGTTCGAACAGGTAGACGCCGGCCATGGTGGCGTCGGCGTACTCCTCCGTCTGCAGGAGGCCGGGCACGAGGGCCGGCTCGTACTGCAGCACCCGCTTCGCCGAGCTCTCGAAGCCCAGGTAAGAGAGGAAGGCCGCGCTGTGGACGTCGCGGAACTCGGACCAGGGATCCTTCCGGGCCACCTTGGAGGCCTCGATGAAGCCGTTGATCTCCGCGGTGTCGTCGATCCCGTAGTACGGGAGGAGGACCCGGAGATCGTTGGCGGAGATGCCGACGCTGCCGTTCTCGATGCGGATCACCTTCGACAGCGACCAGTCCATCGCCGATGCGACGTCACGTTGGGTGAATCCGGCCCTGTCGCGCAGCCGCCTCAGGTCGGCGCGCAATCTCCGGCCTCGCACCGCCGGGTCGTCAATGCCGGCAACCATGCTGGTCTACTCCTCGGTCTGTCTGATGTAGCAATCTGCCACCTGTCAGATAGTAGGTGGCATTTGGCCCCTACCTACCCGCACCCGTCACTTTGCAAGCAGCACAGCGCTCTGGTCTCTATGACATCGGCCACTCGACACATGCGATGCGACCTCTCGCCGTCTGCGACTGGCGCTGGGCCGCCGGGCGCAGCCCTCGGGTCCAGAAGGACTAGCGGTCGTGGCCGCGTAAGATCCCTTTACTATTCGTAACTCCGTAGAGACGTCTCGTACGGCCGGCGGACTCAGGTTCTCAGCGTCGAGCTGGTGAAGCCGGGTGGCTAGGAGGATGGCGTGACAGGTCCCCGAGTAGGCCAAGGTCGCTGGCGGAAGAGTTCGCACAGCGGTGCGGACAACTGCGTCGAAGTAGCGTTCGACGACAGCGGAAACGCTCTGGTGCGGGACTCGCAGTCTCCCACCGGGCCGATCCTCACGTTCACCCCGAGCGAGTGGGCGGCCTTCTTGGGAGGCTCGAAGGACGGTGAGTTCGACGGACCGGGTCTGACCCCGCTCCTGTGACGAGGAACCTGCGGGCGATCTCCCAGATGGCGCGCGTGGGGGGCGCGTCTGTGGTGAGATGCCTGCTGCGTGCGCGGTAGACAAGGTCCTCCCGACAAGAGACTGTTCCGGCGAGCCCGTCAGGGCGACCGGCAGGCGTTCGGTGCGTTGCTGCGCCGCTACGATCCGCGCTTCCGGCGGCTGGCGGCGCGCCTGACCGCCGAGCCCAACCGGGTAGACCCGGTGCTGGAGCGGGCCTACCTGCGGGCCTGGCGCTCCCTGCCGATGGTGGTGCCGCCGAGCTCGGTGGCCGAGTGGCTCTACCGCATCGTCTACAACGCCTGCATCAACGAGATCCGCTGGGCCGCCGAACGTCCGGCGCCGCCCGCGGAGGTCGGGCCGCGGGTGCCGCTCCCGCTCGCGTCGGCGTCGCGCCGGCTCGCCGGGCTGCGGGCGCTGGCGCCAGAGGAGCGGGTGCCGCTGGTGCTGGTCGACGGGGAGGGCTTCAGCCTCGAGGCCACCGCCCGCATCCTGGGCCGCAGCGAGAGCGAGACGGCCGCCGACCTGACCCGGGCCCGCTACCGCTGGCGGGCCTTCGTGGTGGGCGACCCCGGCTCGTCGCCGCAGGAGACCGTGGTCGAGCTGCCGCCGCCGGCCGAGTCGGAGGAGCCTCCGCCGCCCGCCCAGCTGGCCGACGCCGACGAGGTCGTGCCGGAGCTGGGCGGCCACGTGAAGCTGGTGAAGCCGAACGGCGACAGCGACGGCGATCCCCACCACGTCCCGGCCGCCGATGCCGAGCCCGCGAAGTCGCGCCGCTCGACGCCCCGGGCCCGCTCGACCGGCACCCGCCGCAAGCCCACCAGCCGCACCCGCACCGCGGGCACCACGACCGCCGCCCCCGACACCGCCCCGCCCGAAGACGACGTCCTCGAGAGCTGATGGCCCGATCCCGCAACACCCGCCGCCGCACCCCTCCCCGGCGCCCGAACCCCGCCTCCACGTCGCCGGCCCCCACCGACGAGGCTCCCGAGGCGACGCCGTCGGAAGAGGTGACCGCATCGACCGAACCCGTCGCGGTCGAGCCGCCGGACGAAGCGGCCGACGCCGAGCGGCAGGAGGTCGCCGGGCCGGTCGAGGCGTCGGAGCCGCCCGCAGCCAATCGTTCGACAGCGAGGCGTGGGCGGGGACACCGGGCGAGGCCGAAGCTCACCACGCCGGCACCGACGGTCGCCGCCCTGGAGGCCGCCACGTCGCCGACCAGCGAATCCGCGGCCCCGGCCGACCCGTCCCCGGCGTCGCCGACCACCGAGTCCCCGGCCCCCGTCGACCCGTCACCGGCGGTCGAGGAGCCTGAGCCTGCCGACGACGAGCCCGAGCCGGTCGTCGTCGCGGCGGTGGGGGAGCGGCCGCAGAAGGGGCAGTCGCGGCAGCGGGGCGTGAGAGCCGCGTTGGCGACCCTGCCGGTGCCGGAGCCCGGGCCCAGCTTCTGGGCGGACATCGAGCGGGCGATGGCGGAGCAGCCGCCCCTGTCCATCACCGCCCGGCCGGCGATCCGGCCCATCACCGAGCCCCCGCCCCTCAGCCAGCCGTCGCTGGCCGACCACCTCGGCAGCACCGCCGTCCTCATCACCGGCGACGAGCCCGCCGGCTTCGACGACATCGACCCGCCCGACGGCGACAGCCGCGGCGGCCCACGCCCCTCGGCGCCAGCCCCCGCGTCGACACCCCCGAAGGGCCCGGACACCCCCCTGCGCGGCCGCTTCGGCGACGCCAACGGGTCCAACACCCGCACGGCGGTGATCCTCCTCGCCGTCGCGGTGCTCGCCGTCCTCGCCGCCGGGAACTTCCTCGGCAACCGCCGTGACGACCCATCGGGTGCCGAGGAGACCACCAACACCACCGCGGCCCCCAGCACCACGGCGACGACCGCCCGGCCCACCACCACGGTCCCCAGCGTCCCCGGCCTCGCCGCCGACGCCCGCCTCACCCCGAACGGCCTCGGCCCCCTGCTGATCGGCGCCAGCCTCCGCGACCTCACCGCGGCCGGTGTGAAGGCCAACGTCGACCAGGCCACCTTCGTCACCAGCGGTGGCGCCTGCTACGACGCCAAGGTGCCCGGCGCCCCCGACCTCACCCTCCGCTTCCGCAGCCCCGACGACGACACCGGCGTCACCGACCCCCAGGACGGCCAGCTGGCGTCGATCGGGATCACGGCCGCTCCCGGCTCGCCCCGGGTCACCGAGCCCGGCGTGCGGCTGGGCGCCACCGAGGACGACGTCCGCAACGCCCATCGCGGGAACGTCGAGGTGACCGGCCATCCCGTCAACCCCGGCGGCCACCTCATGATCTCCTACGCCCAGGACGGCAAGGCCGTGGCCTACGGCACCGACGGCCGCACCGTCACCGAGATCGCGGTCGGTTACGCCGGCACGATCAGCCAGCGACAGGGGTGCTACTAGAACCACCGGAGGGGGAGAAACCCACGGATGGTTAGACCGCTCGTGCAAACGATCACTAGTCTCCCGAGACGATGTCGGACCTGCTCCGTTCCTACCTCGTAGCCGGCGTTTTCCTGGGGGTTTCGACCGCCCTCGTCGCCGCGCTGCTAGGCATCGGACGTCTCCTGCGCCCTGTGCGGCCGCAGGCCGAGAAGTACATCAACTACGAGTCCGGGGTCGACCCGGTCGGGTCCGGCTGGGCCCAGAGCCAGGTCCGGTACTACATCTTCGCTCTGCTCTTCGTGCTCTTCGACGTCGAGGCTGTCTTCGTCTTCCCGTACGCCACCCGAGCCGAGGCCTACGGCTGGTTCGGGTTCGTCGAGATGGGGGTCTTCATCCTGATCCTCGCCCTCGGCCTGCTGTACGCCTGGAAGAAGAACGTCCTCCGCTGGACCTGACGGGAACCGATCCCATGAACCCGATGCAACAGAACCCGAGCGCTTGAGATGGGCCTCGTCGAGAGCGGCAAGCTGCCGAAGTCACTCACCACGCTCCTCAACCTGAGCCGCCGCTACAGCATGTGGTGCTACCAGTGGGGCCTGGCCTGTTGCGCGATCGAGATGGGCGCGGCCTTCGCCGGCCCCCGCTACGACGTGATGCGCCTCGGCGTCATCCCGCTGCCGGCCAGCCCGCGCCAGGCCGACCTCGTGGTCATCTCCGGCACGGTGACCGACAAGATGGCCGTGTCGATCAAGCGGCTCTACGAGCAGATGCCCGACCCGAAGTACGTGATCTCGATGGGCTCCTGCACCAACTGCGGCGGGCCCTACTGGGACAGCTACTCGGTCACCAAGGGCGTCGACCAGATCGTCCCCGTCGACGTGTACGTGCCGGGCTGCCCGCCCCGCCCCGAGGCGCTGCTCGAGGGCATCGTGCTGCTGCAGCAGAAGATCCGCCACGAAGACCCCGCGGCCCGCTGGCGCGGCGACCCGATCGTCGTCCAATGAGCGACACGACGGGCGACACCGACGTCGCAGAAGCCGACGGCACCAAGGGAGCTGCCGAGGAACCGGAGGAAGGTCCGAAGGACGAGGTGCGTGAGGGCCTCCTCGCGACCTTCACCGAGGCGCTGGGCGACCGGCTGCTCGGCAGCCACATCCTCCCCGGCCGCGAGCTGTGGGTCCGGGTCGACCGGGCCGACTGGGTCGAGGCCGTCGAGCTGGCCAAGGTGAAGCTCGGCTGCACGTTCTTCGACTTCCTCTCCGCGATCGACTGGATGCCGTCGCCGTGGGGCCGCTACGAGGACGCCATCCTCGACACGCCCAGCACCAACGGCTCGTCGGCTCCCCCGGGGATCCCGCAGGTCGACCCGGCCACGATCGAGCAGGGCTACGCCGGCGGCGACACCCGCTTCCAGGTGTTCACCCGCCTGGCCAACGTGAAGACGCACACCAGCGTCATCATCAAGGCCGACGTGCCGGAGGACCCGTTCAGCGTCCCCACCCTCACCCGCCTCTTCGCCGGCGCCAACTGGCACGAGCGGGAGTGCTGGGAGATGTTCGGCATCACCTTCGACGGCCACCCCGGCCTCCGCCACCTCTACCTGCCGGGCGGGTTCGAGGGCCACCCCCTCCGCAAGGACTTCCCGCTGGTGGCCCGGATGGTGAAGCCCTGGCCAGGAATCGTGGACGTGGAGCCGATGCCCGAGTCGGACGACCCCGAGGCCACCGAAGCCGAAGCCGAGGGCGACGAGACCGCGGAAGGAGGCGGCGAGTGAGCGTCACCGACCGCCAGGCCCGGGCCTACATCGACTCGCAGGCCGCCGACATGCGGGTGAACGTCGAGCTGGAGACCGACGAGGGCATGACCCTCAACCTCGGCCCCCAGCACCCCGCCACCCACGGCACGCTCCGGGTGATCGCCAAGCTCGACGGCGAGCAGGTCGTCTGGGCCGACGTCGCCCCCGGCTACATGCACCGGGGCTACGAGAAGCTCTGCGAGGTCCGCACCTACCCGCAGGTCACCACCCTGGTGAACCGCATCGACTGGCTGGGCAGCTTCGCCAACGAGGTGCCGTTCATCCTGGCCGCCGAGCAGCTGATGGACATCGAGGCCCCGCCCCGGGCCACGTACATCCGCACGATCCTCTTCGAGATGGCCCGGGTGGCCAACATCGTGCTGTTCCTGGGCGACCTTGGCGTGCAGCTCGGCGCCGTCACCCCGGCCTTCTACGCCTTCCGCGACCGGGAGCACGTGCTCGACCAGATCGAGTCCGTCACCGGCGGTCGCTTCCACCCCAACTTCGACCGCATCGGTGGCCTCAAGGACGACCTGCCCAAGGGCTGGATCGCCGACACCAAGGCCGTCATGGAGCGCATGCGCGGCTTCTGCGACGAGATCGAGGACCTGCTGTTCGGCAACGAGATCTTCGAGGCCCGCACCCGCGGCGTCGGCGTGATCCCCGCCGACGTGGCCCTGTCGTACGGCCTCACCGGTGCCAACGCCCGGGCGTCCGGCATCGACTGGGACCTGCGGCGCGACACAAAGGTGGGCCTGGCCCACGACGACGTCGACTGGCGGGTCTGGACCCACCCCGACGGCGACAGCTTCGCCCGCTGCTGGGTCCGCCTGCAGGAGACCCGGGAGGCGACCAAGATCGTCGACCAGCTCTGCGACAAGCTGCCGGGCGGGCCGATCATGGCCAAGGTCCCCCGCATCATCAAGGTGCCGGCGGGCGAGGCCTACGTCACCACCGAGAACCCGCTGGGCGAGATGGGCTACTACGTGGTGAGCAAGGGCGACCTCGGCCCGTTCCGGGTGAAGATCCGCACGGCCAGCTTCTCCAACGTCTCGGTGCTGCCCTGGATGCTGAAGGGCGTCTACGTGCCCGACATCATCACGATCCTCGCCAGCCTCTACTTCATCCTCGGGGACATCGACCGATGATCGCCACGACCGCCCCCCTCGTCCTCGCCGAGCTGGCCTGGTGGATGCAGACCAGCCTGCGCTCCATCGCCGTGCTCCTGGCCGTGCTGCTGCCCGCCGGGACGTTCGTCTACGTCTTCCTCTTCAAGATGATGAGCTTCATGCAGAGCCGCCTCGGCCCCATGGAGGCCGGCCCCTACGGCTCGCTGCAGCTGCTGGCCGAGGTCGGCAAGTTCATCCAGAAGGAGGACATCATCCCCTGGCGGGCCGACCGCCGGCTGTTCGCCTTCGCCCCGTACATCGTGATCGCCTCGGTCTTCCTGGTGTACCTGGTGGTGCCGTTCGGGCCCGACGCCTGGTTCGTCGACTTCAACGTCGGCATCTTCTGGGTGCTGGCGGTGTCGTCGGTCAGCGTGATCGGCATCCTCGTGGCCGGCTGGTCGTCGGCCAACAAGTACTCGCTGCTCGGCGGTCTCCGGGCCGCGGGCCAGCTGATCGCCTACGAGCTGCCGATGGTGCTGGCCGTCGTCGGCGTGGTGATCCAGGCCGGCACCCTCAACATGCAGGGCATCGTCGCCGCCCAGGCCGACGGTGAGATCTTCGGCTGGAGCGGCATCGGCAACCCGTTCATCATCACGCAGGCGATCGGCTTCCTGATCTTCCTCATCGCCATGCAGGCCGAGCTCACGCAGACGCCGTTCGACATGCCGGTCGCCGAGTCGGAGCTGGTCTCCGGCTACATGACCGAGTACTCGGGCCTGCGCTTCCTGCTGTTCTTCATCGGCGAGTTCGCCAGCGCCGGCGCCTTCTCGGCGGTCGCCGCCACGCTGTTCCTCGGCGGCTGGAGCGTCCCGTTCCTCGACAACGGCGCCGACTGGATGAACGTCGTCGGCCCCGTGGTGCTGCTGGCGAAGATGATGTTCGTCGCCTTCCTGGTCTTCTGGGTGCGGTTCACGTACCCCCGCTTCCGGGAGGACCAGCTGCAGCAGCTGGCCTGGAAGATCCTCATCCCGCTGTCCCTGGTCAACATCCTGGCGACCATGGCACTCAAGGTCGCGTTCTAGAAGGTCGTGCACTGATGGGCAAGGTTCCTGCTCCCAAGGTTCCCGGGCTGGTGAAGGGCCTGGGCGTCACCCTCAAGACGATGGTGAAGACCACGTTCCCGGCGCGCGGCCTGAAGACGCTGATCCCCGCCCCGTCGAAGGGCGCGGTCACCGTCCAGTACCCCCATGAGAAGGAGACGCCGGCCAACCGGTCCCGCGGCGTCATCGCCCTCAAGGAGGAGAACTGCACCGTCTGCATGCTGTGCGCGCGCAGCTGCCCCGACTGGTGCATCTACATCGAGGGCCACAAGGACACCGCCCCGCCGCGTCGACCCGGGGGCAAGCCCCGCACGGTCAGCAAGCTCGACCGCTTCGACATCGACTACGCGCTCTGCATGTACTGCGGCATCTGCGTCGAGGTGTGCCCGTTCGACGCCATGTTCTGGAGCCCCGAGTACGAGTACTCCGAGCTGCGCCTGGCCGACCTGCTCCACGACAAGGAACGCCTCGGCGAGTGGATGCAGGCCGTGCCCGACTTCGAGGCCTACGAGTCCGGCTCCGACCAGAAGCCCCGGAAAGTGCCGCGATGAGCGAGCATCCGTCTGCAGCGAGGCCCCCCGAGCGAAGCCCGGCGCAGAGCGAGCGTGGCCCGAGCGGCCCGGCGCGAAGCACCAGGAGCGGGAAGCGATGAGCGCCCCGGCCCTCGTGGCGAGCACCCCGGTCGCCCAGAGCATCTTCTTCTACCTGATGGCCGCGGTGATCATCGGCGCGGCGATCGCGGTGGTGACCACCAAGAACGTGGTGCGGGCGGCGCTCTACCTGATCACGGTGTTCGCCAGCATCGTCGGCATCTACCTGCTGCTGGCCGCCGAGTTCGTGGCGGTCACCCAGATCCTCGTCTACATCGGGGCGATCATGGTGCTGATGCTGTTCGGCATCATGCTCACCCGGGCGCGGATCGGCCGCGAGGTCGACCTCACCAACGACAACTGGTGGGTGGGCCTGGCCACGGCGGTCCTGCTGGTCGGGGTGATGGGCTACGCCCTGATCGACTACTGGGGTGACGAGCAGCTGCCCGACGACATCCGGATCGAGAACGTCGTCGACGCCACGGGCCCCAGCAACACGTCGACGCTGAGCGATTCCATCTTCACGACCTACCTGATCCCGTTCGAGGTGGTGTCGGTGCTGCTCACCGCCGCGCTGGTCGGCGCCATCGTCCTGGCACGGAAGGACCGCGGCTGATGCTCGCCCAACAGGTCCAGGAGGCCGCGGCCGGCAACGACGGCCTGATGCTCAACCAGTTCCTGCTGCTGGGCGCGGCGCTGTTCTGCATCGGGGTCTACGGGGTGCTGTCCCGCCGCAACGCGGTGATGGTGCTGATGTCGATCGAGCTGATCCTGAACGCCGTCAACATCAACCTGCTGGCCTTCGGCGCCCGCTTCGGCGACATCACCGGCTCCGTGTTCGCCCTCTTCGTGATCGCCGTCGCCGCCGCCGAGGTCGGGGTGGGCCTGGCGATCGTCCTGATCATCTACCGCAACCGCCACAGCGTCGACCTCAACGACGTCGACGCCATGAAGGGCTGAGGGACCGATCGTGCTCGACAACGCCTGGATCATCCCGCTCATCCCCGCGGCCTCGTTCTTCCTGATCCTGTTCTTCGGCAAGCGGATGCCCCGCAAGGGCAGCGAGATCGGCATCGCCGCGGTCGGCATCGCCTTCGTGCTGGCCCTGGTCACCAACTTCCAGTGGTTCGACCACGTCGCCGACGCCGAGCACGAGTCCGAGCAGCACTCCGAGGAAGTGGTCGAGGAGGAGCACGCCCTCGCCACCGGTGAGTCCGCGGCCCCCGTCGCCCTCGCCGCCGAAGAGGAGGAGGCCGGGCACCACTTCGAGGTCCCGCCAGTGACCGAAGAGGTCACCTGGTTCCAGAACGGCGGCGTCGACATCAAGGTCGGGATGCTGCTCGACGGCCCCGCGGTGATGATGCTGTTCGTGGTGACGCTGGTGTCGCTGCTGGTGCACGTCTACTCCACCGACTACGTCGCCGGCGACCGCCGCTACACCCACTTCTTCGCCTTCCTCTCCCTGTTCACGGCGTCGATGCTCGGCCTGATCATGGCCAAGAGCACCCTCCAGCTGATCGTCTGCTGGGAGCTGGTCGGCGTCTGCTCCTTCGCGCTGATCGGCCACTGGTGGGAGGAGAAGCCCAACAGCGACGCCGCCCTGAAGGCGTTCATCACCAACCGCGTCGGCGACGTCGGCCTGCTGTGCGGCGTGATCACCCTCTTCTTCGCCGCCGGGAACACGTTCGACATCGAGGAGATCAACGCCCGGGCGCTCGACGGCAGCATCACCCACCTCGCCCTGCTCGTGGCGAGCCTGAGCCTGCTCGCGGCGGTGATGTCGAAGTCGGGCCAGTTCATCCTGCACACCTGGCTGCCCGACGCCATGGCCGGCCCGACGCCCGTCTCGGCGCTGATCCACGCGGCGACGATGGTGGTCGCCGGCATCTACATGGTCGGCCGCCTCTACGGGGTGTTCTTCGAGGGGCTCCAGATCGGCGTCTCCAGCGTGAACGCCCTGGCCGTCGTCGGCGGCATCACGGTGATCGGCGGCGCCCTCCTCGCCTTCGTCCAGAACGACATCAAGAAGGTGCTCGCCTACTCCACGGTCAGCCAGCTCGGCTACATGGTGATGGCGCTGGGCGTCGGCGCCTGGACCGCGGCGTTCTTCCACCTCTTCACCCACGCCTTCTTCAAGGCCTCCCTGTTCCTCGGCTCCGGCTCGGTGAGCCACGCCGTCCACAGCTTCGACATGAAGAAGGACATGGGCGGACTCCGCAAGTGGATGCCGCACACCTACCGGACGTTCCTCGTGGCGACCGCCGCGCTGATCGGCATCTTCCCGCTGGCCGGCTTCTGGTCGAAGGACGAGATCCTCGCCGGCGCGGCCCAGCTCGGCGGCGAGGGGAACTACACGGCGTTCATGATCGTGGGCATCACCGGCGCCTTCATGACCGCCGCCTACATGACCCGCGTCGTCTACCTCACGTTCTTCGGCGAGTACCGCGGTCATGGCCACCCGCACGAGTCGGGGCCCCGGATCGTGGCGCCGCTCTACATCCTCTCCGGGCTCGCGGTGGTCGCCGGCTTCGCCAACCTCCCCGCGGCCCTGTCGCCCGACAGCGTCGAGCTGCGCTTCGAGCACTTCTACGAGCCCAAGGGTGCCTACTTCCCGAGCGTGCTCCCCGTGTTCGACGTCCCCGAGTTCAGCTGGGGCATCGCCATCCTCAGCTCGCTGATCGGCCTGATCGGCATCGGCCTGGCGTACCTGTGGTTCTGGAAGGGCGCCGGTCCCCACGGCATCACCCAGCGGTCGCGCCCCGCCCGCGCCGGCTTCACGCTGCTGGAGAACAAGTACTACTTCGACCGCCTCTACACCGACGGCATCGCCGGTGCCTTCAAGGGCCCGATCGCCCGGGCCGCCAACTGGGTCAACCAGAACGTGATCGACGGCATCGTCAACGGTGCCGGCCGCATCACCACCGTGGTCGGCCGTTTCGTCTACAACCGCATCGACCAGGGGATCGTCGACAACGTCGTCGACGGCTCCGGCTTCGCCGCAGAAGGCGGCGGCCAGCTCTTCCGACGCCTCACCTCCGGCAAGGTCCAGCAGTACGGCGCGCTCCTGTTCGGCGCCACCGCCCTGTTCGCCGGCGCCCTCATCCTCTTCATCTGACAGCAAGGCCAAAGGTTCCCGACGATGAACAACGAGTTCCTGACCGATTGGGGTCTGACCGGGATGGTGTTCCTGCCGTTGGCAGGCGCCCTGGTCATGCTGCTGATCCCCAAGGCCAACGAGGAGGCGCACAAGCTCGTCGCGCTGGGCGCCTCGCTCGGTGCCGCGGCCTTCGGCGTCGCCGTCTTCGCCGACTTCGACTACGACCAGACGTCCGTCATGCAGTTCGAGGTCCGCAAGGACTGGATCGACGTCATCAACTCCAAGTTCTTCCTCGGCATCGACGGCCTGTCGCTGCCGCTGGTGGCGCTGACCCTGCTGATCGTGCCGCTGTGCATCATCTACAGCTGGAACCACCTCCCCGAGCCGCGCAACGCCAAGGCGTTCTTCATGCTCATCCTGGTGCTCCACACCGGGATGCTCGGCACGTTCGTGGCGCAGGACCTCATCCTGTTCTTCGTCTTCTTCGAGGTCGTGCTGCTGCCGATGTACTTCCTGATCGGCGTGTGGGGCGGTGAGCAGCGCCAGTACGCGTCGCTCAAGTTCTTCCTCTACACGCTGTTCGGCTCGGCGCTGATGATCGTCAGCTTCCTGGCGCTGTTCTTCCTCACCGGCGGCGAGACGTTCGCCATCCCCGAACTGGCTGCCCGCGTGGCCGATCCGGGCGCCTTCGGCATCGACCCGATCAGCCACACCACGATGCTGATCATCTTCGGCGGCATGTTCATGGGCTTCGGCATCAAGGTGCCGATGTTCCCATTCCACACCTGGCTGCCCGACGCCCACACGCAGGCGCCGACGGTCGGTTCGGTGATCCTGGCCGCGGTGCTGCTGAAGCTGGGCACCTACGGCTTCGTGCGGGTGGCGCTGCCGATCCTGCCCGAGGCCGCGGTGTCGTGGGCACCGTGGATCGGCGGGCTGGCGGTCGTCGGCATCATCTACGGCGCGCTCGCCTGCCTGGCGCAGACCGACATGAAACGGCTCATCGCCTTCTCGTCGGTGTCGCACATGGGCTTCACGATGCTGGGCATCGCCACCCTCACCGACTTCGGCCTGAACGCCGCGGTCATGGGGATGGTCGCCCACGGCCTCATCACCGGCATGCTCTTCTTCGCCGCCGGCTCGGTGAAGGACCGCTACCACACGCTGGAGATCAAGCGTCTGGGTGGTCTGCTGGTGCAGGCGCCGAAGCTGGGCTGGATCCTCGGCTTCACGGCGATGGCGTCGCTGGGCCTGCCGGGCCTGGCGGGGTTCTGGGGCGAGTTCCCGGCGATCCTGTCGGCCTACCAGCCGGCACCTGGCCTGAGCGACGAGCTGTTCCGGGTCTACATGGTGATCGCCGCCGTGGGCACGGTGTTCGCCGCCGGCTACCTGCTGTGGCTCTACCAGCGGACCGCGTTCGGCACGCCCTCCGCCGAGTTCGCCGACGAAGAGGTGCCCGACGTCTCGATCCCCGAGTGGATCGCCTGGACGCCGATGCTGGTGCTGATCCTCGCGATCGGCGTGTTCCCGAACCTGGTGTTCGGCGTGACCGACGACAACCTCAGCGCGCTGGCCGGCCGCTTCGTCGACCTGGCCGCCACCGCCACCCCTTAACCCGTCGTTCTGTCTTCGCTCACCCGGCCATGGCCGGCCCAGCGAAGACAGAAAGGATCTGAACGATGTTCGCAGCGCAAGAGTTCGTCAGCCCGACGCTCGACTGGCATGCCCTCGCGCCCGAGCTCGTGCTCACGGGCACGCTGGTCGTCGTCCTGCTGGCCGACCTCTTCCTGCCCGAGGGCCGCAAGGGGCTGGTGCCGTCGCTGGCCGGCCTGGGCCTGCTGGGCGCGGCCATCCCGGTGCTGACCCTGGCGGTCGACGGCATGGACCGCGAGATGTTCGGCGGCGCCTACGCGGTCGACAACTTCGCCCTCGTCCTCAAGGCCCTGTTCCTGGTGTCGGGCTACGTGGTGGTCCTGCTCTCCACCAACTACATCGCGGAGGGCGACTACGCCGAGGGCGAGTACTACTTCCTGCTGCTGTCGTCGATCCTCGGCATGACCGTGATCGCCTCGGCCCGCGACCTGATCACGATCTTCGTGGCGCTCGAGCTGCTGTCGATCCCCGCCTACCTCCTGGCCGGCTGGCGCAAGAACGACGTGAAGGGCAACGAGGCCGGCGCCAAGTACTACCTGATGGGCGTGTTCGCCACGGCGGTCCTGCTGTACGGCATGTCGCTGCTCTACGGGGTGACGGGCAGCACGAAGCTGGCCGACATCGGTGCCGCGCTGGCCGGCGGCGAGAGCCTGCCGGTCGTCACGCTGGCCATCGTGTTCTGCGTGGTCGGCTTCGGGTTCAAGGTGTCGGCGGTGCCGTTCCACACGTGGGCGCCCGACACCTACGAGGGCGCGCCCACGCCGATCACGGCGTTCCTGTCGGTGCTCTCCAAGGCCGCCGGTTTCGTGGCCCTGGCCGAGCTGGTGCTCATCGCTTTCGCCGGCCGCGGCGACGCCTTCCAGCCGTTCCTGTGGGTGCTCGCGGCGCTGACGATGACGATCGGCAACATGGTCGCCCTGCGCCAGACCAACGTCGTCCGCATGCTGGCCTACTCCGGTGTGGCGCAGGCCGGCTTCATCCTGGCGCCCCTGGCCGTGGCGGCGGACACCGACCTGTCGCTGGCCGCGATCGTCACCTACCTGGTGATCTACGCGGCCATGAACCTCGGCGCCTTCGCAGTGGTGATGGCGGTGGCCCGCAAGACCGGCAGCGGCGAGATCGCCAGCTTCGGCGGCCTGTTCGAGTACGCCCCGGGCCTGGCCGGGCTGATGGCGATCTTCCTGTTCGCGTTGGCGGGCATCCCGCCGTTGGGCGGGTTCTGGGCCAAGTTCGTCGCCTTCCGGGCGGTGGTCGACGCCGGCGGCAACTGGGCCTACGGCCTGGCCGTGGTGATGGCGGTCAACTCGGTGATCGCGCTGGGCTACTACGCCAACCTGGCCCGCCAGATGTTCATGGAGCCGGTCGCCGACGGTGACACCACGCCGGTCCGGGTTCCGGTGTCGATCGTCGCCGCCCTGGCCATCACGGCGGGGCTGACGCTCGCCTTCGGCGTCTCGCCCTGGGCGACCGACCTTGGCGACCTCGCCAACTTCGCGGTGCCTGCGGCCGCAGCCGTCGCTCCGTGACCCGGGACGCCGCCGACGTGGTCGCGGCGCGGATCGAGCGGTTGGGGCCGCGACCGCTGAGCGAGGTGCTCGACGTCGCCCTCTACGAGCCGGGCGCCGGGTTCTACGACCGCGGCGGCTCGGCCGGGCGACGGGAGGGCGACTTCCTCACCAGCCCGGAGGTCGGGCCGCTGTTCGGTGCCGTCGTCGCCCGGGCCCTCGACACCTGGTGGCGGGCCATGGGTGCGCCCGACCCCTTCCTGGTGGTCGAGGCCGGTGCGGGGCCGGGGACGCTGGCCCGGGCGGTCCTGCATGCCGAGCCCGACTGTGCCGTCGCCCTGCGCTACGTCCTGGTGGAGCGTTCGCCGTCCCAGCGCCGCCGCCACGCCGCCGTCGTCCCCCTCGAAGAGCCGTCGCTGGTGCTGCCCCCGGTCGACGCCGACACCGGTGAGCCGGTGCCCGAGGCGCCGCCGGGGCCACTGCTCACGTCGCTGGCCGAGCTGCCGCGGGTGCCGGGGACGTCGGCCGTGGTGCTCGCCAACGAGCTGCTCGACAACCTCCCCTTCGACCTGGCCGAGCGCCGGGAGGGCGCCTGGGACGAGGTCCGCGTCGGTCGTGCCGAGCACGGCTTCCAGGAGACCACCGTGCCGCTGGACGAGTCCCGTTCGCAGCTGCTCGACCGCCTCGCGCCCGATGCCCCCGACGGTGCCCGGGTGCCCCTCCAGGCCGCGGCCGGGGACTGGCTGCGCACGGCGCTGGCGACCGCCGGACCGAGCGGCCGGGTCGTCGTGGTCGACTACGCCGCCACCACCGAGGAGCTGGCCAAGCGCCCCCAGGACGAGTGGCTGCGCACCTACCGCGCCCACGCCCCGGGCGGCGCCTACCTCGATGCGCTCGGCAACCAGGACGTCACCTGCGAGATCGCCGTCGACCAGCTCGCCACCGTCCGCCCCCCGACCTCGGACACCGCCCAGCACGAGTGGCTCCGCCACCACGGGATCGACGATCTCGTTGCCGAGGGCAAGCGCCTGTGGACCGAACGGGCCCACGTCGCCGATCTCGCCGCCGTCGCCGCCCGCAGCCGCATCAGCGAAGCCGAGGCCCTCCTCGACCCCACCGGCCTCGGCGCCTTCCGCGTCCTCGAGTGGTCACACCATTGAGTCGATCAGGCCGCTGACGCCGGCCACGATCACGTCGAGCCCCACCTCGAACTCGGCATCGTGGCCTGGTCCGCCCACCCCTCCCACCTGGTTGGCGACGTGGGACACCGCGAAGCCGAGCACCAGCGTGAGCGCCTGTTGGGCACTCACGGGGTCGAGCCCTGCGTCGCGCAGCTCGGCCAGCGCGGATTCCACCACCTGGAGGCCGCGCGCCCCGCAGACGGGACGAGCCGCCACCAGGCCGACGACGTGCGGGTGGCGCAGCAGCACATGGCGGACCTGCCGGGCGATCGCCCGCAGCCCCTCCTCCCAGGTGCCGGTGACGACCGGGGCGACCTCCTCGTAGACCCGCGCCAGCACGCCGTCGAGCAGGTCCTGCTTGTTGGCGACGTAGCCGTACAGCGACATCGCCTCCACGCCGAGCTCCTTGCCCAGCCGGCGCATGGTGAGCGCCTCGACGCCCTCCCGATCGACCAGCCCGAGGCCCGCCTGGAGCACCCGTTCACGCGTGAGACCGACACCCGTCCGCCGAGACATGTCCCTCACCCTGCCACGCCTGGTACCGGCGCATCCACCGTCCGCGGCCATTCATTTCTGCGCAAGACGAACGCCACTAGTCTCGGCCGTTGCCCGCAAGACACGGAACGGGGGAGCGGAATGAGCGACCAGAAGCCCAGCGCGAGTGGTCCGGCGATCGAGGACTTCCTGGTCGAGGACCGCACCTTCCCTCCGTCGGCGACCTTCAAGAAGGACGCGCTGGTTGTCGACGCGGAGATCTACGACGAGGCCGAGCAGGACTGGCAGGGCTTCTGGGCCCAGCAGGCCGCCAACCTCCTGTCGTGGGACCAGGACTGGCACACGATCCTCGAGTGGGACCTGCCGTTCGCCAAGTGGTTCGTCGGCGGCAAGCTCAACGTGTCGTTCAACGCGCTCGACCGCCACGTCGCTGCCGGCCGGGGCGACAAGGTCGCCTACCACTGGGAGGGCGAGCCGGGCGACACCCGCACCATCACCTACGCCGAGCTGCTGGCCGAGGTGCAGCGCTTCGCCAACGTGCTCAAGGGCCTGGGCGTCGAGCGCGGCGACCGGGTGGCGATCTACATGCCGATGGTGCCGGAGCTGCCGGTGGCGATGCTCGCCTGCGCCCGCATCGGTGCGGCCCACTCGGTGGTGTTCGGCGGCTTCTCGGCCGACGCGCTGTCCGACCGCATCAACGACGCCGAGTGCAAGGTGCTGGTCACCGCCGACGGTGGCTTCCGCCGGGGCGCGCCCCACCTGCTGAAGCCGATCGCCGACGCGGCGCTGGCGTCGACGCCGTCGATCACCCACTCGGTGGTGGTGCAGCGAGTGACGGGCCATCCCGACGCCGGCGACGTGAGCGTCGAGCTGGTGGAGGGCCGCGACCACTGGTACCACGAGCTGCTGGCCGAGGCCGACGCCGAGTGCCCGCCCGAGTCGATGGACAGCGAGGACCTGCTGTACCTGCTGTACACCTCGGGCACCACGGCCAAGCCCAAGGGCATCATGCACACCACCGGCGGCTACCTCACCCAGGTCGCCTTCACCCACAAGTACGTCTTCGACCTGCAGCCCGACACCGACGTCTACTGGTGCGCCGCCGACATCGGCTGGGTCACCGGCCACAGCTACATCGTCTACGGCCCGCTCACCAACGGCGCCACCAGCGTCATCTACGAGGGCACGCCCGACACGCCGGGCCGCGACCGCCTGTGGGACATCGCCGAGCGCTACGGCGTCACCATCCTCTACACGGCCCCCACGGCGATCCGCACCTTCATGAAGTGGGGCACGCAGGAGCCCGAGAGCCACGACCTGTCGAAGCTGCGCCTGCTCGGCTCGGTGGGGGAGCCGATCAACCCCGAGGCGTGGATCTGGTACCACAAGTACATCGGCGGCGGCCGCTGCCCGATCGTCGACACCTGGTGGCAGACCGAGACCGGCGCCATCATGATCAGCCCGCTGCCGGGGGCGACCACGCTCAAGCCGGGGTCGGCCACGTTCCCGCTGCCGGGCATCGCCGCCGAGGTGGTCGACGAGGCGGGCACGAAGGTCGAGCGGGGCGGCGGCTACCTCACGCTCACCCGCCCGTGGCCGTCGATGCTGCGGGGCATCTGGGGCGACCCGGAGCGCTACCAGGAGACCTACTGGGCCCGCTACGGCGACCGCTACTTCGCCGGCGACGGCTGCAAAGTCGACGCCGACGGCTACCTGTGGATGCTGGGCCGCGTCGACGACGTGATGAACGTGTCGGGCCACCGGATCTCGACCACCGAGGTGGAGTCGGCGCTGGTCGATCACCCGAGCGTCGCGGAGGCCGCCGTGGTGGGGGCCAACGACGCCGTCACCGGCCAGGCCATCATGAGCTACGTGATCGTGCGCGGCGGTATCGAGACCACCCCTGAGCTGGGCGAGGAGCTGCGCCAGCACGTCGCCAAGAAGATCGGGCCCACGGCCAAGCCGAAGACGGTGATCTTCACCGACGAGCTGCCCAAGACCCGCTCGGGCAAGATCATGCGCCGCCTGCTCCGCGATGTCGCCGAGGGCCGCGCCCTGGGCGACACCACCACCCTGGCCGACGCGACCGTGGTCGAGGAGATCCGCAAGCGCGCCGAGGAGCAGCCCACCGAGGAGTAGCGGGTCCCGTCGCGAGGGACGTACGCGATTGGGGCTGGGATAGGTAGCCCGGGCGAGGCAGTATGTGCTGCGGTGACGGAGCGTGAGCGAAGCGTCCGGGTACGACCGGCGGACGAGGACGACGTGGATCAGCTCGCGGCGGTCGAGCTGCACACGGCGCTGACGGCCTACGCGCCCATCTTCCCGCCCGACGCGCCCACCCCGACCCACGACGAGTTCG
>Ga0193742_1000373_pt1 | contig 31447 bp, 27 predicted proteins | sample L2c1metaG_FD_165511 | JGI IMG/M metagenome (GOLD analysis project Ga0193742, IMG submission 165511) | Soil microbial communities from a riparian zone of the East river system, Colorado, United States - L2c1 | ecosystem: Environmental > Terrestrial > Soil > Riparian zone | place: USA: East River... | reverse complement strand
CGTCCGGCAGGGCGACGGCAGCGTCTCGGTGGGGTAGCGGACAAGCCCGCCTGACCGCCCGCGACCCGGGCGGTCAGGCGCGGCGCCCGTCAGGCGCGGCGCCCGTGTCGCGCTCACGGCGTTGCGTCTAGTTCTGTTAGCAGGTCGGCGAATTCCGGCGGGTATTGGGTTACCAGGTCGGCGCCTATTACGCTGGTGTCGTCGGCGGCGTGGGCTATGGGGTCCAGGTAGCCGGAGCCCGGGCGCCACCAGTGCACGTTCCGGCTCAGCGGTTGACGGGCGTCGTCGTGCTGTTCGGCGGCCAGTCTGGCGATCTCGCCCACCGCGTAGCGGGCGCCGGCGCCGTCGCGCAGCACGTGGAAGATCAGTGTGGTGTGGTCGGGCATCGCGACCAGCACGCCGTGCGGGACGTCGGGATCGCCGGTCACGGCCGCCACCACCCACTCGATCACCAGCACGGTCGACGCCACGTAGTCCTCGCCGCTGAGGATGAACACCTGGTCGTCGGTGGCGTACTTCTCCGGCAGCTGCCCGCACAGGTTGTCCAGGCCGGCTGCCATGAGGCGGTCGAAGCCGTGCCGGCTGACCTGCTCGTTGTTCAGGATGGCGATGTGGTCGGGGTGGTCCATCGCCAGCACCATGAGCAGCCCGGGGGCCACCTCTCGCGCGTAGCTCCACCAGTCGGTCGGGCTCCCGTCGATCGGGCGCAGCCGCGCGTAGATGCGGTCCAGCACCTGCTCGGTCGGGCCGTTCAGCTCCGGCGAGCCGCCGGTGATCGCGCGCAGTACTCGCTCGAGGCACTCGTCGACCAGGGTCGGCCACTCGTCGGGCGGGGCGCCGGCCACCGCCTCCACCACCGGGCCGAGCCCCAGGACCAGTTCCTCGGGCTCCACCACCTCGACCTCGTCGTCGCGGACCACGACTCGCATGCCGATGAACGCCGGGCTGCGCCGGACCAGGTTCCGTACCCGCTCGTACTGGCTCGTCGTCAGGTTGTGCACCGCCAGCAAGGTACGCGATCTTCGCCGGCCCGCGCTGTCATGGGCGGTTCAGGAGACGTCTCGCTCCCGCCACGACCGCCGTCGCCAGCAGCCAGCCGGCGATGACCAGTGTCATCGCGACCACCTTGTTCGCCCCGGTGGGATCCCACGCCCCTTCCTGGCCGAGGTCGACGATCGGCACCACCAGATCGAGGGAGTAGAGGAGCGGGTCCAAGCTCGGATGCTCCAGCGCGTGCACCGGCCGGACACTGTGCCGGGAGAACCACAACGCGCCGCCGCCGACCAGTGCGGCCAACCACAACAGTGCCCGTGTCGGAGCGAATCCGTAACCGAAGAGGACGTCCTGCGTCCATCCCCACAGCCGGCGGGGCATCCGGTGGCGTCGCACCAGGTAACGCTCACGGGCAAGGCGAACGGCTCGGGCCGACCGCTCGTCGCCGGCGGTCTGATAATGAGCGGCCAACTGTTCGAACGACGACGACCCCGCGTTGACGTCTCGGGTCAGCCACTCAACTCGCTGGCTGGCGGTGACGTCGTCGGTCGCGCCGATTCGGCCGTACCGCAGACCCTCCAGATCGAGGTCGCCGCTGGCCGGCCAGCTCTCCGTCGAGTCGATGAGCGATTCGGTGCGGATGTCCCGCAGGATCAGGCGCCCACCTGGCGGGGTGCGCATGTCCAGACGGATCCGGGACGCCGTGAGCCTGGTCAGGTTCGCGGACACCGGGGCTCCCCGCAGCTCGGCGTCGTGAAACGTCACGATATTTCCGGCCTGCATCGCGAGCAGCTGCACGGGCCCCGTCGACACGAACCCCCAGTCCGCGAAGAAGCCGCCGCGCATGGTGACGATATTGGCCTCCACGCCGCCAACCTGAGCTCGATCCAGCACGATCGAGTTCTCCAGCCGCGCTTCGGACAACATTATTCCGCCGGTGGAACGCAGGCCGCTTGCCATGAACGAACCCGCCACCTGGAGCCGCGGTGCGTAGATCGCCCAGGCGTCCTCGGTGTCAACCGTGGCGTCCGTCAGTACGATGTCGCCGTCGATATGACTACTGGTGAGCCTGATGGGCGCATGCGATTCCCAGTCGGCCGTACGTTCCGCGCTCTGCACCTGGTCACCTACGCGGTACAGGTGTTTCACATCCGGTGCGACAGACGGTTTCCGTGGCGATCTCTCCACTATCCGAGCACCGTGCAGCACGAGGTCGCCGCGCACCCGGATATTGCCAGCGACAAGGGCGTTCATACGGACCCGGGAAAGCTGAAGTGAGCCGGTGTTCGCCCCGGTCAGCACGAGGTCACCGGCGAACTCGCAACCGGTCAGGTCGAGGTCGTAGCCGAGGTGGAGGTGTGACAGGTCGAGAGAGCCGGCGACGCGGACATTGCGAATCCGAGCGGGTTCGACTCCCGATGCGGAGTCCTGGCCGTACGACACCAGGAGATCCCGAACGTCCTTTGCGGACACCGGTCGATCGCCGGGGGTGCCGTCAATCCCGCCGTTGCGGATCTGAAGCCGCAGGCTCCGTGTCCGCCTTCGGTACTCGCGACTCAACACCCGGAAGAACATATCCTGTCGTCGAATGTCTTCGCCGGGCCGGCACACGGCATCCGTTGGGGTGGTGTTGCGCGTGTGGCACAAGGAAACGGCGGCCGGTGGTCGTACCGTGCTGGACATGGGACGAGGCAACGCGAGTGCGTGCTACCGGGAGCTGGGCGCGGAACTGCGACAACGCCGCGAGGTGGCCGGGCTCACCGGGGACGACATCGGGCGCGTCACCGGATGGCATCGCAGCAAAGTCTCCCGGGTGGAGCTGGGACACGCGGAGATCAGTGTCGTCGACGCCATCCACTATCTCGCCGCCTGCAAGGTCTTCGCGACGGAGGCCAAGGACATCCTCGACCTCTGCCGCGACGCCGAACGCAAGCTGGGCTACTGGGTCGCCGCCCATGGCGAATGGCTGGCGGACTCGTTCAGCTCGCTGATCTATCACGAAGCCACGGCGGATCGTTGGGTCGGCTACGAGCCGATGGTCGTGCCCGGCCTGTTGCAGACTCGGGGTTATGCCCGGGCGTGGATGGAGCGGACCCCGACTCTGTCGGGGGAGGCCATCGATGCCGCGGTGCGGAGGCGGGGTGATCGACAGCAGGTCTTGCACCGGCCGACGCCGGGATGGTTCACCTTCTTTGTGCACGAGCAAGCGCTCCGGTTGCAGGTCGGCAACAGGGCGATCATGCATGAGCAACTGCTCAAGGTGGTCCTGATGGCGGCGCTCCCGCATGTGAGCCTGCGGGTGCTTCCGGCATCCGCAGGCGAACGAGGACTCTTCGGCGGGTCGTTCCAGTTGTTCGAGTACCGCGACCACAACCCCCTGGTCTACTTCTCGTCCGCGTGGAACGGCGTCTTCCTCGAAGACCGGGATTTCGTGGCGGACTATCGCCGGCTTCTGCCCGATCTCGCCTCGGTCGCATTGGATGAGGGAGAATCGAGGGCGTTCACAGCCGAACTGGCTGACGCACTCGATCGAAGGAGCCTCAGGCGCGATGCCGGCATCTACGAGCTGGAGGAAGAGCAGCTTTAGCGAAGGGCCCCAGACCAGCTGCGTCGAGGTGGCGCTCGCCGAGGGTGCCGCCGCCGTTCGGGACTCCAAGAACACCGCCGGGCCGGTGCTGACCGTCCCGGCCGGCACGTGGCGCCACTTCGTCGCCGCGGTCCCGGCCGTCCCCATGTCGCCGATGCCATGAAGGACCCCTTCCTGTCACTCAACGACATGAAGGACCCCTTCATGGCATTCAGCGCCGGGCTGGGTGCACCGTGATTCGGGTCCACGCGCCCAAGTACACCCGGTCGCCGTCGGCTAGTGGGCGAGGGGTGTTGGGGCGCAACGGGTTCGGGTCGTCGTTCAGCATCGTGCCGTTCGCCGAGTCGAGGTCCACCACCGACCACGAGCCGTCCGGCTGCGCGATCAGCAGGGCGTGCAGGTGCGAGACGCCGGGGTCCTCCGGCGGGCCGAGCAGGTCGATGTCGGGGCTGATGCCTCGGGTGCGGCTCTGGCGACCGATGCTGATCTGCTTGCCCTGCAACGGGAAGTGCCGGTCGGGGCAGAACGGTGGGAACTGGATGCCACCGGCGTCGGGGCCGTCGACCGCCATCACCGAGTCGTAGTAGGCGCGGTCCGCGGTCACCGTCGCGGTCCAGCCGGCCGCCTCGGGGAGCGCGGCGGGCACCGGGTCGGGTACGACGGCGGCCGCCGGGGGCGGGGCGGCCAGCGAGTCGTGGCCGCACGCCTCGCAGAACCGCCCGGCGAGCGCGGCGCCGCACGCCTTGCACGTCGCGCCGTCCGGCGCCAGCTCGGGCTCCGGCGCGGGGGGTGGGGCTGCCGCAGGCGTCGACACCGCGGCGCCGCCCATCTCCCGGCCGCACACGTCGCAGAACTCGTCGTCCTCCGACTCGTGGCCTTGCGGGCAGGTGGGCACCGGCTCAGGCCTCCTCGGACTCGGAGGACGCCTTCTTGCGTACCCGCATCGTCTTGCTGGACCTGGTGTCTAGCGTCATCTCGTCGACCGTGGCCACCTTGCGCTTGAGCCGCACCGTGCCGGTACGCGCGTCCTCGACGTCGACCACCTTCGACAGCAGCTTCGCCGTGTCGGAGTGCCCGGTCTCGGACGCGAGCTGCACCGCGCGGCCCAGCTTCGCGGTCGCCGTCTCGACGTCACCCGCCTTGCGTGCCTCCAGACCCTCCTGGATGGCCGCCGCCAGCTCCGCCTGACCGGTGTAGTGCGCGACCTCCCGGTTGATCTTGGCCGACAGGGCCTCGTCGTCGGTCCACACGGCGAGGATCTTGCCCTTGCCGAGCACCTGGTCCTCCGCGCCGCCGGCGCCCGGGATCACCAGGCTCACCCGCCCGGCCAGCATCTTCTCGCCCGTCCCGGCGGCCGGGACCTGCACACAGACGTGGTAGTCGCGCGTCTCCGAGCCCCACGACCCGGTCGGGTAGTCGCCACTGCGCGGCGGCACCTCGGCGCGCCGTGCGGTGAGGTCGGTCAGCGTCGGCTCGACCTGCTTCACGAACTTGATCGTCGCGCCCTGCGGCGTCCACAGCCGCAGCGCGACGTCCGCGACCGCCTTGTCCATGGCCGACGCGGCCATCGCGCGGAAGTCCTCCTCGAGATCCTCCGGCTCGGCGATGATGTCGACGGTGCCGAGGAGCGCGTCGGCGATCGTGCGCAGCTCCTTGACCTCCCAGTCGGTGCCGACCCCGCGGCAGTCGCACACGAAGTGGCCGGTGACCTCCTGCAGCGTGCGGGCGAGCTGACGCGGCGTCTCGTGCATGTTCTGGCCGTCGGTCAGCAGGATCGCGTGCCGCATGGTCGAGTGCGAGGTCGCGAACAGCGCGTCGGCGAGCTGCAGCCACCGGCCGATCGCCGTGCCGCCGTTGGCCGCCAGCTTCGAGACCGCGGCCTTGGCCTCCGCGCGGGTCTGCGGCGACGACACGACCATGCCGTGCTGGTACGGGAACACCAGGTGGGCCTCGTCGGTGCCGGCGACGACCGCGAACTCGACGCCGTCGCGCAGCGTGTCGATGGCCGCCGCGGTCGCCAGCTTCGCCGACGAGAGCTTCGTGCGGGGCACGTGCATCGAGCCGGAGCAGTCCACGATGATCACTTCGGCGGCCGCGCCGTCCGAGGTGGCCGGCCAGGTCGCGGCGCCGGACGCGGTGATCGTGACGATCGCGTTGACCTCGGCGGCACCGGCCGAGAGGTACTCGTTCTGGTAGACCTCGACCGCGAAGTCCGGCTGCCCACTCATGACTCACTCCTGTCCACGGGAGGGAACGGCACGAGGACCGTGGTGATGTTGTCGTGGCCGCCGAGCTCCAGCGCGAGCCGCGTCAGCTCGGTGGCGGTCGCCATCGGCGTGGCGTCCGGCGACACGACGTCGGCCAGCGTCTGCGCGTCCGGCAGGTAGTTCCACAGTCCGTCGCTGCACAGCAGCACGTGCCCGGGGCCGTTCGGCTGGATGGTGACGACCCTCGGCTCGATCTCGCCGGCGTCCGCGCCGATCCACTTCGACAGCGCGTGCGCCTGGTGCACCGCGAGCGCCTGCTCCTCCGGCATGCCCTCCGCGATCAGCTCGGCGGCGACCGTGTCGTCGATGGTCAGCGGGCGGGACGGCAGCGCGTCTCCGTCGGTGGCGGCGAGCCAGTACACGCGGCTGTCGCCGACCCAGCCGATGGTCGCGTCGGTCGGCGTCACGACCGCGGAGACGAACGTGCACGACGGCGCGGTGCCCGGCACCGCGGGGTCGGCCAGCTCGGCCACCACCTCGATCGCGCGCGCGACCGCGGCCTTCGTGGCCAGCTCGGCGCCCGTGCCCTCGAGCACCGCGTCGAGCAGCACCCCGGTGGCCACGTCGACGGCGAGCTGGGAGGCGTTGTCGGCCCGGTCGGACGTGGCGACGCCGTCGCACACGACCGCGACGACCGTCGGCGGGGCGTCCGCGCCGAGCACGGTGCCGTACGCCATCGAGTCCTCGTTGCGGGCGCGCCTGCGGCCCTTGTCGCTGACCCCGACGACCATGCCGAGGTCGCACTCCATCCGGTCCCGCCCGGTCGGCTGCGCGCGGCCGCAGTCCTCGCAGAACCCGTCGTCGCCGAGGTTCGCGCTGCCGCACGCCACGCACTTGCCGCTCGTGGCGTCCTCGCCGAGCGGACCGCCGACCGGCGTCCTGCGCACCAGCAGGCTCTGCCCGCAGCCCTCGCAGAACCGGTCCTTCGGCCCGACCGGCTCACCGCAGGTCGGGCAGGAGGTCGTCACCGCCACGTCACACCCACGTCCTCGGCCGGATCTGGTTGGCGCTGTCCACCAAGGCGATGCGCTCCCTCGTGTTGTTCGCGTGCCGCGCGAGCGTCCGGTAACAGCTCTCCAGCGCGATCCGCAGGTCGTTGTCCGTCAACGGGCAGCCAAGCACAGTGCTCCGCGCCGCCTGCCCGTGGCCGCCCGCGACCCACCCGAACGCGGCGTCGAGCAGCTGCCCGGACGCGAACGCCCGGCGCTCCGCGTCGAGCTCGACGTCCTCGAGCAGCGTGCCGGCGGCGACCAGGTCGTCCTCGGTCAGCTCGGCAGGGGGGACGCCCTTCACCCGCGCGGAGGCGGCGGCGAGCCGCGCGGTCACGTGGTGGTTGGACGTCTCGGGCACCGAGCTGAGCACGTCGAACGCCTCCAGCCGCCCGCTCCTGGCCAGCAGCGCCCGCGCCAGCCCGAACGCGGCGCTCACGTAGGAGCGGTCGGTGCGCCAGACGATCCGGTAGTACCGGTCGGCGGTCGGCCAGTCGCCGACGGCCTCCGCGCACACGGCGAGCGCGAGCTTCGGCGCGGCCTCGCCCGGCACAGCGGAGTAGACCCGGTCGAAGTGCCGGCTCGCGTCCTTCGGCTCGTTCGCGGCGAGCGCGGCGATGCCTCGGTGCCAGTCGATCAGCCAGGACCGCTCCAGGTCGAGCGCGGTGTCCTTGGCCAGCTCGTCGAGCTGGCGGCGGGCGGTGCCGACCGCGTCGGGGGCGGCGGCGACGTTCTCGATGTGCGCCCTGGCGATCCGCAGCCGCACCTCGACGGTGGCCTGCGGCGCGTAGCTCAGCTCGTCGATCAGTGCCGCCGGCTCGGTCGCCGTGACGGTCGCGAGGAACGCGGCGGCCGGGTCGGTGCCATCCACCCTCGGCACCGGCAGCATCGTGACGAGCCCCGGCAGTGGGGGCAGCGGCGCGAGCTGGGTGTCCGTGCCGAACGACCGCCGCTCCGGGGTGAACTCGGTCGACGCGCCCTGGCGCGGCAGGCCGTCCTCGGCCGCCAGCACCTCGCGCAGCACGCCGGTGAGCTGGTCCTTCATCTCCTCCGCGGAGGAGAACCGGGCCTCCGGGTGGCTCGCGGTGGCCCGCAGCAGGAACCGGTAGTAGGAGTCGAACTCGGCGAGCAGCGGCTCCTCGGCCGGGTTGGGCAGCCGGTCGAGGTAGGCGCGCTGGAAGTCGAACGGGAACGTCATCACCGCGAGCGTGCGGCCGATCGTGTACAGGTCGGACGCGATCGACGGGCCGGTCGTCGCGATCTCCGGCGCCTGGTAGCCGACCGTGCCGTAGACCGCGCTGTCCTCGTCGTCGAGGTGCCGGACCGCGCCGAGGTCGATCAGCTTGAGCTGCTCCTCGGTCTGGATCACGTTGTCCGGCTTGAAGTCGCAGAACAGCAGGTTGAGCGTGTGCAGGTAGCCGATCGGGGGCAGCATCTCGAGCACGAACGCGATCGCGCGGGCGAGCGGCAGGCACGCGGCCTGGCCCTGCGCCGAGCGGACCTGCTTGAGCATGTCCTTGATCGACTGACCGCCGACGTACTCCATGACGATGTACCCGACCATCGAGTTCGTCTCGGCGTCGTGGTGCTGCACGAAGTTGTGGATCTTGACGATGTTCGGGTGCTCGACCTCGGCGAGGAACCGCCGCTCGGCGACCGCGGCGGCCATCGCGTCCGCGTCGCCGGAGTCCAGCAGGCCCTTCAGCACCACCCAGCGGTCGGCGACCGCGCGGTCGACCGCGAGGTAGATCCAGCCGAGGCCGCCGTGCGCGAGACAGCCGAGCACCTCGTACTGGTCGTGCAGCACCTCGCCGGGGGACAGCTTGGGGGAGAAGGAGAAGTGGTGCCGGCACGAGGTGCAGAAGCCCTCGGTGCGACCCTCCTGGCCGTCCTTGCCCCGGCCGACCTTCGCGCCGCAGTTGCTGCAGAACCGCTTGTCCTCCGGCACCTTCGGGTTCGACAGCACAGCCGACTTCGGGTCCCGGTAAGGCACCTTGGGCACCTCGACCAGTCCCGCGCCGAGCAGCCCTCTGGTGGACGAGCGGGCCGAGCCGCGCCGCGACGAGCTGGTCACGGCGCCGGTCGACGCGCTCCAGCCGGTGGCGATGGTGCCGGTGCGGGTACTGCCGGTGCGGGTGCTGACGGGACCGTCATCGGCGGCGGGGCCGCCGGCGGCCGGCGTCGGCGCGCCCGCGCCGGCCGGGGCCTCGAGTCCGCAGGTGTCGCAGTACCCGTCCTCGTCGATCGTGCCGCCACAGCCGGCCCGGGGACACTGGGTCATTCGGTTCCCTCCTCGCGGGACGACGGCAGTTCCCGCTCCTGTATCGCCTTGAGGTAGCGGTTGAGCGCGCGGGTCGCGGCCGGCAGGTCGCACGGCGCGGTGAACAGCAGCCCGTGCGCCTCGGTGTGCAGCTGTTCGAGCGTCCGGTCCTCCGCGTGGCCGAGCCGGGCGGCCTTCACCTGGTACGCCTCGAGCCGGCCGCGCAGCTCGGCGCGCCGGTCGAGCAGCCCGGTGATCGCCCGCAGCGCGGTGCGCGCGGTGTCGAGCGTGGTGAACGCGAGGCGGTCCAGCTCGTCGGCGTCGCGTGCGAGCCGCGCCCAGCCGGCCGTGTCGCGCTGCCCGGCGAGCCGGCCGAGCCTGGCCCGCAGCGCGGCGGAGCCCTGGCTCGTCGGCTCCGGCAGCCCCGGCGACGCGATCTTGTCGAGCACCGCGGCGTAGGTCTGGCGCGCGGTCGCCTCCGCCGCCTCGATGTCGGACAGCGTCGCCTCGAGCGCGGCGAGGCGGCCGCCGAACTCGTCGCGGACGCGCGCCAGCTCGGACAGGTCCGACTCGAGCTTGTCGAGGTGGCCGGCGATCTTCGTGACGGCGTCGGTGGACCGTGCGGTGAGCACGTCGGTGAGCACCAGCTCGCGGGCGCGCGTGAGACCGCGGCGCAGGCCGTTGACGGTGGCGGTGACGTCCCGGTCGCCGGCGGCGACGGACTCGGCGAGCACCGAGACCGTGTGCAGACGCCGGTCGAGCGGGTCCAGCTGCGCGACCGCGGTCGTCCACGCGGACTCCGCGCTCGCGAGCACGTCGGTGACCGTGTCGAACGCGGCCCGCATGCGGGCGAGCAGCTCGGTGAGCGTGATCCGCTCGGTCACCTGCGACGGCCCGGTCAGCCCGCGGTGCTCGATCGGGATCGCCCGCGCGTCCAGCTCGACGACCGGACCGGACAGGATCTCGGTCAGCTCGGCCAGCTCGTCGTCGCCGGGCCGCGTGCGGCGCGCGCGGACCTCCTTCGCGCGGTCGACCATGGCGCGGTAGTGCGCGAACTGCTCCCAGAGGGTGGCCATGGCCGCGCTCGCCGCCGCCCACCGCTGCTCGGTCAGGCCGGTCAGGGCGGCGTTGCGCAGGAGCTGGTGACCGGCGTGGCCGTCCATGGCCACGAGCGACTCGGCGATCCGGTCGCAGTCGTCGGTCACCTTCTCCAGGGCGCGGTCGATCTCCTCCCTGCTCAGCACGGCCTCACCCATCGGCGCTCAGTCCCGGTACCGCGCCTGCGGCGGCGCGGGGGCGGCGCCGAGCAGGTCGGACAGCCACTTGTTGTAGATGCTCGTCCAGGTGCCGTCGGTCCGCATCCGCTCCAGCACGCCGTTCACGAAGCGCACGAAATCGGGCTGGTCCTTGGGGATCGCCATGCCGTAGGGCTCGGCGCTGATCGGCTTGCCGACGACCTCCGTGAACGGGTCCTGCGCGGCCAGGCCGGCGAGGATCGTGTCGTCGGTGGACACCGCGTCGACCTGGTTCTGCTGCAGCATCACGAGGCAGTCGGTCCAGCCGGGCACCTCGACGCCGATCGGCTTGGACGCCGAGTTGACGATGTTGGTCAGCGACGTGGACTCCGCGGCGGCGCACACCTTCTTGCCGCCGAGCGAGTCGATGCCGGTGAACCCGGAGTTCTTCTTCACCAGCACCCGCTGGCCGGCCTGGTAGTAGACCGAGGAGAACTCGACGTCCTTGCGGCGCTCGCAGTTGATGGTCATGGTCTCGACGACCAGGTTCACGTCGCCGTTCTTGACCGCGTCGACACGTTGCGCCGAGACCAGGACACGCAGCTGGATCGCGTTGCGGTCGCCGAAGATGGCGGCCGCGATCTCGCGCGCCATGTCGAGGTCGAAGCCCTCGAGCTCACCGGTGATCGGGTTGCGGAAGCCGAACTTGTAGGTGTTCTGGTCGACGCCGACGATCAGCTTGCCCTGCTGGCGGATCTTGGCCATGGTCGAGTCGAGCGGCAGGTCGTTCGGGCCGGGCAGCGTGCCCTGCGGGCGCAGGCTCGCGGTCGGGTCGCAGCTCGTGTCGGCCTGCTCGCCGCCGGGCAGGCTCGTCACCTCCTTCGCACCGGCCGGGGAGGGCGGGCCGCCGGTCGGCGTCTCGCGCTCGCCGACCGCGTCCGTGGTCGAGCCGCATCCCGCGCAGGCCAGCAGGACGGCGACCAGCAGCGCGATCGCGCGGCGGGTGGTCGGTGTCGTCATCGGTACTCCTTGAGCCGCTGCCAGATGCCGGCCACCGAACCGGCGGCCATCACCAGCGCGAGCAGGATCACGCCGATGACGGTGCCGGTCAGCGCGTTGGACGCCTGCGACACCTCGTCGTCGAACGTGGTGGTGGTCGCGGCGATCGCCTCGCGCAGGTTCGTGTCGACCTTGTCGAACCGGACGGCCGCGCTGTCGTCCCCCCGCCCGATCGTGAGCCCGACGGCCTTCGCGTAGTCGCCGGAGTCGTCCGCCGTCCGGATGTCGACGTGCACCTCGTGCCAGCTCCGCAGGTTCGCCGTCGCGGCCGTGATCTTGTCGCGCACCGCGCCGTCGGACGCGAGCGAGGCGGCCTGTTCGAGCAGGCCGCGGTCGCCGGTGAGCTGATCGCGCACCTTGCCGTAGTCCTCCTCGAACTCCGCGCCGCTGCCTCGCGCCACGAGCGTGAGCGTCTCGTCCGCCCGCGCGGCCAGCGCCGCGATCCGGGCCCTCGCGAGCACGTCGGTCTGCGTCGAGCCGTCGTCGCGGCTCGCGTCGACGTTCGCGGCGACGCCGGCCGTCGCGATCAGCACCCACAGCAGCGAGACCAGCGCGGCGCCGGTCGCGATCGCGAGGCCGGTGTTGAGCCGCCGCCGCGTGCGCCGCCGCACGAACCGCTGCGCGAAGAAGAGGACGCCGAGCGCGACCAGCCCGAGCAGGATCTCGACGACCGGCAGGGAGCTCGCGCTGTCCTGGTCGTCGGCGAGCCGCGCGGTCTCGTCCCGGTACAGCTGCTCCGCGGCCGGCAGCAGCTCGTCGCGCATGAGGCTCGACGCCTCGCGCTGGTAGGCGGCGCCGATCGGGAGGCCCTGGTGGTTGTTCGCCCGCGCGGTCTCCACCAGCCCGGTGTAGACCGAGAGCTTGCCGGACAGGACCGCGAGCGGGCCGGTGGGATCGGCGAGGTCCGCGGGCTCGCGGGCGGCGACCGCGACGGCGAGCGCGGACTCGGCCTGCGCGATGTCCGCGTCGTAGCGGGCCCGCACGTCCGCCGCCTCGAGACCGCCGGCGAGGAACGCGCTGTTCGCGGTCGCGTCGGCGTCCGAGAGCGAGCGGTAGATGTCCTGCGCCGCGATCGAGAGCGGGCCGCTGCTGCCGGCCAGGTCGTCGAGCGCCTGCGCGCGACTCTGCACGGTGACGGCGGTGAACACGCCGACCAGCACGCTGACGAGCACGAGCGCCGCCGTGAACAGGATCAGCACGCCCGGGGTCGTTTTGGACAGCTCACGCAGCTCGGCGACCCGGCCCGCGGGTGGGCCGGGCTCGTCCACGCGAGCCGGCGGCGGCGCGGTCGGAGCACTCACGGTTTCCCCCTTGTGGCGATCAACACCGCACTCCTCATTCCTGACATCGGACCGGATCGGCGCGCCCCAGCGCCGTCCCCCGACGGTGATCGTCAGCGTAGTCGGCGGACCGCTGGTGCAGGGACTCTTTCGCGGTACCGACGGACCCGGCTTGACAACGGTTCCGTGTACCTTCACTATTTCACTACTTCATTAGTGAAAGGGTGTTGCTGGTGATCGACTTTCGTCTTGATCGCGGCTCCGGCGTCGCCACGTACTTACAGCTCGTGCACCAGGTCAGGCACGCGCTGCGACTGGGGGTCCTGCAGCCGGGTGACCGGCTGCCGACCGCGAAGGAGGTGGTGGACAAGTTGGCGATCAACCCGAACACCGTGCTGAAGGCGTACCGGGAGCTGGAACGCGAGGGGCTCGTCGCGGGCCGGCCGGGGCTGGGCACGTTCGTGCAGCGCTCGCTCGGCGGCGCCTCGGCGACCGACCACGCGCGGCTGCGTGACTCGCTCACCGGGTGGGTGCGCGACGCCCGGTCGGCCGGCCTCGACTCCGAGGACCTGGAGGCGCTGTTCGCGGCGGTGGTGCTGGATTCGTTTCGAGTAGGGGAGGACACGGCATGACCGTGTTTACCGCGACCGGCCTCGGGAAGAGGTACCGGCGCACATGGGCGTTGAAGGACTGTTCGCTGTCGATCCCCGCCGGGCGGGTGGTCGCGCTGGTGGGTCCGAACGGCGCCGGCAAGACCACGTTGCTGCACCTGGTGGTCGGCCTGCTGACCCCAACGGCGGGGACCGTGACCGCGTTCGGCCAGGCGGCCGGGACGACGGAGACTCTCGCGCGGATCGCGTTCCTCGCGCAGGACAAGCCACTGTACGACGGGTTCTCGGTGGCGGACATGCTCCGCTTCGGCGCCCACCTCAACCCGAGGTGGGACCAGGAGCTCGCCGAGAAACGGCTGGCGGAGCTGGAGATCCCGCTGGACCGCAAGGTCGGCAAGCTCTCCGGCGGTCAGCAGGCGCAGGTCGCGCTGACCGTCGCGCTCGCCAAGCGGCCGGACCTGCTGGTCCTCGACGAGCCGCTCGCGAACCTGGACCCGTTGGCACGCCACGAGGTCATGCGCGGACTGATGGCGGCGGTGGCCGAGACCGGGATGACCGTCGTGCTGTCCTCGCACGTGGTGTCCGACCTCGAGAACACCTGTGACTGGCTGGTCGTGCTCAACCGCGGCAGCGTCCAGGTGTCCGGTGACATAGAGGAGCTGCTCGCGGAGCACCGGCTGCTGACCGGGCCCGCCGAGCTCGCCGACGGCGTCGCCGCCCGGGTCACCACCGTCGACGAGAGCAGGACCGACCGGCAGGCGACGCTGCTCGCCCGCACCGGCGCGGCGGCCCCGCCGCTCGATCCGAAGTGGACGGTGCGCGGCGTCGGCCTCGAGGAGTTGGTGCTCGCCTACCTGCGCCGCCCGGAAGCGGCGTCGTTGCCGAGACCCGTGCTGGCCGGAACCTGAGGGGAGGCAAGGCGATGGTGTGGTTGACCTGGCGCCAGCACCGGATGCAGGTGCTGATCGCGGCGGCGTTCCTGGTCGTGCTCGGCGGGCTGCTGCTCGCGCACGGACTGCGCACGGCCGGGCTCGTGGACGCGCTCGCCCCGGGCAGCGCCGGCCGGCGGGAGTTGTTGGGCCAGCAGTTCATCCAGGTGTCGAAGCTGCTGATCTGGTCGGTGCTGCTGCCGGCGTTGGTGGGGCTCTTCTGGGGCACGCCGCTGGTCGCGCGGGAGTACGAGCGCGGCACACAGCGGCTCGCGTGGACGCAGTCGGTGTCCCGCCGGGGTTGGCTGGGGGTCAAGCTCGTCGGGTTGGGCGCGGCCGTGACGGTCGCCGGGCTCGTGTTCGGCGCGATCATGAGCGTGTGGGCCGGCGGTTTCGCCGAGCTGCGCGAGTCGGTCGGGCTCACGAACCTCGACCTGTTCGTGGTGACCGGCGTGGTCCCCGCCGCGTGGTGGCTGTTCGCGTTCGCGCTCGGCGCGGCGGCCGGCGCGGTGACCCGCAAGATGTTGCCGGCCATCGCGGTGACGCTCGGGGTGTTCCTCCTCGTGTACATGGGGACGTTCGTCACCGACGTGCGCGCGCACTACGCGACGCCGGTGCGGGTGGCGGAGGCGGCGCCGGTGGTGCGCGGCGAGCCGTGGTGGTCGATCAACACCCCGCCCGGCGCGGCGGCCCAGCTGCCGGCCGGGTCGCTCATGGTCGCCTCCGGCTGGGTCGACGAGCGGGGCGCCGTGCTGCCGAGCGGGCAGACGTGGGCCTGTGGGTCCACTCCGGACTATCTGACATGCATGCGGGACAAGGGATATAGCTGGTTCGCGGAGTACCAGCCGGCCGACCGCTACTGGCGGTTCCAGTGGACGGAGGCGGGGCTGCTGTTGGTGGCCGCGCTCGCGCTGGGCGGCGTGGCATGGCACCGCGTCACGCGGGACTGACTGACTTTCGAGGGAGATCGACATGGTGTGGTTGACATGGCGTCAGCACCGGGGGCAGGTGCTGGCCACGGTCGCGGCGCTGGCGTTACTGGGCGTCCTGCTGCTCGTGCACGGGCTCGGCAACGCGTCCGCCGCGGCCGGGGTCGCGCGGGACCGGCTCGCCGACGTGCTCGGCGAACGGTTCCAGTCGGTGTATGTGTACCTGAGCTGGCTGCCGATCGTGCCGCTGCTGATCGGGGTGTTCTGGGGCGCGCCGGTGCTGGCGCGGGAGTTCGAGCGCGGCACGCACCGGCTCGCGTGGACGCAGTCGGTCAGCAGGCGGCGCTGGCTGGTGGCGAAGCTCGGCTGGCTCGGCCTCGCGGTCACGCTCGCCGGGCTGGGACTCGGGTTGATGGTCAGCGGCTGGCTGTCCACGTTCGACGGCACCCCGTTCGTCGACAAGTTCGGCGACTCGGCGATGTTCGGCAGCACCGGGGTCGTCGTGGGCGCGTGGTGGCTGTTCGCGTTCATGCTCGGCACGGCGGCGGGCGGGTGGCTCAAGAAGCTCCTGCCGGCGCTCGCGGTGACGATCGCGGTGTTCGTGCTCGCCATGGTCGCGTCCTTCCAGGTCCGCGAGAGTTACGCGGAGCCGCTGCGGCACGTCGTGGACTCGCCGCTGCCGGGGATCGGGACGTACATCACCGCCTCGGCGTCCCTGTCGCCCGCCGGGGTCGAGGTGCCCGGCGATGAGACGGTGCCGGAGTGCGCGAACGAGGGCCGCGAGACTTACCTGGGCTGCGTCGCGGACGCCGGCTACCAGTCGGTCGTGTACTACCAGCCAGCCGACCGGTACTGGCGGTTCCAGTGGACCGAGACCGGGATCCTGTTGCTGGCGACCGTGTTGCTCGCCGGTCCGGTGGTGTACCGGGTCGCGCGACGACCGGTCTGAGCTCAGTCGGCACTGCCGACCGTGCCAGTCACGGTGCGGCGTGCCAGCGCCACTCGGCTCGGTGCGGCCGGTCGGGCAGCTCGGCCCGGCCGGTCGCCCACAGCAGCGTCGACCACGCGTCGCCGGTCAGCGGGACGTCGGGGAACAGGCGCGCGAGCACCCGGGCGCACAGCGCGGCCGGCGGGTGCCACGGCAGCCCGAGTCCTGCCGCGACGTCGTGGGTGTGGACCAGCACCTCGACGATCCCCATGGCGGCGAAGCCCTCCGGGTCGCCGAGCCCGAACACGTGGTGGGCGCGGGCCGTCGGCGGCGTCGTGCGTACCACGGCGGTCAGCAGCGCGCCGCATGCGTCCAGGACCTGCAACAGTCCGGCCGGGCCGGACGCGCGGTCGGCGAACACCGAGCCGCCCGGCCCGCCCTCCCGCTGCGCGACCCAGGTGAATGGCACCGGACCCGGTTCCGGCGGCGGCGTGCGGCCGATCTGCGCGGCGTAGTAGAAGAGGCTGTCGGCGATGTGTTCCGTGGTCTCCCAACACGTCCACGTCAGCGTGCCGGCGGGGTTCTCCCAGTCCGCCGGCGCGTCGGCGAGGGTCTCGACGGCGAGCCGCACGGTGATCGCGACGTCGTCAGCGGTAACCGGCACCGGGTGACGCTATCAAGCCGGCGTGACGAGTCCGGACTCGTAGGCGGCGATCACGAGCTGTGCCCGGTCGCGGGCGTGAAGCTTGCTCAACAGCCTGCCGATGTGGGTCTTCACCGTGGCGAGGCCGAGGTGCAGGTGCCCCGCGATCTCCGTGTTCGACAGGCCACGGGCGATCAGCACGAGCACCTCGCGCTCCCGGTCGGTCACGCCGTCGAGCCCCGCCGTGCGCGTCGCGGGCTCCGGGCGCCTGCTGAACTCCGCGATCAGCCGCCGCGTCACGGTCGGCGCGAGCAGCGCCTCGCCGGCCGCCACCACCTCGATCGCCGTCAGCAGGTCCGCGGGCGGGGTGTCCTTGAGCAGGAAGCCGCTCGCACCGGCCCGCAGCGCCGCGTACACGTAGTCGTCGAGGTCGAACGTGGTCAGGATCAGGACCCGCACGCCCTCGGTCGCCGGGTCGCCGCAGATCCGCCGCGTCGCCTCGATGCCGTCCAGCTCCGGCATCCGCACGTCCATCAGGACCACGTCCGGCCGCACCCGCCCGGCCAGCTCGACGGCCTCCTTGCCGTTCGCCGCCTCGCCGACCGCCGTCAGCCCCGGCGCGGTCTCCACGAGGAGCCGGAAGCTGCCGCGCACCAGCGCCTGGTCGTCGGCCACCAGCACCCTGATCACCGGGGGAGCACCGCAGACACCCGCCAGCCGCCGCCGGCCCTCGGTCCCGCGTCGAACGTCCCGCCGTACACCGACACCCGCTCCCGCATCCCGATCAACCCGTGCCCGCCCGTCCCCGGCTCGACCCTCGGCCCGTCGTTGGTCACCTCGACGCGCACAGTCTCGTCGGTGACCGTGACGGTCACCGAGCACCGGGCCGGCGCGGCGTGTCTGACCACGTTGGTCAGCGCCTCCTGCGTGATCCGATAGACCGAGAGGCCGACGCCGTCGGGCAGCGCGGCGGTGTCGTCGACGGCCGAGGAGACCGTGACGCCGGCCGACCGCGCTTGCTCGACGAGCGCGGCGATCCCCGCCGGACCGGGGGCCGGCGCGAGCGCCGGACCGTCCACTTCGGACCGCAGCACGCCGAGCAGGTGCCGCATCTCGGTCAGCGAGGTGCGGCTGGTCGCCTCGATCACCCGCAGCGCCTCGCGTGCCTCCGCCGGCCGCTGCTCGGCGACGTGGTTGCCGATGCCGGCCTTGACCGCGATGAGGCTCATGCTGTGCGCCACGATGTCGTGCAGCTCGCGCGCGATCCGCAGCCGCTCCTCGGCGACCGCGTGCTGCGCGAGCTGCGCCGCGGTCCGCTCGGTGTACTCGCGCCGGATCCGGGTCGTGAGCCCGATCGTCCAGCCCGACGCCAGCACGAGACAGCCGAACGCGAGCCCGAACACGGTGTCGGACCACGCCTCGTCCGCCCCGGTGACCAGCCGGTGGAACAGGACCGCGAGCGTGATCGAGCCCGCGCACCCGGCGAGCGCGGCCATCGACCGGCGCCGGGGCTCCGCGCTCGCGACGAGGTACAGCACGATGGCGATCGCGCTGATCGGCGCGCCGAGCGCGACCACCGGGATCACCCCGGACACCACCGCGGCCACCTCGGCGGCCGTGCCGACCGCGAGGGCGGGCAGCGGCACGAGCCTGCGCACCGCGATCGGCCCGGCGATCGCGAGCGCGGTCGCGTAGGCGACCCACCTCGGCTCGACGGGAGTGGCCGGGGTGCTCGCGTCGATCGCCGCGTAGCCGACGACCCCGAGCAGCACCAGCGCCACGACCACGTCGAAGGCGACCAGGTGTCGCGACCGGGAGACCCATTGCACCCCATGACGGTATCCGGCGCGCCGGCCCCGGGCGTCCGACCTGGGGTGGACCTCGAACCGGTCGCGGCCGCCCCTGGGCGGAGGGCGAGGTCCGGCCCCGGTCCGATGTGTCGCGCCGCCGTTTCGAGGACCGTTCTTCCCGTGAACACAACACTTCCAGCCGCGCGAGCTCGTGCGCTGACCAAGATCTACGGCACCGGCGACTCGCGAGTGGTCGCGCTCGACGACGTCTCCGTCGACTTCCACAGTGGACGGTTCACGGCGATCATGGGTCCGTCCGGCTCCGGCAAGTCCACCCTCATGCACTGCGTCGCCGGCCTCGACGAACCGACCGGCGGGCAGGTCTGGCTGGGGGACGCGGAGCTGTCCGGCATGGCCGACGCCGCGCTGACCACCCTGCGCCGCGACCGTGTCGGGTTCGTCTTCCAGGCGTTCAACCTGCTGCCGACGCTCACCGCGTGGGAGAACATCACGCTGCCGCTGGACCTCGCCGGCCGCAGGCCGGACTCAGCGCTCGCTGACGCGATCGTCGCCGCGGTCGGGCTGGGGGAGCGGCTGCACCACCGGCCGAGCCAGCTCTCCGGCGGGCAGCAGCAGCGGGTCGCGTGCGCCCGCGCCCTGATCACCAGGCCGGACGTGGTGTTCGCCGACGAGCCGACCGGCGCGCTCGACTCGAGGTCCTCCGCCGACCTGCTCGGCCTGCTGCGCCGCTGCGTCGACGAGTTCGGGCAGACGGTCGTGATGGTGACGCACGAGCCGGCCGCCGCGGCCTACGCCGACCGGGTGCTGTTCCTCGCCGACGGCCGGGTCGTCGACGAGCTGTCCGCGCCGACCGCGGACGGCGTGCTGGACCGCATGAAGTCGCTGGAGAGGGTGGTGCTCTGATGCTCCGCGCGATGCTGCGCGACCTGCGCGCGCACAAGGGCCGGATCGGCATGACGCTCGTCGCGATCGTGCTCGGGGTGGCGTTCGTCGTGGCGACCCTGGTGGTGTCGGACTCGACCGCCGCGTCGCTGTCCGGCGCGGGCACCAGGTCCGGTGTGGACGGTGCGGACGGCGTGGCCGTCGCGGTGCGCGGCCCGGAGCGCGGCGGGGTCCTCACCGCCGCCGACGTCGACCGGCTCGCCGCACTGTCCGGTGTGGACCGGGCGACCGGGGTGCGCGCCGGGCGCGCGGCGCTCGTCGGCGCCGACGGCAAGGTGGTCGCCGGCCGGCACGACCGCGCCGGGACCGGCTGGGACGACACCGGCCGGTTCGCGCTGACCGACGGCCGGGCGCCTCGGCGGCCCGGCGAGGTCGCCCTCGCGGCGCCGGCCGCGCGCCGCGCCGGGCTCGCGGTCGGCGACACCGCGCGGACGTTGCTCGCCGACGGTCGCGACGAGCGGTCCGAGGTGGTCGGCGTGTTCGACTACCGGCTGCTCGGGGTGGAGAACGCGCCGACCGTGGCGTTCGACCCGGCGACCGCGGCGACGCTGCTGGGGGACCGGTACGACCGGATCGAGCTGACGGGGACGGTCGACGCGGCCGCGGTCCGCCGGGCGGTGCCTGGCGACGGAATCCGGGTCGACTCGGGCGCACAGCTCGCCGCAGAGTCGCGGGCCGACGCGCTCGACGCGGCGGACTCGACGCGGGAGTCGTTGCTCGCGTTCGCCGGGGTCGCGCTGCTGGTCGGCATGTTCGTCATCGCCAACACGTTCACCATGCTGGTCACGCAGCGGGTCCGGCAGTTCGCGCTGCTGCGGGCGGTCGGCGCGAGCCGGCGCCAGGTCCGGCGCGCGGTGCTCGCCGAGGCCGCCGTGCTCGGGCTCGTCGGGGCCGCGATCGGGACCGCACTGGGGGTCGGGCTCGGTCTGCTCGCCATGTGGGGCTTCGCGCCGGAGGGTGAGTCCGTCACCTACGAGGTGTCGCCGCTCGCGATCGTCGCCGGCCTCGCGGTCGGCGTCGGGGTCACGGCGCTCGCCGCGTACGGCTCGGCGCGCAGGGCGGCGTCGGTCGCCCCGGTCGCGGCACTGCGCACCGACGCGGTCGCGCCGCGCCGCAATACGGTCGTACGAACGGTGGCGGGCGCGGTGCTGCTCGCCGCAGGCGCCGCGGCCGTGGCCGCCACGGCGGGGTCGGACCTGTCCACGGTGCAGCGGGTGCTCGGGCTGTGCGCCGGGATCGTCGGCTGGCTCGGCGTACTGCTGCTGGCGCCCGTGTTCGCCGGCGCGGTGCTGGCGCCGGTGGCCCGGCTGGCCGGCAGGCGCGGCGGCCCGGCCGCACGGCTCGCCACCCGCAACGCCGTGCGCGACCCCCGGCGCACCGCGGCCACGTCGTCCGCGCTGCTCGTCGGGTTGGCACTGGTGTGCGCGTTCGCCACGCTCGGCGAGACGATGGTGGCGATGACCGGCGCCGCGGTGCGGGCGACCGTGCCCGACGGGACGACGATCGTGCGGTCCGCGGCCGGCGACGAGCCGCTCGGGACCGACGTGCTCGCCCGCGTCAGTGACACGCCGGGGGTCACCGGTGTCGCCGCGGACCGGTACGGGTTCGTCGGGGTGCGCACCCCCGGTGGCGGCGGCCGCACGACGGTGTCGGCGATCGAGCCGGCCGGCTTCTCCTCGGTGCTGACCCCCGCGCTCACCGAGGGCTCCTCGGACCTGCGCCGCGGGGTGGTCGTCGGCAGCAACGAGGCCGCGATGCTCGGTGTCGGGGTCGGCGACGAGGTGGCGCTCGAGTTCGACGGCGCGCCGCCGGTGCGTCAGCGGATCGTCGGGCTGTACAAGACCGTCGAGGGACAGCCGCTGTTCTACCTCGACGTCGCGAAGGCGCCCGCGTGGTTCCGCGACCAGGTCACGACCGTGTACGCGGCCGGCCCCGTCCGCGACCGGCTGAGCGCGGCGTTCCGGGACCGGCCGGACGTCGAGGTAACCGACCGCGAGGGCGTGATCGCCGCTGACGCGGAGGAGTTCGCGCTGCTGCTTGCCGTCATGTACGCGATGTTCGGCGCGGCGATCGTCATCGCGGTCTTCGGGGTGGTCAACACCCTCGCGCTGTCGGTCACCGAGCGGACCCACGAGATCGGGGTGCTGCGCGCGGTCGGCGCGACCAGACGGCTCGTGCGGCGGGCGGTGCGGCTGGAGAGCGTGGTGATCTGCGGGTACGGCGGCGTGCTCGGCATCGTTGTGGGCCTGCTGTTCGGCGCGGTCATGCAACACGTGATGCTCGGCGGCGCGCTGTTCGACATCGCGGTGCCCTACGAGGTCATCGCGATCTCACTGGCGGGCATGGTCGCCGTCGGGGTGCTGGCCGCCCTGTGGCCGGCGCGCCGCGCGGCACGCACCGACGTGCTGCGGTCGATCGCAACCGCCTAGCGCGCGGGACGGTCGGCGACGCCATGAAGGACCCCTTCATGTCACTCAATGACATGAAGGGGTCCTTCATGGCACGTGCCGACCGCACCCCTAGCGCTGCCCGGGGAGGATGACGCGGGGTAGTCCCGGTCGGCGGGTCCGGGGCTGCCACTCGCGCGGGTAGCCGAGCGACACCTCCTCGAACGGCACCCCGTCGTACACCGTGCTGCGCGGGATGTGCAGGTGGCCGTAGACCATCGCGGCGGTGGTGAAGCGCGTGTGCCAGTCGGCGGTCAGCTCGGTGCCGCACCACTGCGCGAACTCCGGGTAGCGCAGCACCCTGGTCGGCTCGCGGACCAGCGGGTAGTGGTTGACCATCACGATCGGGAAGGCCGGGTCGCACTCCTTGAGCCGCCGCTCCGACTCGTCGACGCGGGCGCGGCACCAGTCGTCGCGGGTCGGGTACGGGTCCGGGTGCAGCATGTACTCGTCGGTGCACACCACGCCGGTCTCGTGCGCGTACGCGAGGCCCTGCTCCTTGGTGGCGCAGCCGTCGGGACGGAACGTGTAGTCGTAGCCGACGAACAGCGGCGCCACCGTCACCGGACCGTCCGGGCCCGTCCAGGTCGCGAACGGGTCCTCGGGGGTGAGCACGCCGATCCGCCGGCACATGGCGACCAGCTCGTCGTACCGGTCGACGCCGCGCAGTGTCATCGGGTCATTCGGCGTGGTCCACAGCTCGTGGTTGCCCGGCACCCACACGACCGTCGCGAACCGCTCCCGCAGCACCGACAGCGCCCACTCCACGTTCGGGATGGTCTCGGCCACGTCACCGGCCACGAGCAGCCAGTCCTCCGGCGACTCGGGCCGCAGGTTCTCCACGACCTCGCGGTTCTCCGCATAGGACACATGCAGATCACTGACCGCCGTCAAGCTCCCGTAACTCACGACCACGACCCTAACGGTCCCGTTATCCCCCATGTCCTACCGTCCGTTGGTGCAGATGTTGGTGCCCGGTTGGCTACATTCGACCGCGACGAGCGTTCTGTACTGAACAATGGCTCGTGAACGTCTCTGGAGGGGAGGTCGGGTGCGCGCACTGCCTGCATCGCTGGCTGGCATCGGTGGCGCGGTCCTGTTGACCGCGACCCTGCTGGTGTCGCCGGCCGGGGCACAGCCGACCACGGTCGCCGGCCTGCTCGCGCACTACTACGACCTCAGCCAGGCGGCCGAGCTCGTCAACGAGGAGCTGCTCGTCGTCCAGGAGGAGCTGGCCGGACAGCAGCAGACCTCCGCGGCCGCGACCAAGGCCGCCGACGAGGCCAGGGCCGCGGCGGAGGACGCCCGCAACCGTGCCAACGCCGCACAGGACCTCGACAGGGTGGCCGACGCGCTGTCCTCGCGCCAGGACCTCGACGCGCTGTCCGCGTTCGCGACCAGCACCAGCCCGGACGATCTCGTCGGCAAGCTGGAGGCGGCGAGCCTTGCCGCGCACCTGACCGGTGGGCCCCGCAAGGGCGACGCCGCGCTCGAGGACGCCGAGGACGCCGCGGACAAGGCGGTCGCCGCCGAGTCGGCGGCCCAGGCGGCCGAGGCCGAGGTCGCCGCCGGCGCGGCCGACGTCCAGCAGCGCCGCACCGCGCTCGACACACAGATCACCGAGGTGCGCGCCGCGCTGGACAACCTCACGCCGGAGCAGCGGTCGCTGCTGGAGGGCATCGAGGACTACAGCGGCGAGGTCGTCATCCCCGGCGGCGACGCCGGCGAGGCGCTGGAGTTCGCGCTCGGGCAGATGGGCAAGCCGTACCTGTGGGGCGCGGTCGGCCCGGACTCCTACGACTGCTCGGGCCTCATGCAGACGGCGTACCGCGCGGCCGGCGTGAACCTGCCCCGCGTGTCGCGGCAGCAGGCGTTGGTCGGCAAGCAGGTGGCGCGCGCGGACGTGCGAGCCGGCGACCTGATCTTCTACTACCAGCCGGTGCACCACGTGGCGATGGCCGTGGACAACACGCGTGCGGTGCACGCGCCGAGCTTCGGCGAGGACGTGAAGCTGGGCGGCATCGACAACATCGGCCCGATCACGGTCATCCGCCGCGTCGTCGGCTAAATCCGCGAGTCCCCCGTTCAAACACAGCGAGTCCCCCGTTCAGACCTACCGAGTCGGCGGTTCGCGCGTGTGCACGAACCGCCGACTCGGTGTGTCCGAACGGGGGACTCGCGGGGTTACCGCAGCGCCTTGAGCATCGCGTTCTCCTGCAGCACCAACGGGTCCGTGCGCAGGTCGCGCCACAGCGACCAGCACAGGCCGATCATCACCACGGCGAACGGCGCCGCCACGATGATCGTCAGGTTCTGCAGGCCGCTCAACGCGCTCGCGCCGTCGCTGCCCGCCAACAGCATGACGATCGCGACGCCACCCATCAGCACGCCCCAGAAGACCACCATGCCGCGTTTCGGATGGACCGAGCCGCCCTGGGACAGCGTGCCCATCACGATCGACGCCGCGTCCGCACCGGACACGAAGAAGATCGACACCAGGATGATCACCAGCACGGCGGCCAGTGTGGACAGTGGCAGATGTGTCAGGAACGAGAACGTCATCGCCTCCGACGTGCCGTCCGGGTTGTAGACCCACCGCGCCGGGTCGAACACGTCCGACAGCGACCCGTTCGCCAGCTCCTGCGACGAGAGTCCTTGCGCGGCAAGCGCGTCGCGCTGCTGCTGGATCGCGGCGCCGCCGAAGATCGCGAACCAGAACAGGCTCACGACGCTCGGCACGAGGATCACGCCGGCCACGAACTGCCGGATCGACCGGCCGCGGCTGATCCGCGCGATGAACATGCCGACGAACGGTGTCCACGAGATCCACCACGCCCAGTAGAAGATCGTCCAGCCGCCCAGCCAGTTGCGCATCTCCTCGCCGCCGGTGGCGCCGGTGCGGCCGGACATCTCCGCGAACTCGCGGACGTAGTCGCCGATGGCGCCCGGCACCAGGTTCAGGATCAGCACCGTCGGGCCGACCACGAACACGAACGCCGCCAGCACCAACGCCAGCACCATGTTGATGTTCGACAGCCACTGGATACCCTTGGCCACTCCGGACACCGCCGACGCGACGAACGCGATCGTGAGCACCGCGATGATCGCCACCATCAACAGCTTGCCCGGCTCGCCGACCCAGCCGACGAAGCTCATGCCCTCACCGACCTGCAGCGCGCCGAGGCCGAGCGAGGCGGCCGAGCCGAACAGCGTCGCGAAGATCGCCATGATGTCGATCGCCTTGCCGAGCGGGCCCGAGCTGCGCTTCACACCGAGCAGCGGCGCGAACACCGAGCTGAACAGCTGGCGCCGGCCACGGCGGAACGTGCTGTACGCGATCGCGAGCCCCACCACCGCGTAGATCGCCCACGGGTGCACGGTCCAGTGGAACAGTGTCGTCGCCATCGCCGTGTGCACGGCCTCGTCCGACGCCGGCAGGTTCGTGCCGGGCGGCGGGCTCATGAGGTGTGTGACCGGTTCGGCTACACCGAAGAACATCAGTCCGATGCCCATGCCCGCGCTGAACATCATCGCGATCCACGACACGGTCCGGAACTCGGGCTTCTCCTTGTCGCCGCCGAGCGGGATGCGGCCGTACCGGCTGATCGCGAGCGCGATCGCGAACAGCACGAATCCACTCGCGACGAGCACGAAGGCCCAGCCGCCGTAGGGGATGATGCCGTTGTTCAGCACCGAGTCCGCGACCGACACCATCGAGTCCGTGCCGAACACGCCCCACGCGAGGAAGCCCACGGCGAGCAGTGCGGCGACACCGAACACGATCTTGTCGGTCACCGGCGGCCGGTCGGCCGCCATCTCCACGACTTCGCCGTTGGCGTCGAGAACTTCTTCGTGCTGACCGATTTCCTTGTCCTGCGAATCCATAACCATCAGCCCGCGCCGGCAGATCCTCGGCGCGATGCCTCCCTCCGACTCGGTTTCGGTTCGTCCGTACAGGTTGTGCGGCAGCCTAAACCGTTGGTCAACGAGGGTGAGCGGGCTTGTTGCGCTATGTGCACCGGGAGCGCGTGGAACCGTGTTTCGTTACGCAATAGAGCTCTGTCAGCGGCAAGATCAGGACCCGATGTCAACGGCGGTCAACCGGACGCGCCGCGCCCACCGCACCGCAGGTCCCATTGCGACACCCGCGCAGAGGAACACCAGTCCGAGCAGCACCCAGCCGACCGTGCCCCAGCTCATCACCAGCGTCGTGACCAGCAGCGGACCGAGCATCCTGGCCACCGTGAAGCCGGACCCGAAGAAGCCCTGGTACTGGCCGTGCCGGCCGTCCGGCGCGAGTCCGAAACTGATCTCCCACGACCCGCTCGCCTGCATCATCTCGGCGCCGGCCTGCAGCGCAGCGGCGGTCAGCAGGATGGCCACCGCGGCCCACGCCGGCGCGCCGAACCCGGACGTGGCGAACACCACGCACGCGGCGAGCAGCGCGAGCCCGGCGAACCGGATGAGCCGGGTGGCACTGTCCAGATCGGTCACCCGGCTCGCGACCTTCACCTGGAACAGCACGACCGACACGGTGTTCAGCACCAGCAGCGCGGACACCGTCCAGCTGGGCGCGTGCGTCCGCTCGACGATCCACAGTGGAATCGCCAGCGTGATCAGCGGGATGTGCAGCTGCAGCAGCATGTTCAGCAGCGAGACCAACGCGTACGGCCGGTCGCGCAGCACCGCGAGCTTCGGCTCGCCCTTCGGCCCGGCCGGCGTCGGCGCCACCACGGGCAGCCGCAGCAGCACGAGCGCGGAGACCGCGAGGCTGACCGCGTCGACCGCGAGCACCGTCAGGTACGCGGCCTCCGTGTCGAACTGCAGCGCGATCCCGCCGAGCCCGGCGCCGATCGCGATGCCGCCGTTGATCGCCGCCGCCAGGACCGCGCGCACCCGCGTCCGGTCCGCGGCGGCCACGAGCCCGGCGAGCAGCGCCTGACGCGCCGCGGTCAGTCCACAGAGGGCGGTCGAGTACAGGCACGCCACGATCACGAACGGCACGAACGACCGGACGAACAGGAACCCGACGAGTGCCGCGGCCGTGCAGAACGCGAGCAGCATCGCGATACCACGCGGGCCGCGCCGGTCGGCGAGGTCGCCGAGCGGCACCCCGGCGAGGAACCCGACCGCCCAGCCGACCGTGAGGCCGAACCCGACCTGGGTGGGGGACAGGTCGACGATCCGGGTGAAGTAGAGCGCCGAGGTCACCAGGTAGCCGCCGAGGCCGATCGAGTCGGTCAGCTGCGCGGCGGCGAGGGCGCGGGCCGGGCCGGCCGGCGGGACGATCCGGTTCAGCATCGCTCAACCACCGATCAGCGCGGCCACGCGCAGGCACGCGGTGAGCGCCTCCTGCTCGCCGGTGCGCCCGTACACCTCCGTCGCGGTGTCGGTGAACTTGATGACGTGCTCGTCGCCGCTCGCGACGGCGAGGTCGACCAGCTCGGCCGCGGCGTCCTGGCCCGACGGCGGCGCCGGGAGGTCGCCGAGGGGCGCGGGCTCGCCGGGCGCCCACCCGACGGTGATCGCCGCGCACGCGGCCCACGCCGCGGTCAGGCTCTCCGACCACAGCTCGCGGGGCAGCGCGGGCAGGCAGTGCAGCACGGCGTTGGGCGCGGTCGCGGTGTGCACCAGCAGCACCGGGCTCGTGTGGCCGTGGCCGAGGTAGTGCACGGCCGCCGCGTCGACCAGGTCGGTGAGCACCGCGCGGGCGTCGTCCGGGTCGGCCGGCGCGCGCAGCGCGGTGAGCGACTCCGGCCAGGTGGCCATCTCGGCGAGCTGCCGGAACCGGTTGGCCACGTTGCCCTGCTGCTCGGCCACCCTGGGCAGCGCGTGGAGCGCGGCGCGGGCGTCGAGCCGACCCCTCGGCGGCACGACGCCCGGCACGTAGCGCGCGCGGGCGGCCCAGAACGCGAGACCGTGCGCCAGCTCGGTGACGGTCTCCGCGTTCTCGTCGCTGTGCTCCGCGCCGCCCGCCATGAGCGCGCGGACCGCGTGGCTGACCCGGATCACGCCGTGGGTCGTGCCGGCCGCGATGGCCGGCAGCAGCCGGGGCCACCACGTCGCGAGCAGGTCGCGCCAGTGCGCATCGCGGGTCTGGTCGGTCAGGTACGCGGTCCAGTCGGCGATCCGGTCGCCGTCGCCGAGCGCCTCGCGCCAGGTGTCCTCGGTGATCCGGTCGCTCGCGCCGGGGAGGTCGTCGAGCCGCTTGACGTAGGCGTCCACCCACGGGTGCACGTCGGCCTCGTGCCCGCGGCGGACCATGACCTCCACGGTCATCGGGCCGTGGTTGGTCAGCGAGTTGTCGTCCCACTCCGGGCCGGCGTGGTGCAGTCGCTGGTAGGCCGCGGCCAGGATGCCACTCGTCATGGGGGTGAATCTAAGGTCCGCATTGGCGCGGCAGAAGGGCCAATGCGGACCAGTTGCGCTGGGCCAATAGAGTGGTCGGCGTGGAGTTCCACGTCAGCCTCGCCGGGCGCGGCGACCTGTCCACCCGGATCTACCGGCAGCTGCACGAAGCGGTCATGGACGGCCGCCTGCGGTCCGGCGAGAAGCTGCCACCCACCCGTGAGCTGGCCCGACAGCTCGACGTGTCCAGGAACACCGTGGCGCTGGCCTACGAGCGGCTGACCGCGGAGGGCTTCCTCGTCGGCCGGGTCGGCGCCGGCACGTTCGTGTGCGACAACCCGCTCGCGCCCGCCCAGCCGGTCGACGCGTCCGACGACGGCCTCGTGCCGGCACAGAAGGCGTGGGAGGAGCTGGCCGTCACGTCGGCGGCGGCCGTCGCGGACAACGGGACCGAGCCGCCGCCGTACAACTTCGGCGTCGGCGTGCCCGACGCACTCCGGTTCCCGATGGAGCTGTGGCGGCGGCTGGTCGCGCGCCAGTTGCGGGAGACGACCGCGGTGGGCGTCAACTACGGCGAACCGGCCGGCCACGCCGGACTGCGTGCCGAGATCGCGCGCCACATCGGGCTGTCCAGGTCGGTCCGGGTCGCGCCCGAGGCCGTGCTGGTCACCAACGGGACGCAGCAGGCACTGGACCTGATCGGCCGGGTGCTGGTCGAGCCGGGCACCTGCGTCGCCGTCGAGGAGCCGGGCTACCCGCTCGCGCGGGACCTGTTCGCTTCGCTCGGCGCGCGGGTGGTCGGCGTTCCCGTCGACTCCGAGGGCATCGACGTCGCGGCCATCCCGGCGGCCGCGCGGCTCGTGTACACGACGCCGTCGCACCAGTTCCCGCTCGGCCCGGCCATGTCGCTGGACCGGCGGGCGGCGCTGCTCGCGTGGACGCACCGCAACGACGCGGCCGTGATCGAGGACGACTACGACAGCGAGTTCCGCTTCGCCGACCGGCCCCTCGAACCGCTGCACAGCCTCGCCCGCGGCGACCGGGTGATCTACGTCGGCTCGTTCTCCAAGACGATGGCGCCCATGCTGCGGCTGGGGTTCCTGGTCGCGCCCGTGTCACTGCGGCCCGCGCTGCGTGCGGCGAAGCGGCTGACCGACCGGCAGGGCGAGATGACGACGCAGGGCGCGATGGCCCGGTTCATGGCCGACGGGTTGTTCGTGCGGCACCTGCGGCGCTCGACGCGGGAGTACGGTGCGCGGCGGGCGCTGATCCTCGACGTGCTGCGGCGGGACTTCGCGGACCGGCTCGAGGTGGTCCCGTCGACGGCGGGACTGCACCTGACCGCGTGGCTGCGGCCGCCCTCGGTCGACGTCGAGCGGCTCGTGGCGCGGGCCGCGACCGTCGGCGTCGCGATCGGCGACGTCGCGGAGTACCACCGCGACGGCCCCGGCCGGCCGGGCCTCGCGATCGGCTACGGCGGGATCCCGCTGGACCGGATCGAGCACGGGTTGGCGCTGTTGAGCGAAGTGTGGGTCGACGAGGGAGTTGATGCGGTCCGATGAGCGAGCTTGCGAGCGAGTCAGTGTCACAGGGCGACCGCGAGCGGCTCCCCGGAGCCTGCGAGGGGGAGTCATGAGCTCAGACCTCGAAGCGGTCCTGACCGCGGCGGACGGCGCGCGGGCGGAGTTCGCGGCGCTGCCGGCGGAGGTGCGGGCGCGGGCGCTGCGGCGGGTCGCGGACACGCTGGACGGGGCCGCCGGCGAGCTGGTGCCGCTCGCGAACCGGGAGACCAACCTGCCGGAGACCCCCAGGCTGCACGCCGAGCTGGAGCGGACCACGTTCCAGCTGCGGCTGCTCGCGGAGACCGTCGTCGACGGCGGCTACCTGGAGGCCACGCTCGACTCGCCCGACACCTGCTGGCCGGCCGGCGGCCGGGCGGACGTGCGGCGGCTGCTCGTGCCGGTCGGTCCGGTGGTGGTGTTCGCGGCGTCGAACTTCCCGTTCGCGTTCAGCGTCGCGGGCGGCGACACGGCGGCCGCGCTCGCGGTCGGCGCGCCGGTCGTGCTGAAGGCCAACCCCGGGCATCCGCTGCTGAGCGACCGCACCGGTGAGCTGGTGTCCGCCGCGCTCGCCGGCGCGGGTGTCCCGGCCGGCGCCTTCGCGGTGGTGCACGGCGTCGAGGTAGGCCGGGCGACCGTGCGGGACCCGCGGATCAGGGCGGGCGCGTTCACCGGGTCGCTCGCGGGCGGGCGAGCGCTGTTCGACCTGGCCTGCGCGCGGCCGGACCCGATCCCGTTCTACGCGGAGATGGGCAGCGTGAACCCGGTGTTCGTCACAGAGTCGGCGGCCCGCGAGCGGGCGGCCGGCATCGCGGAGGGCTACGTCGGCTCGTTCACCCTCGGCGCCGGCCAGTTCTGCACGAAGCCCGGCCTGGTGTTCGTGCCGGAGTCGCAGGCGCGGGCGTTCGAGGCGCTGGTGGAGGCGGAGCTGTCCGGCCGGGTAGCGGGCCCGCTGCTCAACGAGCGCGTCGCGGCCGGGTACGAGTCGGTGCTGTCCGGGCTGCGCGACCATCCCGCGGTCCGTCCGGTGGTGTCCGGGGCGGACACCGCGCCGACGCTGCTGAGCTGCGCCGCGGCGGACTTCCTCGCCGCCCGCGACGAGCTGCTCGTCGAGTGCTTCGGCCCGGCGTCGATGGTGGTGCGGTACCGGGACGACGCCGAGCTGCTGGCGTGCGCGCGGGCGTTCACGGGCGAGCTGACCGCGTCGGTGCACGGGTCGCTGGAGGACGCGGTGGCCGCCGAGCTGCTCGCGCTGCTGACCGACCGGGTCGGCCGGGTCCTGTGGAACGGGTGGCCGACCGGCGTCTCCGTCACGTACGCGATGCAGCACGGCGGCCCGTACCCGGCGACCACCGCCGCCGCTCACACGTCGGTCGGCACCACGTCGCTGCGGCGGTTCCTGCGGCCGGTGGTGTACCAGAACATGCCGCAGGCGCTGCTGCCCGAGGTGCTGCGGGACGGCAACCCGCTGGACGTGCCGCGCAGGCTCGACGGCCGGCTCGGCTAGTGTCCCGCGCCGGAAATGCGGTGCGTATATCGGTGGATCCAGGTTTCCGCTGGCAAGGCGGCGGCTCGTCCTCGTACCGGGTTGTACTCGGGCGAGCCGGCAACGCGGCCAGCGGGAAGTTGG
>Ga0193742_1000372_pt1 | contig 31517 bp, 25 predicted proteins | sample L2c1metaG_FD_165511 | JGI IMG/M metagenome (GOLD analysis project Ga0193742, IMG submission 165511) | Soil microbial communities from a riparian zone of the East river system, Colorado, United States - L2c1 | ecosystem: Environmental > Terrestrial > Soil > Riparian zone | place: USA: East River... | reverse complement strand
AACTCTGGGCCAGAAGCCGATACAGCCGGAGGAACGGCTGCATGCCGCAATTGAGGCCGCGAACACAGCAGTGTGGGCCACCGCCAGCGAAACTCCTGATTTAAGAGGCATGGGCACCACCCTGGTCGCAGCATGCATCGTGGATCATTGCGTCGTTATCGGAAATGTCGGGGACAGTCGAGGCTACTTTCTCCGCAGCGGCGGCTGCATGCAGATCACCGAAGATCACTCTTTCCGTGCTGAGCAGATGCGGCGGCAGAAGAGCATCGGCGAACCGGCGAACCCGGCGATCGCGGCTGAGTTCATCACCAGGGCTGTGGGAGCGGAGCCGGAAGTACGCCCGGACTACTATGCTGCCGAGCTTCAGACGGGTGACTCGATTCTGCTCGCCACCGACGGGCTGACTCGCTATATTGATGAGCAGCAGATCGGTCATGCAGTTGAGTCTGACGATTCAGCACAGGAGATCTGTCGCGGGCTCATCGGAATGGCGCATGAAGGTGGGGGCGCTGACAACGTTACATGCCTGCTGATCCGCGTACATTAACGGCCCTCCATATCGAAGGGGTCCCTCAAAAACGAAGCAGGCATGCAGAAGAGGCCTTTCGATTTGTAAGGCCTCTTCTATTGGTGTTGCTGTTAGTGCTAACGGATGATCTGTGATGTACAGCGCAGACCAGACCGGGTGCCTGGAGCAAGTATGGCCGCGCCGGGTCCGGATAGCTCGATTCTTTCAGTGAGAGAAATGCCGTTCACGACGATCGGTGTTCCGGAAATCTCAAGCGGATAGGCAAGACGTGTGGGATTTGCGGCCTGTTCCACTCGCCCACGATCCACCAGATGAAAGAGCGCCCATTTCCCGGAGAATTGAAGGGGTAGATTGTTGCTGCCGTAGCTTGCGATCAACTGCGCCCGCTGTGAATTCTCCGGCGACCAATTGAAGGCATGCATGACATCGGTTCCGGAAGTTTTTTGGTTGTCCAGAGCTAACGTCACGCTCTGAATTCCAGGTGACTGAGGTATGTGCACCGTGAACTGCAGGCTCGGCGTGGTAGCGCCTGCCGGAAACATTGCATTCGAGAACATTGCGAGTTCGTTGAAGAACTGCAGAAACTGCTGCGTGGGCTTCGGGTTCGCCGTTGGTTGAGCGACCCACTGCGCGCCCTGCTGCACCACCAACGACTTCAGATTGTTTGCGTAGAACTGCCAGAGGGTTCCGGTCCCAGGCTGCAGTAGCGCTGTGACTTCGGCTGGCGTTGCTTCCGTAGTCGCAATGCGATTGAATGGATACTTCGCGAGCACAGGCGCAAGAGTCGAGCAGAACTGCCGGCCAGCCGCGTTGATCTGGGCCGGCGCGGCACCACGAACTGCATCCTCTACAGAAGTGATTGGTTCCTGCAGCAACCGTGTCAGCGTTTGCTCAACGTGCGCCTGAGTGTCTATGTTGAAGGCCTGCGCAGTTTGACTCACAGCACCGTGCGCGCCGACCGCCGCAGCGATAACACTCTGCGCGGCTGCCGGATTGCCGGCCGCATTCGGGTCTTGTGCGAACTGGGATACTGCTCCTTGCAGCGTTGCCAGTCCATTGATGTATGCAGTGTTGGACGGTGCGATAAAACGGCTGCTCAAGTCCGGAGGGACAAGCGCCTGTGTCGGCTGAAACTCGTGTGCCACTGATGCATCTGCTATAGCCGTGTTGTGCGATGCGGTGAATACGAGCGCAAGCAAAGCTGAGTTCGGTGACGAGAGGCTTCCAAGTTTCTGCCTCGCTTCGGGGAGGCTGCGGGATCGCACTACAGACGCCGACCGCAGATAACTCTGCCACTGAGCGTTGAAGTCTGCAAGATAGCGATCCGAAAGTCTGGGCGCCAGACCGTTGGTCGAAGTCGGGAGAGGCGCTTGATCGCCGAGCACCCATGGTTCGCCCATAAAGAACCGATTAGGATTCTTCATCGCAGCCTGCATAAAGGTAAAGCCTGCGCGGGTAAAGGCGCCCGGCACCACGTGAGTTTCAACCACAGTGGCAGCAGATCCGGGGAACTGACGGTTAAAGTCGATCGAAGGCGCGCTGTGGTTGGCCGCGACAAGTAGGTTCTGGTACACGCGGTCGAGGCTGCCAAAGCTATTCAGGTACGCCCTGGCATGCATGACAGCCGGCTCACTCGGCGCGATATGGTAGACGGGTGCGAGCCGGAGCTCATCGCCGAAGAAACGGAACTGCTCGGTTGCAAGCTGCTCCTGGTCTCCCTGTCCGGCATGCTCTGTCAGCCAGGATTTAGTGAGCACAGGGGCGAGAAATTCGCCGGTGCTGTATTGCGGAAATGACGTTGTGATCAGATATGCGCGAAGCGGATTGTATGCGGCAAGATAATCCGCTTCGCCGGGCGCCGTTGCCGGTAGCGCATTCAGATTGTGGCGCAGGCGCGTTTGCGTCGCATCGAGCAGGAGCCACCGGAAGCGCTCGAAGTAAAGCGCGCGCGTCGTCGCGATCAAAGTCTGTCCGCGATACAGTCCCCAGCCGAAGCGCCACGGCACACCATGTCGATCAAAGTCCTGAAGCTGCAGCAGAGAGAGACGAAGGCGATCAAGCGCAGAGAGCTGCTGGACGTTTGCAAGGTCCACAGGTGCGCCAGTACTGGGCAGCGAAGCGGCGGCATCGCGGATATTCCGTTCGAGGGCAGCGTTGTTTATGTAGGACACGGTGAGCCCGATGCTCCACACTAGGAAAACGGCGGATGCAACCGCGAGGGCAACACGACGCAGCAGAACGACCCGTTTGCTTGCACTCTCCTGCTCGCTCCTGGCCAGGAACATCTGTGGAAACAACGGTGGTAGAAAGCACCACTGCGCGACTCTACGTGTGGCGCCAGCCCGCAGGAGCGTCTGCGCCGCCTGCATCTCACGCAACGAGAAAATGCCGGTTGCGTCCGCGTCGGCCGATGCTGCTCGGGGCATTTGCGCCGGCTCCACAACAGCACGTTCAAGAATCTGCGTGCGTACGCCAATGCAGGAGAAGCTGCGTAGCACCGGATTTGCGTTCAAGTGGCTTGGACGCGCCAGTTCTACAAGATAGTTCGTCAGGTGATTGCGCAGCTTCTGCATCTCGCGCGGAAACTCATAGATCCCCGCGGTGGACGCCGTGTTGCTCTCACGCCCCAGCATCTCGAGGCGAAACTCTGCTAAGGAAAACAGAAGCCGGTCGAGAGAAGAAGACACCAAAGCCGAAGATCGCTCTGCGTACACGCCATCACTGGCGCTGTCGTGCGGAAACGTGATGCCCAGACGCTCCGATGCTTCCTCTTGCGTCAGGTGCTGAACGTATTGGGAGAATCCAGCAACGCGGTCCAGCTTGGTTAGAATGACGTGAACCGGAAGATCCACTCCCAGCTGGCGGGAGATTTCGCGCAGGCTGGCGTTCGTCTCGCGTGCAAGGGTAACGATGGTCTCTGCCGCATTCGCTCCGAAGACGGCCTCGCTGCTGATACATACCACTGCTGCGCGGAGCGGTCTCTGCCTGCTTGTAAGGGAGGACACAAGTCTAGGGCTGGTGCGGCGCACCAGTATGCTCCACTGGTGCGCTTCGCGTGTCAGCGGCTCACCCGCATCAACGAACACGCTTTCGCCCGCGTACCAAAGATTTAAAAGCCGCGTGGGGACAACGACGCCATCCTGAAAAACCTGCCCCGCGAGCAGCTCGGGGTCCATGCCTGATTTGCTGATTGCCGTGGTTTTGCCGCTGTTGGGCGCGCCCATGACGTACAGCAGCGGCAGAGTGGTAAGCGCATTGCTGCTGGAGCGCTGCGCCGCCTGCAGGCGCTGGAATGCTGAGCGGATCAGCGTCGACAACCCGGAAGTTTCTTGCGGTGATGCAGTGCGGGTCGTGCGGTTCTGCTGACGGGACCAGAACCAGTAGACGAAGTGTGCGGCAAGCGCACCAAACAATGTAAGCCCCACCCGCAACACAAGAAGCGTAGTCCCACCAAGATGAAAAAGTGGGCCGGCAAGCCAGCCGAGGGCGATGGCTAAAACAAGAAACAATGCGGGCACAAGAAAATTGATCACGGGAGCCCCTTACATGGCGCCGGCGAGGGCGCCGTGGACGGCAGCCGCGCCCGAAGTGAGAATGATGTAGTAAACACAGAAGGCAATCAGCAGAACCCCAGCGAGCGCACATGTCGCCCACGAAAGCGATCGCGTCAAGGTATCAATCCGCTTTGAGGATGAGCTGCCGGGGGGAGGCGCAATGCCTGTACCGATCCTTGCTTCGCCGCGGATACGTTGGATGCGCGCGCGAGCCTGGCGAAGCAAGGCATACAACTCGCCGCTATCTCCGAGCGCATAGCGACCGCGATACCCGAGATGAAGGCAAATGCAGTGAAGCTCGAGAACGTCGGCAAGCTGCGGTGAGTCCTGTTCAGATAGGTAGCTGCGAAGGTTGTGGAAGAACGTCTCTCCCGCAAGATGGCCGCCGAAGAGTTCCTCCTGCAGCGGCCGCCTTGCCCATTGCGCAAAGACCGGATCTTGCAGGTTCAGAACGCTTTCATCCAGGAGCGCGACCACAGCAAATACGGAGCCCTGGGTCTTCTGATTGTCATACCCAAGGTTGCGTGCCTCCTGCATCGGCGCCTGTAAAAGCTGGCGCATCTGCCGGCGAAACATGTCGGCATCAGCTACGGTCTGTAAACGGAATCGCACGCGCACAATCGCGGTGATGGCTTCCTGGAAGACGGAGGCGAGACTGATGCTACGGGTCGTGTTCATGGAGTGGGCTCGGTGAGTACGGACAGAGTGAAGTCCGGCTTTGCGATTTCGCCCGGGATGTAGACGCCCACCGAACGAGAGTGTAGGATGTGCTGCCAGCATGGGCCTGCTGTATCGATCGCGTAGTACTGCATGTCGGCCGCCGCCCGCAGGGCCGCAGGAGGAACCTTCAGGTGCGTGAGCGTCATTCCGGGCAGAGCACGTTTGACCAGCTCATGTACGAAAGGGGAAGAGCATACTTTTACCAGGCGCGGCACGAGACGAAGCTGCTCGGATTCGCCCAACGATGACCGGAGGCCCAGTATCCATCGCGAATGCCGCAGACAGCGTTCGTCCTCAACCTCGGCGCTATACAGATAAGGAGCGGTCGAGTGAAACTTCAGAGCCACCGCGTTCGTCGGAACGATGATTTCGAGATGTCTGTAGATATGCGCACATAAGGCGCGAAAACCCGGGCCGGGGTCGATGTGGTCGTAGGCTGGAAGCTCCCGCGGATCGGAATCCAGCGCAAACGTACACAGCGCGCCGGCAAGACGTGAGAGTTCCAGGAAGCACTCCGACGGATGGGCATGACGATGGAGCGCTAGATGCCGGAGCGCCGGAATCGCGCTGTGCAGAGCGTGCAAAAACCAATAGTTCGCAATGTCCATCGGGAGGCTTCCGGTCTGCAAGCGTTGCGGCGCTTTCACTGGCCGCGCGATGGTGGTGCTTTTTTCCGCTACTACCTCTATCAATCGCTTTATCTCAAGTAGCAGCGTGTCACTGGCGCTCGTGCGCAACAGACACGGAATGAAATCAGCGTCGTAAAGGAAACCACGGGCCGCGTCGCGGACAATGCGCGCGATCGGGATGGCGAGATAACCACCGGTCAGCTCTCGGGCTGAAACGATGCGTATGTTCTTGCGCGCGAGCCCAACCTGCTGTTCGTCCATGCCGTTCGTCTCATCGCGTATTGTCCGATGCACCATAGTGAAGCGCGCGTCGGGATGCTCCTCTTCAGCAGGCGAGATGTCGAAGCCATCGCCTTTCCGGGCCGCGATCGCAAGATAGAGAATCAGTTCCGAGTCTGAAGGCTCCGCAAGAGATGAGACCGGGCGCGGAGCAGGCAAAGCATCGGCTCCCGGCATATCGAAACAAAGTCCATCAGGAAATATGCCGGCAGCGTGTTGCACGGCTACCGTTCCGTTAGCAATGCTCTCCGGATCCATCTGCAAATGCAGCATGCCCCATGGTTCCCGCCAGAGGCTCGATGTGATGAACGAGAGCGAGTCCTCAAAGAGGCGGCTCTGGGTTTGAAAATGATGCGGAGCAAGGTACATGCCCTCTGACCACACCACGCGCGACAACATTCTCATATTCAGCTCATTCTTTTCGTGGAAAACGGATTGACTCACTTCTCCACCGCTGATGGGAATAACCAGCCGCGTCATGTTTTATTCCATGTGTAGAGAGTCAGAGGACAGACGAGGAGGCATGAGATGAGTGAAGAGCCGGTAGAGAAACAGGCAGAGGAGCGCCTAAGCCGATCTGGCCTTGAAAGTTCGCGTGGAGACGCGAACCTGGGGAGCTTACATAAAACTCAGCAACCTGCCGATCTGACTGGGGTCTTTCGTCAGGTGCCGGTTGGCCAGAACGCGAAGGGAGCCGGTTCGCAACCAGAGATGCTGCCTGGCGCCGCAAACGATGAGATGGGGTTCACACAGATGTTCCAATCGCTGGATTCCAAAGGCTCAGCGCCCACTCACGCGCCTTCGTCTTTCGGAAACTACCAGCCGCAGCACGCCTCTGAGGCGGCAACGCCTGACTCAACTGATCCGAAATCACCCCGCAGCGACAGTCCAGAAGACAACTGGGCCCCCGACCCGTTGCCGGGGGAGTTTACGCAGATGTTTCAACCGTTGCAGCCGAGCCGATCGACGGTTGATCGCCAGCCTTTTCCGCTCGAACGAGCGGCCGCTCCACAGCAGTCCTCGCGAATGAGCGGAGGTTTTACACAGCTTTTGCGCACCCTCACGAGCGAAGAAAACGCCGACTTGCCCGTCGAGGCTTCGCCGCTTCCCGCAGCCAGGCCTGTGCCGCAGGAGCAGGGAGAGTTCACCCGGATCGTTTCGAGGTCTGCCATGCGCGAAGCGAGTCTCCGAGAGCAGGCGCAGCGGCACGCTGAAGGTGCATCGGCACAGACACCTGCAGAGAACGCTTCTAACGTGCGCCCCGCGTCGGAGGCAGTGCCTCCTACTGGCGCCACTGGCGCAGTGGCTGCTAAGCCGTTCACTATTCCGCCACCTCCGGAGGTGCATGTCACACCTCCCGCATTTGCGGCTCCGCAAGCTGCACCCGACACATTTCGACAGCCACAGAGTATTGGGAGTGATCGTTTGCAGCAGTACCTGCCGTTGTTGTTGATCGCGAATCTGTTCTTAACTGTGGTCGCGTTGATCATGCTGGCGGTCGTGCTTGCGCGTCATTGAAGCGTGACAAGCACTCACTCTGCAGCATCTCACCTTGCGCGACTGCCTGCTGCCTCGGCTGGGACAAGGATAAGCTCCGTCGACGCATTCGGAATATCGCCTGGAACATACACGCCGAAGTTGCGGGACCGCAGAATCGTTTCCCATACCGCCCCGGAGCGATCCAGGGAGAAATACTGATAGTTGAGCTTGACCGGTATCGCCTGGGGCGGCGCAGCCATGTGCGTCAGCGGTACACCGGGCAGTGCCTGCCTGATTAACGTCTCGAGATGCGTAGCGGAACACGCCTTGACCAGCGCTGGTGTCTTCTCAATGAGCTCTGTGCCCGGGATGTCTGCCGCGATCGCAATGTAGGCGGCCCCGCTTAGGTATTCGTCCTTTTCGATGTCTGTGACATAGACGGAGTCTGCGGCACGTCGCAGCGGCAACGCGATGAATCGGGTCGGAATCACCGTGTTTAAGAGCGCAAGTATCTGTGAAGTTAGCCTCAGGAAACATCCGCCCATCGATTCGTGCTCATATCGCGGGAAGTCCAGGGGACCGACCGTATGCGAAAAGGTGGTGAGGGCGCCGCCAAGAGAAAGCATTTCGGTATAAAGAGTTTCAGGATGCACATGCGTGCAGCGGAACAGTTCCTGCAGCACAGGCAGATGCGTGTTCATCGTGTACAGCAGCCAGAAGCTGGCAATGTCCGAGGCGCTGAAATCTGCCAGGGACTGGTTGCGCTGCCGCCGGCTCCCGGCAATCTGAGTGCTGCGGGACGAGATCACTTCGACAAGCCCGCGAAGCACGCTCTTCAGGCGCTCATTTGCGTGCGCATTCAACATCGGAGCGATGAAATCCTGGTCGAAAGCGAAAGTCCCCGCCTCCGTTCGAACAACCCGTGCAACAGGAAGCGTCACCATACCTTCCAGATTCTCGCCTCCAGCGAGCATTTCGAAGTTCTTGCGAGCCAGAGCGACCGGTTTCTCCACGCCTGAGCTGTTTTCATCTCGCAGCATACGTACTTCCGAACGGAACCGTGCGCTTGGACCGTTGCCCTGAAGCGCAACGTTGATTCCTCCATGCCGTTGCTGCGGCATCGCCAGGTAAAACATGCAGGACTTCTGTTCAGCAGTAAAGCACTCGTCCAGCATTCGGGAACCTGGCGGAACATCGGTCGCTGTCGAGTCGAAAGCCAGCCCATCAGGAAATAGACCCTGCATATCCGTGATCTGTAACCTGCCCTCGCTCAGGCCAGCTAAGTCGAATGTCAGAGCACTATATCCCCATGAGCAGGATGAAAGCGAGTTCAGCAGAAAGCGGAACGACTCTTCGAAGAAGTGGTCCTGTGCCTGTAGATGTTGTGGTGTGAGAAAGACGCCCTTGGACCAGACGACAGGTTGAAGGTGCCGCATATCTGTACTCTCCGCTTCACGAAATTTACCGTTGCGCTCGCGCCCATCTAACAGCGTTTGTTGCTTCGAGCAGCAGAATCTCCAAAGAATTCCCAGGAAAAACTGCATACATGGGAATAGACACACATGGCCGTGTGTTTATTCCGATAGAGCAGTGAGGGCGAGCCGTAAATCACACAGCGGCGGCTTGTCTCTTGAGGAGAAGATACATGGCAAAGGAAAGTACACAACGCAAACTGAGCCGCGTGCGTCCCCCACGCGTGCAGATTACCTACGACGTCGAGGTTGGGGATGCAATTGAGCAGAAGGAGCTTCCTTTTGTGATGGGCGTGCTCGCCGATCTTACGTGCCAGCCCAGTGAACCGCTCACTCCACTGAAGGAGCGTAAGTTTACCGAGATCACTCCGGATAACTTCGATGCAGTGCTCGCGAACCTGAAACCGCGCCTCGCGTTCTCGACAGAAAACGTGCTGAGCGATGACCCGGAGCGCGGACAGCTAGCGGTGGAGTTGAACTTCGAGTCGCTGGAGGACTTCTCGCCCGAGCGCCTGGCAACCCAGCTCGAACCGCTTCGCCAGCTCCAGGAGCTGCGCACCAAACTGTCGGATCTGCAAGGCAGCCTGCAGGGCAACGACAAGCTTGACGAGGCGTTGTATGCAGCGGTTACCGATACGGACACGCGCGAGAAGCTGCGCAAAGAATTAGGAAATCACGGAGACAACTAGATGGCAGTCCAGCAGGAAGCGACAGTCAAAGCGCCGGCGGTGGAAACACAGGGCGAAACTCCCTTGCTCGACCAGATCGTGAGTGAGGGACGTTTTCAGCAAGATGCCTCCATGCAGGCGCGAGGACGTGACCTTGTGAAGGAGTTTGTCGCCCAGGTACTGAAGGGCCACATGTCCATCACGCGAGATGCGGAGTCGTCGATCCAGGCACGCATCGCACAGATCGATCAGTTGCTCTCGAAGCAGCTCAACCTGATCCTGCATCACCCATCGTTTCAGAAACTCGAAGGCTCATGGCGGGGCGTCCGGTACCTGCTCGACCAGAGCGAGACCGGCACGATGCTCAAGATCAAGGTGCTCAACGTTTCCAAGCGTGAGCTGCTGCGCGACCTGCAGCGGGCGCCGGAGTTCGACCAGAGCGCTCTTTTCAAGAAGGTATACGAGGAAGAATTTGGCGTCTTCGGTGGAGCGCCGTTCGCCGCTCTCATCGGCGATTACGAGTTCGGCCGCGGACCGGAAGACATGGACCTTCTACGGAGAGTGGCGCAGGTTGCGGCTTCTGCCCATGCGCCGTTCCTATCCTCCGCCGCGCCGGAGCTGCTCAACCTGATGAGCTTTACTCAGCTGAGCGCTCCGCGGGACATCGCCAAGATTTTCGACTCCACCGAGTACGCAAAGTGGAAGTCGTTCCGTCAGTCAGACGATTCACGCTACGTCGGCCTGGCGCTTCCGCGCTTTCTCGCGCGCCTGCCGTATGATTCGGAGACGAACCAGGTCGATGGATTCGACTTCGAGGAAGATGTGGATGGCAAGGACCACTCCAAATACCTGTGGACTAACGCCGCGTACGCCATGGGGGCTCGGTTGAGCGATGCCTTCGCGCATTATTCCTGGTGCGCCGCGATCCGCGGGGTCGAGGGTGGAGGTCTGGTCGAAGATCTGCCGACGCACAACTTCCAGACAGACGAGGGCGACGTAGCACTGAAGTGTCCTACGGAGGTGCAGATTACCGACCGCCGCGAAAAGGAACTTGCCGACCAAGGGCTGGTTTCCCTGGTGCACTGCAAGGGTACCGATTACGCAGCGTTCTTCAGCGTGCAGTCCGTGAACAAACCGCGGCTGTACGACCAGGAATCTGCAAACGCGAATGCACGGCTCTCCGCGCAGCTGCCTTACATCTTTGCCATGTCACGTTTCGCGCATTACCTCAAGGCGATGATGCGTGACAAGATCGGCAGCTTTACGAGCCGGGACGAATGCGAGATATTCCTCAACCGCTGGATCAGCCAGTACGTTCTGTCTGACGATTCGGCATCGCAGGCTGCCAAGGCAAAGCTTCCTTTGCGCGAGGCGGCGATCCAGGTATCCGATGTGCCCGGGAAACCCGGTGCTTACCGCGCGGTCGCGTTCCTTAAGCCGCACTTCCAGCTCGATGAACTCACCATCTCTTTGCGCCTGGTGGCGGACCTGCCAGAGTCAGCGCGTAACTAACATATTTACTTCACAACAAGGAGGACTTGGATCACATGGCCGATGAGGGCGTAGATTACTTTCTGAAACTAAATGGAGCTGAGGGCGAATCGCAACATGTTGGCCACACCAACGAAATTCGCGTGCTCAGCTGGAGCTGGGGCGGCTACTCAGAGAGCACCGTCGGCAGGACGCAGGGTTCCGGCGCAGGCAAAGTCACGATGGATCCCATCACGATCGTGGCGGAGCTGGACTCTTCCTATACCAAGCTGGCAGGCTTCCTGACACAAGGCAAGCACATCACCAGCGGCACACTGTCGGCCGTCAAGCAAGGGTCCAACAACCAGGATTACATCACGATCCAGTTGACGGAGATCTTCGTGGCGACGATGAATATCGGCGCTTCCGGCCAGGTACCGATCGTCAACCTGACGCTCACCTATAAGTCGATCAACACGCAGTACAAGACGCAAAACCAGCAAGGAAATCTGGTCACCGCCGGCACGCATACCTACGACGCATCGACCAACCAGACTTCGTAAAGGCAGTCTGCACCCGGCCCGGTGTGCACCTTTCATGGGCGCACCGGGCAATCGCGGCATAGTGTTCGGCGGTTGTTGTGCCTCTCCACTTCTTATCCTTCGCGTTACCGGAGCAAGAGCGTGTTTGTTGTTGAAGACTTACTTCTGCCAATCACCGAGGAGTACCCCTCAGGCTCTGACCTGCGTTACGACGCCATCACGGACCAGATCCACGATGCTGGTACCGGGGAGGACGAGTCGCTGCCGATGGGTCAATGGACACGCCAGACGAAACGAGCAGACTTTGCTCTCGCCGCTTCGCTCGCAGCCGGCGCGCTAAAAAACCAATCTAAGGATCTATGGTTCGCCGCATGGCTCTGTGAAGCCTCGCTGCGGCTGCACGGCTATTCTGCAGTCGAGCCCACATTTCGCCTCTTTCTCGAACTGCAGCGCGATTTCTGGCCTTCTCTTCACCCGGCTCTCGAAGACGGAGATACATCGTTGAGAGCAGCACCAGTGGACTGGGCTCTGCATGAATATGCTTCGCTGATTCATGAACTGCCCGTGACCGAAGACGGCATCCCTTACTCCGCATATCGCCTGGTGCGTGCGGGCGGGTTTTCACCAACGGGAGAAGATCGTCTCACGCCGGAAGCTCTCGAGGCATCGATTGATGCGACCTCGTGGAGGTTCTGCAAAGACGCGCAGACCGCGCTGCAGCAGGGGCAGCAAGCCCTGCATGAACTCTACCTGTTCTGCGAGGAGAATTATCGTAACGATGGTCCGTCTTTTTCCGAACTACGTGGTGCGCTGGAGGATGTGCTGAATGTTCATGCCCAGATTCTTCGGCAAAAGCCAGACCCCGAACCTTCGTCATCGCTCTCAGCCCAGTCAGTCCCACAGGCGGCCGGCATCCAGCAGCCCGCAGCCGCTGCAGCGTCAGAGAAGATCGAGTCTTGGCTCGACGTTCAAAAACATCTGCAGCAGTGTGCGGAGTTCTGCGCCGGACGCGAGCCGATGAGCGCGACTGGTTTCTTCCTGGCGCTGGCCCTGCAAGATGCGAGACGCCATGAAGGAGATTTCCAGGAAGCCTCGCCCTCCTCCGAGATGCGCCTGTCTTTAAAGCGAAACGCCGAAGCCGGAGATTGGAAATCTCTCTCGCGCCAAGCATTGGAAGCACTTGCGTTACCCATGGGAACACCGTGGCTGGACCTCTACCGCTTTCTCGACGCCGCGGCTGCAAATCTCGACGCCGGAGAGTTGCGGGACATGACGCTCCATCTTCTGCGCAGCCATCTCGGCGCACAGCCCTGGATACGTGATGAAAGCTTCGAGGATGGCACACCGGCTGCCGACCGCGAGACGGGTGTGTGGATCGATGCAGAAATTACGCCGCCTGCCCCGGAAGCAGTGCGGCTCGAGCCCGTCACAGCACCTGTTCCGGTCCAGCACTCCCCGGCCACGAATGAAAGTGAGGTCTACGTGCACGCCAGTGAACTTGCGCAGCGAGGCAGTCTTGGAGACGCAGCGCGCTTGTTGATGGAGGACGCGTCAGCTCTCAGAAGCGGGCGTGGCTCGTTTCTGAGACGCATGGAAGTGTCGCGGCTGCTGTTGCACTCCGGGCAAAGCCTCGCCGCACACGCAATCCTGCGGCATCTTCTGACAGAAGCAGATGAGCGGAAGCTGGAAAGCTGGGAAGAGAGCGCGATCATTGCGGAGCTACTTTCCATGCTCTTGCAAACCTTGCAAGGAGAGGCCAACCAGGAGCAGCGCCGCGATGTATTCCTTCGCCTGTGCCACATCGATCCAGTGACAGCACTCAACGCGCAGTCGCTAATATAAGGAGGACTCAATGGTCAGATCACGAGAAATGCTTTACGGCCAGTCGTTTATTGACCGGCTGAGCGAGCGCTACGAACAACCTGCGACCCAGACCGCGTCTCTCCGCATGATCAAGGAGTCGCTGCGGCGCGATCTCGAAGCTGCTCTCAACACGCGGCGCCACATGGGAACCGCTTTGGACGGCTACGAACGCGCGTCGACTTCGGTTTTGAATTATGGGCTGGAAGATCTTACCAACATCCGAACGGCCCCGGATGGTTACCTGGCGCAGATGCAACGGGTTATTCACAACTGCCTTGCAGAATATGAGCCCCGGCTTACGAATGTCACCGTCACGCTGAGCGATCTTCCTGAAGCTTCGGGCCGCGAGGTCAGACTGCACATCGCCGCCCACATGCAGCTTTACTCAGGAACGGAAACCGTCTTCTTCAACACTGTTTTCGACGTGGCCAGTGAAACATACTCGGTAGGTCAGTAATGCGCGCCAAGTTTCTGCAACATTACGAGAGTGAACTCAGCTACATGCGCCAGATGGGCACGGAGTTCGCGGAAAAATATCCTGCCATCGCCGGACGGCTGATGCTCGAACCCGACCGTTGTGCTGACCCGCACGTAGAGCGGCTGCTCGAGTCCTTCGCCTTTCTTGCGGCACGCATTCACCTGCGGCTCGACGACGACTTCCCGGAACTGACGCAGGGTTTTCTTGATGTCGTATACCCAGACTACCTTCGGCCCGTGCCGTCTATGACGGTGGTGGAATTCTCGCCCGACGTTGCTTCCAGCAACTCCGGTGGTGAGGTGACGGTGCCGCGTGGCAGCGAAATCACTTCCAAACGTACCGCTCAAGGGATTGCATGCACTTTTCGAACAAGCTATCCGGTTAAGCTGTGGCCGATCCGCGTCGAGAACTGCTCCTGCAAAAGGCCTGAACTGATACCAGCAGTGCCACGCGTGCGCAATGCTGCCGCGGTGCTGAGTTGGAAACTAAAGGCCGAGGAGGATGCCGATCTCTCCAAGCTCGGGATGGAAGATCTCATTTTCTATTTGAGCGGCGACCGGCAGATCACGCTGCTACTCTACGAGATGCTGTCTCGCAATCTACTGCAAATCACGGTGCGAAATCCGCTGCAGCCGCACAAGGCGGTATACGTGATCGAACCGAACCATCTGCGGCCTATGGGTTTTGACGGGACGGACAGCCTGCTTCCTTTCAGTCCGCGATCTTTTCGGGGCCATCGTCTGCTGCAGGAGTATTTCAGCCTTCCGGAGAAATTCCTCTTCTTCCAGTTGGCTGGGCTACGCCGCGCCATCGAGGCAGTGGAGGCTTCCGAGGCCCTGGAAGTTCTCTTTTCTCTGCGCCGGCCGGAGCATGCGGAGCGGTTACAGAATCTCGAAGGGAGTGTCAACCCGCACACCATGCGGCTTTTCTGCACGCCTGCCGTCAACCTGTTTCATCACACAGCTGAACCGATTGTTGTCACGCAGACACGTTCCGAGTATCCGATCTCGGTGGACGCGCGCAGTCGCGGTAACACGGAAGTGTTTTCTGTCGAGTCTGTACTCGCGACCAATCCCTCGCGCCGAACCTCGGTGCCCGTACCGCCGCTCTTTGAGCATCACTTCGGCAGTCCCGCGAGGGATGCAGTCTACTGGAGAGCGAGACGGAAGTACTCTGACGTTCACCCAGACAATCCAAGCCGGGTGTACCTATCGATCGCGGATGCATACGGTACCATGCTGCAGCCGGATGCTGAGGTCCTTACGGTGAAGTGCACATGCACCAATCACGACTTCCCATCAAGCCTGCCTATCGGTAATGCGGAAGGTGATTTCGATCTGCCCGGCACAGCCGGCATCGGGGCCATTCGTGCCCTGCATCGACCCACACACACCTATCCTGCGCCTGCCGCGGAGGCACAGACGTGGAGCCTCATCTCGCAGCTCTCGCTGAATCATCTTTCCATGGGTGAAGCCGGCCTCGCCGCCTTGCAGGAGATCCTGCATCTTCACAATTTCGCGCGAACGCCGCACATCGATAAACAGATTGCGGGGATCCTGAGCGTTGCAGCGTTGCGGCATATCGCGATCCTCCAGACTGAAGCTGGTGGTGGCGCCGTTCGGGGCATGCGCCTCGAAATGGAGCTCGACGAATCGCACTTCGCCGGCGGCGGAGCATACCTGTTCAGTGCTGTACTCGATCGGTTCTTCGGGCTTTACGTATCCATGAACAGCTTCTCGCAATTGGTGGTGCGCACAAATGCACGAAAGGAGGTGCTTGAGGAATGGCCCCCGAGAGCAGGAACCCAAACGTTGCTTTAGAGCACAAAGCTCTGCATGAAGCGATCGAAGCCGCTCCCTTTCGCTTCCACTTCTTCCAGATGATTCGCCTGCTCGAGAAGCTGTATCCCCAGCGCGAAGCAGTTGGACACATGACATCGCCCGCGCGCGAGGTGGTTCGTTTCCATGCTCCGCCTGCGTTCACCTTTCCGGCAAGTGAACTCGGCGACTATGCAGCGCCCGGAGAAGACGAACCAGCCGCGCTCGAAGTGAACTTCTTCGGGCTCAACACGGTCAACGGCCCGATGCCACGCATTTCCACTGAAGCACTGCTTGCGAACGCGAGAGAGAACGACACGGCGATGCAGGACTTTCTCGACCTGTTCAACCATCGTCTGGTTTCGCTGTTCTTCCGAGCATGGTCGCGCTACCGGCTCACGCTTGCTTATGAGAAGGCAAGCCAGAGTGCTGAGGACGAGATGCTGCGTCGTCTCTATGATCTGGTAGGCCTCGGTACAGACGGATTGCGGCACCGTATGGCAATTCCGGATGAGAGCGCCCTCTTCTTCGCCGGTCTGCTCAGCAGGCAGGTTCGATCTTCCGAAGGGCTTCTGCAAATTTTGGAGAGCTATTTCTGCATCTCCGTGCAGATAGAGCAGTTTGCGGGAGCATGGGTTCGTCTTCCTCCAGGGCAGCGGACTATTCTGCAGGGCGAAGATTCCATGGCGGAGTGTCTCGGCGTTGGTACCGTGGTGGGCGATGAAGTATGGGAGCAGGAAGGCACTGTGACGGTGCGCCTGGGTCCTATGCCTCTTGCACGCTATCGTGAGTTTCTGCCCGGATCGCATGGACAGGCCGAGTTGCAGTCGTGGCTGCACCTCTACTCAAGGCGCACATTCCGTTTCGTGGTGCAGCTGGTGCTGCAGCGCGACGAAGTTCCGCAAACCACTCTGAAGGGGGGCGTTGCATTCGGCAGCCGCCTCGGGTATGAAAGCTGGCTCAAGGTTAAGCCGATGCGTCGTGATCCCGACGAAACGGGGTATCTGGTCCACTAGGAGAAGTAACAATGATCACAAGCGTCAAGCCGCTGGTGCAGAAATTCGATGATGAAACGAGGCAGGCCATGGAGGGCGCGGCCGGATTGTGCCTCTCCCTCACGCACTATGAGGTGGAGATAGAGCATTTCCTAATTAAGGTGCTTGAGAAGGAGGCGAGTGACATCGTGCACATCCTGCAGCACTTCGGTCTTGACCGTGGCCGGCTCGACCGGGATATCCAGGCAAGTCTGAAGCGGTTAAAGACAGGGAACCCGCGTGGCCCCGTGTTCAGCCGTGCGCTGGTCGCCATGTTTCGTGAAGCCTGGTCCATCGCTTCGCTTGCCCTTGGCGCCACTCGCATCCGCACCGGCCACGCGCTTTTGGCACTGCTGAGCGAAGATGGTCTTTTGCGCATGACGGGCGACATCAGCCGGGAGTTTGAGAAACTCTCCGCCGAGGCATTGTCCATGCAATTTGTGGAGATCACCGCAGGTTCAAGTGAAGAGTCTGTCGATGCCACAGCAGGCAGCGAAGAAACAACAAGCAAAACAGGCACCGCGGCGGCCGCAATGCCTCACCTCGATCGGTACACCGAGGATCTGACACAGGCCGCACGCCAGGGGAAGATCGAGCCGGTGGTGGGCCGCGATGCCGAGATCCGCCAGATGATCGACGTGCTGATGCGCCGCCGGCAAAACAATCCCATCCTCACGGGCGAAGCCGGCGTCGGCAAAACGGCGGCGGTCGAAGGGCTGGCCCTGCGCATCGCCCGTGGCGAAGCGCCTGAAGCGCTCAAGCCCGTTCGCCTGCATAGCCTGGATCTCACCCTGCTGCAGGCCGGGGCAAGCGTCAAGGGAGAGTTCGAGAGCCGGCTCAAAGGATTGTTGCAGGAGGTGAAGTCATCGCCGCAGCCGGTCATCCTGTTCATCGATGAAGCTCACACTCTCATCGGCGCGGGCGGTCAGGCAGGGCAGGGCGATGCCGCCAACATTCTCAAGCCTGCGCTCGCGCGCGGTGAATTGCGCACTATTGCCGCCACCACATGGGCGGAGTACAAACGCTACTTCGAGAAGGATGCTGCGCTCACGCGCCGCTTCCAGGTCATCAAGATTGAAGAGCCTTCGGAGGCACTCTGCGAGTCGATGCTGCTGGGTATTCTTCCATCGCTTGAAAAGCATCATCAAACCCGCATCCTCGATGAAGCCGTCAGCGCCGCGGTTCGCCTGTCACATCGCTACATGCCAGGGCGTCAGCTGCCCGATAAGGCCGTCAGCGTGCTGGATACCGCATGCGCCCGCGTATCGCTGAGCCAGAGTACACAGCCGACTGCAATGGAGGAACTTGCGCGGCAGATCGCCGCATCCGAATCCCGCATGTGTATTCTCGAGCGCGAGCAGCTTACCGGCAGCGATCACATAGAGCAGATCGCCCAGTGCAGTGCGGAGATGCACCGCGCCACGGAGCAACTTGCGCAGATGGAAGCACGCTGGCAGCAGGAGAAGAGCGTGGTCGAGCAGATTATCGCTCGCTACAGCCTGATAGAGCAGCTCCAAAGCACACCGCAGGAAACAGAGCCGGATGACACCAGTGCGAAACGGCAGCAGGCGCTAGAGGAACTACATGCGTTGCGATTGCAGTTGAGGTTCCTGCAGGTACAACTCCCGCTGACACACCCGGCGGTCGACGCGCACGTGGTGGCAACCGTCGTCGCTGAGTGGACCGGTATCCCCCTTGGGAAGATGGTTGACGACGAAGCTCTCAAGCTGTTGCACCTTGAAGAGCATCTGAAGGAGCGCATCATCGGACAGGACCACGCCCTCAACGCTATCGCCCAGCGAATCTGGACCTCGCGCGCTAACCTCGAGGACCCGGGCAAACCCATCGGTGTCTTCATGCTGGCAGGCCCCAGCGGAGTGGGTAAGACAGAGACGGCGCTGGCCCTCGCCGACCTGTTGTACGGAGGCGAGCAAAATCTCATTACTATCAATATGTCGGAATTCCAGGAGCAGCACTCCGTATCCACCCTGAAGGGAGCGCCGCCAGGATACGTGGGTTACGGTGAAGGCGGCGTGCTGACGGAAGCAGTACGCAGACAGCCCTATTCGGTCGTACTGCTCGACGAAGTCGAAAAGGCGCATCACGATGTGCTTGAGCTGTTCTTCCAGGTGTTTGATAAAGGCCATATCGAAGATGGCGAAGGCCGGTTCATCGACTTTCGACACACGCTCATTCTGCTGACGACAAATGCGGCCAGCGGAACCATCGCAAAACTCTCCTCGCAGGGCGATAGCATGCCCTCGCCTGCCGAGCTTGCGTCAGCGATGCGTCCGGAACTTAACCACGTCTTTAAGCCGGCATTTCTTGGCAGAACGCTTGTCGTGCCTTACTTCCCGGTTCGTGACGAGGTTCTCAAGCAAATCATCCGTCTGAAGATCGGCAAGATCCAGAGGCGGCTTGAAGCGAATCATCATGTCCAGCTGGAGTACGATGACGCCCTGGTCGAGCTCCTTGCCCGGCGCTGCCTTGAAGTGGAAAGCGGAGCACGTAACGTGGACCACCTGCTGTCGAATACTGTGCTGCCCGAGCTGTCGCGCACGCTGCTCAGCCGCCTGGCAGAAAGTGAAGCCCTGGAGCGTGTCTTTATCTCCGTTTCCCCTGAAGATACTTTCACCTATGCGTGGACGGGAGGCGAGGCCGCCTTAAGCGAAGTCCTCGCCACAGACTGAGGATTACATGGGCGGATACACACAAAACAATCGAATCCTCGTCTTCTCAAGCCCGCTGGGTTCGAACACTCTGCTGGCCATGGCGTTCGGAGGCGTCGAGGCGATCTCCGAAATTTTCCAGTACGAGGTCGATGTGCTCAGTGAAACGGGCACTTCCATCGCACCCACAGCTATCGTCGGCAAGCGGGTCACTGTCGAGCTGCAGGTGACGGACACGGGTGTGAAACGCTATTTCAACGGGATCGTCGCCAGCTTTGAGAGCACCGGCGGGGATACCTACTTTAATTGCTATCGCGTTCGCATGGTTCCCATGTTGTGGCTGTTGTCTCTCAACCAGCAGACGCGCGTCTTCCAGGACATGACGGTGCTCGAGATCGCGCAGAAGGTGCTGGAACCATACAGTATCGTTCCGCATCTTCAAGTTGAGGGAAGTTATCCGTCGCTCGAGTATTGCACCCAATACCGTGAAACGGATCTGCACTTCCTTGAGCGCATTCTCCAGCAACACGGAATCTTCTTCTACTTCACCCATACGGCTTCCGATCACCAACTCGTGCTGTCCGACAATGGTCAACTCTGTGCCGAGTGCCCGGTCGTCAGCGACCTGGAGTTCCGCATCGAGCAGGAGGATCAGCTCAGCTTCTACATGCCCACGGTGCAGGCCTTTCACGCGCGCTCCACGCTCATCCCGGGCGAACACACGCTTTGGGATTACCGCTTCATTCCTTACGCCGCTTCGCATGCCGCGCCAGCCACTTCACGCTCTGCGCAGCAGATGGGAGCCAACTCGCACGAGCGGTACGACTTCGCCGATTCTGCGGCAGGCTTCTTCAAGACAGAAGCCGCGGATGCAAAAACAGCCACCATGCAGACTCTTCTGCAGAACGTGCAGCGGGATGTCCAGGATGCATCTGCCGTCGTGTGCGAAGGGGCATCGACTGGCAGCACGCTTCAGGCGGGGTTCACCTTCACGCTCGACAAGTATCCTCAGCAGGAACAGAATACGAAATACCTCGTGACGCGCGTGATACACAGCGTGCAGCAAAGGCCCGGCTACCGCAGCGAAGTGTCGCCCAGGGAATTTGAGCCCTATCGCAACCAGTTCGAAGCCCGGCCGTTTTACCAGGCCTTCCGCCCGGAGATAACACGAGCCAAGCCGCGTGTGCAGGGCGTCGTCACTGGCAAGGTTGTCACCTTTCCGGGAGAGGACCTCTATCTGGATCGCTTCGGTCGAGTGTGCGTGCAGTTCTGGTGGGATCGTCGCCGCCCCCCGGAAACTCCGGACAAAACACTGCTGCGGGTTGCACAGCAGTGGGCGGGCAAAGGCTGGGGAACTTATTTCTGGCCGCGAGTGGGCGATGAGGTATTGATCGACTTCATTGAAGGAGACCCAGACGCTCCGATCGTGGTGGGGTCGCTGTACAATGGCGTGAACATGCCGAAGTACGATCCCAAATCACAGGGTACCCGCTCAGGTATCCTCACGCGGTCCTCGCAAGGCGGTAGCTCCTCGAATGCAAATGAGCTGCGCTTTGAAGACCGCATGGGGTCAGAACAGATCTTTCTGAAGGCCGAGCGCGACATGGATCATCGCACGGTGCACGACCACCGTCGCTATGTAGGCAACGACGATAGCACCATCGTCGGCGGAAGCCGCATGGCGCGCGTTGATGGCGATGACAACCTCGAAGTCGATCGTAATCGTATCGAACGCATCACCGGCAGTACTGACCTGCGTGTAGGAGCCGCCCAAACCACCAGGGCCAGAACCTACGGTTTGCAGGTAGAAACGGAGTGTGCAGTGCAGGTAGGTGCAAACTATGCGCTACAGGCCAATGCACTTTGTTACATGCAGGGAATAGCAGGGATGTTTTTGGAAAGCGATACTATGATCTGCCTCAAGGTGGGCAGCACATCCCTTACGGTCTCGCCTGCTGGAGTGATTGTGAACGGCGCACTCATCCCTATTCCTGGGGCGGCCAGCGCCGCCATTCCTCAGGTGCCGGTTATCGTCAAACTGCCTGCAACACCGAACTCTCCAGACGTGGCAGACGACGGAACAAAAGGAGGAAAGCTCTGAGGCTTCACTGTTCGCGCGGGGACAATAACCGGCTGAGCCGTGACGGATGACATGTAAGTCTATAGCCGAGAAAGTCTTGATGATTGACAGTTAGACGCCACAGGCAATTACGTGGTTGGTTATAGCGCGATGAACAGTTTGGCATTTCCGGCTTAAGATAGCAAAATAGAGGAATGGCGGCCTCCCCCGGAACGACATCAGACGCAGAGCCATTTGGAATTGAATATCTGGATAGCCTGTACCGTTACGCGCTAGTACTTACACGTCAGCATACGGAAGCTGAAGATCTGGTGCAGGAGACGTATGTCCGCGCGATCGAGGCGTACAAGCGCCTCCGCGAGCACAGTAACATTAAAGGATGGCTCTTTACGATTCTGAGAAACCAATGGTTCAACGAACTGCGCAGGCGCCGTACTGGTCCGCAGTTCTTAGAGTCGGAGGGAGACCATGCCATCGTCGACCGATTGCCGGGTAACTTCGCCGATGCGCAAACGCTTCTTGAAGAGCAGGAAGACGCAGTGCGAATAAGAGAAGCAATTGGCAGATTGCCATTCGACTTCCAGGAGGTTTTGATCTTACGCGAGTTTGAAGAACTGTCCTACCAGGAGATTGCCTCTGTCTTGAACTGTCCCGCCGGAACTGTGATGTCGCGGCTTGGACGTGCACGAAGCAAGCTGCGCACCCTGCTTGCCGAAGTTGGCAATGTTGCTTATCCGGAAAGGAAACAGGCGTGAACCACTGCGACGAGGTAAGGTCGAAGTTGCAGTTACTCATGGATGGTGAGCTCATTGGCGAAGATCAGGAGCAGTCGCTTGCTCACCTGGAGACCTGCCCAGACTGCCAGCGTGAACTCGAGGAGATGGAAGCTTTCTCAAGACGGGTCCGCGTGGCGCGGCCTCGGGTTCAGGCTTCGGCGTCTCTGCGGCAACGCCTGCAGAACAGCTTTGCGCGGGAACAATCAGCCAGTGCCCCGTCACAGTCTTCCGGAATCCAGATTGTCACTCGAGAGAGAAGTATTAGGGCTTGGTGGTTTGCTGCCGCTGCGGCGATGTTCTTTGCCGTTGTTGCCTCGACTCTTCTGGTGATGAGTCAGCGTCGCCAGAATGCCAACTTACTCTCCAGTGCGGTGATTCGCGCGCAGCAGGACCTTGAGAAGGGGAAGTTGCCACTCGACATCACTACAGATTCTCCGCAGCAGATCTCCGATTGGTTTGGAGCGCATCTGTCTTTCCCTTTCCACATGGCAAATGCAGGCATTGCTTCTGACGCCCGGGCAAAGTACAAGCTGGTCGGCGGAAGGCTAATGAGCGTGAACGGCGAACGGGCCGCGCTTCTCTCATTTCGTCTACCTGATGAACAGGTCAGTATGATCGTCGTCCCAGGCAGCCTGCCGATCGATACTGGTGGAACGGCCATTCACTCGGATGGCGTCACGCTGCATGTGCGCGACCAGGATGACATGCACGTCGTTTCGTGGAGAAACCGCGGCCTCGGCTATAGTCTCGCCTTCCGAACATCCATGCTGGCTCCCGGAACTTGCGCACGTTGTCATGGGGAAAGCGGTTCCCGCAACCATGGCAATCAACAGTCGACACAGCTTGTTTCGCCGTCATCCTCCCTGTATGCCCAGTTCCTCGCAACTACCACCGATGCCAGCTTTACCCCCTCACCCATAAAGACTGCTCACTGACCCCCTTGCTGGTAAAGCCGGAATCTTCATCGTGGAAGATGTGGACTGAAAAGTCGCGTCGCTATCCTCGCGATAAGCACGCTTTCAAACACGCAGTCTTCCGGTGTTTCCCCGAGTCTTGGCTGCCGGAGTTTTGTTCCGAGTCCGCCTGACGGGGAATAAACTACCTCGCCCTTCCGTTACTTAGGAAGACGCACGATCGAGGTTGCAGATGCTCAGAAAACAACACGTTGATGACGTTATTGTCCAGGCCACGTATATGAGTGGTGATCGCAATGGGATTGCCTCAGCATTGAAGCTGAACCCGAGGCTCGGGATACTGATCTTGACTGCGCCCGGTTCCACGCAGTCAGGAAATGAGCTGAAGAACTTCTACGTTTCTGTTTCGTCTTCCGATCGGATCGACGTCATCGATGTCCCGGAAAATCCGGGGCAGCCCGGCAATGCTCTTAATTCGACCTACAAGGTCGTGACAGGTCTCCGACAGAAAAAACGCCCCGAATGGCTGCGAAAGGCGATAGAGGATTCTGTTCAACTGCAAAGCGCGACCTTTGGCACAAAGGTCATTGCGAATGCTTTCGCGAGCCAGGGCGATGGCAGTCTGGGGGCACAGAAAGCAAGGGCGCTGCTTCAGGATTTCTGGAACCTTGAACATGCAGAGAAAGGTCTGGAAAAGAAAGTCGGAGAGTGGCTCACCCAAAAAGGCTTCAGGCCAACGAAGCGGTATGTATTCCTGTTTGCCAAGCAAGGGGAGCGTAATGACGAAAAGGCCCACCACTTCACATCTATCCTTACCTGGAACCTCCTCATGGACAAGCTGGCCCGTGACTCGTTCGAGGTGATACCAGTCGCAGCGGGTAATCGTATCGGTCTCCGTACAAGTCCGGACCTGGCAGAGTTCTGGCGCGACCCGGCATGGAAAGAGATGATCAGCGGTGTCGATGATCGCCGGGCACAACTCGGACTTTGGTGCTACCTTGCAATGCATTATCCCTCCGTATCGATCATAGGTATGCGGAGCGGCATAATTGAGGTGCCTGCGCTGGTCGGTATCCGTACCCTGTTCCTGGAAGAAAAGTTTAATCAACAGGCAAAGCGGATGGAGCAGTGGATTGGAAAGGTGTCCGGGTTCGAACGGCAGATTGTGGAGGTACCTCCAGGAATCGCACAGGGCTTGTATTGGAAAAAGGAATCTGAAAAGCGGTATGCCACAATCGATATGCGCTCGCAAAGGCGAGAGAGGGGGAAGCATCTGGATGGAATGGTGATGAAAGAGCTTCGCATCAATCCCGCGGGGCTGCAGGCCTCAGCAGATGCGTCCGCATCGAGAGCGCAATTGAAATCGCAGCTTCCGGTTTCCGGCCCTGACCTTCAGCAACTCAATGATGAACAACGTCGCACATTGCAAAAGCCCGTCCTCGATGCGATCAAAGGGAAAAGTATGAATCAGTTTGGACTCACAGATGCTGAATGGGGAGACATTCTGCATTGGGTGAGACTGTAGCTCGCCAAAATTGAATCTGGACAGAAGTTAGGCGATCTTCTCTGATACAAACCATGTATGCTCCGTATGCTGAGATTGTTGATTGGCCTGATCGCTTGCAGTTTGTGTTCCCGCCGGGGCTTACTGCTGGAGATCCTGGCTTTGCGGCAACAGCTCACTGTCCTGCAGGCACGGCATCCCCGACCAAGGTCACTCGTCCGGACAGAGTCTTTTAGGTAATGCTGCAACGGTTCTGGTCGGGGTGGAAGCGAACGCTTGTCATCGTCCAACCGGACACTGTCGTTGGTTGGCATCGAGCAGGTTTCAAGCTGTATTGAACATGGCACTCGCGGCATAAACTCGCGCGGGCCGGAAGTGCGTGAGCAGGGAATTGCGCGAACTGATCTTCCGCATGGTTGCGGAAAACCCGAGGTGGGGAGCGCCCCGTATTCATGGCGAGTTGAAGATGCTCGGCTTTGACATCTCAGAGCGAACAGTTTTGAGGTGAATGCGAAAAGTGCCGAGGAACCCAGAGCCGGCGAAACAGTGGAAAGCCTTCTTGAACAACCATCGCGAAGTGATCGCAGCGATGGATTTCTTCACCGTTCCCACGGTCACCTTTGGCGTGCTGTATTGCTTCTTTGTCATCGCGCACAACCGGCGTCGCATCCTGCACTTCAATGTAACCAGGCATCCGACGAGTGAGTGGGTAGCGCAACAGTTGCGAGAGGCATTTCCGTGCGATTTAGCCCCGTGTTACCTGATCTTTGATCGCGCCACAAATTTTTGACGATGAAGTTGTCGAAACAATGAAGGGCTTCGGCATCACACCAAAGCGAACCAGCTTCCGCAGTCCACGGCAGAATGGAGTCGCCGAACGCTGCGTTGGTGATCGTATGGAATGAATGGCATCTCAAACGGTTGATAGGCGAGTACGTCCGCTATTACCACGAGGACCGAACACATCTTTCACTGAAGAAAGAAACGCCGGCAAGCGGAACAGTGGTAGAAAATCCAGATGCAGGCGGTAGAGTTCTATCCATGCCAAGGCTAGGTGGCCTCCATCATCTCTATGCTATGGCCCCCTGACCCTGCGTTTTCACAAATCGAAGACAGATGACGGCAGAGGTGTACCGCGTCCCCGTCTTCAAAACGTGCAGCTACGCTTTCCTTGTGTGGACGTCAGTCTAACTCTCACCGGATGGCATTTTGACGAACCACAAGCCGGGCAGGGAAGAAGCGCGGAAGGCAGCCGCTGCGGCTGTCGACCATCATGCGCTACTACATCCAGCCCGTTGTCAAGCGGCTCGGCATCAAAAAGCGAGTCACCTGGCATACCTTCCCGCGCACTTACACCACACTTCTTCACGCCAATGGAGAGGACGTGAAAGTTGTGCAGGAGTTGCTGCGGCACGGCTCTGTGAAGGTGACGATGGACATCTACGCGCAGGCGCAGATGCCCGCGAAACGGAGGGCACAACGCAAGGTCGTCGAGATGGTGCGTCCGCAAGGTGCACTGGTGGCGATGAAGGTGGGCGCATGAAATGGGTACCCAGGTAGTACCGGCGATTTTGGGGGTTTCCGCTATGTCCTTTGGGTTGTTGGGTCCCGACGGGATTCGAATTATTCAATAAGTAGCCCGAAAACTGCCAGTCTTATCAATCATCGTTTGCGATATGGCCCCCAAAAAGGCCCCCAAATTTGCGTTTTTTTTGCGGGCCTGAGCATCAAAAAGAGAGCCTTGTTCATTCCAGATAGTTCCAACTTCGTGGACTATGGCCCTAGGCAGATGCGTGTGCGATCCGCATAAATAACAACTTATTCGCAATGAATATCCACAGATCGCGCTTGCGCTGACGATCTCGAGGCGGTTCTATGTATCCACCAGTTGTCCTCAAGGACATCCAGCAAAGAGAGGAGAGCAATGTGAGCAACCAAGAAAATTCTGTAGCACGGCGCCTGCTGCGTCGGCCTATTGTCGAGGAGATGACAGGTCTCCCCTGTTCGAGCATGTATCGCCTGATCAGCCTCGGTCAGTTTCCCCGGCCCGTTCAGCTTCCCGGTCGCTGCGTCGCGTGGCGTAGCGAAGAGGTTCAGCGATGGATCGACTCGCGGGAGCCGCAGGAGCGCGGCAATGCGGCGTAGTGCAAAAGTGTGACCCACTCGAGGAGGTAGCGAGTGGGTGGCGGCAGAAATGGACTTGGATCGCAGCAACGAAGTGAAGCTCGCATGGACTCTCGGTCAGCTCATATAGCAGGCCGAGCCCATGCAGCGCAATCCGCTGGACGAAGGGCTGGAGGACAAGGAGCTGCGAGCGATCGAAGACGCCTGCAGGTAGACGCTCGCGACTCTTGAATCCTTCAACCGATCAAGCTGATGCGCAGATTATTCGAGCAGCATGGACGGGCACCGCGAGGTAAGGCAAAGCTCCGAAGGCCTTTCACTGCCTGGGATCCCGTCCATTCAGCGACAACGAAAACCAGACAAAACTTGCCCGATGGATTTCCTGTGCGACGAGGAATCTCTCTTGGTACGCCGCGCTACACCCATTGACCTGTTGCGCCCGTTTCCTGCCGACGAGATGCAATCCTTCGAAGTGAGCAAGGACTGGGCAACATCCGCAACAACACGCCCGAGCTGCTGAATAGCAAATAGGCGGAGCCAATGAGCCGCAGGCCCTCTGAGAGGCCACCGGGCCCGCCAGAGAATCCAGAGGCTGGGAAATGGCTTTCCTGAGGCCTTGTTTGGGCCCGGCAAACGCTGCCGGACAGGCCAGAGAAGACTTTGTTACAAATTCAACAATACTCGTAGTAGAATTGACTAGAATCCCTTAGAACGCTATGGCAATTGGAAAATTCGTAGCTTATTTCCGTGTGAGCACACAGCAGCAGGGAATCTCAGGCCTCGGCCTTGACGCGCAGCGGGCAGCCGTATCGCTGTATCTCAACGACGGCGACTGGCAACTGCTGCGCGAGTTCACCGAGATCGAATCGGGCAAACGTAGTGATCGCCCGAAGCTGGCCGAGGCCCTGAAGCTGTGCAAACGTCACAAGGCAACGCTTGTCATCGCGAAGCTGGATCGGCTGGCCCGCAACGTCGCCTTCATCTCGAACGTCATGGAGTCCGGCGTCGAGTTTGTTGCCGTCGACTTCCCGCAGGCCAACAAACTCACCGTTCACATCCTCGCGGCAGTTGCCGAGTACGAGGCCGATATGATCTCGAAGCGGACCCGGGAAGGACTTACGCAGGCGAAGGCCCGAGGCGTGAGACTCGGCGGCCGCAAGTCTTCACCGGCACGATTCGCCGAGATCGCGGCCATCGGCCAAAAGGCCGCCGTGAAGGCGATCATTCGGAAGCGAGAAGAGTTTGAACAGGAGCTTAGACCTGTGATCGAAGAGATCATATCCAGCGGGACTAGAACCTATCGAGATATCGCCGCCGAGCTGACGAAACGCGGCGAACCGACAGCAAGAGGCGGCAAGTGGAGCTCTGTGCATGTAATGCGCATTCTCAAAAGAACGCAGACCCGTCAGCAGCGGATCAAAGATGTGGCATGAATCGACTTCAGTCTGGGCTGTGTCCGGCTCCTTGGGTTTACTTCATTTCTCAGCAAGCACATCCTGTCGTTGTGACGTTCTCTTCGCCATGCATCAGCTGATGTTGAGTTTTTTGCGCTCGATGGCCTTGCGCCGTCCCTCGCGGTGCGGACGGTCTTTGGGTGTAGCGGCCGGGCCTCCCCCCGCCGCCTCTCCTGTGTGGGGAACCGTCCTGCCGGACGTTCGGGCGACGCGCGCTGGGCTGCGTAGCATCCGGGCCTGAAGTGCCTCGAACCTTCAGGCCCACCCCCCTCCCTCCTCCTCATCGGCCCTGCTCCGCCGCCTTCGCCTTCTCGTATTCCTCCCGCCCCTTCTCGAAGATCGGCTCGCAAGGCGCCGTCGATCTCGGTCGCACGCATATCTTGACGCTCATATCAATTGGTAGCTGCCGCAACAACATGTGCTGGGAAAGTTTCTACGCCTTCTCCATCGTCTCAACATTCCCGAAGTACGGCGCCCGGCCGCTGATCCTAATCTCGTTACCGCGCTCATCGCGGAGGGTGTCGCCGTCCCGGGCGAGAATCAGGGTGATCTTTTTGGAGGACTCTCGAAAGTTACCTGCCCAGACTCAACCTTGCGGACCCACACGGTCATGCTAGGTCCAGGGCCGTCGAGGGTAACGCACAAGTTCGGCGACAACTCCGATACTTGGAGCTCACGGTAAGGTGGGTCAGGATCGACTAGGCTGCGAAAGACGCGCTGCTCTGCGGGTAGTCCATCGGCTTCGCGCAGTTTCTTGCCGCGCTTCCGCAGACGGTAAAATGAGTAAAGCATAAGAACTGTTCCGATGGCCGATGGAATGCCGATCACCAGCAATAGTTGGGTGGTCGTGACATAGGTTTCGGGGTTCGACATGGGCACGATGTTAACACGAAGTCAATTGGTCGATGATGGCGGTTCCGTAATTGCCTCCTCCAAAGGGTCCGATTAGCCCATCATGGAAGATCAAGGAGACACGGCGCCCGTTTTTGCTGACGGCAACTAAGTGGCAATAACGAAAACGCTCTTAGCGCCACATTTCCCGCTGGGCGTGCCAGCGTAGAGTACTCTTGACATTATCTTTAAATCTCACCAGCACTTACGAGAGAATACGTGCCTTTTGAAGCCCTATCGTTTTCGCATGACATCACATTCGTGGGAGGAGGAACGCGACCTCGAGGATCTCCTTCTTGAGCGGTTCAAATCCCGGGGCAGAGTACGTGAGTTGAAGAAATCGGCACCGGAGGACCTTGCCGAGGCGTTGTGCGTGCAGCTCTTCCGGCGTCTTGAGCCGGCCGAGCTTCAGGGCCTGACACTCAGTCGCCTCCTGATCAACTGCTATCTCGCCCCTTTCACCAGATCTCAGCCAATGGACATAGACGCTGTGATCCTAAAGAGGAATGCTGCGGTTTGTGGAGTTCAAACGGAAGTATCCCGCCAGGAACATAAGATTCGGTGTGGACGTTCAGCCTCATGCCGCTCTGGTGAGATGGTTGGACATCTCGGGGCACACGTTGTCGAACATCATTCTCGTGGATCCATGCTGGAACAAAAGCATCTCGCCGCTACATCTTCTGCAGGGATGTGCGATGGAGTACGCGAGGTGGGTAGGCACATATCTCGAACCCTCGTTTTTCGAGGGAGAATTTGATGAGCACCAGTGGTGCCGCAAGGGGCCTGTAAACCATGTGCCCGGTCCAGAATGTAAACAATGTCCCGGTACCCTCAAGTCAACAGCCCTTAGCCTTCACGCCACGCTTAACCGCGTCTATCTATTCGTAGTCACTGGCCAAAAGATCAACGTACAAGCTCGCCGCATCCTTTGCGGTTCCAACGGCCTTGCGCACGTCCTCGCGTGTCAGGTCTAAGACGCGCAATTTGCCCTTTATCTTGGCAATCGATTCGATTCGCCGATAAAAGTTTGCGTGCGCTTCTGCGTATACTGCCAATCCTTGAAGCTTGGGAAGCGCATCCGCTAAAAAGGGCCCGTGTGGGTCAACGATGTCAGCGACAACCTTCCCATCCGCCAAGGTAGAGAAGAAGATAAAGTCGGGGCGAACGATTTTGTATTCATCACCCTCAAAGTAAGCGACGCCGAGCGAAGATTGCCCAGGTTGCTGAGGATTTCCAAGCGTCAAGCCCGAACGTGATGGCCCCCAAGAGAAGGAGTTTCAGGGCGGCCTTGGCCCGAAGAAGGTCGATGTGACCTACTCAGACGAGCAGCACGGTCTCATCTTTGCAGTGTCCGTCAAAACGATCACCGCTCGACCATTCGGCAAGAACTTGAAGAACCGATTCGGCGACCTTTGCACCGAGGCGATCACGCTTCACATGCGGTTCCCCTACTCGGTCATATGCGCTCTCTTCGCCTTCCCCGTGACAGCCGATGAGGATCATTCGCCGGAGCCAGGTCGCCGACCCATTTCGACTTTCAAAAGGGCGACTCAGCTCTTTGCCACTATCAGCGGGCGGCGAGACTACACCGACCCCGGCGAGAAGTTTGAGAGCGTGACCATGATGCTGTTTGTGCCGGTTCAGGACAGCGACATTCTGCCGAGCATCAAGCTGTTTGACGCCCTTACAAAGGAGGAACTCACTGAGGAGGAATACTTCCGCAATCTCTCGACCTGCACAACCGACGAAATCCCCATGCGCTCATAGAAATGTTGGAAGCAGAGATGGATTCGAACGCAGAGCTTGACGAGCAAGACGAAGAAGCACCTTTAAGCTAGGGGGAATCCCATATGGGATTGCGCTTGCGCCACCAACCGTACGCAAAGGTCCAACACGTTGGGACTGGCCATGGGTGCGGATGCGTTCAATTGTCGGCGAAAGAGACCGCGCCCAAGAAGGAAGGGCGCAAATTGGGCACAATTGGGTGGAGGAACTACCTTGGCGATTACTGTCGTTGAACATGTTTGCCATGGCCAAGAGAGCGGTCCTCGAACGCACTCCGCCACTGCGATTGAGGTCCTCCTTCTACCTGAATATTCTTACGCTTCAATAAAGGTGAAGCGTGAAATTGTTCAATCAGCTTCCAGCCATTTCCGGTCTTCACTCTGGCTGAAGCAGCAAATCTGCCCGCAGTACAATCAGTGAAGAGAGTATTTACCTGTACAGTACGGCGCTGGCTTCGCGCCTTCCTAGCTTCGGCCTGTATCTGTTTCTCAGCCTCGATTTCTTCCCTCTGCTGCTGAAAGGTCCTTATTACCAACTCCTGAAACTGCGGGCAATCGCCCGTGAGCCGATAACGATTCACCGCGCGCAACGATTGCTCGCCGCTTGCCCGAACGACTTGCAAAAGCCCCATCTGCTGAAAGTGACGCAATGCAGCGGAGACTGTGGCCGTACTTCGGACCCCGGAATGCCGCATGAGGCCATGGTAAGAGATTGGCGAGGGTTCGCGGGACTCGGTTGCGACGAATGAACATAGAACCGGCAGGAGGCTGCGCTCCGGCGGCGTTA
>Ga0193742_1000371_pt1 | contig 31529 bp, 27 predicted proteins | sample L2c1metaG_FD_165511 | JGI IMG/M metagenome (GOLD analysis project Ga0193742, IMG submission 165511) | Soil microbial communities from a riparian zone of the East river system, Colorado, United States - L2c1 | ecosystem: Environmental > Terrestrial > Soil > Riparian zone | place: USA: East River... | reverse complement strand
AAGCCGGTAATATCGCCCGGCCCCACACGATTGCCAAGCTCACCGTTGGTAAGCCACAGACGCACATTGGCACCTGTGTGCGGGATTCCGTCGGCATGGGAGCCCGGATAGAAGGTGAGACGATTGCTGCGAAGGTCATACCGTCCTGCCGATGCCTTTGCGCTCGGACGATTGCCCGAATCGTACGGTTCATTCTCCGTGCTCATCACCGTCAGTGGCGCGACCAAGTGCTCAGGGGTCTCGCCCTGACGAATCACTGGAATGGACATTCCATCGCGCCGAAAATGGACCGTCTGATTGCGCGCGAAGATGTTGGATGCGGTGATCGTGTTCAGTACGATTCCGTGGATGGCATGATGCAGGGCAGGCGTGCCCGGCGGCATCGGGATCTTGATCCAGATGCGCGGTTCGGCCAGGAGAGGAGCGATGCCGCGATTCATCAGCCGGGAGATCGCAGGCTCCAGCAGCCGAGGGCAGCGGCAAAGGAACTCCTGTTGCGCATACATCGCAGGGAAGACGTACTGGCGTCCACTGTAGAATCCATCCGGAATGCTGGGCAGCGGGGAGTCATTCAACGGCTTTTCGCGCCGTCCGCTCTCCATCTGGAACTGAAGCTGATAGACGCCACCGTTGGTGCGCACCGGACGCATGAGTCCTTCGCCGGAGAGCTCGCCTTCGGCTCCGAAGATCCACCAGGGTTCGTGGCAGAGTGCGTGCTCGATGGGATAGCTCCCGGACCCAAGGTCGAAGAAGATGCCGTGGCGGTTGAGCAGGGAGTCGGAGGGATTTTCGATGGCAAGAAAGATCGCCGGATGCGGGCCAAGAGCGATCGGCACCGGCTCCATCGAAGGGCGCAGGGTTTGAAAGCTCTCACTCATCTCAACGCCTGAGAGGAGGCGGAGGGTCTGGTCCTGATAGCCCAGTGCGAACGCAATCCGGGCCTGCGAGATCTCAACCGTTGCATCCAGGCTGAAGACAAGTCTCTCTCCTGAAGAGGCTATGGCGTTCAGCTCTGTTCCGGCGCGGAGCACGCAAGGCTCCTCCCGCTGGCTGACCAGCCGGATGGCTGCCTGGGCTGGGCGCGCCAGATACTGCTGCATGTCCAGGCCCGTCATCAACTCGTGGAGCAGCGACTGTCTCAGCCTATCCGTGTCGCTATAGACCTGGTCGATCTGCTGCGCCACGGTACGAAAGAGGACGGCCAGCAGAGGATCCGTGGTCTCCGTGCTGATCCCGAAGTCCTTGACGCGACGGCGAAAATCATCTCGCAGCTTGCGGTCGATCTCAAGAACATTTGGTATCGGAGTACTCATCGGGCCCTCATTCGTGGGACAAGGCGGGGATTAGATTTCGTGGTCGAAGCTGGTGCTAAAACTTTCGGCGGAGACGGAGTCTTCGATGGTGATGGAGTAGGTGTCGACCTCGCGGGTTGCGCTCAGCTCCCGCACTACCTCCGTGACGATATATCCGCTGATGGCCAGCTGCTCGAAGGTGTCGTTGATGCGGGTCATGGCAAGCCGTGCGGAATCGGATCGCAGGCTGCGATCCTCGAACAGATCCCTCAATCCGAAGTCCGGGCACGCGGGCCAAGAGCCCTGAGGCGTCCGGGCCATCATCTGCAGGAGCGCAACGATCGATGCGGCGCGCTCCTCACGCTTCAAGAGGCCGTTTTCCTGAAGCCGCATTGGAAAAGCAAGCGATTGCAAAGTGTGTCTCCAGAAGACAGTTGAGAAAGCACGGAAGCCGGGGCGCACGCGGTGCCCCGGCTCCAATGCGAAGGAGCATCCTGATTAGTTCGTCAGCATGATGTCGCGGAAGTTCTGCTGATTCATCTGCGCTTCCAGGTCGAGGACCAGAACGTGGTTGATCCCTGCATGATCCTGGTCGTCCAGCTGTTGGTCGCTTTGATAGGGATTCAACGTATGAAAACCGCTGACCCAGCCATTGAAGCTATAAGCAGCCAGTGCATCCTGGTGGGAATCGTCCTTCCAGAACTCGAGCTTGATCGGCTTCACCTTGTCGCGGGTTACGACATTCGAGAGGTTGAAGAGGTTGCTCATCGTCGAGAAGGGAATGTTCGTGTCGTCATGGAAGTCGACGTAGACACGGATGTTTGTGTTAAGCGAGCCCATCTGCGGCATGCCGGCGCGATCTTTGTCGGTGGAAAAGGCCACGGAGATGGAGAGGCAGTCGAACTTCTGTCCGTCGATAGTGCAGGTTGAGCGATGCGGAGTTGCCATAAAAAGAGTTCCTTTCATTCAGCGCGAAGTGCGCGAAAAAACCTGCGGCGCGTGGAGAGCATGGCGCACCGCCCTCGGGAGTGGTGGGACGGGGCTAATTGCTCAGCCGTACGTCCTGGAAGTTCTGCTGGTTGAGCGCGGGTTCGATGTCCAGCACCAGCATGTGGTTCAGGCTTGGCGCCGTGCCTTCGGCCAATTGATCTTCCGTATTGACAGCCTGGGCGCGGGGAAGGAAGTCCAGAGGATTCGAGGTTTCGAAGCGGCGAATCCATCCATTGAAGCTGTAAGAGATCAATGCGTCCTGTTGCGAATCATCCTTCCAGAACTCGATCTTCACAGGCTTGATCTTGTCGCGAGTCACCACGTTGGACAGGTCGAAGAGGTGCTTCACGGTCGAGAAAGGGAGGTTTGTATCGTCATGCAGATCAGCCCAGACTCGGATCTTGGTGGAGAGCGAGCCCATCTGTGCGACGCCGGCGCGATCCTTTGCCGTGTTGAATTTGACGCTGGTGGTTACGGCCTGGAACTTCTGGCCGTCGATCGTAACGGTCGTACGGTATGGAGTTGCCATTGATGAATCTCCTTGGGGATACAGTGCAAATCGATGGGTCCGCTAAACGGGTTTAACCGATGATGAGGTTATCTTGCGGAACAGGGATTGGACTCGGGCCGCCGCAGCGCGCAGAGGACCAGGGACAGACAATTCTGCGGGGCCGCGATCGTCAGCAACCCGCAGATCTACTTCACGTGAGTGCGCGGATCGTTCCTCGGCGCTCGCATGAGTTTGTGGAAGCTCGTCTTCTTCCACGCAATTATCTTGACGTGACGAGACTAAAGGAGCGTTACGAAACACGGCTCCATCTTTGGCCCTGAGAGAAAATCCGGCAGACGCATGATGCGTGCCTCCGCCCAGGCGCTTCGCTTCTTCAGCAGCTCGTGCGGCGGAACCTGCCGCAATCCGCATCTCTGCCTGGCGGGCGGGAGGAGTGTTCTCTCTCTCCATCTCCGTATCGCGCGCCGCAGAGCGCATGGGTGTGCCATTGACATGAAATCTCAGCTGGGTCATGGTCGTTGACTTCCTCTATTTGGTTAGTTCTTTGCTGGCTCCTGGCGGCTGAACTCCGGAACGTCGATCTTCAGCACGAAGGTCTCCGCTGGACCGGTCGGCATGACATTCAGAGTGATATCGCAGATGCCCTGCATCCGTTTGTTGGAGTCTTTGTCGACGAAGAGGTCATAACCGAGAATGGTTCCCTGTTCCACCTGCTCGTCGAGCAACCGCTTCAAAGGTGTCTCGATCTGCTGATCCATGAAGTCGCGCGTCAGAACCTGCCCGGCGACCTGAAGAAGGTAGTGGCGGCAGCAGCGTTCGAGATAACGGAGAATGCGATACGACGTGAAGAACTTGAGGACGCCGTATGGATCGTCCGCCTGAGTCCTGCAACCGTAGAAGCAGAGATGATTGTCTGCATCGCGGATGACGGGGATGAGCTGACGTTCCATCGAGAGGTGCTCCATTTCGCCGATCAAAGGTTCGATGCGCGCCTTTTCGGCTCCATTCACGCGGCCGAAGCGCGAACCGACCGGTCCCTGGGCCAGGCCTTGCGCGTCATCGGCGCGAGCCACCGCGCCGGCGAAGACCATCGATGGCGGAGCATAGAGCCCATCGGCGGCATCTCCCTTTTCAAACCAGTGCGACGCCCGGAGCTGGAGGTATCCCATCAGGCAGACGTCCGCCGCGGCCTGATCTTCAGGACGCTTCAGGAACTCATACTTGCCGCCAGGCAGGAAGTTGCGTTCGACATTCTTGAAGGACTTTTCGTCATCCAGATCGCCGATGAGCAACATGCCCCAGGCATTGGCCAGAGTCTCCAGCTTTTCGCGAATCGCCTGGGGATAGTAACCCGGCACGACCAGGTTGCAGATATCGTCCCGGAAGTTGAAGTTGTCGTTGCGCTGCACGACGAAGTTTTCCATCGCCGCAATGTTCATTGAAAAGATATCCCGCATCGCCTTCGGGTCGGCGTTGAGGAGGAAGATCTCCACCGGTTTGCGCACCTTGCCGTCGCCAACCTTCGTGTTCTCGAAGAAAAGCTGCAGCTGGCGATAGGAGAGCTCGAGGGTCCTGATCTGATCGAAGATCTGCGCAAGCACCTCATCGCGGACCGTCTCGGCGCTGTCAATCTGCGTCTGCAGTTTCTTTACCGTCTGCTCGTAGGTGTCCTCAGCGCTGATGAGCTGTTCGAAGTTGGTCAGCTGCGACAGAAACTCCTTCGCAGACTGGGCCGAGAAGATGCTTGCGATCTCCCGCTTTTCATTCGTCAGGCCGGGATGCAGGTCGGCGAAGATATCCTGTAATAGTTCGCGGGCTGGGCTGTCCCCCAGAATCTGATCGGTCGTACGGGTAAGAGTCTGTGTCTCAGCCATGGTTTACTTCCCCCTCTGCAACGCGCTCCAGTTCACTGCGTAACTTTCCCAACGCTTCCACGATCTCCTGCCTCTGCTCGGCGTTGGTCCAGGCGCGCCGTACGGTCGGAAGTTTCCACCGGTCTTTCAACCGATAGAGAAGGTCGATGTTGGTCTTCAGATCGGCGAGATCGTTGCGCAGGTAGGTGACATTGCCTTCGGCATCCCTCGTCTCCTGGCGCTTCTGCAGATTCTCGGGATCGAAGTCTTTGATGGAGCGAAACTGGATATCGGCACGGAACTCCGTCTCATCGGGCCCGGCATGGCCGCGAAAGTTCAGCTTGGGATTGAATTTTCGGAAGGCATCTCCCAGATCCTCAACCTTGACCAGCTCTTCATTCTCAGAGGCCGCCTCGCCCCCGACACGATTCAGTGTCATGGGCAGCATCGCAGCTGCTGTCGAAGTTGGAACCTTGCGTATGGCAGGGGTAACACCTTTTCGAACGACTTTCACCAGAGGCATAAGGAACTCCTATTTTTGATCATGTATGAGGCGGGTTCGTGAGAGCTCGCCTCGTGGTTGGATCTTTGTCGTTTGTGAGGCAGAGCGCTGAATGGGCGCTCCCGTATCCGCGGAGACATCAAATCCGGCGGGAAGAGAGGTGGAGCGAACCTGAACTCCTGAAGCGGAGGTAACACCGGAACTATCGCCATTCCACCGTTTCGTCCGCTGGGGAAGAGCAGTTATGTATTGATCACCCCAGATAAGCCGGGGAACCCAGAACCAGAGAATAAGCATAACCATACAGGCTGCCAAAAAGAGCAGGGAATAGATCACAAAGACGGTCCATCCAGGATCGGCTGACGGATGAACCTGAATCAGGGCTTGCAATTCCGGGACCAAAGCCTTGCGATCGTAGCCCGGAGCGCTCATGGCGGGCGCGATCCACCGGATCGGATCGCCGGCAAGAACGCTTCCGTCCGCGAGCCGGAGTTCGGGTGTCCATGAAAAATCCTGACCCATCAAAGCAAGACGATTGCTCTGGGGAAGCTGCCACAACAACTGGACCTCATGGCTCGCAGCCGAACGGCTGACGTGCAACGCCGCGAGCAGTTGAGCCGCGTCCGCCGCATAGAAGAAGCGTTTCGAGAGACGCTGCATGGCAGCCGAGTCGATGCTCGCACGGTCTCCAAATCCGATTCCAATGACGTCGAACTTCGCTGACTGCACCTGTGCGGCGGCCTGTTGCAGGCCGAGCTCTCCGTTCAGCAACTGCGGATCGTCACCGGACATGACCTCATTTTTCCCATCCGTCATGACGATCAGGTGCGGCTGCAGCTCAGCAAGTGAATGCCCATCCTGTTGCAAGGAAGAAATTTCGCCCTTTAGGGAATCCACTCCGGTGAAAATTGCCTGGTAGAGGGCGGTATTGTTCTTTGCTCCTGGCTCGGGAAGAGCGTTCAATTGCGCCAGAGCCTCTGACTTTGTGGTGGCATACACCGCCGACCGGATTGTGGGAACAACATCGTGGCTTTGAAAAGGCACAATCGCGATGCGGTCCGTGCCCTCCTGCATGCCGTCGAGGTACTGGGTTACTGCCGCTTTCAACGCGGCGAAACGGGAGGGGCTGCCGGGCGAGGGCTGGTTCATGCTGCCGCTGATATCCAGCACCATCAGAACCACATTGCTGTGCTGGCCAGCATCCGGGCCGCTGCCGGCGCTGACGTAGAACGGCTGCAGATCTTCGTGATCGTTATGCAGTTGCACCGCGTGTGCAAGATCCTTGGGCGCGGGCAGGATGACCGGCGCAGGATTTCCTGCCGCATCCACCGGCGTTACCGAGGCGGCCATGCAAGGAATCTGGGTTACCGGAGCGCAATCGACCAGGCGCGGACCGCTGGTCACCTGCATGCGAACGGGCTTGGATACTGCTGCTGACGACTGGCCAAACGCAACTCCGAGGCCGGAGACAAAGAGAACGCCGAGCGCGAGAGAGGTTGTTTTCAAGTGCCTCATTCGCCTCTCCTCCGGCTCTCGAAACGCAGGGCGGTCCGGCCGATCAGAAGGTCATCGGCGGGGTGAAGCTCCTGCGAGCCCACGACCGTCTTGCCCTTCACTCGCAACACGTACTTTGCGATTCCTTCCGACCCCGCTGCGTCTGGATGGCGTGCGAGAAAAAAGCGGCCGTCGCGAGAGAAGATGACTGCGTGCCGCAGTGCCATGCTTGCATCGGGAACACAGATATCCGCGCCCTGCTGAAAGCGGGTCCCGCTCTGGGAGGTAGAGGCATTTCCGAGAACGTAGGACTCATCGACCACCAACTCCCAGAGGGTGTTGTTGTTGCCGAGCTTGTTCTGGGCTCGCGCATCGCCCGAGCTGATGAACCGGAGCACACCATCGCGCACCATCACGGGCGCAATGCCAGCGCCGAAACCCGTTCCTGCTCCCGCAAGGATAAGGCCGGCCAGCGACATGCCCGCAGGAACATGGGGCGAGAAGAACGTGAAGAGAAGGCCGCCGAGCAATCCTCCAGCCAAAGCTCCCGCATAGACATGCAGTGCACGCGCGCGATTGACTTTGAACCACCGCATGCCAATGCCAAGGCCGATCAGCGAAATGCACAAGGCCCATACCGAGATCCGGTACATCCACGGGGATACGTTTGCGACTCCAAGCCGTAGTCCCGTGGCCAGCAAGGAGGCCAAGGCTCCGGCGACTCCTCCGAAGAGCAGACCTCTCCACACAGAGCCACCGCGCATCTTGCCCAGCAGGATCTTGTCAAAATGAAGAAAGAGAACGATTGCAGCGCAGACACCGAACAAAAATAAATGAGTCGCGTCAGGCAGCCACTTCCACGCAAGACTAGCCGTAGGGATGCTCGCCAGCATGGCGAGCAGCGCGGCGATCATGCCAGAAATGGCTCCGGCTAAAGTAGAAAAGAAAAGGCCCCGGTACATATTCATCGGCGAATGTGAAAGTGCTCTCCGTTATTCGCATCGACGAACTTGCGTCAGCTTCGCCGGTCTATCTGAGGATTCTCGCCTATGTTAGTTTTGAATGCGGGGTTGTGGCAAGAGGTTCTTTGCGAATGCCTAAGATAAACGCGAATATTACAGGAAGATCAATCGAATCAGATTGTTTTCCGTTGCCCTCCGCAAAGATCCGAATCGCCGTGATCGGCGTGGGAGCCCTCGGTTCTACAGTTTGTGTTGAACTTCATAAGCGATTGCAGACAAAGGCCAGGGTTGAGGTTCTGATGATCGACCCTGATGAGTTACATCCCAAAAATGTGCCACTCAGCGTCGCCTATTCGTCCATCTATGACTCGTCTGGCGAGGATGTTTTTGGTGACGCCAAAGTCGACCTGCTCTCTGCCCATCTAAAAACTTCTTCTTCGAGATCAGTTACTTTCATCCCGTGTCAGTCAGAGATCGCCGATGTGGGATGGCAGGATCTCTCCGGTTGTGGCTTACTCGTCACCTGCACCGATAGCGCGCTCTCTCGGGCCGAGACAGCTTTTATCTCGCAGAGCTTTAACATCCCCATGCTTGACGGCGGAGTCCTCGGAAGCGGTAATCCCGGAGGCCGCGTGTCCTCGTTCATGGGCCATGCCTCGAGTGCGTGTTATCTCTGCGGAGTGAGCGAAGATCACAGAGCCAGGATGCTTGGCTATGCGGCCTCTGCCTCTCTCGGTTGCACCGTCGCCGAGCGCACGATTGCGATGGATCCCTCGGACGCGACGGTGCTCTCAATCCACCGCACTGCCACGCGATTGGTTGAGGCGATTGCGGAGGTGCTCAACGAAAGACCGAGAGGACATTCGTGGGCCGCACGTCTGAATCCCTCTGACGATCGATTGAATCCCTCTGATGGTCGATCCGCGCCTTCCTCCTCCATCGTGTGGCAGGAAGACAGGATCGAGCTAAGCCGAAGTCATACCTGTCCCTGGCATGAACGCCGGATGAATCTTGTTTCCGTGCTGCCAGAGAGGCCCCTTCGCGATAGTCTGCCCGCAGTGGAAGATGTGAAGCTCCAGTTACCCTGGCCTGTCTCTCTGATCGCACGATGCGCGGTCTGCGGTTATGTCATCCGGAGACCACAGCGCCTGGCGAGCCTGCGGCGCATGAGAAGCTGCGTGTCGTGTGGAGCAGAGAGCCGGATGGATCCGGTCGATTGCATCTCGTCCGTGGGCGAGTCGGACCCGGCAGCGGAGCTGACACCGAGGCAGCTTGGACTTCCTCCCCGTCATCTTCTCTTTGTGAGGAGATCGATGAAGAGCTATTGGGGCGACAGGGAGGCGTCATGAATCGACTTGAGCGCATTGCCATTGCCGCTGGACTCCTTATCTTTGTTGTATCGCTGCAGTTTGGCGCATGCATTGCTGGCACGGTAACGGCGATCCTGGCGGCGATCGTGATTGGCGCGGTCGCGACGCATTTGTGGATTAATTTTGACCTGCCCGGCGGGCACACCTGGCGGCTTCCGCTTCTGTTTTCGATTGCAGAGCTGGTCGCGATCGGTATCGTAGAGCTGATGCTGAAGCGAGCTCCCTTTTTATGGCTTTGTATTCCTTTGGCGGCGGCCAGCAGCGCAGCGACGGAGTTCTTCTTACTGTGGAATAGCGCACGATGCGGACTCTGCAATCGCCGTCTAAGAACACAATCGGTGGTCTTTCGCTGCCCGCGGTGCAGCCTGAGCGTCTGTGATCAGACGTGCTGGAGCTTTGAGCACCGTCGCTGCCGCCTTTGCCTGGAGCAGCGAGTTCCGGTGCTGCCTATTCAGGAGCGCTGGTGGACCCGTGCGACTGGGCCGAGGGCAGAATATGGCCGTTGCCAGGTGTGTCTCGCATCCGCGGAACAGGTCGATCTTCGGCTCTGCCCCCACTGCCGCCGGCTTGAGTGCCGGGATTGCTGGGACTTCGGGAATGGAGAATGTGCCCGCTGCGGACAAGCCCTTCCCCATCTCCCGGAATCTCTTACTATGGCAGTGGCGCAGATCCCGGAGGAGATCTCCGCGCGATAAGCGGCTGTGTCTGGCCTATCTACAATTCAACTGAGAAATGGAAAGAGCGAGATGCCGAAATATCAGATTTACTTCGATACCGTGAGCGGAGAGACCAAGTACAACGTCGACATCGATGACAGTGAGACGTTGGATATGGTTCTTGAGGAGATTCTCTTTGACCTTCGTGAGCGCGGCGATGTTCTGAAAGGCGATGGCGAACCGGAGGTCATCTGGAACGGGACAACGCTTGACTTTGCTCAGAACCTGCCGCAGCAGGGAGTCAAGGTCTACGATGTGTTGCGCGTCTCCACCGTCGCCACCAATGGATAGCTTCGCGTCACCAACTCAGTGGGAGCGAAGGCTCCGGTCGGAGTGGGAGATTCTCGCGCGGCTTGTCGAGGCGAATCCGGCGAGGCTGTCGGAGACCTCGATCCGTGACGCTCAGTTTGATCTGACCCTCCTCGATACGGCCGCGCCCGGGCTCAATGGGTTTCGCGAAGGCTCCTTTTCGGTCATCACGCAACACAGGGTGCGTATTGTTTTTCCGGAGTTCTTTCCGGCAGTTCCCATGGAGCTCTCTCTCGCAGAGCCCGTGGCGCATCCCAATATCCATCCCGAAACGCGTTTTGTCTGTCTTTGGAACCGCCACAGGGTAAGCCATACGGTTGAGCACGCACTTCATAAGCTGGTCGCAATTCTTGGGTGGCAGCTCAGCAACTCCGATCCTGAGCACGTCATGCAGCAGGCCGCACACGTCTCGATGCAAAGAGAGGGGGCGAGGATCGCGGCCATGCTGGCCGCGGCTCCTCTGATGGGCATTCTTCATTCAAGCGGCAGGGCGTTGGATGTGGATTCCCCGAGGCGGAGGCGGCTCTCATGATTCGGCTCGGACTTCGCGCCCAGGCAAAAGCTTCCGTGCCTCCCGACCGCGTTCTGGCTGACGCTCTGCGTAGCGACCCTTCCTACCTTGCGAAGTTGAAACACCGTCTGGAAGAGGCGATCGGCAGTCGCTTTCAACTGCAAAAACCCATTGCGCTGGGAGGTATGGCTACGCTGTTTCTGATGCAGCATCGCCTGCACGAGGGTCTGTTCGTCGCAAAGGTTCTTCATCCCGATCTTGCGGTACGCCACGATGTGGTGGAGAGCTTTCGCCGGGAGGCGGTTCACGCTGCCCGTCTCTCTGATCATCCCGCGACGGTTCCCATCTTCGATTTTGAGGAACGGCAGCACCTTCATTTCATGATCATGCCTTATGTGGAAGGGGAAGACCTGGATCACCTCCTCAATCGCTGCGGCCCGCTTGCGCGCGAAGAGGCTCTGCATATGACGGCGCAGATCAGCAGCCTGCTCTCTCACGCCGAATCGCATGAGATCGCGCACTGCGATCTCGCTCCGGGAAACATTCGCCTCGACACCTTCGGGCGTTATCGCGTGCTGGATTTCGGCATCTCGCACGCATGGAACGATCGTTCGGAGAAGCCGATCCCGGGAGGAACACCGCTTTATAACAGCCCCGAGCAGGCTCGTGGCGAGACCCCCGACCATCGCACCGACCTGTACTCCCTCGGCCTTGTGCTGTATGAAGCGCTTACAGGGGAGCCTCTTTTCCTCGGGACCACACTCGAGGAGCTGCGTCAGAAACACATCGATGGAAACTGGAAGTTAGCTGCTTCCATCGAAGAAGACATCCCAATCGCGAAGCTGCTTCGTCAGATGCTGGTCACGGACCGGAATCATCGTATGCAAAGCGCTTTCGAACTCTCGGGGATTCTGGCGGCGTTGGGATTCGAACGTCCGGAGTTCCGCGCAAGCGCCGGACTTTTACGGCCGGCGGCCAATGAAAAGCGGCGCAAGAGCCGCCTCTCGTCGCATTCATAGAGAGGCTTCTCTGTCCTCTTTCAGTTCGCTGGGTCGGCTCATGTTTATGCGACACAGGCTGTGCGTCTGCCGAGCTACGTTCCTAGAGTGCTGCAATTCCTTTATCTAAAGAAGAGATTGCGGATTTCGACTCCGGCGTACTGTCACGAATCAGGTGAGAGAAGCGACTCTAGATCTTGATGAAAGAAGAACAAGTCAAATGATCGAAATAGCATGGACCCGCAGTTGGCTCCAACTCTTGTTCTGGGTAGATCTAAGTGATTGAAATAAATGGTCAGCTTTGGTGGACGATTTTCGAACTCACCGCTTGTAAAGCTGATCCCCTTGCGGTCATCCTTCCAATGGGGCGTGCTGCGCTAACTTTTTACCTTATGCCAGACGCCGGCGATTTTATAGTTGGTCCGAATCGCGGTGAAGACCGCACCGGCTATCATCAGGCGTGGGGAGTACTGATAGCGAGCACCGAAGCCTTCGCATTCGGCCATGATTCTACCGAGAAGTGATGAGGTCCAGGAGCTGAAGGGAACAGGATGTTGGTCGATGTGAAGCATGACGCACCTCCGTCGATCTTGAATTTCCTGGGTGATTCGATGGGGAGCAGCAGCCGGCCGATGGGAGAGTCCATGGGCCGGCTGCCATCGTTAGCGTGGCGGCTCGTTCAAAGCGAGCTCGGTGGTTGAGGGTGCGTGGGTATTTGCCGCAAGAATTGCTTCCTTTTCCGCATGGCCCTTCGGGAGTTCGAAACCGTCTGACTGACCCGGCGACCACATCTGGTAGAGGAAGTATTTGTTTCCGTAGCGGTGGAAGATCAGCTTGCCACGGTCGGATGGCTTGGACGTTTGCGCATTTATGGCGAGCAGGAACTGCGACCTGTTCTGGGTTGTACTGCGCACGATCAGCACACGATCGGACAATGCCTGGATATCGTACTTCCCAGCGTGCATCATTTCAGAGCCGCTGCGAAAGTCGAACGGAATGTCGGCCACGAGGTGCATGGTGGTCTGAGCGGTTGCACGGGGGGCTGGTGCCAACACACTGAGAGCAAAAGCAACGGCGAGGGTTGACGGGGTGAGTAGGGATTTGAGCGAGAGGAGTTTCATGGCGGTGTCTCCTTTATGACAGTGGCTTCGACTCCATCTGTCTTACCTGTTAATGCGAAGACCAGATGAAATCGCGCCACGGCCACGGAGAATTTTTCTAACTGCGTATGGACGACGGAAGGGGTCGGTATAAGACTCTGAAGGAGTACACTTTTTCCAAAGTTGAAGATAGGACCTCCGCCGATATGCAAACGAGCAGAGATGTCCCCGAACATGACGTGACGTTGCTACTGCAGCGGATGAGGGTAGGCGATTCCGACGCCGCCTCTGATCTCATGCCGCTGATCTACAAGGAATTGCACGTTATTGCCGGGAGGCACATGCGGCGTGAACGCCCGAATCACACGCTACAGTCCACGGTCTTGGTTCACGAGGCGTTTCTTCAACTGGCGGGTACCAGCAAGGTTGACTGGCAGAGCCGTGCGCATTTTTTTGCACTGGCATCGCGAGCGATGCGCAGGGTTCTTGTCGATCATGCCAGGGCAGTGAATGCTGATAAACGCCCCGGTGCTCATCAGCAGGTGGAGTTGGACTCCGGACTGGGTGCTTCTGAAAATATCGTCGATCTGCTTGCACTGGATCAAGCATTGGAGCGGCTTGCGACCTGGGACAAGCGTCAGAGCCAGATTGTAGAGATGCGGTTTTTTGCGGGACTCAACTTTGAAGAGATCGCAGAGGTGATAGGTATCTCGGAACGGACGGCAAAACGAGATTGGACGATGGCCCGGGCGTGGCTTCACACAGAGCTTACGAAGGATCCGCATGGTGCCCCATGAACTCCGAGCGGTGGCGCGAGATCAAGAGTATTTTTGATGCCGCGGAGGATCTACCGGCAGAGGAACAGCCCAGCTATGTGCGCGGCTTGACTGGTGAAGACAAGGAACTCGAAGCCGAAGTACTGCGACTGCTGCGAGCGAACGCAAACACAGATGGCTTCATGGAAAAGCCTGCCGTCGATCTACACACCTATATCAAACCTGTCAACGATGAGGCCGTTCTGGAGATGGGGAGGGTCTATGCGAGACGGTTTGAGATCCTGCGATTCCTTAGCCGGGGCGGCATGGGCGAGGTCTACGAAGCATGGGATACAGAGCTCGACGAGGCGGTCGCGCTCAAGACGATTCGTCTTAGGATCGCTTCAAACATCGATGTAATTGAGCGCTTCAAACAAGAGGTAAGGCAGGCGCGGGAAGTCTCTCACCCAAACATCTGTCGTGTCCACGAGTTGTTCAGCCATTCCCTGGAGGATGGACAGCTACTGTGGTTTCTTAGTATGGAGCTGCTGAGGGGAGAGACTCTTCGGGAGTGGATTCGGCTCCACGGCCCTCTTCCCTCCACCCTCGCGATGAGCGTGGGCAGGCAGATGGTCGATGGACTCAGCGCCGCTCACGTGGCTGGTTTGGTGCATCGAGACTTCAAAAGCAGCAATGTCATCCTGGTTCCAGGAGCCAACGGTGGGGTGCGGGCTGTGATCACCGATTTTGGACTCTCCCTGAAGATGTTGAGAACACGAGAAGGGCTGGCTGAGCCGGGAGGACTCGGAACCCGCGGATACATGGCTCCTGAACAGGAAGAGAACGGGGAGGTAGGGCCGCTCGCCGACCAGTATTCGTTGGGCGTTGTCCTGTGTGAAATGGTGACCGGTTCGCTACCGGAGTTGTCAGGACCCAACCGATCTTCGGAGAAGGACTTTCTGGATCTGAATGGGAAAGAGTTTCCGGCTCGATGGGAAGATGTCATTCGAAGATGCCTGCAGCGAGAGCCAGCGGACCGCTATCCCATAATCGAGGAGGTTGCAGCCGCCTTGGCTCCGCCCGGAATCTTTGGCACTCCGCGGCGTATCGCGGCGGCAGTGCTGTTGATAACAGTTATGGCAGGTGCCGGCGCGTCATGGTGGAGAAGCAGGAACAAGTGCCAGATCTGTGAGATTGTCCAATTGACTCCAGACACCGACGAGTCGGAAAATCCCAGCCTTTCGAGAGATGGCCACGCGATTGTCTATTCGTCCGATCGCTCCGAGACCGGAAACCTGGACATCTTTCTCCAACAGATTCCTGGTGGGCGACCCTCTCGATTGACCAGCGATTCTGCGAGGGACGGCAATCCGAGCATATCGCCAGATGGAAGTGTCGTAGCCTTTCGTTCTGAACGGGCCGGAGGCGGGATCTATCTTAAGGACGTTCACGGGGGAAAGGAGGTCCTGCTCGTTCCACGCGGCCGAAATCCCCTGATCTCGCCCGACGGTCAGAGTCTGCTGTACTGGACCGGCGATCCCGACCCCAGCCTCGCATCCGGTAAGGTCTTCCTGCTCCCCTTGCGAGGAGGCGAGCCTGTTCAGATTGCGAAGAACTTTCAGGATGCTCGTTTTCCGGTCTGGAGTCCCGATGGACGAAGAATTATGTTCTCGGGATGCGAGAACGCAGACAAGGCCTTGGCAGGATGCTCGGAATGGTGGATTACAAGTCTGGATGGGCGCAGGATCGTGAATACCCGCGTCATGAAGCGTCTCCAGAGTGTTGGTCTCATCATGTCGCAACCCACCGGACTCTTCTGGGATGAGAGTGGGCTGGTGTTCGGCTGTGGGTCCGGTGGCTTGCAGGTCAGCCTCTGGGCGATCAAGCTGGATCCTCAGACATGGACGTCTGTAGGTGCGCCAAGCCAGCTCCTCAAGGAAAATGCCAGGGACCTGAGTCCTTCCATCGCGAACAACGGAGCGATTGCGTTTACGCGCATATCAGGCGCACTCCATGTATGGCGAGTTGACCGGGCATCGCATCCGGGTGAGGCTTCTGTGTCGAAGATTACAGAGGATGCGCAGATCGACAGCTCCCCATTTGTCGCAGAGGGGGGAAGGTGGCTCGTCTTCACGAGAGGGAGGGGAAGCCAGCGAAGCATCTGGATCAGGGACAACCTCGAGGCCTCCGAGTCTTTATTGATCAATCCGGGCGTGCCCACCCGGTCGCCGATCGTTGACAAGACAGGCCAGCTGTTGGCCTTTGAACAAACCGACCCGCCGAGCGAAGCTACTTCGATCAGCACAAGGGTTGGAGAGGGTCCGGTGCGGCGCCTCTGTCGTGGATGTGGCGCTCCGACCGGATGGTTCGATACTGATCGGGCTTTCTTTTATCGCGAGGGTATGCCTTCCGTCATCAAGATGGCGGACCCGCGCACGGGCAAATCATGGGTTGTGCTGCAGGAAGATGGCGCGGAGCTGAGCGATTCCAGCTGGTCACCCGCAAACGAGATGATGCTGTTCGTCGAGACAAAGGGTGATCGTAAGCAAATGTTTGCAGTGCACCTTCCCCGATCTACTGGGAAGGTGGAAGGAAAGTGGATCCCCATTCCGGATGAAGGTGTTTCGCTGGAACATCCACGATGGTCTGGAGACGGTCACACCATCTTCTACTTCTCAAACAAAGATGATTCTTTCTGTGTCTATGGACAGGCTTTTTCCCCTGAGAGAGGTGAGTCGGCAGGTACTTCGTTTGCTGTGGCTCATTTTCATAATCAGCGCGCCTCGATCGACAACGTGTTCCCGAGAGCGCGCAATCTTTCCGTCGACGGAGATTCGATTTACTTCAATCTGGGGGAGCAGAGATCGACGATCTGGCTCGGATCGCTTGTGAACCGATAAATAAAGTCCTGATAGTGCAGCACGCGAATCTTTCCTGGGCTAAAATAGCCAAACCCTGGGGATCCGAAAATTCTACTTCTGGAGTGGAATGATGAGTGACAGCACGGGGAAAACTCCACAACCAAATAAGTCTCAGCCTGCAAAGCCAGGGGCGGCCCAGCCCCCCCAACCCCACGCAGGGACCGCAAATCCCGGCGGATACGCAACAGAGGGCTTCCTGAGGATCGATGTGCGCCAGGGGGCAAACAAAGAAGACATCATCCAGGCAGTGACTAACGCACTGAATTCGATGGTCGACATTCCGTTCTTTCGGTGCTGCACTCCCCAGGCCGCGGAAAAACGTGCGCTATCGACGGGGATGGCTCCGTGCGAGGTTCTATGGATGTGCATGAGACAAGAAGGCCCGTAGAGGATCTGAGCACACGGGCTCCGTCGTCGATGAGGGCGAGTCATGCATTGTTGTCTGATTACAGCTCCAACTGTCACTGAGTTTCGAAGCCAAGGAGAGCTGCTAAGCGAGGCGGTGCAGTTAGCCGCTTCTCTGCCGCAGCTCGGCATTTTGAGCGTCGCGGCCGTGCTCGAGAGATGCGGAGATATTCCGCATCTCATCGACGCGAACACAGCCTATATGGACTACGCCGCCATGCCGGGCGGGCTACGCGCCGACACGTTTGCGGAGTATCTTGCGGAGATCACCGTTCGCTCAAACGCCGATCTGTACGGGTTCAGTTCCATCTGCAGCACCTATCCCTTAAGCATCCGCGTGGCCCGCGCGGTTAAGAACCTCCGCCCCTACGCGATGATTTTGTTTGGCGGACCACAAGCGTCTGTTGTGGATGCTGCCACCATTGCAGCTTTTCCATGGGTGGACTTCATCCTCCGAGGCGAGGTGGAGCAGACCTTGCCTTCCCTGATTCAGGAGCTTCACCGCGATTATGACTTCTCTCAAGTCCGCGGACTTACCTACCGCGACGGAACTGTGGTAAGACGGAATCCCAATGCGCCAGTGATCGAGGACCTCGATGCTCTTCCACCGCCGGCATATCACCTGTCGAAGTACCTTGCCAAGGCCACGTCAGCTTCCATCGAACTCGGCAGAGGATGCCCGTTCTCCTGCGCTTTTTGCTCCACTAACGATTTCTTCAGGCGGAACTTCCGGCTGCGATCTCCTGCAAGGGTGCTAAAGGAGATGAGAGAGATTGCAGAAGTCTACGGTATTCACCACTTCGAACTGGTACACGATATGTTTACCGTCGACAGAAAGCGTGTGGTTGCATTCTGCGAGGCGATGCTCGCCTGCGATGATGAGTTTACATGGAAGTGCAGCGCCCGTACGGATTGCGTCGATAGGGACCTGCTGGAACTCATGGCTCGAAGCGGCTGCCGGAGCGTCTTCTTTGGAATTGAGACAGGCTCCCAGAAGATGCAGCGGGTGATCGATAAAGATCTCGATCTGGAGCGGGCAAGGGAGATGCTCGACATAGCCGAGCAGGTTGGGATGAATACGACGGCGGCGCTCATAACCGGCTTTCCCGAGGAGGATTGGGAGGATCTTCGCGGCACGCTGCGAATCTTCACTTATGCGGCGCGACATGCGCGGTCGCATCCTCAGTTGAACATACTGGCTCCTCTGGCAGGAACGCCGATTCACTCGGCCCATAAAAACGAGATGATGCTGGAAGACTTGTGTTCCGATATGTCGCATCAGGGACTTACCCAGAGTCAGCAGGACCTGGTATTGATTCGAAGCCACCCCGACATCTTTCCAAACTTCTACATGATCCCCTCGAAGAGACTCGATCGCAATGTACTCTTCGAACTGCGTGAGTTCCTCAGTATGACGCTCGAATGCTTTCGCTGGCTGCTCTGTTCAATCGACCAGGCGACGGATCTGCTGACCTTTCACGACGAGTGGCGAACCTGGCGGATAAAATTTCGTGGGGATCTGATCGGGTCTGACCTCCGGCGATACTATGTTGGAAGCCTCTTTCGAGGGGACTTCATCCGTTTCATGAGCGAGCATCGCCTCCTCGAGAATCCTTCCATTCGTGCTTTGGTACGCGCTGAAGAAATGATCAAGGCTGCTGGAGAAGCACAAGAAAACGCTTGCGGCGAGCGTATTGCCATTGCCGTAGGCGAGCCTCTGCAATTGGCGGATGTTCCCTGTGCCAGAGGCACGACTCGAACACTGACGTTTGAATACAAGCTGGAGGAGATTGTCGCGTCGATTGCGGCTCGAACGGAACCTGAGCCGCGGGCCGAAGTCTTTTATGCCACGCGGCTCGATGACAAGGGCGACCTTCGGATAGTCGAGATCTCGAATTTGCTGGCCGCTGTTATCAAGATGTGCGACGGTAGCCACACAGTGGCTAAGGTCATCGATACACTAGCTGGTGATCTTCCCCAGTTGGAAGAAGACATGAGGAGCTATATATCCAGAAGACTACTGAGCGGCGCACACGCGGCTGGTTTCGTGGATATATATCGGACCCCCTGAGGCCGCCATGGGGCCGCCCCGCGACTCTACTGCATTAACCCGGCGGACCAGATGAAGGGGCGTCTGCAGACGTTAGGATGAAAGTATGTTCAAGCGCCGCTCTCCTGTGGAGATCATTCTGGTCTGTGTTCGCTGGTATTGCAAATATGGCATCACGTACCGGGATCTATCTGAGATGATGCAGGAGCGCGGTGTGGACGTGGATGCTTCAACAATCTTCCGTTGGGTACAGCGCTACTCTTTGGTCTCGCTGCGTAGCGCTGACGAATTCACAGATAACCTGCATTCTATCTAGTTAATTGGAACAGAGCCTATTTGTCTATTTTAAGGAAGGGATCGATCGGTAGGAGATAAAATGGTGCCTCATCGAGAGATATGGAAAACCAACGATCTGTCTGGGTAGATTGCGTTGAGGAAACATATCGATGTCATTTCCTGCGAGCTGGCATTTTCAGCTTGTTGGAGCTGCTCGTACTTTGGAGTTTATCGGTACCTTCCATTGCCCAAGAGGCTCCGCCGACTTCTACGCAGCCGTGGTCTCCTCCGAGCGGCATATCTTTGAGTTCCCCTGAAAGCACAGCTACTGTGCCGGTGCTCGATCCATCGAAGATCTACACACTCCCAGAACTTATCAACGTAGCGGAGACGAACAACCCTGAGACCAGGGTTGCATGGCAGAATGCAAAGGCGCGCGCTGCTGAGGTTGGCATTGCTGAAGCGGATCTGTATCCTGCACTCGCTGCATCTGTTATCGCCCAATCGGCTCGCAACAATGTCTTCTTCTCTCCAACGTATTATCGGCAGACTACGGAGAGCTTCTCTCCTGTACTTTCCCTTGACTATGTTGTCTTTGACTTTGGGAGACGATCGCAGAATATTGCGGTCAGTAAGAGTAATTTGCTCGCGGCGAACTTCCGCTTCAATGATACTCACCGCAAAGTCATCTTCCAAGTGATGCAAACCTACTACCAGCTTCTGAATAGTAAAGGCCAAGAAGAAGCTGCAGAGGCTACTCTGAAAAATGCGCAGACGGTGCAGGAGGCCGCTGAGGCACGTCTGCAAGCAGGTTTGGCGACGTTGCCCGACGTCCTTGAGGCCCGTAGCGCCACTGCACAGGCGGACTATGATCTTCAGGCAACAATTGGAGCTACCGAGATCGCGCATGGAGATCTCGCTACCGCGATGAGCACTTCGCCCACCGTTGGCTTTCAGGTTGAGAGCATTCAGAATCTGACTATTCCTCAGGATTTAACGGAGACGGTGGAGACCTCCATCGACAAAGCGCTGGCACAGCGGCCGGATCTGATGCAGAGAGTTCAGGAGCTGCGGGCAGCGGAATCCACAGTCAAACTGGCCCGGAGGAATTATCTTCCCAGTTTGAAGATCGGCGGTGCGGCTGGCCTGGCCAAGACCTATAACCAACAGAATCAGTTGCCCGGCCTCTATTCGCCTAATCAGGAGTTATGGAATGCAAGACTGAGTCTCACCTGGAATCTCTTCGATGGCTTCGCGCGTGAGAATCGGCTGGCACGGTCGAAGGCAGACGAGAATCAGGCTGCCGCCGCATTGAAGTCACTTCGTGATCAAGTGGAAAACCAGGTATGGTCTGCGTACTCGACCGCCCGGACAGCGCTAAGACAACAAAAGGCGGCCGCGGCGCTGTTGGCTGCGTCGACGGAATCCTACAATGCGGCGATCCAGTCCTCCACGTATGGTGTACGAAGTCAGATTGATGTTGTTTCGGCACAGCGGACGCTCGCAGTGGCACGGACCGCCGAGGTGAATGCTCGCACACAGTTATTGATTGGTGTCGCCGCTCTGGCCTTTGAAACAGGAAATCTACTTTATGCAAAAGGTCCGTAGCATACTGAAAGGTCATTCCGATAATGCGCAGATTCCCTATGAAAAGACTTTCTGGAGCTGGTGCAGCTTTGCCACTCCTACTTACTACGGGGTGTTCCCGAGCTCCTTCGTTTAATCTGCTCGGATCCTATTTCCCGTCATGGATGCTATGCGGTGTTATTGGAATTCTTCTTACCGTCGCAGTTCGGCAGGCCTTTTTGAAGATCGGCTTCGAGCAACATCTTTCGCCCCTGATCCTTGTATATCCCTGTCTTACTGCATTTTTTACGTTCGCCCTCTGGCTTCTGTTTTTTAGTTGATGGCAAAGGAGTAGCGAGAAATGGTCATAAGCGAACCTACAGACTCCAGTAAGCGTCTGGGAAAGATCGTCAGTGTTGCGATTGTCGCAGGTGCTGTTATTGCCGGTCTGCTTGTCATCAATCAGACCAGCAAATTTCCTCGCACTGACGATGCCGAGATCTTCGCCAACTTTATTGGCATTGCTCCTCAGGTTGATGGGCCGATCGTGCAGCTGCCGGTCCAGGACAATAGCTTCGTGAAGCAGGGAGGTCTGCTTTTCGAGATCGACCCGCGTCCTTATCAGTACGCGCTTGAAAAAGCGAAGTCTGACGTGAATACGCTGGAAGGTCAGATTATCGATCAGCGCAGAACAATTGCATCCCAGGTCAGTGCGGTCGATGCTGCGCATGCCAGCGTTGGAAGCGCTGCGGCTAATGTCGATCGAGCGGCTGCTGCAATTAGCGAGGCCAAGGCCAATGTTGCGAATGCGAGGGCTGCTCTGGACCGAGCCAATGTCGAGCTGCTTTATCAAAGCAATAATTTTCATCGTATTGAACCTTTGTTGGCCAAACAGTTTGTAACCGTCGATCAGGTCGATCAGGCCAGAACTGCGGTGGCTGCACGCGAGCAGGCAGTGCAGCAGCAACGATCTCAGCTTGCACTTGCGGAGGCACAGGTTCAGTCAGCTCAGGCTCAGTATGAGCAGGCGAAGGCTGCAATGCAACAGAGCCACGCGATACTGGGACAGTCTCAACATAGCGTGTTGACCATTGAGCCTCTCACTGCACAGAGGGAAGGGCGGGCATCCGCCATTCGAACTGCTGAATATAACCTCAACAACAGCAAGATCTATGCGCCCTTCGATGCGAGAGTGACCAATCTTACGATCTCTCAGGGAGCGTATGCACACACAGGGCAACAGGTCTTTACGCTTATCGACACTCGCACCTGGTGGGCTATTGCAAACTTTCGGGAGACGCAACTCCGGCACATTCATCCTGGAATGCACGCCGATGTCTACGTGCTCTCGCGGCCCGCGGTGCAATACGACGGTGTCGTCGACAGCGTTGGATTCGGTGTTCAACCGGACACCACTCTTATAGGTTCTTTCGCAGCTGGCTTGCCTAATGTTCAGCGGTCTCTGAATTGGGTACATCTGGCAACTCGTTTTCCTGTGCGTATACGGATTAATGCAAGGGAGTCGGAGCCGTTTCGCCTCAGTGAGTCTGCCGTGGTGATCATTCGCGGTGACAAAGGGGAGAACTAGATGGCAACGCCAGCGAATGCCATACCGGGTACCGGAAAGATCGCCGGTATAGGACAGTCATTCTGGCGACTGATTCGCAAGGATCTCACGCCTTACCCGGGCCGAGTCTGGGTAGTTGGCAGAGTCACGATTGCGGCCACGATAGTCATGCTTCTGGTTATGACGTTCCGACTCCCCGGGGGCTTTCTTGGAGCGATCTTTACCGTCTTTCTCACCCGCGAAAATCCGATGGCCACCTTTCAGGCCGGATTCAGAACAGTGGCTGCCTTTCTTATAGCCACTGGCTACACTATCGTCACGGCCGCCATGCTGATCAATGATCCTTTTACCCATTTTTTGTGGGTCATCGTCAGCCTGTTTATCGCTTTTTACCTGATTAGTATTCTTGAGGACTATGGCACTGCTGTCGCGTTTGGCTTCATGATTGCTGGCGCTATTCCCATCTGGGATGAAAATGTCCTGAACGTGAATGATCGCCTCGAGAATACGTTATGGATTACATTCAGTGTCGCAATCGGCGTAGCTGTAACGATCGTGGTTGAATACGTCTTTCGCAGGGTTCATCCCACGACTGACCTGGCGGAGGGAGTTGATGGACGGTTTGAAGTGGTCGAAGATATCTTGCGCTCAGCTGCAGCAGGCCAGCCCGTGGATTCCAGGATGGAGGCCCGCCTTCAACTTTATACCTGGGTCGGCGTGTCGCGGCTCCGGCGACTTATCCTGCGTTCGGAGTACAGTTCGCAGTTCAAGACACAGGCTTCGGCGGCAGTGTCACTCGTCGGCCGGTTGATCGATGTCGCCGAAAGCTTCAAGCTGATGTTGGCCGAGCGCGAGAATAAAATAGAACCTCCAGATGCAGAGCGCTGTACTCGACTGGCAGATCAGATCGTCGGACTTCGCAAAGCCCTTTTATTGCGAAGGCTCCCAGAAGACATCAGAATACCGCCGCATACCGAGCCATCTTTTCTTAATTTTTTCTCTGAGATGGAGAGAACCGTCTCCTTTATTCCGAAAACATTCACAGGAACCGGAACTGTAGAAAGCTATGTTCCTACGCCTCTTGGCGAGATTCCCCGGGAGCGGATCTTTGTGCATGACGCACTTACGAATCCTGTTCATCTTCAGTTTGCTTTGCGCGGCACTCTTGCGGCGATGGTCTGCTATGTCGTCTATAGCGCGATCGACTGGAGGGGGTTGAGTACTTCGCTTGCTACCTGCTTTATCACCGCGCTTTCTACCATTGGGTCTTCGAGGCAGAAGCAGATTTTGCGACTTGGCGGAGCCATCCTTGGCGGCGTGGTCTTTGGAATGGGAGCTCAGGTCTTTATCCTCCCTTATCTCGATTCCATTGCAGGTTTCACGGTTCTGTTTGCTCTTGTGACTGCAATCTCAGCATGGATTTCAACCGCATCGGCTCGCCTGTCCTATCTGGGAGTGCAACTGGCGCTTGCTTATTACCTGATCAACCTGCAGGAGTTCACGATTCAAACCTCACTCGCTATCGCGCGAGATCGTGTCTTCGGAGTTCTACTCGGTCTCTTCTCCATGTGGCTGCTCTTTGATCGCCTGTGGGGCAGAAACGCGCTCGATGAGATGCGCGACGCGTTTATAAAAAATCTTGAAATGTCTGCGGAGTTTGCGGAGCAGTTTCTTCAACGTGATATTACTAAGTCGATTCTTACGGCACGGCAACTTCGCGACCGGATTAACGCGGGTTTTGCCACTGTAACAGCCCAGGCAGATGCTATCGTTTTTGAATTCGGCCCGGACCGCGATAAGAAACTGAGAATCCGGGATGACTTTCGTCGATGGCAGTCCTCTATACGTACGCTGCTGCAACTGCAGATCACGCTCTCTCAATACCGCGTGACGAAGTCTCTTCGTCAAATTCCAACGGAAGTGGCAAGGACAGGAATCCTCTTCGAGAAAAATATCTTTATAGCGTTGCGAGCCATGTCGAATTCCATTTTGGACAAAGTCCCCATGCCGGTTCCGGATCTACAAACCTCAGCGGCAAGTTTTGAGCAGGCCATTCGTAAGTATCATCAGGATCTTGGGATTCCGCTCTCGCCTGAGGCATCCGACATTATTGTGCTTATTGAGAATATTGTTTCAGTTGTCGTGCCACTCTATAACGACGTCCGTTCTGTTTGCGCATTGAACGGGGAACAATTTGTTCTGCCTTCCGGCACGGCTCGTCTTCTTGACCAAGAGTGAGAAACATAACGGCTCTCCGCGGGCGAGATTGCTCGGATCGGACAGGACTCCGCGACTAATCATCAGAAATAGATTTTTCCTGCGAGTTCGATCGAGCGCGCGGCATTCAGCGTCGCCGTGATCTGACCGGCTGAGGTCGAATCAATATTCGTTACCGGTGTTGCGAATGTGGTGTGGTTGAAGACATTGAAGAAAGATCCGCGGAACTCGAGCGAGCGCGATTCGCCGAGGGAGAACTTCTTGAGCACGGACAGATCGAACTGTACCAAGCCATCGTTACGTATGGTGTTAGTACCGCCGTTACCGTAGGTGTAGAGGGTGGGTACAGCGAAGCCGTCCATCCCACCAGCCGGGCACGAAGCGTTCCGCGAATCGTAGTACCAGCAGTTTGGCCGACGCACCATCTGCGGGTTGCCGGTTATGTTGGGCCGCTGGGATCCCAGTCCGGTGTTTGCCTGGTCGGTGCTGATGGTGAGCGTAAATGGCAGGCCGGCCTGCAATGTTCCCACACCAGATAAACTCCAGTTTCCGATCAGCCCCTGCACGATGCCGTGCGCACTGCCTGCGAAGGTCTTGCCGCGGCCGAAGGGCAGGTCGTACACGCCGCTAGTTACGAAGTTGTGCTTGATGTCGTAGTTGCAGGGTCCGTAGTAGTTGTAGCCTCCGCTCTGCTCACGCGTTTGACCGTTGAAGGTTCCATCAGTGAGGCAGGTACCGTAGGTGTAGGAGACGAGGATTGTAGCTCCGGCAAGTGCGCGCGTCTCAAGCTTGGTCTGCAGCGCATTGTAGTTGCCGTTGCCTGCGTAACGTGAGAGACCGATGGTTCCCCACTGCTGCAGTGGGCGCCGCTGTTGAATGGCGCCGGCGCCGGGGAATGGATCGTTGACCTGGAACGGCTGCACGATGTGAAGCGAGCGATTGCCAACGTAAGCGATGTCGAGCGACATCTTGTTGCCGAACTGGTGCTGAATGGCGAAGTTGTACTCCTGCACGTAGGTGTTCTTGGTGCGCAGTTCCATGGAGCTGACGCTGGGCTGCGAGCAGGAGTTGGCTACGGTGCCGAACGAGCAGACGGAGCCGTTGTTCGACGCAACGATCGGTTGGCTGGAATAGAAGTCACCGAAGTTGAGGGTGGGCGTGGGCCGCGAGTTGTTCACCGTCTGCGATGCGACGAAGGGCACAACGTTCTGCGTGTTATTGATCGCGTTGTTGTCAGGAAAGAGATAGAAGATGCCGTAGGCCGCGCGGAACACCGTGTTCTTGAAGCCGCTGTACGCGATGCCAAAGCGAGGCCCTAGGTTAACACCCGCCGTGGGCCTTACCGTATTCGGTAGCCCGAGTGAGCTGGTGGTCTGAATGCGGTCGGAGAAGAGGGGGAAGAGCGTGGCAGTTCCGGGCTGCGCCTGCAGCGAGAAGTCGTCGGGAACAACAATCTTTCCGTTGGCCGGGTTAAAGCCGGTGACCTGCCCTTTGATGCCGTGGTAGAAGGGATTGATCTCCCAGCGGAAGCCGGCATTGATGGTGAGTGTGGGCGAGAACTTGTAATCGTCCTGCACGTACATCGCCTGAAAGTTGCCGTAATCTCCCCACAGCGAACGGAAGTAGCTGCGTGAACTGTTGGCGGGATAGCCCAGCAGAAAGTCTGCGAAGTTGTCGCCGGAGTAAGAGTTGCTGAAAGCGAAGGTGCCGAGCGAGTTCGATCCGGATATGTAGGTGTTCAGGTTGTGGAAGTTTTCGTAGCCCATACGCACTTCGTGCTTGCCACTGGAGTAGGTGGTGCGCACGATATACTGCCAAGAACGGATCTTGTTCTGCTTGGGATACGAGTTACTTCCACTCTGGCCGTTGAAGCCGGTGTAATTGGAGATGGTGAGTGTGGGAAGCCCGTAGTACTGCGCGGGCGACAGGTCTTCCATGCCCTTGATGCCTGCGGCCGTGTTGAAATCCTGCCCCTGCAGCGAACTGGTAAAGAAAAAGACGCTGCGATAGTAGGAGAACTGCGTTTCCATCAGCCACTTCTCGGAGAAGGTGTGTGTCTCGCGGAGCACAACGTTCTGGCCACGGCTGCGCAGGGGAAATCCACCCAGTGCGGGAAATGCGTTGGGGTCGGTCTCGCGGTTGTTGGAGATGGAGTACCTGCCCATCAGTCGGTCTTTGGAGAAGAGAGTCTGGTCGACGCGAATGTCGCCAAGGTCGAGCTGCTGCTTGAGATTATTCGTGAGCACAGCGTGTGAAACGTTGCCGCGCAGCTGGTTCGCGGCGGGAATGTATTTGACGAAGTACGCCGCCTGAGGAGAGATGCGGTCGGCAGGAATGACATTGTTCGGGAAGGCCTGCCCGGTCAGTGGATCTTTGAGCGTGACGCCGCTTCCGCGATAGTCTCCGGTACGCATCGTGGCGCTTGGCACGATGTTATCGAAGTTCTGTCCCAGCGAATACAACGTCGACTGCAGGTCGACGAAGAAGAAGGTGTGGTCTTTCACAATGGGACCGCCGACCGCGAATCCAAACTGGTTGCGGTGGAGCGGCTGGTTGCGACGGGTGCTGCCGCTGGGCGGAACGTAGAAGTAGTTTTTCGCGTCGAAGGCATTGTTGCGGAGAAATTCGAACGCGGCGCCGTGAAAAGAGTTGGTGCCGCTCTTCAGAGTTGCATTGACGATGGTGGGGCTGTGGCCGTAGTCGGCGGGCATGTTGCTCGATTCGACCTTGAACTCCTCGAGCGCGTCGACGTTGGGCGAGATGAGCGTTCCGCCAAGCTGCGTCTCAGTGATGTTCGAACCGTCGAGATACCATCCGGTCCAGGAAGGCGATAGGCCGTTCACATTCACATTGACGGCGCTGGCGCGGATGGAGGTTCCGCCGGCCGGGATGTTCTGCCCGCCCTGGATAAAGCTGACACCCGGAGTGAGCTGCGTGAGCTGCCAGAACGACCGGCCGTTGAGAGGGACGTTCAGCACTGTGCGCGTGTCGATGACCTGTCCTACTGAGGACGACGATTCGTTCAGCAGTGGGACAGCCGAGGCCACAACGTCGATCTTGTCTGTGATGGCGCCGACATGCAGCACGGGGTTGATGGTGGCACGCTGTGCCACCTGCAGCTCGGTGTCGGCGATCTGCGTCTTCGCGAAGCCGTCGCGAGTGATGGTGATCGAGTAATGACCCACCTGCAGATTCGACACGTTGTAGCTGCCGCGGCTGTCTGACTTTACGGTGCGCGCCTCACCGGTGCCGACATTGCGTATGGTGATCGTCGCATCGGGAATGGCCGCGCCCGTATCGTCCTGGACCGTACCTAGGATGGTGCCGGTGTTGGACTGCGCGAGCAGCGAGGTGGGCGCTGCTGCTAGCGTAAGCACGATGGTAAAGAGCGCCTGCAAAGAAAACCGTCGAATCAACATCGGAAGTTGCTCCGTTGGAAGGGTCACTGTGGTTGCTCAGTCGCCTCGAGATTGCCTGTGTTCGAGAGCGCGTGGTTCGTGTGGTGTCGCAAGGTCCGTCTTTTTGGAAACGCTTCCGAAAATACGCAGGGTGCGGCTCAGTTGTCAAGGAATTCTTCAGGAGAGGGCGCGAAAAATCTCGCTGTTGACAACGCTACGGCGTCAAGTGGATCATTTTTCGGAAGCGTTTCCGATATTTTACGAGAACACCTCCGAGGGTCGACCTAAAGACATGAATGACAACTTACGTGAAGCGGCATCACTCGCAGGCAAAACCGCACTGGTCACCGGCGCCAGCGGCGGAATTGGCGCGGCATCGGCAGTGGCACTGGCCAGGGCCGGCGCCACTGTCATCGTTCATTACAACTCGCAGAAGGCCGAAGCGGAGGCTGTGCTCGAGCAGGTGCGCGCAGCCGGCTCCAACGGAGAGACGGTGCAGGCCGATCTTGGGACGCGCGAAGGAACAGACAGCCTATGCAGCTTCGCCTCGTCGCGGACGATCGACATCTTGGTGAACAATGCAGGTTCGTTGGTGAAGCGCACGCGCGTGCTCGACTTAACGCCTGAGCTATGGGAAAAGGTAATGATGCTGAACCTGACCAGCGCCTTCTTCTTGTCGCAGGAGGTTGTGCGTGGCATGGCCGAGCGTAAGAGCGGCGTAATCATCAACATGTCTTCGGTGGCCGCGCGTTTTGGAGGCGGACTGGGCGCGTTGGCGTATTCGTCAGCGAAGGCCGCGGTCTCAACAATGACGAAGGGGCTCACCAAGGAGTTCGCATCGCAGGGCGTACGCGTGAACTGCATCTCGCCCGGCACCATCGACACGGGCTACCATCGCAGCTTCTCAACGCCGGAGGGACTGGACGGCGTGTGCGCGGCGACGCCGATCGGTCGCCTTGGAACGTCGAAGGAGATCGCCGATCTTGTTGTTTTCCTCTCGAGCGATCACGCCACCTTCATCCACGGTCAGACCATCGAGATTAACGGCGGCTTCTTCATGGCCTGAGCGGTTTTCAAAGATCCTCGGGAACAGCTCCTGGTGTAGGAGCTGCTCCTGAAGGCAGAAGTGTTAGACGTTGTTGACGAGCGGCTTCGCCGCATCAGCGCGCGAGGTGCGTGGCAGCGTCCACACGAGGATTGCGGCTATGATGGGAAGCGTTCCGAAGAGCATGAACACGGGACGGAACGAGTAGTGATCGACCAACCATCCTGTAACGAGGCTGAAGACCATTCCGCCGAAGCCCGAACCCATACTTGCCAAACCCCAAATCGAGGCCACGGCGTTCTTGGGAAAGGCGTCGCGCGGCAGTGCCAGTACGTTGGCGAGCGCTCCGCTGTAGCCAAAAGTGGCTGTTGAGATGAGCGCGATGCTCAACGCAGCGCTTGAGACGATCGCTGCGGGGAATGCCGTCACCATGCAGGCCGAGAAGACGACCACGCTGATGCGGCGAGCGGTCTGCGCTGAGACTCCGGTCTTGAGGATGAGCATGGTCAGGAAGCCGCCAGCAAGGTTGCCGAGAAACGCTGTGGCGAACGGGATCCATCCGATCCTGCCGATCTGTGTTAGCGAGAAGCCGTGACCGACCTTGAGATACTGCGGGAACCAGAAGGTGTAGAAGTACCAAACCGGATCGGCGAAGACCTTGGAGAGCGTGAACTGCCACACGAAGCGGTCGCGCACGAGGCTCATCACCGAGGGCGCGGGGAGTTGCGGTTCGGCCGAATTGACGGGAGGCTCGCGATAGAGGATGAGCCACGCGATCATCCAGACGAAGCCGAGCAGGCCGACGATGACGAACGATGCGCGCCAGCCGAAGGTGATAGCAGCCCACGCCAGCAGAGGCGGCGCCAGCATTGCACCAATGGCCGCGCCGCTGTTGAAGATGCCGGAGGCAAGCGAGCGCTCCTGCGGTGGAAACCACTCGCCGATCACCTTTACGCCCGCAGGATAGTTTCCTGCCTCGCCGACGCCAAGCAGAAAGCGGTATGCACCAAGCGACATGGCGCCGGTCGCGGCAGCCGTGAGCATCTCAGCGGCAGACCAGTATCCAATACGGCTTCCAAGCCGGTCGAGCAGAGGGCCGGAGATGCCGTTCATGATGGTGTATGCCAGCATGAAGGCCGTGATGATCTGGCTATACGTGCCCGCCGAGATATGGAAGCGGTCCAGCAGCACAGGCGCCATCACGGAGAGCGTCTGGCGGTCGAGATAGTTGATGACGGTTGCCAGGAATGCCATCGCCAGCATTACCCAGCGTAGGTTCACCCTCGCAGGCTTTTCCATCGAAACGCCTCCTGCCTCTTTCATGGCGTCTGCTGTGCTCATACCAGCCCCTGTCTGGCCATGTGCGCGCGCACGGCTTTGAGATCGGAACGCATCGACTCGAATATTTTTTCGCGCGGCCACGTTAGCGCCTTCTTGCCGTTCTCTGCTCCGCCTACGGAGTACTCAAAATGGAGCTGCACGGGACCGGAAAATCCGTCGGACTTCACGATCTCAAGGAAGCTGTCGAAGTGCACCATGCCGTGATCAATGGGGCACCAGTGCGGCACGTAGGCGCCTGCGACTCCAAGGCTCTTGTCATAGGGATCGTCGTGCGTTGAGCCCTTCTCGTTTCTCGCCCAGACGAAGTCCTTCATTGCGATGCCGCGCATGTAGTCTTTGGAGAGCTTGGAGGTGGCGATCCATCCTCCATAGCCGCCTTCGACGGTGGCATGGCCGATGTCATAGTTGATGCCCATCCACTGCGGGTCGAGGTCCTTGAACATGTACCAGAGGTCCCAGATGCAGGCGCCTACCATACCGGGCCCGGAGTGCGTGTGATACATGCCGCAGGTCTGCGTACGGCGATTCAGCTCTGCCAGCGCACGCATCTTCGGCTTCATCGCTTCAAGCTGCGCCGGGATCGGCTCTGCTGGATCGTACTTCAGCCCGCCCCAGCGGTAGTGGTGGATGCCCAGCTTTGACCCTGCGGTGAGAATGGGCTCGGCGGTGCGCAATGCGTCGATCGTGATGTCGGTGGTGATCATCGAGACATCGAGGCCGGCCTTGCGAATGGTGGACACTGCCTTCGGCAGTTCCGTGGCGACGTTCTCGGGAAGCACGTGGCCTCCGGCACGCACGGTGAGGTCGATCGCGTCGAAGCCCATATCCTTCGCTGCTGCTGCAGCGTCGGGCACGCTGAGGAACTGCAGGTGCTTTGAGAAGATGGAAACCTGCAACTTGCCTGCGGGCTTCGTTTGTAGAGGGGGCACGGCCTCCGCATGCGCCTGCTTCCTCCCGAGGGCCTCAAAGGCGCCTGCCATCGCCGCTCCCAGCAGCAGCGAGCGCCGCGACATTCCGGTATCCGTCATCTCTTCTCGCATCTTCATTCCTCACATTCTCCCTACGCTATCTCCCTGCGTTGATCTTCGGTGGCTGCGACGGCAGCGCGAACGAAAGCAGCACCGATCCCGCAGTGACGGCGACGTACTGCTTTCCATCCACCGCGTAGGTCATCGGCGGCCCCTTCATTCCTACATTCGTGTCGTAGTGCCAGAGAAGCTTGCCGGTGCGCTCATCCACCGCGCAAAAGGCACCGTTCGGATCGGCGTAGAAGATGATGCCGGCGGCAGTTCCCAGCACGCCTGACCACGTCTTCAGCACCAGCGGTCCCGGTTGCACGATCTCCCACTTGATCTCGCCGGTCTCAATGTCAATGGCACG
>Ga0193742_1000370_pt1 | contig 31550 bp, 28 predicted proteins | sample L2c1metaG_FD_165511 | JGI IMG/M metagenome (GOLD analysis project Ga0193742, IMG submission 165511) | Soil microbial communities from a riparian zone of the East river system, Colorado, United States - L2c1 | ecosystem: Environmental > Terrestrial > Soil > Riparian zone | place: USA: East River... | reverse complement strand
ACCGCGCGTGGCGACGGGCGGCAGATCGACTCCGTGGAGGTGGCCGGGTCCGCGGTCGTGGTCGCGAAAGGACAGTTCTACGGATAGCGGCATCGGGTCTTCCTCGACCGTCAGCCGGTTTCCGATCGGGACTGCCGCTCAAGTTGCTCGGCGAACGTGCGCCACGTCTGCGCGCACTCGAGCGCGACCTGAGCGACCGCCTCCCGGCAGTGCGGCGGCACGTTGTTCGCGATGGCGGACCACTTGTCCTCGGTGACCGCGCGGATGTCCAGCAGCCGCAGCAGCGCGCGGCCGGTCTCGGAGAACCGCAGTGTCGGGTCGTTGCGCAGGTTCCGCACGATCGCGGCCGGGTCCGGTTTCGGTTCCGGGGCGGCCGGCGGGCGCGGCTCGACGTCGACCAGCTTGCCGCGCACGGCCCGCGCGGTCTCCGGGGAGATGCCGGCGCGGCGCGCGACCTCCCGCAGTGTCAGGTCCGGCTCGGCCACGAGGATCGCGCGGGCGACGCGGCGTCGTTCGAGTGCGTTGACCGGACGCACCCGGCCGTCGTGCCCGATGCGGCTCGGCGGCGCCGGTTCCGCGCGGTCGCGGCGGATGCGGGCCACGGTGGCCGCGGACAGGCCCGCGACCGTCGCGATCATCCGGTCCGACCAGTGCTGGTGGGACGCGACGATGTGGTCCGCCGCGGCCTTGCGGTCGGCGAGCGAGAGCGGCAGGCCGTGCGCGACGTTGGTGCGGACCCCGAGCACGAACGCCTCGTTGTCGCTGCCGTCGAAGAAGCGCGCGGTGATGTCGGTCTGCCCACGCAACCTGGCCGCGCGCAGGCGGTGCACGCCGTCGATGACCCGCATGGTGGTGCGGTGGACGATGATCGGGGGTAACTCGGCCTGCGTGTCCGCCAGTGTCCGGATGTGCTCGAGGTTCTCGCCGTTGCGCCGCGGCGACCCGCTCACGCGCAAGGTCGCGACCGCGACGGTGGCCACGGGCCCGAGCTCGGCATCGGCGACGAAGTCCGTCATTGGCACTGCCCCCCAGTTTCGGCTGTGGCCGGAGATGCTCGGGCCGCGGTCGAAAATTCGCATGGTCCATACGACGTTTCCAGCCGCCGATCCCGATGGGAAGGGAGGATCGCATATGAGTAGGGGACAACCTCCCACTAAAGCACGGACGAAGTGCTGGTTGCGCAGCTCACACGGCTAGTAGCGCAGTGTAACCGGCCCACCAGTCGCCGGCCGACACCCGAGTCGGCCACGGGTTCGTGCCGGGGGCGGCGCCGTTGTGCGGGTAGAACCAGAGCGTCCCGGCGGAGTCCCGGCCCACCACGTCCGGCCGGCCGTCGCCGTTGACGTCGGCCAGCACGAGCTGGTTGTACCGCTCCCAGCCGGCGCCGGCCTGGTACGGGCCGTCGGCGTAGAAGTTCCACGCCCGCAGCGCGGCGGGCGGCGGGTAGATCCACAGGAACCCGTCCGCGTCGCGGGCGACGACGTCGTTGCGGCCGTCCCGCGTGACGTCGCCGAGCAGCAGCGCGGTGGTGCTCTGCCAGCCCGCGCCGATCACCCGGCGCGTGTCGTAGGGCGGCGCCGTCGTGTTCCCGTTGTGCGGGTACAGCCACATCCGGCCGTCGGCCTCGCGGGTCACGATGTCGGGCCGGTCGTCGCCGGTGACGTCGCCGACCGCGATGGCCGACGCGATGTTCCAGCCGAAGCCGCCCCAGATCCGGGTGGTCCACGGGCTCGTCGGCTGTTTCGGGTCGTTCACGTGGATCCACAGGACGCCGTCCTGCCGCCCGGGCTCGCGCGCGACGATGTCCGGCTCGCCGTCCAGCGTGACGTCCGCCGAGGTCATGCGGTCGACCGGGTTCCAGTCGCTGCCGACCACACGCCGGTCCTCCCACGCGTACGGCGCGGTGAACAGCCACAGCCGCCCGTCGGAGCCGCGCGCGACCAGGTCGTCGGCCGCGCCGGCCGCCGGGCCGGCGGCGGCCGCCGGTGTCGCCAGGAACCCGAGTAACAGCACCGATGCCACCAGCATCCGAGTAACCACAACGCCTCCGCTCAGCGGACCTCGATCCGCACCTGCTGCCCCTGTGTCACCCGTGTCGTGCGCCCGTTGAACCGCAGCTCGGTCACCCCGGCCGGCACGTACAGCACGGCCTTGCTCGGCTTCGACCGCCACGCGCCGTTCTGTTCGACGCGCAGTCGCGCGCCGTCGATCGTCAGCTTCAGCGTCACCGGGCCGAACATCGTCGGCATGTTCTCGAACACCGTCTCGAAGCCGGGTTTGAGCCACGCCGCCGGCAGGAGCCGCAACAGGTGCAGCTCGCCCTCGACGAGCAGGTCGTCGACCACGGCCTGGCGCATGCACCAGATCGCGTGCGACGCGGTCGCCATCAGCCCGTAGATGCCGTGCCGGTGCTCGTTGGAGATGAACGTCTGCGGCGAGCAGCCGGCCACCGCGATGCTGTACATGCCCTCCAGGAACTTCGCGCGGTCGCCGAGCTGCCACGAGTGCGCGACGTTCCAGCTGTAGCACGGTTCGCACGACGACAGCTCGTGCTGCAGCACCGCACGCGACACCGCGTTCGACTGCGTGCTCCACAGCGCCTGGTTCGGCCCGACGCGGAAGAACTCGACCGCGGCGCGCATCAGCTCGTCGTCCGCACGGAACACCTCCGCGAACACCAGGAACATCGCCCCGGTGTCGAGCAGGAACGCGTCCTGGAAGATGTGCGGCGGCCGCGGCGTGTAGTCCGCGATCGGCACCGGCAGCCGCCGCCCGTCCGGGTGTGTCCACTTCGGACCGGCGGCGGACAGCGACCGATACGTGTTGACGAGCGCGGTGCGGAACTTCTCGCGCACCGCGTCGAACTCGGCGGCACGCGGATGGTCGATCTGCTTCAGCAGCCGCACGGCCATCGCGAGCCCCTTGTAGCACCAGCCCTGCGACCACACGCCCTGCGTCTCGATGCCCTCGTCGGTCGCCACCGCCGGCGGCATCAGGCCCTTGACGCCGGTGTGGTCGGTGTTCTCGCACGCGTCCTTGATGAACTGGCACGCCAGCACGATCGGCTCGGTCCAGTTGTCGAGGAACACCTGGTTCACACCCGGTTGCGACGAGCCGGACAGCAACGCGTTCGTCGCGACGCTGGTCATGATCGCGCCGTGGTCGGACAGCCAGTCGATCGACCGCAGCGGCGCGGGCGTGCTGAAGTAGCCGGGGTGCGGCGTGTACGCCTGGCCCGGCGGTTTCACCGTGCCCTGGTTGTGCCGGAACAGCTCCAGGTACTTCAGCGAGGTCTCGTGGTGCCCCAGCGGGTCCAGGAACATGTGGTGGCTCATGGAGCTGGGCGTCGCCCACAGCACGTCGTAGGCGAACGAGCCGGTGAGGAACGTGTAGTGCCCGGTGTCCGGGCTCTTCTCCGCGATCACCTCGACGAACTTGCGGGACCGGTCGACGAGCTCCTGCATGTGCCGCTCCGGGATCGCGATCCGCGCGCCGGCCTCCTGGTGCGTGGTCCAGTAGGCGTCCGACTCGGCGAGCGCGCCGTCGAAGCCCAGCGCCAGCTCGCGGTCGAAGTCCTCGCGGGGCTGGGGCAGCATCGGCATCAGGAAGTCGATGTAGGCGCCCTCGCGGCCGGGCAGCGTCACCGTGAGGTCGTAGATCAGCTTGGTCGGGGTCTCTGCGAACGTCGCGGAGCCGGGCGGCACCGGGCCGGTCGCGAGCCGCACCCGGCCGTCGCCGGCGAGGATCCTGGTCGGGATCGGGCTGCCGTCCGGGCTCCAGTTGGGCTCGGCGCGTAACGCGCCACGCAGCGGCGCCTGTGCCGGGTCGGCCTGCACCGGCACGCCGTCGCGCAGGACGAACAGGCCGATCGGCGTGAGGTGTCGCTTCGAGATCCGGACCACGAACGGCATGCTGGCGGGCGCCGAGCGCTCGTCGACGTGCTCGACGGACAGCCGGACCCACGCGTAGATCGGCTCGGTCGCCGTCTCGACCGGGCCGCCGCCCGGCACGTGCGCGAACACCGTCTGCCGCACCACGAGCCCCTGCTTGAGCCGCCAGTTCGTCCACAGCAGCGGCGTCGGCGAGTCGTGCCACCCCTGCTCGCCGAGACCAAGATCCTTCTCCCGCAACAGGTACGGGTGCGTCTCCGGCGGGATGACCACGCCGAAGTCGTTGGGCGGGAGGAAGTCCAACTGGGTGCCGAGGCCCGTGTAGGGGTCCGTGTTGGGCTTGCCGGCGATGATCGCACCCGGCTCGCACGCGATGATCCCGTTGTAGAACACGTTGAAGCGGAACAGGTGGTCCTTCCAGCCGATCGGGGTCCACACCTGCCGCAGCGGCGGCCACCACTCGTTCGCGATCGCGGCGTTGACCTCGGCGTTCCCGCCCGCCGCCGGTGCGGCCACACCTGCGGCCGCGCCGGTCTCCGCGCTCGCCGTGGCGGCCAGCACCGGGGTCAGCGCGCCGCCCGCGAGCAGGCCGCCACCGAGCCGGAACGCGTCTCTGCGCGACACGTCATCCGTCATGGCCCGCACCTCACGTTTCGGTATTTCGAGCATGACTTCGACAATGCGAAGCAACGCATCGAATTAACCACCCGGCCGGGCAGCCCGCAAGACTCCAAACGGTGGGCAGAACCCCTGGTGCGGCACCGATTCAGTAGGACAAAACGGACCGGGGGCGGTCAGGCCAGGTTCGGCAGATCCTCGCCGGCGCCGACCGGGTGGCCGAGCCGGGTTCGAGCGCTACTGTGCGGCGGCATGAGAGTCTCGCGAGGGTTCGCCACCGTTGTAGTCACCGCGTTCGCGCTGCTCGGGCTCGCCGCGCCGGCCGCCACCGCGGCGCCGGCCGCCGCGCCGGCCGTCAAACCGGTCAAGCAGTGCGAGTTCATCCCCACCCCGGACCTGCCGGCCGCCAAGCCGGTCCGCCCACCGCGCCCGGCCGCGTCGACCCGCGGCACGGCGACGGTCCTGATGCAGACCAACTACGGCCCGATCGTGATGGAGCTGGACCGCGGGAACGCCTCCTGCGCCGTGCACAGCTTCACGCATCTGGTGCGGAACCTGTTCTACAACAACACGCAGTGCTTCCGGCTCACGAACTCCGCCCGCCTCGGCGTCCTCCAGTGCGGTGACATCTACCGGCAGGAGGAGGGCGGCCCCGGCTACCGCTTCGCCGACGAGGTCACCGGTGCGGAGACCTACGGCCGCGGCACGATCGCCATGGGCAACCAGGGGCCGGGCACCAACGGCAGCGAGTTCTTCATCGTCCACTCGCACGCCAACATCTCGCCCGTGTACTCGGTGCTCGGCCGGGTCACCCACGGCATGTCCACGCTGGACCGGATCGTCGCCGCCGGTATCGCGGACGACGCCCAGGACGGGCTGCCGAAGTACCCGGTGCGGATCTACTTCGCGGTCACGCGGTAGCCGCTGTCACGCCGAAGGACCCCTTCGAGGCATTCTTTCGCACTCGAAGGGGCCCTGGGCGAAATGTCCGAAACGAGATAACAGGAAACGCCGGGTCAAGAATTTCTCGAGCCCACTGTCAGGGATTATCTAGCGGATTCTCGAAATGTGGGATTTGAGGCCGACGTCACATTGACCACGGGCGCAGCGCGAATCATGTGACATATGCGCATCTCCTCATGGGACTCAGTCGCCGTGGCGGGGCTCCGGCAGGAGTGCGGCGTACTGCTCGGCCTCCATGCGGTGCACGCTGACGTCACGCCATTCGTGGCGGTTCACGTCGTACACCGAGTATGTCCAGCGGCAGTCGTCGTCCACGTAACCCGATATCGCGCGGTGCGAGGGTTCGGACATCGTTTACTCCTGAAGATTCGGTGAATTTGCCTATCATGATGCGCCATGCGCTACTCCGTAGCGAGGGGTGTCACCCGGACGGAGTGTTACCAGGGTAACAGAGTGACTAACCGTGTCTGCCGCTGCGGATGCATGTGCGGTTGATTTAACAAAAAGCGCAAACCATGTGGTGGCGAGCGTTGTCCGCAATGTGACCGTCATTACCCTTGTGTATTACAGAACGGAAAAGGTGAACGGTGGTAGGCGGTGTTATGTGTGATTGCGCACAGATCGTGTGCGGGTACGCAAAGGGGCGGCGACCCGAGTCGGGTCACCGCCCCTTCGTCCCCCCTCTGCGGTCCGCCCCGCTAGGCGGCGACCGCGACCTGGTGCCCCGGCCGTGACTCGGTCGCCGTGCCGCGGACCATCGCCGGCAGCGCCACGCACGCCGCCGCCCCGCCCGCGATCATCAGCGCCGTGATCCCCGTCCCGATGCACACGCTGCCCACCAGGAACACCGCCGCCGTCCACGCCGACGCCTGCCGCCGGACCGCCACCGCGATCGCGAGCACCGCGACCCCGGCGAGCCCCAGCGCCGGGACGGTGCCGTAGAAGAACGCCTCGAAGCCCGGCAGGTCGTGGATCGACTGGGAGATCGCCTTCATCTCGCTGCGCTGCCCGGCCCGGAAGCCCACGATCAGGTCGATCACCATCTGTCCGGTCATCGCCACGGTGCCGACCGCGCCGACGGCCGCGACCGCCGTCACCGCGCCCCGCTCGACGCCGGAGCGGGCCGACCGCCTGCTCCACGTCCACAGTGTCGCGAGCACCGCGAACATCGCCAGGTTCCCGACGATGTAGGCCAGGTGCGCGCCGGTCCACAGTGGCAGCGCCACCGTCCACGACATGTCCGGGTTGGCCTTCCAGCCGAGCTTCATCCCGAGCACGCCGAGCAGTAGAAACACCGGCGCGGCGACGAAAGCGGTCCTGACGGGGGCTGCGGTCCTCATCGTGTTCTCCATACTGTGTCTGTGGTGTGATCACACTCCCAGCGCCGCGGGCCGGAGACATCCGGGAAGGCCCGCGTTCTCACCCCTAGGGGCTCCCGCCGATCGGTTTCGATCCACTTGGGAGGGTTTCCGCCGGCGCCGTCGGGGTACCCCTGCCCGGTAAGTTTCGCCTGGACGCTGTGTCCGGCCAGGCGTTTCACCAGGTCGGAGGGACAGCATGGGCGCCGAGGCAACATCGGCAAGCGAGATCGCGGAGCCGGATCCCAAGACACTGCGGCGGGCGATCGCCGCGTCTGCTATCGGCAATATGACCGAATGGTTCGACTACGGGGTCTACGCGTACACGGCCGTCTACATCGGAGAGGCGTTCTTTCCGAGCGCGAACGAGACCGCGTCCACTTTGGGCAGTCTGCTCGTGTTCGCCGTCTCGTTCCTGATCCGGCCGCTCGGCGGGCTGGTGTGGGGTCCGCTCGGTGACCGGCTCGGTCGCCAGAAGGTGTTGGCCACCACCATCTTGCTGATGGCCGGCGCGACGTTCTGTGTCGGTGTCCTGCCCGGCTACGTCTCCATCGGGATCCTCGCGCCCATCGGCCTGATCCTCCTGCGCATGGTCCAGGGTTTCTCCACCGGTGGTGAGTACGGCGGCGCGGCCACGTTCATGGCCGAGTACGCGCCCGACCGCAAGCGCGGTCGCTTCGGGTCGTTCCTCGAATTCGGGACGCTCGCCGGCTTCACCCTCGGCGCGACGCTGGTGCTGCTGACCGAGCTCGCGGTCGGCGCCGACAACATGGCCGACTGGGGCTGGCGCCTGCCGTTCCTCGTCGCCGCGCCGCTCGGCCTCATCGGGCTCTACCTGCGGTCCAAGCTCGAGGACACGCCCGTGTTCCGGGAGGCGGCCGCCGAGGGCCAGATCGACGAGAAGGCCAAGAGCCACCTGCGGGACCTGTTGCAGTACTGGAAGCCGCTCGTGCTGCTCATGGGTCTGGTCGTCACGCTGAACATCGCGAACTACACCCTGCTCGCGTACATGCCGACCTACCTCGAGTCGGAGATCGGGCTGACCTCGCGGTCGTCGCTGATCCTGATCATCATCGGCCAGACCGCCATGATGCTCGTGGTGCCGCTGTCCGGCGCGTGGTCGGACAAGGTAGGGCGCAAGACACTGTGGTGGATCAGCATCATCGGGTTGTTCGTGCTGGCCATCCCGCTGTTCAAGCTGATGGGCACCGGGTTCACGCAGGCCGTCATCGCCTTCGCGATCCTCGGGCTGCTGTACGTGCCGCAGCTGTCGACGATCTCGGCGATGTTCCCGGCCATGTTCCCGACACACGTGCGGTACGCCGGTTTCGCCATCGCCTACAACATCTCCACGTCGCTGTTCGGCGGCACCGCGCCGGCGGTGAACCAGGCGCTGATCAACGCGAGCGGCGACAAGCTGATGCCCGCCTACTACCTGATGGCCGCGTGTGTCGTCGGCGCTGTCGCGTTGTGGTTCGTGCCCGAGACGCGTGCCTGCTCGATCCGGGGCCGCGGCATCCCGGGCATCGACACACATCCGCAGCTGGAGCCGGTCAAGACCCCGGCGGGCACGCGCTCGAGCTGACCGGCCACAGTGTCACGTGGCGAGGATCGCGAACGTGTCTGGGGCCAGTGTCACGACCCGGTCCTGGCGAGACATGTCGCCCATCAGTACTGTCCTAACGGGACGGTCGAGGGTGAGCTCCGCCGGCTCGCTGCCCAGGTTCACCGCCACCCGCAGGGTTCCTCTGTGCAGGACGAGCCAGCCGTCCGCACTGTCCACAGTGAACCGGTCCAGGCGGGGGTCCGCCAGCTCCGGGTGCGTGCGGCGCAGCGCGATCAGCGCGCGGTAGGTGTCGTACACCGCCCGGTGCGCCGGGTCCGCCAGTTCCGCCCACGGCAGCGTCGAGCGGACGACCGTGGCCACGTCCATCGGGTCCGGTACCGCCGAGGAGCCCCAGCCGTGGGACGCGAACTCCGACCGGCGGCCGTCGCGGACGGCGGCGGCGAGCTTCGGGTCCTCGAACGACGCGAAGAACTGCCACGGCGAGCTGGCCGCCCACTCCTCGCCCATGAACAACATCGGGGTGTACGGCGTACACAGGACGATCGCGGCGCCGCACAGCTGGCGGGCCGGCGAGATGGTCGCGGTCAGCCGGTCGCCCCGCGCGCGGTTGCCGATCTGGTCGTGGTTCTGCAGGTACGCCAGGAACCGGTGCCCGGACGTCCGCCGTGTGTCCACCGGCCTGCCGTGCGTGCGCCCACGGAACGACGACCACGTCCCGGCGTGGAAGAACGCCTGCCGCAGCGTGGTCGCCAACGCACCCGGCGCGCCGAAGTCCGCGTAGTACCCGTCGGTCTCGCCGGTCAGCGCGACGTGCAGCGCGTGGTGCACGTCGTCGCACCACTGCGCCGCCAGGCCGTACCCGCCCGCGTCGCGCGACGTGACCAGCTTGGCGTCGTTGAGATCCGACTCCGCGATCAGTGACAGCGGTCGCCGCAGCCCGGCCGACAGTGCGTCCACTTCGGACGCCAGCTCCTCGAGCACATGGGTGGCGCCCTTGTCCACCAACGCGTGCACGGCGTCCAGCCGCAGCCCGTCGAGGTGGTAGTCGCGCAGCCAGCTCAGCGCGTTGTCGATGACGTACCGGCGCACCTCGTCGGACTCCGGCCCGTCGAGGTTCAGCGCGGGCCCCCAGATCGTGCGGCCCGCGAAGTACGGGCCGAACCGGTCGAGGTAGGCGCCGGACGGCCCGAGGTGGTTGTACACCACGTCGAGCAGCACCCCGAGCCCCCGCGCGTGACAGGCGTCGACGAACCGCTTGAACGCGTCCGGCCCGCCGTAGGGCTCGTGCACCGCACCCCACGCGACACCGTCGTAGCCCCAGCCCGCGGTGCCGTCGAAAGCGTTGACCGGCAGCACTTCCACGAGGTCGACGCCCAGCTCGACGAGGTGGTCGAGGCGCTCGAGCGCGGCGTTGAACGTGCCCTGCGGCGTGAACGTGCCGATGTGCAGCTCGTAGACGACGCTGCCGGCGAGCGCGCGGCCGGTCCAGCCGTCGTCGGTCCAGTCGAACGCGTCGTGGGAGTACCGCCGCGACGGGCCGTGCACGCCGGCCGGCTGCCAGCGGGAACGCGGGTCCGGCAACGGCTTCTCGTCGTCGTCGAGCAGAAAGGCGTAGTCGGTGCCGACGCCGGTGCCCGGCACCTCGGCGTGCCACCAGCCGCGGTCGTCGCGCGTCATCCGGTGCGTGGCGGGCCCGAGTGCGAGCCGCACCCGGGCCCGGTCCGGCGCCCACACGGCGAAGTGCTCGTCGCCGGTCATCGGGCTCCGCGCAGCAGCAACGCGACGGGGTAGCGGGACAGCAGGTCGCCGAGCGCGGCGCACCTCGGCTCCGCGCCAGCGTCGACGGCATGCCCGGTGAGCAGGTCGAACCAGTTGCCCGTGCCGGCGGGCAGCGGCAGGACGGTGTCGCGCCAGCCGCCGCCGCGCGCCAGCCCGACCGGCAGCCGGGTCGCGACGACGACCAGCTCGTGGCCGGGGCCCCGGCTGAACGCGAGCGCGTGCTCGGCGGCCGGCCCCTGCGCGGGCCGCGGCCGGTAGCCGGTGAACAGGTCCGGCCGGTCCCGGCGCAGCCGCAGAACCTGCCGCACCACATGGAGTTTCGCCGCCCCGGTGTCGTCCACGTCCGGCAGCCAGCCGTCCTCGAGGCGGCCGAGCAGTCGGGCGCGGGCGGCGAAGTCGACCGGCCGCCGGTTGTCCGGGTCCACAAGGGACAGGTCGAACAGGTCGGTGCCCTGGTAGACGTCCGGCATGCCGGGGCCCGCGAGCTGCACCAGCTTCTGGCCGAGCGCGTTGGACCAGCTGGGCAGCCGGATCCGCTCGACGAACGCGGCGACCTCCTCGGACAGCTCCGCGAGGACGGTCTCCGGCCACGCCAGCACGGCGGCCTCGAACTCCTCGTCGTGGTCGACCCAGGAGGTGCGAACCTTCGACTCCTTGGCCGCCTTGTCCACATAGGACCGCAGGCGGTCGGCGCCGATCGGCCACGCGCCGACGAGCGACTGCCAGGCCAGCATGTCCAGCGACGGCTCGTCGATGCCGTGCTTCCCGGACCAGGCGGTGACCGCGGCGGCCCACTCGTCGGGCACCTCGGACAGGACGGCGAGCCGGGCCCGGACGTCCTCGGACCGCTTCGTGTCGTGAGTGGACAGTGTGGTCATGCCGTTCGGCCAGCCGGCCGCGCGGGCGATGGCGCCGGCGTGGAACTCGGCGACCGGGACGCCGAACCGGTCCGGCGCGCCACCGACCTCGTTGAGCGCGACGAACCGGGTCCAGCGGTAGAACGCCGTGTCCTCAACGCCTTTGGCGACGACCATGCCGGAGGTCTGCTGGATGCGCGTGGCCAGCTCGCCGCGCGGGTCGGCGCGGACGGCGTGGTCGATGGTGTCGATCGCGGCCGCGAGGTCGGGCCGGGCCCGGCGCGCCCCGTCGATCGCGGCCGCCCAGTTGTCGAGGCCCTCCGGGAGATAGGACCGGTACACGGGGACGGCGATCATGATCTCGGCGACGGCGTCCGGCGACAGGTCGGCGAGGGCGGCGATGCGCCGCATCTCGGCGACGAGGGACGTCCGCGTGACGAGCCGCCGGCACTCCTCCTCGACCGCGTGGAGGTCCTCGGCCGGGGACGGCTCGCCGGTCGGGTCGACGAAGACGCCGCAGATCTCCCGCAGCGCGTCGTAGCCCGTGGTGCCGTCAACCGGCCACGACGCCGGCAGCGGCTCACCGACCGCGAGGATCTTCTCCACCACCAGCCACGCCTCCGGGGCGGCCGCGCGCAGCCGGCGCAGATACCCGCCGGGGTCGGCGAGGCCGTCCGGGTGGTCCACGCGCAGGCCGTCGACCTCGCCCGCGGTCACCCAGCGCAGCACCTCGTCGTGGGTGGCGGCGAACACGGCCGGGTCCTCGACCCGGACCCCGGCCAGCGTGGTGATGTCGAAGAACCGCCGGTAGGTCAGCTCGGCGTTGCCGCGGCGCCACGACACCAGCCGGTAGTGCTGCCGCTCGTGGACCGCCGCCGCCGTGCCGCCCGCGGTGCCGGGCGCGAGCGGGAACTCGTGCTCGTAGTACCTCAGCCGGTCGTCGCGGACCTCGAGGTCGTCGACCGCGTCGGAACCCAGCACCGGCAACAGGATCGGGCCGCGGGACCAGTCGATGTCGAAGTATGACGCGTACTGCGACCCGGGTCCGTGCGTGAGCACGTCCCACCACCACGGGTTCGCGGCCGGCACCTCGACGGACATGTGGTTCGGCACGATGTCCACGACCACACCGAGCCCGGCGTCCCGCGCGGTCCGGACCAGCCGCACGCGGGCCGCCTCGCCACCCAGCTCCGGGTTGGCGCGGGTCGGGTCGACCACGTCGTACCCGTGCGTCGACCCGGGCGCCGCGGCCAGCAGCGGCGACGTGTACACCGCGCCGACGCCGAGCCTGCGCAGGTAGTCCACCACCGCGGCCGCGTCGTCGAGGTCGAAGCCCGGCCGGATCTGCAGGCGGTACGTCGAAGAGGGCACACTCACGAGTGGGGCTCCGTGCGCTGCAACACGATCAGGGACCGCGACGGGACGGTCAGTACGCCGCCCTCGGTGAAGGACGCGCCGGGCCCCTCGCCGTTCGCCACCGCGCCGGTGTACGTGTCCAGCACGACCGTCCACTCGCGACCGTAGCCGTTGGCCGGCATGGACATGTCGATGTCGTCGTCGTGGGCGTTGAAGCACAACAGGAACGAGTCGTCGCGCACGCGCTCGCCGCGCCGGTCCAGGTCTCCGATGCCGTCGCCGTTGAGGAACACCATGATGCTGCGGCCGAACCCGGACTCCCAGTCCTGTTCGGACATCTCCTCGCCGGACGGGGTGAACCACGCGATGTCACGCAGCTCCTCGCCTTTGCGGATCGGCCGGCCGGCGAAGAAACGGCGCCTGCGGAACACCGGGTGGCTGTGCCGCAGGTCGACGACGGCCGACGTGAAGTCGACCAGCTCGCCGTTCTCCGCCAGCAGCGACCAGTCCACCCAGGACAGTTCGTTGTCCTGGCAGTAGGCGTTGTTGTTGCCGTGCTGGGTGCGGCCGAGCTCGTCGCCGTGCAGCAGCATCGGCACGCCCTGCGACAGCAGCAGCGTCGCCATCAGGTTGCGCCGCTGCCGCGCCCGCAGCTGGTTGACCTTGTCGTCGTCGGTCGGGCCCTCGGCGCCGCAGTTCCACGACCGGTTGTCGTTCGCGCCGTCCCGGCTGTCCTCGCCGTTCGCCTCGTTGTGCTTGTCGTTGTAGGACACCAGGTCGTTCAGTGTGAAGCCGTCGTGCGCGGTCACGAAGTTGATCGACGCGTACGGCCGGCGACCGTCGTCCTGGTAGAGGTCCGACGAGCCGGTGATGCGGGACGCGAACTCGCCGAGCGTCGCGTGCTCGCCACGCCAGAAGTCCCTTACGGTGTCCCGGAACTGGCCGTTCCACTCCGTCCACAGTGGCGGGAAGTTGCCGACCTGGTAGCCACCCGGCCCGACGTCCCACGGCTCCGCGATCAGCTTCACCTGGCTGATCACCGGGTCCTGCTGCACCAGGTCGAAGAACGTGGACAGCCGGTCGACGTCGTAGAACTCGCGGGCCAGCGTCGCGGCGAGGTCGAAGCGGAAGCCGTCGACGTGCATCTCCAGCACCCAGTACCGCAGCGAGTCCATGATCAGCTGCAGCGTGTGCGGGCTGCGCACGTTCAGCGAGTTCCCGGTGCCCGTGTAGTCCATGTAGAACCGCTTGTCGTCCTCGACGAGCCGGTAGTACGCCTCGTTGTCGATGCCGCGCATGGACAGGGTCGGGCCGAGCTGGTTGCCCTCGGCCGTGTGGTTGTAGACCACGTCGAGGATGACCTCGATGCCCGCCTCGTGCAGCGCGCGCACCATCGCCTTGAACTCCTGCACCTGGCTGCCCGGCCCGGACACCGTGGCGTAGTCGTCGTGCGGCGCGAAGTACGCGAACGTGTTGTACCCCCAGTAGTTACGCAGGCCACGCTCGGTCAACCCGTGGTCGTGCAGGAACTGGTGCACCGGCATCAGCTCGACGGCGGTCACGCCGAGCGTGTTCAGGTAGTCGATCATCACCGGGTGCGCGAGCCCCGCGTAGGTGCCGCGCAGCTCCTCGGGGATGTCCGGGTGCCGCATGGTGAGCCCTCGGACGTGCGCCTCGTAGATGACGGTCTCGTTGTAGGGGATGTTCGGCGAGCGGTCGTGCGCCCAGTCGAAGAACGGGTTGACCACCACCCCGAGCATCGTGTGGCCAGCGGAGTCCGCCTCGTTGCGCTCGTCGGGGTTGTCGAACTGGTAGCCGAACAGCGACTGGTCCCAGTCCACGGTGCCGGTGACGGCCTTCGCGTACGGGTCGAGCAGCAGCTTGTTCGGGTTGCAGCGCAGCCCCCGCGCCGGGTCGTGCGGCCCGTGCACGCGGTAGCCGTACCGCTGGCCGGGGTTGACGTTCAGCAGGTAGCCGTGGTGCACGAAACCGTCGACCTCGGGCAGCCGCACCCGGGTCTCCGCGCCCGACTCGTCGAACAGGCACAGCTCGACCCGCTCCGCGACCTCCGAGAACAGCGCGAAGTTGGTGCCGGCACCGTCGTAGGTCGCGCCGAGCGGGTAGGGAGAACCTGGCCAGGGCTGCACACGAGCTCCTCTGAGTTCGGGTTGATCTCGACTATCTACCGTAGAGCGCGTGGAGCCGCGCGCTACCGCCAACGGACTGTCACTCGGGTCGTACCCCGTTCGGGCGCGCGTCACGCAGCGCAGCGACGGCTCGGCGGAGCTGGGGGTCGGACAGCAGGTCGGCGACCGGCGGGGTGAGCGGGATTCGCCAGTTCGGGTACTCGTCGACCGTGCCGGGGAGGTTCGGCTGGCGCGGCTCGCCGAGCGCGTCCTGCGGGGAGGTCAGCAGCAGCCGGCTCGCCGACCTGGACAGTAGCGTGTGCAGGGCCACCACCAGGTCCTCCTCGCTAGGGTCGGCCGGCAGCAGGCCGTGCTCGTCGAGCGCGGCGAGCAGCTCGGCACGCGCCGCCGCGGCCCGCTCGTACTCGCCGGCCGGGTCGGTCAGCAGCCCAAGGTCGGCCCTGACCCGCACGTTCTCGGCGCGCAGGAACCCGACGGTGGTCGGCAGGTCGTGGGTGGAGATGCTCGCCATCGCGTCGACCGGCCAGCGCTCCGGCGGCAGCAACGGCTCGCCGTCGGCCTTCTCGTCCCGCTCGAAGTACAGGACCGACGAGCTGAGCATGCCGCGGTCGTGGAGGGTCTCGGTGACCTCGTCGGGGACCGTGCCGAGATCCTCGCCGACCACGATCGCGCCGGCCCGGTGCGCCTCCAGCGCGAGGATGCCGAGCAGCGCGTCGGCGTCGTAGCGCACGTAGGTGCCCTCGCTCGCCGGCCGGCCCGGCGGGATCCACCACAGCCGCCACAGGCCGGCGATGTGGTCGACGCGGATGCCGTCCGCGTGCGCGAGCACGTTGCGGATGACGTCGCGGAACGGCCGGTAGCCCTGCGCCGCGAGCCGGTCCGGCCGCCACGGCGGCAGGTTCCAGTCCTGGCCCTGCTGGCTGAACGCGTCCGGCGGCGCGCCGACCGTCACGTCGGAGGCCAGCACGTCCTGCAGCGCCCACGCGTCCGCGCCCGCCGGGTCGACGCCGACCGGCAGGTCGTGCACGATCCGCACGTCGCTCGCGGTCCGCGCGTCGGCGAGCTGCCGCTGGCACAGCCGCTGCAGCCACGCGTGGAAGGAGACCCGGGCCGACAGCTGCCGGCGGGCGGCGACGACGTCCGGGCCGTCGGGCCTGCGCAGCCCGGCCGGCCAGGCGCGCCAGTCGGCGCCGTGGCGCTCGGCGAGCGCGCAGAACGTGGCGAAGTCCCGCAGGTCATCCGGCACGGCCTGGCCGTTGCCGCCGGCCCACAGGTGCTCGAGCGCGGTGAGCTTCGCGGTCCACACGGCGTCGTAGTCGATCAGCTCGGCGCCAGGTGACGGCGCGAGCCGCTCGACCGTGGCGCGGGTCCGGCTGTCGGCGCGCCGGAACGCCTCGGTGTCGGTGACCCGCAGGTAAAGCGGGTTGGCGAAGCGGCGGCTGGAGGGGGAGTAGGGCGAGCGCTGCACCGGCCGGGCGGGCGTGATGGCCTGGACGGGGTTGACGAGGATCACGCCGGCGCCGAGCCCGGCCGAGCCGATGGCGAACTCCCGCAGGTCGGCGAGGTCGCCGATGCCCCAGGAGCCGGGGGAGTGCAGTGCGTAGAGCTGGAGCATCCAGCCCCAGGCCGGGGTGACCGGCGGGAGGCGGCGCGGGGTGACGATCAGCTCGCGGCCGTCGGCGAGGTGGTGGTAGCCGAGCGGGAGGTCGCCGGTGGCCCGTTCGCCGGTCTCCAGGGTCACCTCGCCGTCGACGGGGTCACCCTCGCGGACGACCAGCGGGCCGCGCGGCACCACCGCCGGCGCGTCAGAGTCGACCTCGAGCTCGGCGAGGACGGCGCGCACGACGTCGTCCGCCACCTCGACCCGGCGGCGGTCGGCGTTCTCGTACCAGGTGGCAACCCCGTGCGCGCGTGCGAGCGCACTCAGCTGTGGATCCATCCGGTAAGGATGTCAGTGCCTGCCGCGCTGGTTCGGCACGAGGTGCAGGTCGTCGCGGGCGGCGAGCAGCGCGGTCCGCGCGTGGTCGGCGTCGGAGTGGGCGAGGCCGGCCCGTGCGTCCCGCACGTCCCGGACGGCGGGCGCGATCCGGCACGTGTCCCCGGCCGCCGCGGTCCACGCGAGTGCGGTCCGCAGGACGTCGTCGAGGCGGTGCAGGTCGGTGGTCTCCTCGCCGAGGCCGGCCAACACGGTGTCGACCGCCCTGCGGAGGCGTTCCCCCGGAACGGGCACCGGCCGCTTCGGCACCAGCGGCACTTGTGGTGGGGACTGCACAGTGAACTGTGGCTTTGTCACCGCGACCCTCCAACTACTCGGGCGTGGGTCCGATCCTTGCACCATTGAACCTCTCAGCACAGGGCGAAATCGAAGGATTGTCGCAGGACACACAGTCTTAACGGGCCATGTCACGCAGGGTCTGCCGGCACCGGTGGTCGGCCTGGCGGGTGGTCTCCGGGAGGCGGAAGCGCTTCGACAGCGAGAGCACCTGCTCGCACGCGGTCGGCAGGTCGACCAGGTGGCCGATCGACACGAACACCGGCTTCACGTGCGGCCGCGTGCGCAGCGCGACCCCCACCCGTTCGCCGTTCTCGACGAGGTCGCTCGTCGCGCCCCGCTCGGGTCCCGGCGGGTCGTAGTCGCCGAGCGGGGTCTTCGCGACACCGATCGTGGGCAGCCCGGTCGTCACCCCAAGGTGGCACGCCAACCCGAACCGGCGCGGGTGGGCGATGCCGTGGCCGTCCGCGACGAGCAGGTCGGGCGCCGTCCGCAGCCGCGCGAACGCCTCGAGGAGCGCCGGCAGCTCCCGGAACGCGAACAGGCCGGGCACATAAGGGAAGCCGGCCGTGCCGACCACGGTCGCCGACTCGAGCACCGCGCCGGTCGCGATCGACACGGTCACCACCGCGGCCGCGACCGCGTCGGAGTCGGTCGCGTACGCCACGTCCAGTCCGGCGGCCGTCTTCGGCGCGAACCCCGGCGGCGGCGCCCGCACGACGGACGGCGCGAGCGACTCCTGCAGCCGGACGGCCGCCGCGACCGTCAGCTCGTCGAGCGGGACCATCTCGCGGACGATACCCGGGTGAACGCCCTGGTGACTTAGAGTTGCGCTGAACGGTCTTTGTTAGTGGCTTGTGAGAACGTGGAACTACTTTTCGTGCCGTTGGTGACACCCTCGGGACGAGGAGTAGCTCATGCTCAACAGAAGGTCCGGACTACTGCGCTGGCTCGCCGGCGTGCTGATCGCCGCGGCCACCGCGGCCGGCGTGGTGACAGTCGGCGCGGCGCCGGCGTCGGCGGCGGTCTCGGTGCGCGTCGAGTCGCAGATCACCGCGCACTACCTGCCCTACCTCGGGAGCCCGTATATGTCGGGCACCACGCTCGCCGCGGGGCAGACCGCGGCGGTCGACTGCCGGGTGCAGGGTCGGGAGGCGATCGGCGGGACCAGTCTCTGGTACCGCGTCGGCGCGAAGTACTACCCCGCGTACGCGTTCGCCGCCGCCTCCGTGGGCGTCCTGTGTGGACAGTCGAAGTCGGTGCCGCTGGCGGCCAACGGCTACAGCTCGCCGTCGTTCGGCTCGACGCCGAAGGAGGGGCTGTTCGCCAGCAACGACAGCATCATGGTGCTGTGCGTCGCGGGCGGCACGTCCCACGAAGGCAGCAACGCGTGGTTCTTCGCGCGGGGCTACTGGCTGCACTCGACGCGGCTCGCCGGCGGCCTGACCGGCCGAGGGTTCGCGACCTGCGCGGGCGGCGGCTGGAAACACCCGATCAGTGACGACTTCAAGGACCGGGACGACGGCTACAACGCGGGGCAGTGCACGGCGTTCGTGTCGTGGCGGCTGTTCCAGCGCAACAACCTGAACTTCCACAACTACTACGGCGGCTCACACTTCGGCAACGCCAACACGTGGGACGAGGCGGCGCGCGCGGAAGGCATCCCGGTCAACGGCACACCGTCGGTCGGCGCGGTCCTGCAGAGCGACGCGGGCAGCTACGGACACGTCGCCTGGGTAGCCGCCCTCAACGCGGACGGCACGGTTCTGATCGAGGAGTACAACTACGGTTCCGCGCTGCACTACGGTCAGCGGACCGTGTCACGCAGCGGGGTGGAGTTCATTCATTTCCCGACGAGCGGCTAGTTTGCCGAAATGCCTGGGTGCCGTGAACTCGGCACTCAGGCATCGTCGGCGTCACGGCAGGGCCGGGGTCACGCGGCCAACCGTGCCACGCGTCCGCTCGGACCGGGTGAACAGCTTGCGCACCCGGGACGGGCGGGCCTTGCGCGCCTCCTGGCGCAGCGCGGCGGCCTGCGCGCGCTCGATGCGGTAGTCGACCTCGGCCTTGACTGCTTCCGGCGTCCAGTTGTTCATCTGACCTCTCCTTGTTCGCTGACAAGGAGAAGACTCGTCCTGAGGCAGGGCACTCGGCATCGGACGATCACGCACTACTGGGTGGCCGGACCCCTTACTCGGGGGTCCGCGGGGCGTTCAGAGGTGGGGGTAAGGGGTCGTCTCAGGCGTCCGGGAGCGCCAGCCAGTCCGCCCAACTGAGGTCCCGGCCGACGTACCTCGGCCGCTCGAACGGCCACGCGCCCCTGACCCAGCGTGGGACCACCACGTCGAGTGCCTGCTCCAGCGGGGTGCCGACCTTGTCGTCGACCACCCACCAGCTGATCTCCGCGTCCGCGCCCTGCTTCTCCGGCGGGTCGAGGTACACGCAGCCGTACAGGGCGGTCTCGGCCAGGTCCAGCAGCGCGTAGTTGAACGACTCGTGGGCCTCGATCTCCCGCTCGTGCCTGGCGAGGTCCGCGCGGTCGGCCTCGACGGTCATGGTCTCCGGCGGCCAGCCCCACGCCGCGCCGTAGATCGACCACAGGCGCTCGCGCGACCCCATCACCGCGGGATAGTCGATCTCGGTGTCCGCCGCCCGGATCGGGCGCAGGTGGAATCCGTCGAGCACCGGGACGGTTGTGGGATGCGTGAAGTCGTCGGGCAGCCAAGCCATGGCGGCAACCGTACCGGCGCCGGTTGCGGCAGAACATGCGGTAAGTGGTCAAGTTCGGAAGTCTTTCGGGGGTTGATCAGGCGGCGGTGTCGTGAAGGGCGCTTTCGAGACGTCAGCCAATGCCCTGAAGGACCCCATCAGGGCGTTGAGTGACATGAAGGGGTCCATCAGGGCATCGGCCGTGTCCCGAACGCGCCCTTCACGGCCGCGCCCCGCCGGGCGGCGGGCTTGGTTGTTGTGCTGTGAAAGGCGCGTTGGGGTCACTCAACGTCCCGAACGCGCCTTTCGCGGCGCTGACCGCAGGCCACGCGCGCTAGCGGCGTCGCTACCGGTCTGAGGTCTTCGCGCGGACGCGGCCGCGGCGATGCAGCTGAACCACGACCTGATCTTCGGCGACTGACCGGCCACTGGCCGTGTCATGCTGGTCGTCGTGGCCAGTGATCTTCCCGCCGACCCGTTCGCCGCAGAGGGGGCGCGGCGCAACCCGGAGCTGCGGCGCGTGGCGATGCGCCGCCAGGTCGCCGAGGCCGGGTTCGTCCGCGTTGACGCCCTGGCCCGCGACTACGACGTCAGCATCATGACCGTCCACCGCGACCTCGACGAGCTGGAGCGGCAGGGGTTCCTGCACAAGGTTCGCGGCGGCGCGACCAGCGCGCCGACCACCACGTTCCACGGTGACCTCGAGCACCGCATGCAGGCGCAGGTCGAGGCCAAGCACGCCATCGCACGCGAGGTGCTCCGCTCCGAGGTCGAGTCCGGCCAGGTCATCGCGCTCGACGACAGCACCACCTCGCTCGTGCTCGCCCGCCTGCTGCCGGAGAAGGCGCCGCTGACCGTCGTCACGCATTTTCTGCCGGTCATCCGCGCGCTCGCCGCACAGCCCGGCATCGAGCTGATCGGCCTCGGCGGCCGCTACGACGCCGCGTACGACTCCTTCCTCGGGCAGGCCACCGCCGCGGCGGCCGCCGACCTGCGCACGGACCTGCTCTTCCTGTCGACGACCGCGGTGGCCGACGGCGTCTGCTACATCCAGTCGTTGGACACCGTGATCACCCGGCGGGCGCTGATCGCGTCCGCGGCGCGCAGCGTCGCGCTCATCGACCACACGAAGTTCGACCGCCGCGCGCTGCACCGGCTCGTGGACCTCGCGGACTTCGACCGGGTGGTCGTCGACGCGGCGACGCCGGAGCAGGCGGTACGCCGCGAGCGGGCACGGGGCGCGAGCATCAAGGTCGTCCGCGATGCGAAGTAGTGTGAAATCCATCATTCGTTAGATCGTTTCAACCTGCGGTTTCAGTGAGAGCGAGTCAAGATCAATGTTAAAACTTGCGAAGTTTGGGATGAACTGCTTGTAATAGCGCCGTGGCTGACGACGACGCGGTTGCGGTGTGTGTGGACGCGGGGACGACCGTCATCAAGGCGGTGGTGTTCGACGCGGCCGGCAACGAGCTGGTCGTGACCCGGCGCGACACCGAGGTCCGCCATCCCAGCCGCGAACGCGCCGAGCAGGACATGGCCGAGGTCTGGGACGCGGTCGTCGCCACCGTCCGCGAGGCCGTCCGGCGTGTCGACCGGCCGGTCCGGCTCGTCGCGCTCACCGCGCAGGGCGACGGCGCCTGGCTCGTCGACCGCGAGCACCGGCCGGTCCGGCCGGCCGTGCTGTGGAACGACGGTCGCGCCGCCGACATCGTCCGCGCCTGGCGGGACTCCGGGGTGCTCGAGCGGGCGTACCGGACCAACGGCTCGCTCACCAACGCCGGCCTGCCCAACGCGATCCTGCGGGTCCTCGCGCAGGAGGAGCCCGACGTCCTCGCCCGCGCGCACGCGGCGCTGACCTGCGGCGGCTGGCTGTTCGGAAAGCTCACCGGCGTGCTCGGCATCGAGCGGTCCGAGGCGTCCGCGCCGTGGCTGGACATCCGCGCCGGCACGTACACCGACGCGCTGACCGACCTCTACGGCGTCGACAAGGCCCTGCGCCCGCCGCTCCTCGACGACCAGGTCCGCCCGCTGACCGCCACCGAGCTGGGCATCCCGGCCGGCACCCCGGTCGTGCTCGCGCCGTACGACATCGTCACGACCGCGCTCGGCACCGGCGCCACCACGGCCGGCCAGGCGACCTGCATCCTCGGCACCACCCTGTGCACCGAGGTGCTCGTGGACCGGCCGGACACGGCAGGCGAACCGTCCGGGCTGACGCTCGACTTCGGCGTGCCCGGCCTGCTCATGCGCTCGTTCCCCACGCTCGCCGGCACCGGCGTGATCGACTGGCTCGTCGACCTGCTCGGGCTCGCCGACCACGCGGCGGTGTCCGCGCTGGCCGAGGGCGCGCCACCCGGCGCGGACGGGCTGCGGGTGCTGCCGTACCTGTCGCCGGCCGGCGAGCGGGCGCCGTTCCTCGACGCCGCGGCGAGCGGCGTGGTCACCGGCATGGTGTTCGGCCACGGCCGCGCCCATCTGGCCCGCGCCGTCCTCGAAGGGCTCGCGCACGTCATCCGCGACTGCCTCGACGCGGCGCCGGGCCGGCCGGTCGAGCTGCGCCTGTGCGGCGGCGGCACGGCGAGCGCGCTGTGGTGCCAGCTGATCGCGGACATCACCGGCGTCCCCGCGGTGTCCACTGAGGACACTCAGGTGGGCGCGAAGGGCGCGCTGCTGTTCGCGTTGACCGCGCTGCGCGAGTACCCCGACCTGACCGCGGCGGCCGCCGCGCTGGTCCGCCCGGCCGCCCGCTTCACCCCCGACGCGGCGGTGCGGGACCTGCACGAACGTGAGCACGAGGAGTTCCTCGCCACGCGTGCGCTCGCGGCGACGAGGTGGGCGCGGTGGCGATGAGCGACCCGCTGTGGGTCGGCGTCGACCTCGGCACGCAGAGCGTCCGTGCGCTCGCCGTCGACTGGGACGGGCGGACGGTCGCCGCCGCGTCGCGGCCGCTGCGCGGCACCCGGTCCGGCACCCGGCACGAGCAGGACCCGCTCGCGTGGTGGTCGCTGACCGCGGAAGCGTTGGCGGCACTGGACTTGCGTGGCCGCGAGGTCGGCGCCGTCGCGGTCTGCGCGACCTCGGGCACCGTGCTGCTCACCGACCGCGACGGCACCCCGCGCACGCCCGGCCTGATGTACGACGACGCCCGCGCCGGCGCGCTGGCCGGTCAGGCGCAGGACGCGGGCGCGGAGCTGTGGGGCCGGCTCGGCTACCGGATGCAGCCGGCGTGGGCGCTGCCGAAACTGTTGTGGTGGCGGGACAAGGGTTTGCTCGGCCCGGACGTGCGGCTGGCACACCAGCCGGACGTGGTGGCCGCGCGCCTCGTCGGGCACCCGGTCGCGAGCGACGCCAGCCACGCGCTCAAGACCGGGTACGACCTGATCGAGGACAGCTGGCCGGCCGACGTGCTGGCCGGTCTGGGCATCGCGCAGGGGGTGCTGCCCCCGGTCGTCCGCCCGGGGACGGTGCTGGGCGTGGTGTCCGCCGTGGCCGCCGAGGTGACCGGGCTACCGGCCGGCACCCCGGTGGTCGCGGGCATGACCGACGGGTGCGCCGCGCAGCTCGCCGCGGGCGCGCTGGAGGTCGGCGAGTGGAACTCGGTGCTCGGCACCACGTTGGCGCTCAAGGGAGTCAGCGCGTCGCTGCCGCACGACCCGACCGGCGCGGTGTACTCCCACCGCGCGCCGCACGGCGACCTGTGGCTGCCCGGCGGCGCGTCGAGCACCGGCGCGGGTGCCGTGCGGGCGTTGTTCCCGGACGCCGACCTCGCCGCGCTGACCGCAGCGGCCGCACGGGTCGAGGACGTGCCGCTGTGCTACCCGTTGGTGGGACACGGCGAGCGTTTTCCTTTCGTGGCAACGGAAGCACGCGGCTTCTACGATGGCGGCCCGCTAGTTGTCACCGGCGACGCGGCCCGGGTGTTCGCCGCCGTGTGCACCGGCGTCGCGCACCTCGAGCGGCTGTCGTTCGAGCTGCTCGCGGCGGCCGGCGCCGACGTCGGCGGACCGGTGACGTTCACCGGTGGCGGCGCGCGCAACGAGTGGTGGAACCAGCTGCGCTGCGACGTCCTCGGCGTGCCGGTGCGGCTGCCGGCGAACCCGGAACCGGCGCTCGGCATGGCGGTGCTGGCCGCCGGCGCGCTGTCGGGGGACATCCCGGGCGCCGCGAAACGGCTCGTGCGGGTGCGCCGCACGCTGGCGCCCGACCTGGCGCGGCACGCCGCGCTGACCCCCGCTTACCGCGCGTTCGTCGCGGTGCTCGCGGATCGTGGCTGGTGGAAGGAATGACCGTGGCGGAACCGATCCTGTTGGCCGGCGACCACTTCGTGCTGAACCGGCTGCTCGCGGCCGAGCTGGCCGGCGCGGCCTGGGACGTGCGCACGCTGGAGCTGCCGTGGCCGCACACGCCGTTCGGCCGGGTGGCCGAGGTCGACGAGGCGTCCGATGTGGAGGACGCGCTCATCGAGTCCCTGCAAGGGGTTCGGGTCTGTCTGACGCAGATGGCGCCGCTGACGTCCCGGGTGCTCGACGCGTGTCCCGACCTGGCGCTGTTCGCGGTGTCGCGCGGCGGCCCGGTGAACGCGAACCTGGCGGCGGCCACCGCGCACGGCGTCGCCGTGACGTTCGCGCCCGGCCGCAACGCCGAGTCCGCCGCCGAGCACACGATCGGCATGATGCTCGCGGCCATGCGCCGGATCCCGTTGGCGCACAACAGTGTCGTCGCCGGCCGGTGGGACAGCGGCATGTTCGCCTACGACGAGACCGGGCTGGAGGTCGCCGGCGCCACGATCGGTCTGGTCGGCGCCGGCGCGATCGGCGGCCGGGTCGCGGCCGCGCTGACCGCCATGGGCGCGACGGTACTGGTGTCCGACCCGTACGCGAAGGATGTCGAGTCGGTGCCGCTGCCGGAACTGCTGCGACGGTCCACTGTGGTCTCACTACACGCCAGGCTCACCGACGAGACCGAGGGCATGATCGGCGCGGCCGAGCTCGCCGCCATGCCGAAGGGTTCGGTGCTGGTCAACTGCGCACGCGGTGGCCTGCTCGACTACCGTGCGCTCGCCGACGCGCTGAGGTCCGGGCACCTGTTCGCCGCGGCGCTCGACGTGTACGACGAGGAGCCGCTGCCCGCCGACCACCCGCTGCGGGACGCGCCGAACGTGGTGATGACCCCGCACCTCGCGGGTGCGAGCCGCGCGGTCGCGGCACGCGCCGCTCGCATGGTGGCGGCCGAGGCGGCCCGCTGGCTGGCCGGCGCGGCGCCCCTGCACTGCGCGAACCCCGAGGTGTTGAAGTGACCCGTCTTTTCCTCGCCCGGCACGCGGAAACGGTGTGGCACGGCGAGAACCGGTACGCCGGGTCGCGCAGCGATCCCGATCTCACCGAGCGTGGGCACCGTCAGGCCGGCGCGCTCGCCGAGGCGGCCGTCAAACGCGGGGTCGACGTCGTGGTCAGCTCGGCGCAGCGGCGGGCCCGCACCACCGCGACCCCCGCCGCCGACGCGCTCGGGGTGCCGGTCGTCGTGGAGCCCGACCTGTGTGAGGTCGACTTCGGCGAGTTGGAAGGCCGGACGATCGCCGAGGCCGACCCCGAGCAGGTGGCGCGTTTCCTGGCCGACCCCGTCGCGAACGCCTTCCCCGGCGCCGAGCCACCCGCCGACGCCGCCGCGCGGGCCGTCGCCGCCCTGCGCGGGCTCGTCGCGGCGCACCAGGACCGCACGATTCTGGTCGTCGCGCACAACACCCTGCTCCGGCTGACGTTGTGCGCGCTGCTCGGCCTACCGCTCGAGCACTACCGGCGGATCTTCCCCCGCCTGGACAACGTCGCGCTCACCGAGATCCGGCTGCCCGCCGACCCGTCCGCCCCCGCCGCCCTCCTCTCCTTCAACTGCGCGCAATGAAAGGAACCCCACCATGCGCCGACTCGCCCTCCTCGGCATCCTCGCTGCCTCACTCGCCCTCGTCGTCTCCGCCTGTTCGTCCGGCACCCAGGGCGGCGGCGACGCCGCCGGCGCGAAGATCGCGTTCCTGATGCCGGACATCGCCTCCACGCGGTACGAGCTCTACGACAGCCCACTCTTCAAGGCGAAGATCAAGGAGCTGTGCGCCGACTGCGAGGTGATCTACAACAATGCCAACGCGGACGCGTCGCGCCAGCAGCAACAGGCCAACTCCGCGCTCGCGCAGGGCGCCAAGGCGATCGTGATCGACCCGGTCGACTCGACCGCCGCGGCCAGCATCGTCAACACGGCCCGCGCGCAGGGCGTGCCGGTGATCGCCTACGACCGGCCGATCCCCAGCACCCCGGCCGACTACTACATCTCCTTCGACAACGAGAAGATCGGCAAGTCGATCGGCGACTCGCTCGTGAACCACCTGAAGGAGTCCGGCGCGCAGGGCGGGATCCTCGAGGTCAACGGCTCGCCGACGGACGCGGCCGCCGGGCTGATCAAGAAGGGCATCCACTCGGCGATCGACGACAGCGGCTTCGAGCTGCTCGCCGAGTACGACACCCCGGACTGGCAGCCGGCCAAGGCGCAGGACTGGGTCTCCGGTCAGATCACCCGCTTCGGCGACAAGATCGTCGGCGTGGTGGCCGCGAACGACGGCACCGGCGGCGGCGCGATCTCCGCGTTCAAGGCGGCCGGCGTGCCGGTGCCGCCGGTGACCGGCAACGACTTCGAGGTGGCCGCCGCACAGCGGATCGTGACGGGCGACCAGTTCAACACGATCTCCAAGCCCATCAAGATCGTCGCGGAGGCGGCGGCAGAGGTCGCGTACCAGTTCGTGAAGGGCGAGAAGCCGGCCGGCAAGACCACGCTGTTCGACACGCCCTCGCAGCTGTTCGACCCGACCGTGGTGACGCTGGAGAACCTCGCCGACGTGCTGTCCAAGTCCGACCAGATCAAGCCGAGCGAGGTCTGCACCGGCGAGTACGCGGCGGCGTGCACGGAGCACGGGGTGCGGTGATGACAGTCGTGACGGACACCGCGGTCCTGTCGCTGCACGGGATCAGCAAGAGCTTCGGCGCGGTCGCCGCGCTCACCGACGTCGACCTCGACGTGGCGGCCGGTGAGGTGGTCGCGATCGTCGGCGACAACGGCGCCGGCAAGTCGACCCTGGTCAAGGTGCTCGCGGGTGTGCACAGGGCGGACGCGGGCACGGTCAGGTTCGCCGATCGCCCGGTGTCGATCGCGAGCCCGGCGGACGCGCACGCGCTCGGCATCGCGACCGTGTTCCAGGATCTCGCGCTGTGCGAGAACCTCAACGTGGTCGAGAACCTGTTCCTCGGCAGGGAGATCCGGCGCGGCCGCCTCGACGAGGTGGCGATGGAGACCCGGTCGTGGGAGCTGCTGCGGCAGCTGTCGGCGAAGATCCCGACGGTCCGGATCCCGGTCGCGTCGCTGTCCGGCGGCCAGCGGCAGACCGTGGCGATCGCCCGGTCGCTGCTGGGCGACCCGAAGATCATCATCCTCGACGAGCCGACCGCCGCGCTGGGCGTCGAGCAGACCGCGGAGGTGCTCAACCTCATCGAGCGGCTCCGCGAGCGCGGCCTCGGGGTGATCATGGTCAGTCACAACATGGAGGACGTGCGCGCGGTCGCCGACCGCATCGTCGTGCTCCGGCTCGGCCGCAACAACGGCGTCTTCGACGCGGAGTCGGTGTCCACACAGGACCTGGTGGCCGCCATCACGGGCGCGACGGACAACGTGGTGACCCGCAGGGCACGGCGGAGGGCGAGCGATGACTGAGATGAAGACCGCGCCCGCCCTCGACCTGCTCGACGAGCGGCTGCGCCACGGCGCGGGCCTCAGACCCGCGCTCGGCGCGATCGTCGACCGGGTGCGGTCCGGGGACCTCGGCGCGCTGCCGATCATCGTCGGGCTGGTCGTGATCTGGAGTGTGTTCCAGGCGCTGAACCCGATCTTCCTGTCCAGCGCGAACCTCGTGAACCTCCTGATGGAGAGCGTGTCCGTCGGCATCATCGCGCTCGGGATCGTCTGCGTGCTGCTCGTCGGACAGATCGACCTGTCCGTCGGGTCGGTGAGCGGGCTGGCCGCGGCGCTCACGGCCGTCACGTTCGTCAACGGCGGCTGGCCCATCTGGCTGTCGGTCCTCGCCGCGATCGCCGCGGGCGCGGTGATCGGGTGGGTCTACGCGCAGTTGGTGACCCGCCTCGGGGTGCCGAGCTTCGTCGCCACTTTGGCCGGGTTACTGGGATTTCTCGGGCTGCAGCTGTGGCTGCTCGGCAGCAAGGGCGCCATCAACCTGCCCTTCGACTCCGGGCTGGTGCATTTCGCGCAGCTCGCGTTCGTGCCGGCCTGGCTGTCCTACGTGCTGGTGGCCGTCGCGGCCGGCGGGATCTTCCTTACCGGCCACTCGCTGGCACGGGCCCGGCGCGCGGCCGGACTGTCCGCGCGGTCGACGACGCTGCTGGTCGCCCGCAGCGTCGCCGTGCTCGTCGGGCTCGGGTTCGCCGCGTGGTACCTCAACCAGACCCGGGGCATCGGCTGGATGTTCGTCAGCTTCATGGTGCTCGTGCTGGTGCTGAACTACGTCCTGACCCGCACCGGTTGGGGCCGTTCGGTGTTCGCGATCGGCGGCAACGTCGAGGCCGCGCGGCGCGCGGGCATCAACGTGAAACGCATGTACACCACCGTGTTCGTGCTGTGCAGCTCGCTCGCGGCGCTCGGTGGCCTGATCGCCGCCGCGCGCCTGGCGGCGGCGAACCAGGCGAGCGGCGCCGGCGACGTCAACCTCAACGCGATCGCGGCCGCGGTCATCGGCGGCACCAGCCTGTTCGGCGGGCGCGGCAGCGCGTTCTCCGCGCTGCTGGGCATCCTGGTCATCCAGTCCATCTCGAGTGGACTGACGCTGCTGGACCTGGACTCCTCGTTCCGGTTCATGGTGACCGGGCTGGTGCTCGCGCTGGCGGTGGCACTCGACTCGGTGGCCCGCCGGTCGCGGGCCGCGCACGGCCGGGCGTAGGCGGGTTCAGTACTCGTCGTGGAACCGGAGGTCCGGGCTGCCGGCCTTGGCGCCGAACGCGGTGGCGCGGCCCTTCGGTTCCTCCCACGCCTCCTGGCGGCCGAGTGCCGTCAGGTCCAGGTAGTAGTGGGTGCCGCCGGGCTGCTCGAGCCCACGCGCGAACGTCGAGTAGGTGTGGAACACGGTGTCGCCGTCCCGCAGGAACGTGCTCAACCCGGGGTAGTCGCCGCGCCGTGCCGGCGACCAATCGACACCGCGCTCGGCCAGCTCGGCTTCGGTCCGGAAGTTCAGCAGCACCGGGGTGACCCGCTCGTCGGCGGTGGCGTGGAAGTCGTAGTTGAAGTCGCCGCCGAACGACGAGTACCACGGGAACGCCCACCCCATCCGCTCCCGGAACGGCCCGATCCTGTCCTGCGGCGCCCGCGAGACGGCGGCCAGCGTGGTGTCGCGCTGGTGTAGATGGACGAGGTGGCCGATGTTGTCGGCCGCGCCGGAACAGCTCGGGCAGCCGGTGTCGCGCGGGACCTCGTTGCCGTCGGCGTCGAAGTCGTAGGTCCACATGAAGTGGTGCACGATCAGCTGCCGACGGCCCTCGAACAGGTCGAGCAACGTGGCGGACCCCTTCGGTCCCTCGAACACGTACTCCTTCTCGACGCGCACCATCGGCAGCTCACGCCGGGCCGCGCTCAGCTCGTCGCGGGCCTTCGTGAGAGCTTTCTCCTTGGCCAGGAGCTCCTTGCGAGCTGTGAGCCATTCTTCCGACGTGACCACCCGTGGCAGGTTCATGATGGTTGGACCCTAGATCGCGGAGAAACTCATCGCCGCCGGCGGCCCGTCTCACTCGATGCCGGCGAGCGCCGACACGAGGCCGCCGACCACCTCCGGGTGGCCGAGCGGCATTGGCGCGTCGATCCGGTCGGTCGGGCCGTCGTGGCTGCGGGCGACCACTCGCACCTCGACGCCGGTGAGCGACGCCGTGTCGACGTCGGCCGGCGGGTCGACAAGGAGCACCGCGCTCACGATGTTGCTGAACTGCGCCGCGATGGCCACCGCGGCCTCGCAGGCCTGCCCGCTCGCCACGAGGATGGCGGGCGCCCTGCGTTCGTCGAGCGTCTCGAGCACGTCCTCGATGTCCTCGAGCGACCGTTTGCTCGCGGGGAGTCGGCACCACGCGACCTGGAAGTGGTCGGCGAGCTGGTGCCAGGTGGCCGGCAGCCCGTCGTGCCGGGCCGCGCCCGACGGGTCGACGACGACCAGGGCGGGTCCTTCGTCGCGGCCCGCCCACACCACGGGCCGGCCACCGGAACGGGGTCCTTCGCTGTCGAACTCGCGCACGTGACTCACCTCGGGGACAGGGATACCGCCGAAAGGCGACGTCAAACCCCGGTCAGTACGTCTCCCGGAACACGTCGCGGGCGGGCTTGTCGGTACGCAGGCCGCTGAAGCGCGGGTGGCGAAGGCGGCCGTCCCGCGTCCACTCGCTGAACCCGACCTGCACGACGAGCTCCGGCCGGATCCAGTGCGCGGTCGGCTCGCGCACCTGGTCGGCGAACGGGCAGTCGGGCTGGGCCATCTCGTCCATCTGTACCCGCAGCGCCCGCAGGGTGGCGTGGTCGTAGCCGGTGCCGACCTTGCCGGCGTAGCGCAGCTCGCCGTTCTCGTGGTAGCCGACGATCAGCGCGCCGAAGCCGGCCCGCGAGCCCTGCGGCTCGGTGAACCCGCCGACGACGAACTCCTGGTCGTGCAGGCACTTGAACTTGAGCCAGTCGGCGGACCGCCCGCCGCGGTACGGCGAGTCGGCGCGTTTCGCGATGACGCCCTCCCAGCCGTTGTCGCAGGCATGCCGGTAGTACGCCTCGCCGTCGCCGGCCAGGTGTTCCGAGTAGTGCAGCGGGCTGTGGAAGCGGAACGCCGTGCGCAGGGTCTCCTTGCGTTCGAGCAGCGGCCGGTCGGTCAGTTTCGTGCTGTCGAAGGAGAGCAGGTCGAACAGGTGGTAGTGGACGGTGTCGCCCACCCGGACGAGCTCGCCGTCCGCGATGAAATGCGAGCCGCCGGATTCGGTGAGCAGCTCGATCAGCTCTGGATAGCTGTCGTCGAGCCGTTTGTGGTTGCGCGACCACAGCTGCGGCCGCCAGCCCGCGCGCATGGACAGGGCGCGTATCCCGTCGAGCTTGCGCTCGAAGATCCAGTCGTCGTCGGAGAAACGGCGGTCGGTCGGAGTGGCAAGCATCAGCTCGGGCGGATCGATCATCTCTCATCTCAGAGATCGGTGAATGTGCATGTTGCATACCCGGAGTTGCGAATTCTAATCATCGTGGACGGCGCCTGGATGACCGCGGGCTGATAATTCTCGCACCAACAGTCCTGACCTGGAGTGTCATGCGTATTCCTCGTGTTGTGACCGTCGTGTCCACCATCATTCTCGCTGCCGTCCTGCCTGCCACGTCCGCCTCGGCCGCGGTGCTGCCCGTCGTGGTGTCGGCCCGGTTCGCCGAGTCGGGACCCACGGTGACCTACCGGCCGGACGCGGTGCCGGTCGGCGCGCGGGCGACGGTGCTGTCGGTGCCGGTCGCGCGGACGACGACGGTCGTGCTGGTCGTGCGGGGCCTTACGCCGCACCAGCACTACGGCGCGCACGTGCACACCCGCCCGTGCGGCCCCGCGCCGACCGACGCGGGCCCGCACTACCAGAACGTGGTGGACCCGATCCAGCCGTCGACCGACCCCGCGTACGCGAACCCGTCGAACGAGGTGTGGCTCGACCTCACGACCGACGCGCGCGGCGCCGCCATCGTCAACTCCACAGTGGACTGGACGTTCCGGGGCGCTGGCGCGCTGGTCATCCACGAGCACCACACGCACACGGCGCCGGGCGAAGCGGGCACCGCGGGCGCCCGGCTCGCCTGCGTAACGGTGCCGTTCTAGTGTCCCCCGCCGGAAGTTGGTTGCTTAAGTCGGTGGATCCAGGTTTCTGCTGGCAAGGCGCCGATCCGTCCTCGTACCGGGTTGTACTTGGGCGGATCGGCAACGCCGCCAGCAGGAAGCTGG
>Ga0193742_1000367_pt1 | contig 31704 bp, 34 predicted proteins | sample L2c1metaG_FD_165511 | JGI IMG/M metagenome (GOLD analysis project Ga0193742, IMG submission 165511) | Soil microbial communities from a riparian zone of the East river system, Colorado, United States - L2c1 | ecosystem: Environmental > Terrestrial > Soil > Riparian zone | place: USA: East River... | reverse complement strand
GTGCCAGCGCGAGCAGGATCAGCAGCGCCGCGACGCAGGATCGGATCGTCGGCACCTCGGCCCCCGCGAGGAGTGTATATCCCACCGCCGCCAGCGCCGCGACGCCCGCCGCGATCAGGCGTAGCGGCAGGCGCAGCGCCAGCCATGGGCTGAGTGCGAGCAGCCGCAGCACCAGCAACATCGTTCCCCCGACCACCGACGTCACGTGCAGGCCACTGACGGACAAAAGATGCGTCAGCCCCGCACGACGCAGGGCCTCGTCATCCTCCTCGGAAATTGCGCCCCGGTCTCCGGTGACCAGCGACGACGCCACGCCGCCGATGCTGCCGGGCAATTGCGCCTGGATATGCGCGGTCAGCCGATCGCGCAGGCCCGCGTCACCGCCGCCGCCGGAGACGATCTCGACGCCCGGTCGCGCTCAGTTGCTGGAACCACGCCACCCGCTGGAAATCATAGGCCCCCGGCACCGCCGCATCGGCCGGCGGCATCAACCGCGCACGCAGCCGCACGACTGCGCCGGGAGCCAATGCGCGTGGCGCGGCGGCCTCATCGACATTCACGCGCACTCGCGGCGGCAAGCCCGATCCTGCGACGGGCGCAATCGTCAGCCGCACCATCTCGCGCGCCGGAATCGGATCGACCGCGATCACCGGCCCGCTGATCTCCGCCACAACCGGCCGCGCGAGTACCGGCGCGGCCAGCCGCTCCGCCCGGGCCCAGATCAGCGCACAGCCCAACGCAATCGCCAGCCCGGCCCAGACAGCAGCCCGTCCGCCGCGGCCGTGCCAGTCGATCGCCACCCCTGCCGCCGCCAGCGCCAGACTCGCCAGAATCAGCGCGCTCCACCATGCGGCGTCGGGCAACAGGAACCAGCCGGCGATCCCCAGCCCCAGCATGATCGGCAGCCACAGCGCGAACTGATCGCGCTCCGCCTCGATCAGGCGCCTGGCAGCCTCCATGCGCGGCCATTGCCGATGCGCGACATAGGCCGTAGAGGCTCCCCCGGTCGTACTGGCCATCCAATTCAGACTGGGAGCAGACGCGCTTGGGCGCAAGCACCGAAACAGGCGCGGTCGTTACGCGCTTCGCACCGTCACCAACGGGCTACCTCCATATCGGCGGGGCGCGCACCGCGCTGTTCAACTGGCTGTTCGCCCGCCACCATGGCGGCAAATTCCTGCTGCGCATCGAGGATACCGATCGCGCGCGTTCGACCGAACCTGCCATCGCCGCGATCCTGGACGGCATGTCGTGGCTCGGCCTCGATTGGGACGGCGATACGGTATTCCAGTTCGCCCGCGCCGGCCGCCATGCCGAGGTTGCGCATGAGTTGCTCGCGGCAGGCAAGGCCTATCGCTGCTATCTGACGCCCGAGGAACTGACCGCGCAGCGCGAAGCGGCAAAGGCCGAGCGCCGCACGTTCCGCCTGAACAGCCCGTGGCGCGACGCCGATCCGGCGACCGCGCCCGATCTGCCCGGGGTGGTGCGGCTGAAGGCGCCGACCGAAGGCGATTTCGTCATCGATGACAAGGTGCAGGGCACCGTCACCGTCAGCAGCGCAGAGATCGACGATTTCGTGTTGCTGCGATCGGACGGGACGCCGACCTATATGCTCGCCGTGGTGGTCGACGATAGCGACATGGACGTGACCCACGTCATCCGCGGCGACGATCACCTGTCCAACGCCTTTCGCCAGCTCGCGCTGATCCGCGCGCTTGGGTGGCGCGAGCCGGTCTATGCGCACGTGCCGATGATACACGGCCCCGATGGCGGCAAGCTTTCCAAGCGACACGGCGCGATGGGCGTCGATGCTTACCGCGACGAACTGGGCCTGCTGCCCGAAGCGGTGGACAATTATCTGTTGCGGCTCGGCTGGGGGCACGGCGATGATGAGATCATCAGCCGTGAAGATGCGATCCGCTGGTTCGATCTCGATCATGTCGGAAAATCGCCATCGCGGTTCGATCTGAAGAAGCTTGCGAACCTGAATGGCCATTATATTCGCGAGGCCGACGACGCCCGCCTGGCCGATCTGGTCGGCGCGCGCCTGCCCTTCGCTGCCACACCCGAACAGCTGGAATTGCTGCGCCGCGCCATGCCTTCGCTGAAGCCGCGCGCCAGCGATCTCCTCGAACTGGCTGACAATGCCGGCTTCCTGTTTCGCACCCGCCCACTTGAATTGGACGCTGGCGCGGCCGATCTGCTAGGGGGCGATGCGCCCCGGCTCCTAGCTCGCCTTCATGCCGCGCTTGACGCGGTGGACGGTTGGGATACGGAGGCGCTCGAAACGGCGGTACGCCAGGTCGCCGAGGACGCCGGGGTCAAGCTCGGCGCGGTTGCGCAGCCGCTGCGCGCCGCGCTTGTGGGCCGCAAGACCTCTCCCGGTATCTTCGACGTGCTGGTGCTGCTCGGCCGCGAAGAAAGCCTGGGCCGTATCGCCGACCAGATGGCGAAACCGGACTGAACGACCGGACAGAACGACAAGGGAACGCACTATGACCGAGACCGCAAAGCTTCAGATCGGCGACAAGACGGTCGACTATCCGGTGCTTACCGGCTCAGTCGGGCCCGATGTCATCGATATCCGAAAGCTTTACGGCCAGACCGGCGCATTCACCTTCGATCCCGGTTTCACCTCGACCGCCAGTTGCGAATCCGCGCTGACCTATATCGACGGTGACGAGGGCCTGCTGCTCCACCGCGGCTATCCGATCGGCCAGCTGGCTGAGCATTCGAGCTTCATGGAGGTGTCGCACCTCCTGTTGAATGGCGAGCTGCCGACGCAGGAAGAACTCGACAAGTTCAGCTACACCATCACCCGCCACACCATGCTGCACGAGCAGCTGGCCACCTTCTATCGCGGCTTCCGGCGCGATGCGCATCCGATGGCCATCATGTGCGGCGTGGTCGGCGCGCTTTCGGCATTCTATCACGATTCGACCGACATCACCGATCCGCACCAGCGCATGATCGCCAGTCACCGGCTGATCGCCAAGATGCCGACGATCGCGGCGATGGCGTACAAATATTCGGTCGGGCAGCCGTTCCTCTACCCGGACAATTCGCTGTCCTATACCGGCAATTTCCTGCGCATGACCTTCGGCGTGCCGGCTGAGGAATATGTCGTGAACCCGATAGTCGAGCGCGCGCTCGATCGCATCTTCATCCTCCACGCCGATCACGAACAGAACGCGTCGACCTCCACCGTGCGGCTGGCGGGTTCGTCGGGCGCCAATCCGTTCGCGTGCATCGCGGCGGGCATCGCCTGCCTGTGGGGCCCGGCGCATGGCGGCGCGAACGAGGCGGCGCTCAACATGCTGCGCGAGATCGGCACGGTCGATCGCATCCCCGAATATATCGCGCGGGCGAAGGACAAGGACGATCCCTTCCGCCTGATGGGCTTCGGTCACCGCGTCTATAAGAACTACGATCCGCGTGCGACGGTGATGCAGCAGACCGTGCGCGAGGTGCTCGGCGAACTGGGCGTCACCGATCCGGTGTTCGACGTCGCGCTCCAGCTGGAGGAAATGGCGCTCAACGATCCGTATTTCATCGAAAAGAAGCTGTTCCCCAACGTCGATTTCTATTCGGGCGTTATTCTGTCCGCGATCGGCTTCCCTACCACGATGTTCACCGTGCTGTTCGCGCTCGCCCGCACCGTCGGCTGGGTCGCGCAGTGGAACGAGATGATCGCCGATCCGCAGCAGAAGATCGGCCGTCCGCGCCAGCTCTACACCGGCCCCACCCAGCGCGATTACGTGTCGCTCAAGGATCGGTGATGCGCGCGCTGCTCTTCGTCATCGGCATCCTGCTGCTCGCGGCAGGATCGTTGTTCATGGCGCAGGGCAGCAACCTCGTCCGCTGGCCGTCGAGCAGCTTCATGCTCGGTGATTCGGTATGGGTGACCTACGGCGCGGTGATCGCCGTCGCCGGGGTGGTGCTGATCCTGATCGGGCGACGTATCCGGCGCTAATCGCGCGCGGGCAGCGTCAGTGCAAAGCGCGCGCCCTGCCCCGGCGCGCTGTCCAGATTGATGTCCCCGCCCATGGCACGCGCCAGGCGGCGGGCGATATAGAGGCCAAGGCCGCTGCCGCCGGGCTCCGACGGATCGACCCGCTCGAACTTGGCGAACACGCGTTCATGGTCGGCCTGCGCGATGCCCTTGCCCTGATCGGCGACGATCACCGTCGCCAGATCGCCCTCACGCTCGGTCCTGATCCACACCATCCCGCCTTCGGGGGTGTAGCGCACCGCGTTGCCGATCAGGTTGACCAGGATCTGCAGCGTACGGCGGAAATCCCCGGTTGCGGGTATCGCCTCGTCCGGTCCGGGCCGGTCGATGCGGATGCCGCGGTCGGATGCGCGCACCGCCAGCAGTCCGGCTGCGCGCCGCGCCACATCGGCCAGGTCGATCGCTTCATGGCCGGCCTGGAAATCGGCGCGCTCGACCGCTTCCAGATCGGCGAGATCATCGACCAGCCCCAGCAGGTGCCGCCCGGCATTGGCGATATCGCTGGCATAATCGACATAGTCCGCGCGCAACGGCCCCTCGGACCGCGCGCTGATCGAATCGGCATTGGCGACGATGCGCGCCAGCGGCCGGCGCAACGCACGGCCGAGATGTTCGGCGAAATCCGGGCCGATCACCGGCGGCAGGATGTCGGTATCGGCCTCGATGACGCGCACCGCGCGCCCCTCATAGCCCGTCAGCCGCCCATTCGCGTCGTGCAACGCGGTCGCCGACAGCAGCACTGCGCCGCCCGTATCGCGTACGATCGCGCGCTGGCCCGTGAAATCTGCGCCGGTCGCGCTTGCGGTCAGGATCGGCAGCGATCCCTCCTCATCCTCTTCCAGCGCGAACAGACGCGTCAGCGGCCGGCCGACAAGGCGATCGGTATCGAACGCATGCGCGCCATCCAGCGACAGCGCGATCAGCCGCAGCTGCGCGTCGGTCCGCCAGTTCCAGTCGCCATCGGCGTCCAGCTCCACCGCATCGGCGAACGCGCGTGGCCGTGGCGGCAGCGCGGTCCATCCGCTGACCTCCAGCGCGATCCCCTCCGGCACCGGATGCGCATCTATCCACAAATCGAAATCATGATCGCTGTCGGCGGCGATCGCGGGCCGCGAAACCGGGATTTCCAGCCGCGCGGCAAGCTTCGCCAGCATCGCCACCTGCGGCAGCGCGAGCAGCCGCCCGATCGCCCCGCCCGCCCGCGCATTGAGCGCAAGCAGCCTGGGATCGGCGGACAGCAGCCGGCCTTCACGGTCAAGCCGCGCACGCGCAATATCGCCAGGATCAGCCTCGGCCATTCCTCGCGCTTAGCCGCAATGCGGTTAAGACCCGATTATCGACGCCTAGGCCATCACCGGACGGTCAACTGAAACCCGACATAGGTCAGACAAGAAGGCGCATTCGCTGGGCGCGCTCGAAAAACCCGCTTCCAAGGGCCTCTACTCGCCCGTCATGTCTCCATAACCATGCCTCGCCCGCGACGATCCGACCATCCGCTCCGATCTTGACGATTACGCGGTTGGAACTGCGAGAATCCTTACCGAGACCCTTCCTGCTTTGCTGATCGACGCTATCCTTCTTGAGACAATATTCGCTATCATAGTCAATTGTCCCCGGATAAGCGTTGTTTAATTCACGTCCTTTATAGAAGGCATTCGGCGTACCCTTCGTAATTCTTCCCTTGTCTATTCCTCCTAGCAAAAGCCCCAAATCATCCGCTACGCACCTGTGCTCGTTATTGCTGTCGTTATAGGTTAGCACCGAGTCGACCTCCCATATTCAGTGATCGGATTAAGCTACTCGGATGATTGGCGGACTGCTGGAATTGTCGATACCAATCCACTCGGCTCCTACTTAAGCCAAGGCGATAAAACAACAATTTGCGATACAACGTCAAGTGCGGCGCCTCTATCGCCGCAGCCGCTCGATCGCGATAGCCAGCGCGGCGGTGGCGTGGAGCGCGACCAGCGCAAGGCCGACGCGCGGCATCGCCAGCAGGCTGCCGGCGAACAGGACGGCGGTCACCGTCGCGGGTGCGGGCGCCCAGGTCAGGCGATCGGCAAAGGCGCGCCGTCCCAGCACCAGCATCGCCAGCGTTGTCGCGGCCAAAGTGTAGGATGTCGGCCCGCCCGCGGCGAACACCCCCAGCGCCAGCGCGGGAATGGCGGCCAGCGCAACCCCATCGGCGATCCACGCATCGATCCGCGCGCGCGCCTCGTCGAACCGGTGCAACGCCCGCACGCGCATCGCCGCGAGCAACAGCACAGAGCCGAAGGCGAGGCCCATGCCCGTGGTCACCCAGCCGAATATCGCCAGCCCCAGCCCGCCAATGCCGGTCACCCCCGCCGCCGCATCCAGCGCCCAGGACGGTGCGTGCCGCGCCTCCATCAGCTGCACCAATGGCCGCGCGACCCAGCCGGTGATCAGCCGCTGCGCCACCTGCCCCTCGCCGTCGGCCAGCGCGGACATGCGCTGGGCGTCCCCGCGCGCGGCATCGGCGCGGGTGGCGATCAGCATATGATCCGCCGCGCTGGCGTCGGGGCTCAGATAGCGCCGCACCGCCCCCGCCTGCGCGGTGCGCCGCAGCAGGGTCGATTGCAGGTCCCAGTCGCCCAGCGCGGCAACGGTCTCCTCCAGCAAGGCGGCATCGATCAACGCTACGCCCGCCCAGTGATCGCGCGGATCGATGCGCTCCAGTGGTGTTTCGGCCGGCGCATCGGCGACCGCGAGCAACACCGGCGCGGTTTCATGCGCGATCGTCCGCAGCACCGCGTTATCGGCGACGATGCCGTCGGCAATGATCATTACCGGCAGGCCGGGCAGGATCTTCTCGCCCAGTTCGGCGGGACGGCGGATGAGGTCGGTCGCGATTCCCCGCGCCGCCAGCCGATCGATCGCCAGTGTCAGCGCCGGCGTCACACGTCCCGCCACCACGAAGATGCGCGAGGCCCCCGCACCCGCCAGCCGCCGCGCCTGGGTCTCCACTACGGTCACCCCGGCAAAGGGCAGCGTGGCGACCAGCGCGCCTTGCGCATCGGCCGCCTCGTCACGTGCGAAAATCAATCCGGCAAACATGGCTATCGTCTAAGCCGACCGGGGCGGCATTGGCAAAGCTTCGCTATCAGAATCCGCCGATGATGCGGTCCATCCGGCGTAGCAGCGCTGGATCGCCCGGCGGCGCTGCCACCGCCTCATCGGCCGCCGCCATCAACCGCAGCGCGCCGAAGCTGGCGGCCAGCCCTTTCATCCGGTGCGCCATCTCGATCCAGTCCCCCGGCACAGCGCAAGTTTGCATGTTGGCGAGCGCGGCCGATGCCGAATCGACGAACGCGGCGCGCAGCTCCGCGGCCAGCGCGGGATCGTCCCCGACCACCGCCGCCAGCGTCGAATCCAGCGCTCCGGGATCATAGGCCATCGCCAGCGACTAAGCGCCCTTGGGTTAAGACCGGGTTGCGTTCCCGCCCCTTCGCATCGCGCGCAAACGTGGTAAGCTGATTGTCATGAGCGGGGGATATCAGATCATCGATCTGCATGGTGGCCGTGCGGCCGCGCAGCAGGCGGCACCCATCGACGCCGAGGAGCTCGGTCTGTCGGCAATGAGCTATGAGGATATCGATCCGCCCAGCCGCTGGCCAGGCCGGCTTGCGCTGGGCGCGGCGATCATACTCGGCCTCGCCTGGGCCGGGACCGCGATCTGGCTGTCGCTGCCTGTGCTCACCGGCAATCCGGGCGGGCTGGTGATCCTGCAATGGATCGCGATGCTGTGCGCCCCGCTGGCGCTGATCGCGCTGGTGTGGCTCGCCTTCCAGCGATCGGGCATGGCGGAGGCGAGCCGTTTCGCCCGCGCTTCCGCCGAAATGCGTGCGGAAGCGCGGGCGCTCGACAATATCGTCACCGCGCTTTCGGCTCGGCTGGAGGAAAACCGTACCGCGCTCAGCGAACAATCGGATCGCATGCTTCAGCAGGGCAACGCCGCGGCCGAACGGCTGGCGGCTATCAGCAACGGAGTCGCGCACGAAACCGCATCGATCGACGCGCATGCCCAGCGCCTGCTCCAGGCCGCGACCGCCGCGCGCGCGGATATGAGCGTACTGCTCGCCACGCTGCCCAAGGCATTGGGCCAGACGCGCGGGATGGCGACGGGGATTCAGGAGGCCGGGCAGAAGGCGCAGGAAACCGCCCAGGCGCTGGAAACGCAGGTCGCCGCGCTGATCGTGCAGGGCCGCGAAGCCGATGAGGTCGCCGGTGGCGCGGCCGAACGGCTCGGCGCGCACCTCGCGCGGATGGACAGCACCAGCGTCGCCGCCGGGCATCAGATCGACACCGCAGCGGGCGAGGCCGCGGCGATGGTCGAATCGACGCTCGCCGCCGCGCGCGATGCGATTGCGGAGGCGAGCCGCGATATCTCTGGTCAGGCGGAGACGATGCGCGCGATGATCGCCGCCGGGCAGGCCGATATCGGCCGTGCTGGCGGCGGCGCGATCGACGCCATGGCCGAACGGATCGAAGCGATCGAAGCGACGATGGGCCGCATCGCCGAACAGCTTGGTGAACAGCGTGAGGCCGGCGGCGCGGTGATCCAGTCGATTGAACGCGGCATTGACGGGGTCGAAGCGCGGCTGTCGCAACTCGACGAAACCGGCACCGCGCGCACGATGAAGCTGGCAGACTCGATCGGATCGCTCCGCAGCCAGGCCGAGGGAATGGCAAAGACGCTGGAAAGCGGCGGCGGCCTTGCCGACGTGCTCAAGACCAAGGCCGAAGACTTGCTCGTCGCGCTCGAATCGAACGCGCGCGAGATCGACGAGACGATGCCCGAATCGATCCGCCGCCTGGATGCGCGAATCGCCGACACCCGCGCCGCGCTGTCACCGCTGGGCGGCGAAGTCGATGCGCTGGTCGGCCCGACCGAACGCACCCGCGATGCCGCCGCCGCGCTCGCTGCGATCGTCGCCGAACAGCGCGCCGAACTGGCCGGGGTCGAACAGAGCGTCACCACGCGTCTTGCCGAGAGCAAGGGCCAGGCCGAAGAACTTTCCGCATTGGTCGCAGACATCTCCCAGCGCACCCAGGCTTTCGCCGACAGCGCCGCGCCGCGGCTGGTGGAGGCACTGCTGCGCGTTCGCGATACCGCGCATCAGGCATCGGACAAGGCGCGCGCCGCGCTCGAGCAAGTTATCCCGCATGCCGCCCAAGCGCTGGCCGATGCCAGCGGCGAGGCTCTCGAAAAGGCGCTCGACGATCGCCTGCGCACCCGTTTGGGTGAGCTGGAGCAGGCCTCGTCCGCGGCAGTCGCGGCTGCACACCGCGCCTCGGACCGCCTGATGCGCCAGATGCTGACCATCGCCGACACCACCGCGCAGGTCGAAACCCGCATGGCCGAAGCGCGCGCAGAGCGTGAGGAACATGACGAGGACAATTTCGCCCGCCGCGTGTCCCTCCTGCTCGAATCGCTCAACTCGGCGGCGATTGACGTCACCAAGCTGCTCTCGAACGAAGTCACCGACGTCGCCTGGGCAAGCTATCTTAAGGGCGATCGCGGCGTATTCACCCGCCGCGCGGTGCGCCTGCTCGACAACAACGACGCCCGCGAAATCGCCCGCCACTACGATAGCGAACCCGAATTCCGCGAGCAGGTGAACCGCTACATCCACGATTTCGAGGCGATGCTGCGGACGGTGCTGGCGAGCCGCGAAGGCACCCCGCTGGGCGTGACCCTGCTGTCGTCCGATATGGGCAAGCTGTATGTGGCGCTGGCCCAGGCAATCGAACGCCTGCGGACCTGATCTGACCGCCTTTAGCCCCTCCCTTTCAAGGGAGGGGCCTAACTACGCCGATCAGCTCAAATTCATGAACAAATCCAACGCCTCGACACCGATCCAGCGGTTGACGTAATTCAGATAATATAGTCCGAACAACACCGTTGCGACTATGGTGACGCGCAGCGCCACCTTGCCGGCTTCGAATTTATGCGGCGCGCTGTCGGCCTGGCCGGGCACCTTGGCCTCACCCGCCTCTTCACTGGTGCGCACCCCGAAGGGCAGCACCAGAAAGATGCTAAAGCTCCAGAACAGGAAATAGATCGCCAGCGCAGAGGTCCACCGCATCGCGCGTCAGGCCTCGACCATCAGCACGTCGACCACCGGCTTCTTGCCCGTCCAGCGCGAAGTACAACGGCGCACCGCCAGGCGGATGCCCTCGCGCAGCTTCTCGCGGTCCTTCTCCGGCTTGCGCGATGCCTGCGCAGCGGCTTCGGTCGCCTCTTCGAGGAACGCCTCGCGGTCTTCCTCCACCGGCACGCCTTGCAGCTTCAGCTGCGGTTCGCCCAGCACCCGGCCGTTGCTGCCGATCGCCACCGCCACCGAAATCTGGCCGTTCAGTGCGAGACGCCGCCGTTCACCCATCGTCGCGCCGTCGGCCGGCAGGATCACGTCGCCGTCCAGGATCAGCCGCCCGACGCGGGTCTTGCCGATATGTGCCGGTCCATCGGGCGAGAGACGGACGATATCGCCGTTCTTCTGCACGATCGTATTGGGCACGCCCATCTTGGTGGCGAAACGGGCTTGCTCGGCCATGTGGCGGATCTCGCCGTGCACCGGCACGAGTATCTCCGGCCGGATCCACTGATACATCGCCTTCAGCTCGGGCCGTCCGGGATGGCCGGAAACATGGACGAAGGCCTGGCGATCGGTGATCATGATCACCCCGTCATCGGCCAGCTTGTTCTGGATCGCGCCGATCGCGGTCTCGTTGCCCGGAATCTGCTTGGAAGAGAACACCACGGTGTCGCCCGGCTCCAGCTTGATCGGGTGGCTGTTGTCGGCGATCCGCGCCAGCGCGGCGCGTGCCTCGCCCTGCCCGCCGGTGGCGACGATCATCACCTTGTCGCGCGGCAGCCGCATCGCGGTATCCCAATCGACCGACTGCGGGAAATCCTTCAGATAACCATTGGCCTTGGCGACTTTGATGATGCGGTCGAGCGAACGCCCGGCCACGCAAATCTGCCGCCCGGTATCCTGCGCCACAGCACCCAGCGTTTGCAATCGCGCGGCGTTGCTGGCGAAGGTCGTCACCAGCACGCGGCCCTTGGCCTCGCCGATCACCTCGTCCAGCCCGCGGCGGACATTGCCCTCGCTGCCCGAAGCTTCGGGATTGAATACGTTGGTCGAATCGCAGACCATCGCCAGAATGCCCTGATCGCCAATCGCGGTCAGTTCGGCGGCGGTGGAGGGTTCGCCGAGCAGCGGCTCGTCGTCCAGCTTCCAGTCGCCGGTGTGGAAGATGCGGCCGAACGGCGTGCCGATCAGCAGCGCGTTGCCCTCGGGGATCGAGTGCGCCAGCGGCACATATTGAATGGTGAACGGGCCGATCGGGAAGCGGCCCTCATTTTCGATGATGTTGAGCTCGATCTGGTCGAGGATGCCTTCCTCCTCCAGCTTGCCCGCGATCAGGCCCGCGGTGAACGGCGTGGCGTAGAGCGGCACGCCCAGATCGGCGGCGAGGTACGGCAATGCGCCGATATGGTCTTCGTGCCCGTGCGTCAGCACGATGCCGATCAGATCGTTCAGGCGCTCCTCGATAAAGCTCAGATCGGGCAGGATGATGTCGATACCGGGATAATTCGGATCGGCGAAGGTGATGCCGCAATCGACCATCAGCCACTTGCCCTGCGTGCCGTAGAGATTGACGTTCATGCCGATCTCGCCCGAGCCGCCAAGCGCGAGGAAGAGAAGTTCGTTACCGGGTGTCATGGAATTCCTTTGGATGGCGCGGCACTCTCCCCGTCTCCGTTCGCCCCGAGCTTGTCGAAAGGCCACCCCATCTTCTCCGCACGCGGAAAGTAGGGGCAGGCTTCGACGGGCTCAGCCCGAACGGGGTTGGGGTAGCGCTATTTCAGTCGCGCGTGATGTTCATATGGGCGCGCGCGTGCAGCATCGCCAGCCCCTGAATTGTCAGATCGGGTTCGACGACATCGAAAATGTCGGTCTGCGCATCGAAAATCGTGGCGAGACCCCCCGTCGCGATCACCTTGGCCGGGCGGCCGATCTCGGCGCGCATGCGGGCGACCAGGCCCTCCATCATCGAAACATAGCCCCAATAGACGCCGATCAGCATCTGGTCCTCGGTATTGCGGCCGATCACCGAATTTGTTCGGGGCCGTTCGATGGCGATGCGCGGCAGCTTCGCGGCGGCGCTGACCAGCGCATCGAGCGAAAGGTTGAGGCCGGGCGCGATGATGCCGCCCTTATAGGCGCCGGTATAATCGACGAGGTCGAAGGTCGTCGCGGTGCCAAAATCGATGACGATCAGATCACCCTTGTGCAGTGCATGCGCGGCGATGGTGTTGAGCGCGCGGTCGGCGCCGACGCTGCCCGGCTCCTCGACATCCAGCTGGATACCCCAGCCCGCTGCGCCCTGCCCCGCCACCTCGGCCTCGACACCGAAATATTTGCTGCTGAGCACCTGCAGATTATGGAGCGCGCGCGGAACGACGATGCCGATGATCACCGCATCGATATCGCTCCGCGCGCGCCCTTCCAGTTGGAGCAGCTGGTTGAGCCAAACGACATATTCGTCCGCCGTCCGCCGCGGATCGGTCGCGATCCGCCAGCGCGCCTTGATTTCGCCCGCCTGGCCCGGACCTGATTCGGGGTCGATCAGCGCGAAGACGATGTTGGTGTTGCCGGCATCAATGGCGAGCAGCATGGGCGGCCTTTCAGATCAGGAACACGTCGGCGGCGTGAATGACACGCGCGGAGCCGTCCGCCAAGCGCAGGACGAGCGCGCCGTCGCTGTCAAGGCTGTCGAACAGCCCCTCCACCGCGCCGCCATCGGGCAGATTGGCGGTCAACGCGGTGCCCTTGGGGTGCGCGCGTTCGATCCAGCGCCGGCGGACGGGGTCGATTCCTTCGCCCCGCCAACGCTCCATCCAGCGCGCGAAGCCGTCGGCAAGCATCTCCAGAAACGGCTCGGGATCGACCGGCGCGTCGTGCGCCGCCAGGCTGGTGACCGGACGCGGCAGCCCCTCGGGATGATGCGCCAGATTGACGCCGATCCCGATCACCACCGCGTCGCCCGCTCGTTCGAGCAGAATGCCGGACAGCTTCGCACCGCCCAACAGCAGATCGTTGGGCCATTTGATCGTCAGATCGCCGCCCGGCAGCACCGTACGCACCACCTCGTCCAGCGCGACCGCGGCGACCATCGCCAGCGTCGCGGGCGGCGGATCGCCCCGCCGCAGCCGCACGATGGTGCTGGCGTAGAGATTACCCGGCGGCGAATCCCACGCTCGTCCCTGTCGTCCGCGCCCGGCGGTCTGGCGTTCGGCGCGCAGCCACAGCCCTTCTTCCGCTCCGCTCGCGGCGAGCGCGATCATATCGGCGTTGGTCGATGCCGTCTCGGCGACGGTGCGGATCAGAACAGCGATACCGCGGCGTTGTGCGCGGCCAGCCCCAGCGGCGCGATCAGCAGATAGCCGATCGGCGAAATCAGGATCGCCGCGATGGTGATCAAGCCGCCCTCGACATAACTTTCGACCGGCCGGAACGCGGGCGCGGGATCGTCGAAGTACATCGTCTTGACGATCTTGAGGTAATAATAGGCGCCGATCACGCTGGCAGCGATGCCGACCGCGGCAAGCGTCAGGAATCCCGCCGCCACCGCTGCGTCGAATACCAGGAACTTCGCCCAGAAGCCCATCAGCGGCGGGATGCCGGCAAGGCTGAACATGAAGATGGCGAGCGCCGCCGCCACGCCGGGACGCGTCTTCGACATGCCGGACAGGCTGGCGATGTCCTCGACCGGCAGGCCGTCGGCCCCGCGCATCTGCAGCACGCAAAGGAACGCCCCCAGCGTCATGACGACATAAATCGCCATATAGCTCATCGTCGCGGCGACGCCCTCGGGCGTGCCCATGGCCAGGCCGATCAGCGCGAAGCCGACGTTGTTGATCGACGAATAAGCCAACAGCCGCTTGATATTGGTCTGGCCGATCGCCGCGACCGCGCCCAGCACGATCGAGGCGAGCGCGGCGAAGATCACGATCTGGCGCCACTCTCCGGTCGCAGTGCCCATGCCCTCGACCGCCAGCCGCACCGCCAGCGCCATCGCCGCGACCTTGGGGGCGGAGGCGAAGAAGGTCGTCACCGGCGTCGGCGCGCCCTCGTACACATCGGGCGTCCACATGTGGAACGGCACCGCGCTGATCTTGAAGGCGACCCCCGCAAAGGTGAACACGATGCCGAACAACAGCCCCAGCGAAAGCCCGCTCTCGCTGCCCTGCTGCTGCGCAATGGCAATCGCAATCTCTTCGAAAATCGTCGTGCCGGTGAAGCCGTACACCAGCGAAATGCCATAGAGCAGGATGCCGGAGGCCAGCGCGCCGAGGACGAAATATTTCAGCCCCGCCTCGGCCGACCGCGTATCGCGGCGCATGAAGCTCGCCAGCACATAAGCGGCAAGGCTCTGCAGTTCCAGGCCGACATAGAGGGTGATCAGGTCGGAAGCCGACGCCATCATCCCCATGCCGACCGAGGAGAACAGGATCAGCACCGGATATTCGGGCGCCAGATCGTCACCCTCCGTGCGCGCGAAGAAGCGCGGCGCGATGATGATCGCGACCGCGGCGGCAACATAAATCAGCAACTTGGCGAAGCCGGCGAAGGCATCGGCGCGGTACAGCCCGTCGAACGCGGTGCCGCCCGCCGTCGGCGCGCCGATCAGCGAGATCGCGGCGGCGGCGAGGGCTGCGACCGACGCCCAGCTGATCCAGCCGGTCGCGCGCTGTCCGCCCCAGGCGGAGGCCATCAGCAGCACGATTCCGGAGACCGAGAGGATGATCTCGGGCAGCGTCATCGCAAGGTTGGCGGCGTAATCCATCAGTGTCCGCCCTCTTGCGCGGGTTCGGCATGTTCGGCGGCAGCGGCGGGCTTGCCCGCGGTCAGCTTGGCGTCACCCACCGGGCGCGCGCGCTCGATCCGCGCCACCAGGGTGCCGACATCGGCGCGCATCGGCGCCATGAAGCTTTCGGGATAGACGCCCATCCACAGCACGACGGCGGCGATCGGCGCGAGCAGCAGCATCTCGCGCTTCGACAGATCGGGCATCGCGCGGACATCGTCCTTGGTCAGGTCGCCGTAAGCGATGCGGCGGTAGAGATAGAGCGAATAAGCCGCGCCCAGGATGATGCCGGTGGTGCACACCAGCGCAACCCAACTCGACACCTGATAGACGCCCATCAGCGACAGGAACTCGCCGATAAAGCCCGATGTGCCCGGCAACCCGATCCCCGCCATGGTGAACAGCAGGAACAGCACCGCGTACTTCGGCATGTTGATCGATAGCCCGCCATAACGGTCGATCTCGCGCGTGTGCAACCGATCGTAGATCACGCCGACGCACAGGAACAATGCGCCCGATACCAGGCCGTGGCTGAGCATCACGATCAGCGCGCCCTCGATCCCCTGCCGGTTGAACGCGAACAGCCCGACCGTGACGATCGCCATGTGCGCGACCGACGAATAGGCGATCAGCTTCTTCATGTCCTGCTGCACCAACGCGACCAGGCTGGTGTAGACCACCGCTATCATCGACAGGCCGAAGATCAGCCAGACAAGCTGGGCGGAAGCCTCCGGGAACATCGGCAGGCTGAAGCGCAGGAAGCCGTATCCGCCCATCTTCAGCAGCACGCCCGCCAGGATGACAGATCCCGCGGTCGGCGCCTGCACATGCGCGTCGGGCAGCCAGGTGTGCACCGGCCACATCGGCATCTTCACCGCGAAGCTGGCGAAGAAGGCCAGCCACAGCCACGTCTGCGCCTCCGCCGGGAAATCGGTCTCCAGCAGCACCGGGATGCTGGTGGTGCCGGCATATTGCGCCATCCACAGCATCGCGATCAGCATCAGCACCGATCCGAGCAGCGTATAGAGGAAGAATTTGTAGCTGGCGTAGATCCGGTTCGCGCCGCCCCAGATGCCGATGATCAGGTACATCGGGATCAGTCCGGCTTCGAAGAAGATGTAGAACAGGAACAGGTCCTGCGCGGCGAACACGCCGATCATCAGCACTTCCATCAGTAGGAAGGCCGCCATGTATTCGGGCACGCGGGTCTTGATCGCCTCCCAGCTGGCGCCGATGCAGATCGGCATCAGGAACACCGTCAGCATCAGCAGCATCAGCGCCATGCCGTCGATGCCCAGCGCCCAGGCGAAGCGCCCAAACACCGGCGCATATTCGGTGAACTGCCACTGCGGCCCGCCAATATCGTAATTGACCCACAAGGCGATGCCGAGCGCGAGATCGGCCAAAGTCGCCGCCAGCGCCAGCCAGCGTGCGGCATTGGCGGAAACGAACAGGCACGCGATCGCCGCCGCCATCGGCAGCGCGATCATCAGCGAAAGGATTGGGAAACCGTCCATCATGTTATTTCGCGATCGCCCAGGTGACCGCGGCGGTAAGCCCCAGCAGCATCACCAATGCATAGGTATAGACATAGCCGGACTGCAGCCGCGCGGTGAGGCCGCCGCCGCGCACCACCAGCTTCGCCAGCCCATCGGGCCCGAAGCGGTCGATCGTTCCCTCATCCCCGCGCTTCCAGAAGAAGCGACCGATGGCGAAGGCCGGGCGCACGAAGATGAAATCGTACAGCTCGTCGAAATACCATTTGTTGAGCAGGAAGGTGTGCAGCACGTGGAAGCGCTCGACGAACTTTGCCGGCCAGTCGCGATAGACCATGTACGCCAGCACCGCGATCGTCAGGCCGATCAGCATTGCCCCCGTCGCGGACAGCTTCACCCATAGCGGCACCTCGTGCATCGCGTGCATCAGATGCTCGTTATAGGCGAGCGAACCCGCCCAGAATGCGCCTTCCTCGAGGAAGGCATGGTGGAACAGGAAGCCGGCGAACACCGCGCCCAGCGCCAGCACGCCAAGCGGCACCAGCATCGTCCACGGGCTTTCGTGCGGGTGATAGCCGCCGGTGCCGGTCTTCGCCGGCGCGTGGTGATGATCGACGTCATGGCCAGCATCCTCGTCCGCCGGACGATCGTGATGATCGTCGTGCAGCGCGTGCTGGATATGCTCGGATGCGGCCCAGCGCGGCTCGCCGAAGAAGGTCATGAACACCAGCCGCCACGAATAGAAGCTCGTCAGCAACGCCGCGAAGGTGCCGACCCAGAACGCTGTCACCCCGCCCCCGCCGCTGGCAAACGCCGCCTCCAGGATCGCATCCTTCGAATAGAAGCCGGCGAAACCGAAGATACCCAGCACGCCCACCCCGGTGATCGCCAGCGTCCCCGCCATCATCATCCAGAAGGTGAACGGGATCGATTTCCGCAGGCCGCCATAGAAGCGCATGTCCTGCTCATGGTGCATCGCGTGGATCACCGAACCCGCGCCCAGGAACAGCAACGCCTTGAAGAAGGCGTGGGTGAACAGGTGGAACATCGCGGCGTTGTAAGCGCCGACGCCCGCGGCGAAGAACATGTAGCCCAGCTGCGAGCAGGTCGAATAGGCGATCACCCGCTTGATATCCATCTGCACCGTGCCGACCGTCGCGGCGAACAGGCAGGTGGCGGCGCCGATGAAGGTGACGAAGCCCAGCGCAACCGGCGCGGCCTCGAACATCGGCGACAGGCGGCAGACCATGAACACGCCCGCGGTCACCATCGTCGCCGCATGGATCAGCGCGGACACCGGCGTCGGGCCCTCCATCGCGTCGGGCAGCCAGGTGTGCAGGCCCAATTGCGCGGACTTGCCCATCGCGCCGATGAACAGCAGCAGGCACAGCACCGTCATCGTGTCGAAGCGATAGCCGAGGAAGCCGATGGTCGATCCGGCCATGCCCGGCGCGGCCTCGAGAATCTCGGGGATCGAGATCGTGCCGAACACCAGAAAGGTGCCGAAAATGCCGAGCATGAAACCCAGATCGCCGACGCGGTTGACGACGAACGCCTTGATCGCGGCGGCGTTGGCGGATGGCTTCTTGAACCAGAAGCCGATCAGCAGATAGCTGGCGAGGCCGACGCCTTCCCAGCCGAAGAACATCTGGACCAGATTGTCCGCCGTCACCAGCATCAGCATCGCGAAGGTGAACAGGCTCAGATAGGCGAAGAAGCGCGGCTGGTCCGGGTCCTCCTCCATATAGCCCCAGCTGTACAGGTGCACGACCGCCGAGACGGTCGTGATAACGACCAGCATCACCGCCGTCAGCGTATCGACGCTTAGCGCCCAATCGACGTTGAGATTGCCCGAGATGATCCAGCTGAAGACCGGCTGCACATAGGCAGCCTGATCGCCGCCAAGGAACGCCAGGAAGATCGGCCAACTGAGCGCACAAGACGCGAACAGCGCGCCCGTCGTGATCAGCTTCCCCACGGTATTGCCGAGCATGCGGTTGCCGAGGCCAACAATGATGGACGCCAGCAAGGGCAGGAAGACGATGAGCTGGATGTTCACGCGTTCAGCCCTTCATCCGGCTGGGATCGTCGACCGAAATCGTCCCCCGACCGCGGAAATAGATCACCAGGATGGCCAGCCCGATCGCCGCCTCGCCCGCCGCGACGGTCAGCACGAACATACTGAACACCTGGCCGACGAGATCGCCCAGCGCCGCGGAGAAGGCGATCAGGTTGATGTTCACCGCCAGCAGGATCAGCTCGATCGCCATCAAGATGACGATGATGTTCTTGCGGTTGATGAAGATGCCCAGCACGCCGATGACGAACAGGATTGCGGCGACGACCAGATAGTGGGTCAGGCCGATCACAGCTCCACCCCCTGCCCGACGCCCGGCTTCATGTTGCGGGTCGCATCCTCCGGCCGGCGGCGCACCTGCCGCGCGATGTTCTGCGGTCGCGTGCCGCCGCGCGTGCGATGGGTCAGCACGATCGCGCCGACCATCGCCACCAGCAGGACCAGCCCGGCGGCTTCGAAGATGTAGAGATAGCGCGTGTAGAGCAGATGCCCGACCGCCTCGATATTGGGCATATCGCCAACAGCCGGCGCGATCCGCGCGCCCATGTCCACCCCGCCCGCATTCCACGCGGCGACCGCGAAGATCACCTCGGCCGCCAACACCAGCGCGAGCAGCAGGCCGAACGGCAGATAGCGCATGAATCCGGCGCGCATCTCGGCGAAATCCACGTTCAGCATCATCACGACGAACAGGAACAGCACCGCGACCGCGCCGACATAGACGATCACCAGCAGCATCGCGATGAACTCGGCCCCGGCGATCAGCATCAGCCCGGCGGCGTTGAAGAACGCCAGGATCAGCCACAGCACCGAATGCACGGGGTTGCGCGCGGTGATCGTCAGCACCGCAGACGCGATGACGACCGCAGCGAACAGGTAAAAGGCGAGTGTTTGAATCACGCTGTCAGATGGCCCCTTTGGTGGCGTGGCGCTTAACGGTAGGGTGCGTCGGCGGCAAGGTTCGCGGCGATCGCGCGCTCCCAGCGGTCGCCGTTATCGAGCAGCTTGGACTTGTCGTAGATCAGCTCCTCGCGGGTTTCGGTCGAATATTCGAAATTCGGCCCCTCGACGATGGCATCGACCGGGCAGGCTTCCTGGCAGAAGCCGCAATAGATGCACTTGGTCATGTCGATGTCGTAGCGCGTGGTGCGGCGCGAACCGTCGTCACGTGGCTCGGCCTCGATGGTGATCGCCTGCGCCGGGCACACCGCCTCGCACAGCTTGCACGCGATGCAGCGCTCCTCGCCATTGGGATAACGCCGCAGCGCATGCTCGCCGCGGAAACGGGGCGACAGCGGGTTCTTCTCGAATGGATAGTTGATCGTCGCCTTCGCCTTGAAGAAATACTTCAAGGTCAGCGCGTGCGCCTTGACGAACTCCCACAGGGTGAACGCCTTGATATGGCTGGCGATGCTCATGCGGGTACTCCGACGCGCTGGACCATCAGATAGCCCGAAATCAGGAACAGGAAGATCAGCGACAGCGGCAGGAATATCTTCCAGCCCAGCCGCATCAGCTGATCGTAGCGGAAGCGCGGGACGGTCGCCTTCACCCAGCTGAACACGAAGAAGAAGAACAGGATCTTGGCGAACAGCCAGATGATGCCGGGCACGTAATATAGCGGCGCCCAGTCGATCGGCGGCAGGTATCCGCCCCAGAACAGGATCGCGTTCAGCGCGCACATCAGGATGACGTTGGCATATTCGCCCAGCCAGAACAGGGCGAAGCTCATCGACGAATATTCGGTCTGGTAACCCGCGACGAGCTCGCTCTCCGCCTCGGTCAGGTCGAACGGCGCGCGCGCGGTTTCGGCCATCGACGAGATCAGGAACACCACCGCCATCGGGAACAGCAATGGGTTGAAGCCATAGCCGTTGAGCAGGCCGAACACATGCGCCTGCTGGCCCGTGACGATGCCCGACAGGTTGAACGTCCCCGCCCACAGCACGACGGAGATCAGCACGAAGCCGATCGACACCTCGTAAGAAACCATCTGAGCGGCGGCGCGCAACGCACTGTAGAACGGGTATTTCGAATTGGACGCCCAGCCGGCGATGATCACGCCGTACACCCCCAGTGAAGACGCCGCGAGGATGTAGAGCAGCCCGACATTGATGTCCGCCAGCACCACGCCCGCCTGGAACGGGATCACCGCCCACACGATCAGCGCAACGGTGAAGGTCAGGATCGGCGCGAGCAGGAACAGGCCCCTGTTGGCCGAAGAGGGAATGATGGTTTCCTGCAGGAATACCTTCAATCCATCGGCGAACGACTGCAGCAGCCCGAACGGCCCGACCACATTGGGCCCGCGCCGCAGCGCCATCGCCGCCCAGATCTTGCGATCGGCATAGATGATCATGGCGACGGCCAACATCAGCGGCAGTGCGATGACGAGGATACCGATGATCGTCGCCAGGAACCACGCCCAGCCATGCATCATGCCGAAGGATTCGAACCACGCGGTCATTCGGCGGCCTCCGCCAGATCCGCGCCATGAACCAGTTCAGCCGAGCAAAGCTGCATCGTCGGGGACGCGCGGCAGATGGCGTTGGTCAGGTAGAAATCGGCGATCGGATAGCTGACCTTGCCCTCGGCCTTCGCAGCCAGCTTGGGCGGGTTCCAGTCGAAGCAGACCAGCCCTTCCTGCCCCAGCGCGGGCACAGCTTCGGCCATCTTCGCGCGTAATTGCTCGAACGTATCGAACGGCAGTGTGTGGCCCAGCTTTTCCGACAGCGCGCGCAGGATCGTCCAGTCCTCGCGCGCATCGCCCGGCGGGAATACCGCCCGGTCGCCGCGCTGCACGCGGCCTTCCAGATTGACGTAGGTGCCCGGCTTCTCGGCATAGCTCGCGCCGGGCAGCACGATGTCCGCCGCATGCGCGCCTTTGTCGCCGTGGTGGCCGATATAGACCTTGGTCGAGCCCTCGAACGCGGTGAAATCCACCTCGTCCGCGCCCAGGAAGAACACCAGCTTCGGCTTGGCCTCTGCAACCGCAGCGATGCCGCCCGCTTGCGCATAGCCCAGCATCAGTCCACCCATGCGGCTCGCGGCCATGTGGACGACGTTGAAGCCGTTCCAGCCATCGCGCACTAGGTTGAGCGTCTTGGCCAGTGCCAGCGCCGCCCCGTGGCCGCCCTTGAGCGCCGCGCCGCCAACTATCATCATCGGCCGCTCGGCCTTATCGAACGCGTCCGCCGCCGCCTTGGGCAGCTTGCCGAGCAGTGACAGATCGTCACCCAGCCATTCGACCTTGTAGGTCAGGTCGATCTCCGGCCCGATCGCGAAGACCTTCGCGCCCTTCTTGATCGCCTTGCGCACCCGCGTGTTCACCAGCGGCGCTTCCCAGCGCAGATTGGTGCCAACCAGCATGATCGCGTCGGCCTCCTCGGCCCCGGCGATTGTGGTGTTGAAATTGACCGCACCCAAACTGGACGCGTCGTAATCCATCCCCGTCTGGCGGCCTTCCAACAGGCCTGAACCCATTGTTTCGACTAGTATTTTTGCCGCAAACAGCGTCTCGCAATCGACCAGATCGCCATGGATCGCGGCAACGCTCTTAGCATCACCTTTAGTAACCTTTGCGATCGCGGCGAACGCCTCGTCCCAACTGACCGGCGCCAGCTTGCCGTCCTTGCGCACGAACGGCTTGTCCAACCGCCGCCGCACCAGGCCGTCCACCGCGTGGCGCGTCTTGTCGTGCGCCCACTCTTCGTTGACGTCCTCGTTGATCCGCGGCAGCGCGCGCAGCACTTGCCGCCCACGGCTGTCGAGGCGGATATTGGTGCCGACCGCGTCCATCACGTCGATCGCCAGCGTCTTCTTCAGCTCCCACGGCCGCGCCTCGAACGCATAGGGCTTGCTGGTCAGCGCCCCCACGGGGCACAGATCGACGACATTGCCCGACAGCTCGGACGTCACCGCCTGCTCCAAATAGCTGGTGATCTGCATGTTCTCGCCGCGCCCGATCGCGCCGATCTCCTCGACGCCGGCGACTTCCTCGGCGAAGCGCACGCAGCGGGTGCAGTGGATGCAGCGGGTCATCACCGTCTTGACGATGGGGCCCATATATTTCTCGGTCACCGCGCGCTTGTTGGCGTCGTAGCGGCTGTGGCCCTTGCCGTAAGCGATCGACTGGTCCTGCAGATCGCACTCGCCGCCCTGATCGCAGATCGGGCAATCGAGCGGATGATTGATCAGCAGGAACTCCATCATCCCCTCGCGGGCGTGCTTCACCATCGGCGTGTTGGTGAAGATCTCCTGATTGTCCGCCGCCGGCAGCGCACAGCTCGCCTGCGGCTTGGGCGGCCCCGGCTTCACCTCGACCAGGCACATCCGGCAGTTGCCCGCGATACTGAGGCGTTCGTGATAGCAGAAACGCGGGATTTCCTTCCCCGCGGCTTCGCACGCTTGCAGCACCGTGGCGCCCGTGGGCACTTCGACCTCGAGGCCGTCAACTTTGAGCTTAGGCATTATTAGCCCCGCGCATTTCTGGGTGCAGGCTAGAACCTAGCTGGTCACGCCTCAAAAACATCAACACCCCTGGGAAAATATTCAGAACTTGCGCAACGAGCCACGTGGTTCCCCAAAACATTCTTTCCGGTGGATTCGATCTCAGCCAGAACCAATTCACCACGGCCAAAACGACGACGGAGGCAACGAACAGTTTAAGCACCCAAGATTTCTGCAGAAATAAGCCGGCGGCCAAACCGAACTGGACCGTCACAGCAAAAACCGCCTGCGCAAAATACAACCCGTCACGGCTTATTGCCTCCGCCATGCCGATCAAGCCAAGGACACCAATGACAAGATAAAACAGTCCAATGGCAGAAAGTAGTTTGGAGCGCTTCACTCCGCCGCCTCCTGCATCGTTTCCAGCCCGCCGCCGCGCGGTTCTTCGATCCGCCGCTCTATCTCGGGGCGAAAATGCTTGATCAGGCCTTGGATCGGCCATGCCGCGGCGTCGCCCAGCGCGCAGATCGAATGGCCTTCGACCTGCTTGGTCACCTGCTGCAGCATGTCGATCTCACTGACATCGGCGTCGCCGGTGCGCAGGCGTTCCATCACGCGCCACATCCAGCCGGTGCCCTCGCGGCACGGCGTGCACTGGCCGCAGCTTTCATGCTTGTAGAAATAGCTGATCCGGCTGATCGCGCGGACGATGTCGGTGGACTTGTCCATGACGATGACGGCCGCGGTGCCCAAGCCCGATCCAAGCGCCTTCAGCCCGTCGAAATCCATCGGCGCATCCATGATCTGCGCTGCCGGCACCAGCGGTACAGACGATCCGCCGGGAATCACCGCGAGGAGATTGTCCCACCCGCCGCGGATGCCGCCACCATGCTTTTCGATCAGCTCGCGGAACGGGATCGACATCGATTCCTCGACCACGCACGGCGTGTTCACATGGCCGGATAGCTGGAACAGTTTGGTACCGGCATTGCCTTCGTTGCCGAAGCCCTTGAACCACGCCGCGCCGCGCCGGAGGATCGTCGGCGCCACCGCGATCGATTCGACATTGTTGACCGTTGTCGGGCAGCCATAGAGGCCCGCGCCCGCCGGGAATGGCGGCTTCAGCCGCGGCTGGCCCTTTTTGCCCTCCAGGCTTTCGAGCATCGCGGTTTCCTCGCCGCAGATATAGGCGCCCGCGCCGCGGTGGACGAATACGTCGAAATCATAGCCCGATCCGCAGGCGTTCTTGCCGATCAGCTTCTTGTCATACGCCTCGGCGACAGCGGCGAAGAGGTTCTCCGCCTCGCGGATAAATTCGCCGCGGATATAGATATACGCCGCCCGCGCGCGCATCGCATAGCCGGCGATCAGCGCGCCCTCGATCAGCTTGTGCGGATCGTGGCGCAGGATCTCGCGGTCCTTGCACGAACCGGGCTCTGATTCGTCGGCGTTGATCACCAGGAAGTTCGGCCGGCCGTCCTTCGATTCCTTGGGCATGAAGCTCCACTTCATGCCGGTCGGGAAGCCCGCCCCGCCCCGCCCGCGCAGGCCGGACGCCTTGATCTCCTCGATGATCGCATCCTGGCCCCTGGCCATCAGCGCCTTGGTGTCATCCCAGTCGCCGCGCTTCATCGCCGCTTCGAGAGTCCACGGTTGGAAGCCATAGAGGTTGGTGAAGATGCGGTCCTTGTCGGCGAGCATCAGCGATCGCCCTTCTTGCGTTGCGACGCGACAAAGACGCCAATGAAGATGACGCCGACGCTGATGAACACGGCTACCAGCGAAAAGATCAGCGCCTTGTTCATCGTCCCCGCCCCACCAGTTTCTCAGCCAGAAAATAGACGCCCACAGCGAGCGCGAGGCCAATGATGATGCCAATCACGCCCAACGCCAGCTTGATGGCCAGCACCAGCACGACGATGGCGACGATGATCGCGATCAGGGCGCTCATGCCCATTCTCCGCGATAATCATGGTTCGCCGCGACCATCTCCTTCAGCACCGTCGGCCCGCCTTCGGGCGCGCTGGTCTGGCGGTCGATCTGCGGACCGGGTTTCGGGCTTTCGCCCCGCGCCAGCGCGTCCAGCACCGCTGTCATCCTGTCGTAGTCGAGATCCTCGAAATTATCGTCGTTGATCTGGACCATCGGCGCATTGGCGCAGGCGCCCAGGCATTCGACCTCGGTCAGGGTGAACAGGCCGTCAGGCGTGGTCTTGCCCTTCTGCAGCCCGTGGTTCTTGCACGCGGCGAACACATCGTCCGATCCGCGCAACATGCACGGCGTCGTGCCGCACACCTGGACATGATAGCGGCCGACGGGCGCGAGATTGTACATGGTGTAGAAGCTGGCGACCTCCAGCACGCGGATATAGGCCATGCCCAGCTGCCGCGCGACCCGCTCCATTACCGGGATCGGCAGCCAGCCCTGCGTGTTGGTCTCCTCGCCCACCTGCCGCTGAGCGAGATCGAGCAGCGGCATCACCGCCGACGCCTGACGCCCCTCGGGATAGCGCGCGATGATGATCTTCGCAGCCTCGGCATTGGCTGGCGACCAAGCCCAATCGCCCCAGCGCGCGCGGGTCTCGACTTCGTCGGGAAGGTGGATGTCAGCCACGGGCTGTTTCTCTCTTGAATAGTAGCCACCAGAGCAAGGCCAGCCCTACAATCATGGCAATGATCTCCGCTGGCGCCCATTCCGTCGCCCGGCGGTTTGCGCCTCCAATGCAATAGCCGATCATTGCAGCGAAACTGACGAGCCGTGCCTTGTCATAATCCAACCAGCGCCCAGCCACGAGTTCAACGATCTTGCCCATCAGTAAGATCGCCACGGGAATCACAATGACAGCTAGGAGAAAAATCACCGGTCGCACTCCCCGAACACGATATCCATCGCGCCCAGGACCGCTGTCGTATCAGCCAGCATGTGGCCTTTCATCATGAAGTCCATCGCCTGCAGATGGCTGAACGCGGTCGGGCGGATCTTGCAGCGGTAGGGCTTGTTGCTGCCGTCGCTGACCAGATAAACGCCGAATTCGCCCTTGGGGCTTTCAGTGGCGACATAGACCTCGCCCGCGGGCACGTGGAAGCCCTCGGTATAGAGCTTGAAGTGATGGATCAGCGCTTCCATCGATCGCTTCATCTCGGCGCGCTTGGGCGGCACCACCTTGCGGTCGAAGCTGGCGATCGGCCCGTCGGGCATCTCGTTCAGGCACTGCTTCATGATCCGCGCGGACTGACGGACCTCCTCCACGCGCACCATGAACCGGTCGTAACAATCGCCGCGCGTGCCTACCGGCACCTCGAAATTCATGCGGTCATAGACCTCATAGGGCTGCGACTTGCGCAGATCCCACGGGATGCCCGAACCGCGGATCATCGGGCCGGAAAAGCCCCATTTCAGCGCGTCGTCCTTGCTGACCACGGCGATATCGACGTTGCGCTGCTTGAAGATGCGGTTGTCCGCGACCAACGAGATCGCATCCTCGAACAGCCGCGGCAGGCGCGTGTCGAGCCAGTCGGCGATGTCGGTGAGCAGCTTCAGCGGCACGTCCTGATGCACCCCGCCCGGCCGGAAATACGCGCTATGCATGCGCGCGCCCGATGCGCGTTCGAAGAAGTTCAGGCAATCCTCGCGGATTTCGAACAGCCACAGGTTCGGCGTCATCGCGCCGACGTCCATCACGTGCGAACCCAGGTTCAGCATATGGTTGGAAATGCGCGTCAGCTCGGCGAAGAACACGCGCAGATATTGCGCGCGCAACGGCACCTCCATATCGAGCAGCTTCTCGATCGCCAGCACATAGCTGTGTTCCATGCACAGCGGCGAACAGTAATCTAGCCGGTCGAAATACGGCAGCGCCTGCAGATAGGTCTTGTACTCGATCAGCTTCTCGGTGCCGCGGTGGAGCAAACCAATGTGAGGGTCCACCCGCTCAACGATCTCACCGTCCAGCTCCATCACCAGCCGCAGCACACCGTGCGCCGCCGGATGCTGCGGGCCGAAATTGATCGTGTAGTTCTGGATCGCGACATCGCCCGTAGTCGGGTCGGCGGCGTCGGTCTTGCCCAGCATTTCGTCGATCACGTCGGCCATCAGGCGTCACCCTTCTTGGCGCGCGGCTTGCGCGTCGCCGGCGCCTTGGCGGGCGCGGAATCCTGGCTGACGCTATCCTTGTCCGCGCCGGGCTTGCGTGGTGCGCGCGTCTTCTTGACCGCCTCGGCATTGGCCGCCGCACCAGCACCGGTATCGGCGGGCTTCTCGGTCGTCTTGGGCTTGTCCACTGACACCTTGTCCGCCGCCAGCTTCGCATCGGCCTTGGCGATCTCGTCGGCCTTCAGCGGAGTCGGCGCACCCTTGGCCTCTGGCTGGGCGACCTTTTCGTCGCCCGGCAACACATATTCGGCGCCTTCCCAAGGCGACATGAAATCGAACGTACGGAAATCCTGCGCCAGCTGCACGGGTTCGTACACCACGCGCTTGGCCTCTTCGGAATAGCGCAGCTCGACATAGCCGGTCAGCGGGAAATCCTTGCGCTGCGGATGGCCGCGGAAGCCGTAATCGGTCAGGATGCGGCGCAGATCGGCGTTGCCGCTGAACAGCACGCCGTACATGTCGTACACCTCGCGCTCCAGCCAGCCCGCGACCGGCCAGATGCCGGTGACGGAGGGAACCGGCTGCACCTCGTCAGTCGAAACATGCACGCGGATGCGGTGGTTGCGCGTCACCGACAACAGGCAATAAACGACCTCGAACCGCTCGGCCCGATCGGGATAGTCGACCCCGGCAATCTCCATCAATTGCTGATATTCGTGGGCGTCGCGCAGCAGATTCATGGTCGCGATCAGATTGCCGCGGTCGACATGCACCGCAATCTCGCCCACCGCTTCGCGCACATCACGCGCGAGCCCGGCCAGCGCCTGCCTGACGCCTTCGACATCCACCGTGGCATATACGGGCGCAGGCGAACTCACCGCTCGACCGTCCCCATGCGGCGGATCTTCCGCTGCAGCTGCATCACACCGTACAGCAACGCCTCGGCGGTCGGCGGGCAGCCGGGAACATAGATGTCTACCGGCACGATCCGGTCACAGCCGCGCACGACGCTGTAGCTATAGTGATAATAGCCGCCGCCATTGGCGCAGCTGCCCATCGAGATGACGTATTTGGGCTCGGACATCTGATCGTAAACCCGCCGCAAAGCCGGGGCCATCTTGTTGCACAGCGTGCCCGCTACGATCATCACGTCGCTCTGGCGCGGGGAGGCGCGTGGCGCGGCGCCGAAGCGCTCCATGTCGTAACGCGGCATGTTGACGTGGATCATCTCGACCGCGCAGCAAGCCAGACCGAACGTCATCCACCACAGGCTGCCGGTACGCGCCCATTGGAACAGGTCTTCTGTCGAGGTGACAAGGAAGCCCTTGTCACCCAGCTCGCCGTTGAGATCGTTGAAAAAGCTCGCATCGGGCAGCGTGCCCGCGGGCGGCATGCCCGGCTGAGCGGTGAGGTCTACTCCCAATCGAGCGCTCCCTTTTTCCAGGCATAGGCCAGCCCCAGCGCCAGTTCGCCGATGAAGATCATCATCGCGATCCACGCCGACCAACCGATGCCGAACACGGTCACCGCCCAGGGGAAGATGAACGCGGCCTCGAGGTCGAAAATGATGAACAGGATCGCCACGAGGTAGAACCGCACGTCGAACTGCGACCGGCTGTCCTCGAACGCGGGGAAGCCGCATTCATATTCGCTGAGCTTTTCAGGCGTCGGCTGGTGTGCGCCGGTGAAGCGCGATGCCACTATCGGCAGGAACACGAACGCGCTGGAAAGCACCAGGGCAACGCCCATGAACAACAGAATCGGCAGATAGTGCGACAGGTCTAGCAACGGGACTCTCGCAAGTGCGAAGGGGTGTTGGGGGCGGCTTTAGGCCGATGAACCATGGGGAGCAAGGCCGCGAAATCGTGAGAATCGCTCGCAACTACGCCAGTCACACGTTCCGGAGCGCCCCCGCCACCAGCTTGTGCAGCCGGCTGTGCAATCCGTCGGTCGCGGCCAGCACTTCCTTGCGCTCGATCGGCTTGTCGCCGCCGCGGTAATCGGTGACGTAACCGCCCGCTTCGCGCACCAGAAGGATGCCCGCGGCAACGTCCCAAGGGGCCAGATCGCTCTCCCAGAAACCGTCGAACCGCCCGGCAGCGACCCAGGCGAGATCGAGCGATGCCGCGCCGAACCGGCGGATACCCGCCACCTCGGGCGCAACCGCGCCGAACACCCGGCTCCACTGCGCGAAATCGCCGTGCCCGGCATAGGGAATGCCAGTGGCAATCAATGACTCGGTCAGGTCGCGCCGCGCCGATACGCGCAACCGCGCATCCTGCAGCCAGGCGCCCCGGCCCTTTTCGGCCCAGAAGCTCTCGTCGGTCAGCGGCTGGTAGACGAGCGCGGTGGTGATCTCGGTCTTGCCGTTCGGCAGCGGCGCTTCGACCGCGATCGAGATAGCAAAGTGCGGCAGGCCGTGGAGGAAGTTGGACGTGCCATCCAGCGGATCGACGATGAAGCGCGGCTTGGTCGGATCACCGGCGATCTCGCCGCGCTCCTCCATCAGGAAGCCCCAATCGGGCCGCGCCTTGCTCAGTTCCTCGTAGATCGTCTGTTCGGCGCGCTGGTCGGCGACGGTCACGAAGTCCGCTGTCCCCTTGCGGCTGACCTGCAGATGCTGGACCTCGTTGAAATCGCGCCGAAGCCGCGGCGCCGCCTTGCGCGCCGCGCGCTCCATCACGCTGAGTAGGCCGGAATGCGCTGCCATTATTCGGCCCGCTTCACATAGGTTCGCTCATAGACATCGACCACGATCCGCGTGCCCGCGCCTATATGCGGCGGCACCATAACGCGCACGCCGTTCTCCAGGATCGCCGGCTTGTAGCTGGAAGAGGCGGTCTGCCCCTTCACCACCGCGTCGGCCTCGACGATCATCGCCTCGATCGTATCGGGCAATTGCACCGATATCGGCCGCTCATCGTACAACTCCATGACCACGTCCATGCCGTCCTGCAGGAACTCCGCCGCATCGCCCAGGATGCCTGCGTCGAGCGTGATCTGGTCGTAGGTCTGCTTGTCCATGAAGGTCAGCGCGTCGCCGTCGCGGAACAGGAACTGGAAATCGGTGGTGTCCAGCCGCACGCGCTCGACCGACTCGGCGGAGCGGAAGCGGACGTTGTTCTTGCGTCCGTCGATCAGGTTCTTCATCTCAACCTGCATATAGGCGCCGCCCTTGCCCGGCTGGGTGTGCTGAATCTTGACGGCCTTCCAGATGCCGCCTTCATATTCGATGATATTGCCGGGACGAATCTCGACGGCGTTGATCTTCATGGGGATCCACCTGCTGCACGGTATTGGGAAAGAGCGAAGGCGAGGCCCTTAACCGCCAGCCCCGCTCCCCGCAAGCAGCGGATAGGGATTGACCGGACGCCCGCCCGACCAATTGTCCCCCGGTGCCATCAGCGACATGCCAAAATGCAGATGGGTGTTGCCCGCCCCGGCATTGCCGGTGTCGCCCACCGTCGCGATCGGCTGCCCGGCAGAGACGACCATGCCTTCATGGATGCCGCGGACGTAGCGATCGAGATGAGCGTAATAGTATATCAGCTTGCCGGTGGGCGACCGGATGTAGAGCGTCGTCCCGCCTGCCTCGCTCTGCCACAGTTTCTCGACCCGCCCCTTGGCGGCGGCAAGCACCGACGTGCCGCGCGGCGCGGGGATATCGAGCGCCTGGTGCCCACGCGTGCCGCCGCCACGCGCATCGCCCCAGCTGTCATGGAGCTGATCCGGGCGAACACCCGCGACCGGCACCACCAGCCCGGACGGAACCACGATCCGTGCGATCTCCGCCGGGGCAACATCCGCTGGCTCGCGCGCATCCTCGATCATCGGAAGCACGGGCTGGCTGGGCGCAATTGCCGGACCCTTGCCACCGAGCATCGAAAACAGTCCAATGCCCAGCAGCACGAACAGCGCGAGGATGACCCAGCCGGTCCGCGTCATCGCATCAGGCCTGGAACAGCGCAGGTGTTCCCGGCTTCACCATCAGCGACAGGCGGGCCGCATCCCAGTTGGTCAGCCGGATGCAGCCGTTGCTCTCGGCCCGGCCGATGGTGCTCGGCTCGTTGGTGCCGTGGATGCCGTAATGGTCCTTGCTGATGTCGATCCACACCACGCCGACCGGCGAGTTCGGCCCCGGCGGCACGTCCACCTTCGCATCGCCCTTGTCCGCGGTCTTCAGGATCGCCGGATTATACGACCATGTCGGGTTATAGGCCGTGCCCTTGATCGTCCACTTGCCCAGCGGCAGCGGATCGCTGGACGATCCCATCGTCGCGGGAAATTGCGCGACCAGCTTGTCCACTTTGTCATACACGCGCAGTACGCCATCGGATTTGTCGACCACGATCCGCGCCGCCTCGGGCTGGATTGCGCTGACATTCAGGCCGCCCAGCGTATTGCGCCAAGCCTCGCTGAGTGAAGCGGGATAGTCGCGCGATAGCGGCAGCGCGTTGGGAAAGATCAACTTGGACCCCGCCGAAAGCTGCGCGTTGCGCCCGTTCAGCGCAACCAACGTCGCTGGGGTGGTATGGAATTGCTCGGCCAGTTTTTCGAGCAAATTCGTGTAGTTGAGCGCCGTCAGTTTGGCCTGGTCCGCCGGTTCCTTAGGGAACGGATAGGTGAATGGACCGGCCGCGGTGGAAGGCGCGATGATCAGCTCGCGCGTCGGGCGCGAT
>Ga0193742_1000366_pt1 | contig 31721 bp, 26 predicted proteins | sample L2c1metaG_FD_165511 | JGI IMG/M metagenome (GOLD analysis project Ga0193742, IMG submission 165511) | Soil microbial communities from a riparian zone of the East river system, Colorado, United States - L2c1 | ecosystem: Environmental > Terrestrial > Soil > Riparian zone | place: USA: East River... | reverse complement strand
GATGTATCCCGGATGACGGGAGATCGCTACGATCTCGGTCCGCACCGAGAACGAAGATCCTTCAACATAGGCTGTCCATGATCCTGGCTCCCAGGTGCCACTCCTTTTCACAAATTCGTGGAATCCATTGAGAGGTTTTCCGTCAAAGAGCTCTGCGCCTGTTCTTGCATCTCTCACCGCAATCTTCTGCTCCATGACAACCGCGATGGGGGGAGCAGTAAAACGATCGACCCCGGATTCAGCCGGGACAGCCGAGCTCGAACCGCTGAAAACCAACCTGTTGCTGCTATCGACTTCGGGGATGATCTGGTCTCCAGCCAATTGGAAATCAGATACACGCGGGTGATACTTCGGGATACTGCTCGAAGCGGACGTTTGACTGCAAGCAGGAAATACAGACACCAAAATTAACTGCAGGTACACTATCGGCAGTAGTGTTTGATAGCTCCCAAAGATTCTCTTCATATCTCTTGAAATTCCCCGCTCCGCTCTGTAGCCATTCGATAAGTTTTCATGGTTTCGACGGCGCAATCTGACTGCGCATTCTTCTCGGGCATATAGGTGTATACCCCTCACAGGTGATTCAGCTAGCCAGGAGAAACGACGAAGACGCCTCTCCTGGCTATTGTGCAGCGCTTTTTAGAAAGCGAGCTTAAGGGCCAGCTGTACTCTACGCGGACCACCACGAAGCGTGGTAACCGAGCTGAAAGTAGTGGTGTTCAGGAAGTTGCCTACCGAACCGGGTTGACCTAATTGTGCATTGTTCGTAACGTTGAACGACTCCGCGCGGAACTGCAGACGGGTCTTTTCTGAGACCGCAAACTCCTTGAACAGCGAAGTATCCATATCGAAATATCCCGGACCAAGCGCCTGCATCGGTTTGGCGCCTAGCGGCGAATAGTCGGTTTGCCCTACTGCAGTCGCCACCGGTGGGTTCGTAAACGCCGCCGCATTCAGCCAATGCGCTTGATTGCGTCCGCCAGCATAGATGTCTGCCCCGGGTTTCACAAATGCATTGCATCCAAAGTTGGCCGTCGTCGCTGTCGCACAGATTACAGTGAAGGGCTGACCCGTCTGATACGTCATGATGAAGTTGACCGACCATCCTCCTACGAGGACATCTAATAGCCCCCTCGCATTGCTAAGAACTGCGTGACCTGCTCCGATCGGTAGCTGGTACGTCCCCGAAAGGTGCGTAATATGGGCAGCCTGAGTATCACACAATGAGTAGTCTGCTCCGATTCCGAACCCGGGGAGCCAGGGTGCACGATACGTTCCCGGCACCGAGTTCAGGGTTGCTTGGTCCGACAGACAACGGCTGTAAGTGTAATTGGCCAGAACCGACAACCCGTGGCTCGCCTGCCTCACATAAGTAAGCTGCAGCGAGTTGTAGCTGCTGACGGCATTCGTAGTTTCGTAGTTGGAGTTATAGCTAAAATTCGGAAATGGAATGTAGTTGTAGATATTTGCTCCTGGAGGGAGAATCTTCGAAGTCGAGTTATGAAGCATAGCCCCGGCATTAAGATGTCGACCGACGCTTCCGACATAACCTACCTGAATTGAATCTTTGGCGGTAAACTGATTCTGAATCGTCAGGTTATACATCTGCAAATACGGCGTCTGGTAATTCAGTTGACGACCGATAAGATTTAGCCCGGCTCCTGATAACACGGTCGGATCGTTGTAATTCAATGACGCGAAGGCATTCTGCACTGTGGCTGTCTGCCCGCCGGAAGTCACGAGAGGTGTATAGGAATTAGTGCTGTTGTAAGTAACGGTGTATTCGAAGGGATAGTTGGCCCCAAGCGTACCGCTATAGCCGGTATTCGCAAGCGCACCGTACGCAATCCCATAACCACCGCGAATCACAGTCTTCGGAAGAAACTGATAGGCAAATCCCACTCTGGGAGAGAAGTTCGTTATTTGGGTGTTCCCAAGAGTCGACCCTGAAACACATTTCAGCTGAATATTGCTGGATGCAAGCAGTGCATCAAACGATGCAGACCGAGGTACGTTGCAACCCTTCTTCGGAATATAGAGCGTTCCCGATGCTCCGTTCCCGTCATCCGCGATGAAATTTGCTTCTCGCCCGGAACTCTCCGAGTATGGCGGAAAATAATCCCAACGCAATCCAAGGTTCAAGGTTAATGCCGGTGTGACCTTCCAATCATCCTGGATATACGCTCCGATATAGTGACGGGTATACGTGGTCTCCGCAAAATTCGAAGCACTATAGTTCGTTAGGCCACCGACATTGCTCATCCCTCCGGGAACCGTAGAGGCTATCGGTACCAACAGCATATCCGCCATGCCCAGAAGATTACTGTTGTTGTTTACTACATCTGTGTATTGACCTGAGTACGTGAAGTTTCCACGCCCATACGGTGGCTGCGTAATCGCACCCGCAATGTGGTCATACTGCACGCCCATTTTGAAGGTATGGTTCTTGTAGGTCTTGGTCAGGTTCTCGACGACTTCGATGCTGCCGATCTCAGACAGAGTGGGATTGTAGCTACGGACTCCAAGTCCTGTTAGGCCACGAAGTGATATGGACGGTAATCCGCCATTATTCGCGACCTGTGGTATCCCCTGGATGCCATATTGGTCGGGAATACCGGATGTGGTCCCAAATGACGAAAGCGAATTCTGGAAGATATGGTTGCGGCCGACATGCAGATCATTCACCAATGACGGGGTGAAGATATGCGTGTAGCCTACCGCGAAGGCGTAGGCTGGATATCTCGGCGAAAGTGCTCCGTTCTGCCCCACGGCGGTCCCGGGAAGGGCACCTGGCACCTCATACGCCATCTGGCTCCAGTCGGCCGAAACAAAGATGGAGTCGCCCGACTTGATGTTGTGGTCAAGGCGAAGATCGTATTGGTTGGTGTTCTGTGTCTGTTTCGGGTTGTAGAAAAAGTTGTTGCTCACACCGGCAACTGTCGGTTCAGGGTATAGATTGAGCAGCTTGATGGAATTGGCATCAATCCGATTCGCCGGAATGAGGTTCAAAGAGTTCTTGAACTTGGTGAAATCCTTAATTCCGGCGATGCTACCGCCGTTGTAGAACGGATCTCGAACGTAGATAACGCTGGCGCTGTTATTGGTTAACTGCGTGACGGGGTCCATTGCTCCCGCCGCCACCATGCGAGTCGTTGCCGGATCTAAGACGGTCCCGAGCGCAATCGTACGCCCAAGTGCATCTGTCTGAGTCCCCGTCGTGTAGGTAAGTAGATCCTGCAAATTAGTGTAACCACTCGACCGCATCGCGGCGCTAGGAACGGAAGCTGTCGACGAAGCGGGAATTATGATCCTGGTCCCCTGGTAGGAAAAGAAGAAGAAGGTCTTATCTCGCTGTTGATAGAGTTTGGGTATATAAACCGGACCCCCAATGGTTCCGCCGAATTGATTCTGGCGATACTCAGCCCGCGGCTTATCATTTAGCTTCGACATGTAGTCGTTCGCATCGAAAGCTTCGTTGCGCAGATACTCCCATAAATTTCCATGCAGACTGCTTGTTCCCGACTTTGTAACTGCATTGACGATTCCACCAGTCGAGTGACCGAATTCGGCATTGTAGTCGCCGTTCTGAAGCTTGAATTCTTGAATCGCATCGGGAGGCGGTGTGATAGTTGCATTGGTGCCAATCGACGCACCACCAAATAGTTCAATGTTGTTATTGATTCCGTTCAGCCGAATATCGTTCTGCCAGAGGCTGACTCCGCCTACCGAAAAAAATGCACTGCCGATTGTTCCGCCATTGCTCGTCGGCTGTCCTACAGGCGCTGTCGCCACTCCAGCGGAAAGTTGTGCGAGTGAAACCCAGTTCCGGCCGTTCAGTGGCAGGTTGTTGACGCTCTCCGTTCCGATCGTTTGCCCCACCGCAGCGTTTTCAGCCTGCAGCAAGGGTGTGGCGGTGGTAACCACGATTTGCTCGGTTACGGAACCCGGCACGAACGAGACATTGAGAGTCAGTGTCTGTTGAAGGTGCACTTCGAGGCCTTGTTCAACAAATGTTTGGAATCCAGGTGACGTAGCACGGAGCGTATAGGTACCGGGCGCGATTCCGCTCAAGGAATACGTTCCGGTTGAGGTGGATGCGGCCCGGCTGACCACCCCTGTTGCCTGATTGGTTAGGGTGATGGTGGCTCCGGAAATAATCGCGCCCGACGGGTCGCTCACAGTTCCAGTCACACTTCCTCGATCGATCTGCCCCCACAGAGCACTGGGTATCAAGGCTGCAAGCAGCAAATGGAACGCCGCAAGCGCCAAACTTATACGAAACCTATTTCGGAACATTTCTAACGACCTCCGAGAGTGCAAATCGCACTGACACCGCCGGCACGCTGCAACGATCCCTCCAAGTGGAGAATCTCTCAGCTATTGGTAATTGCTGTTCATAAATTGCGCATTGAATTTACGAACACATGCAGAGCGGATATTCAAGTACAGGCAGAAAATATAGACGTTGAAATAGATTGACGTCAATAAAATTGCTCATTAAATTGATAAACGCGCAATTTACAAGAGATCCCCGCATCAAACGACATCCCGCTGGGAGCCGAGAGTCGAAGTAAAACGCGGGCTAAAATTGCTCGGATGGAAGGGTTTCGCGCGATTCTCCTGTACATTCGATTACATGGAATTATTAAGGAACAATGCAGGCCGACGTGAGCGCCTTCAGAAGATCCTATCTTTGCTGACCGCTTCCAGCTCCATATCAGTAGAGGAGATGTGCGACTTCTTCGGTGTTTCTGCTTCTACGATTCGGCGTGATTTAGAGGTTCTGGAATCGCAGGGACTTTTACGCAGAGAGCACGGCGGAGCCATCTCTCTCGAGCCGCTTATCTATGAAGCATTTTCGACCGACTCCTCATTTCAGGAACAGGTGCAGAAACAGAGCGACGAAAAGAAGCGCATCGGGACAGCTGCAGCTTCGATGATTCAGAACGATGAAACGATAGCTATTAGTGCAGGCACCACGACTACCTTAGTCGCGCGCAACATTCCAATGGATTTGAAGGTGGTATTGTTCACCAATGCGGTCAACATGGCGATGGAATTTGCGCGCCGTAGCAATTTGACGGTATCCCTGACGGGAGGCTTGATGAGAGGGACCTGGTTCTCTCTGGTCGGCCCCGGAGCCGTCGAGTCGGCTCAAAAGATCAACTGCGATCGATTGTTTCTGGGGGTGAATGGAATCAGTATTGAGAAGGGGCTGACTGATTTTCATCATGAAGAAGCTGCAGTCAATAGGGTCTTCCTGGAACGTTCTAAAAAAAGAATCGTTGTAGCCGACCACACCAAATTCTCTGTTGTCGCTCCCAATGTTGTCGCGAGCCTTACCTTGATCGACACCATTATCACCGGGATCGAAGCTTCCGAAGAGACGGTTCAACCTTATATCGATCGAGGTATCGAAGTCAGACGTGTCTGACGCTGTATCTTTCTCGTTGGACCGGAAGATTCCATCTCGCGTGCATTTTCGCTACTGGACAGCATCACGCCACTTAGGATCGCCACTTCCGTCGCGGTGGCGACTCAAACAAATCGACACCTCGTGTCTGATCAACTTCTGTTCCCTCCCCAGGCGACGATCCAGACACCTGCAATGAGCAATAGGCATCCCGTTGCCGCCCATGCCGCGGAACGCATTCCCGCACTCCGCCATTCGCCATTTACACTCCCCAGACATTCGCCGACAAAACAATCACAGCCATAAAGATGGGCCAACCGACAACCAATCCAAGAGGCCCCAGACCCCGCGCTCCAGTCCCATACACGAAGTTACTGCCCGACCATAAGATGGCCATCAGGACAACCCATGCAGTATTCGTGACTGTTGATTGCCTGAACTGAGCAATGTTCCTATGGCGAATTATCAAAAAACAGCAATACAAGACGTTTACCAGCATCCCGCCGCCCAGGAGAACTGGCCACACCACATTCAAAGAAGCTGCTTGCGATGCTCCAAACGTTATGGCCGCATTCGAGATAGGCGTTGCTTCATTGAGGGCCACGCTCATGCAACTTGATCCGATCCCTGACAAAAGACAGAGAATCAAGCCCGCCATGAAAGACCTCTGATGGTCTCGTCCTGATCGAGTCACCTCTCGCAACAATCCACCCCGTGCATTGAAGGCGACACCCATTAATACAAAGGCAGTTCCCATTAGCACGAGGAGATCGGCGTGACTAAAAGCTTCACGACGGAGGACAAGCAACGGAACCAATGTACCCACCACAGAAGAGGTACCGAGAATGATCCCGAAACTCAGTGCAATTCCTACGCGCGAAATCCCGAGGCCAAACAAAACAGTACCTGCGCCCCACAGCATCCCATAAAGAGCTGTCGATGCGATCGCCACCGGCCCGGCGGTACGGTAGACGCCTCCCAGATGCGGTACGGTGGCGATTGTGACACTCGCAGGTATGACGAACATCCCCAAGATCGACCACACCAGCCAGGTATGTTCCCACTGCCAGCCACGAACACGGCTCATCGGAGCAGCGAAGCTGCCATTCATACCGCCGGCAAGTACGACTACCATCAACGCTGCAGTGATCATGATTAGAGATCTACAGCTGCTTGCCGATCTCCGAAGGAGCCTCTCGTTCATTTGCTTCTAAAGCGAGCGCAACACCACCATATACACCAGCGGTGTCCCCCAATTGCATCGGCAGAATCGCCGTAGCGCCCGGTGGCAGAAATCCGATCCGTTTCTCCACTTCCTTGCGGACAAGATTAAGGACACCAGGCCGGTGGCTCATAAGACCGCCACCAACCAGAACCAGTTCCGGGTCCAGGGCATAAATCAAATTAGCGATCATCACTCCAAGTTCCGAAGTCAACTTGGAGCCCAATCGAGAAGCGAGGGGATCTCTCGCATCCATCGCTTCGAAAAGCTCGCGTAATCCGGGTTCTTCGTTTCGAGCAAGTGATTCTGTCAATGGAGAAACCTCTCCTCCCGCCAGTGCTTTGTGCACCTGACGCACGATTCCGCTATGCGAAGCATGTTCCTCGAGAATTCCCGTGTTTCCGCAGACATGTCTGGGACCACAGGGGTCACTCGACATGTAACCAAAATGACCGGCCGCCCAATTCTTTCCGCGAATCACGCGCCCATCCAGCACAAGTGCCCCTCCAATACCGGTGCCCACGGTAATACCGATGGCAGACCGGTAACCCTTGCCCGCGCCGAATCGCATCTCCCCGGCAAGAATCATATTCACATCGTTATCGCAGACAACACGGCACGACAGCCGTTTCCCAAGCTGTGCAGCGAGCGATACGCCTTCAAGAAACTCGAGCTTGCTCCGCAGCCAAACAATTCGCCCTTCGTTAAAGTCGATCCTGCCGGGACATCCGATTCCAGCTCCAACAAGTACGCCCGAAACATCGCAGACCATCGCCCGAATCTTCTCTGAGAGAGAAGTCAGGAAGGTCTCCAAATCCTGAAAGACCCCTGACCCTGTAACATCGTTGCCCAGCAGTTTTCCTGAAGTGTCAGCTATTCCAACCTTGATCCTCGTTCCACCAACGTCCACACCTGCCAACACTTCGAGCATCACACTCTCCACCCACAACCAACATCAAACGTCAAAACGACAATTATGCATATAGGTGCGCCAGGCTCTTTCTGTACTCTTCATAAAACGTTTCAAGAGCGTCTTCCGGCTTCTGCTGCCCAGGGAAATGGTGACTTGGCAGGACCACAGGCGAGATGCCACGAGCAATGAGTTTTTCAGCAGTAGCCGAACGAATCATATTCACCGCCATCGCACCGGTGAGTGTAGAGACGGGCCCAGTCGGCCATGCCAGTCCTTCGATCAATTGAGCGCAATCTCCCGGAGGGCATTGATTATCAATCACCACATCGGCCACATCGACCAGTTTTTTCCCTGACGGGTGTGTGGCCGGAGATTGGTCGGAATGCCGGCGCGAAACCAGGGCGATCACCTTCAATCCACGCTCTCGAGCTCCTAGGGCCATATCTACAATAAGCGGTCGGATCCCACTGGTAGATACAAGGAAAATGGCATCATTGGGACCGAATTTAAAGCTCTTCAGGATCTCCTCGCCCAACCCGACGTATTTTTCGAGGAACAGCGGAACACGCAAACCGTTTGCCCCAACAATGGCTGAGTGATTGGAGAAAGCGAGTTCAACGAGCGCGACGAAGCCCACGAGCCCACCCTGCCGCGGCGTCATTTCATCGCACATGAACCGGGAGTGTCCGGAACCGAAGACAAAGACCAGGCCCTTGTTGGCGATAGAGTTTGCGCAGGTTTCTGCCGCTGCATCAACATTCGCAGCCTGGGTTTCATGAAACCGCTGCAGGAGATCCGTTGCTATTTGGAAGTAGCTTTCAGCCGCACTCACTTTGTTATTCATCCTCTTTAGAGATTGGTCATAAATCGCCATCATTGGATTCGGTTAGCCTTGGATAGCATGGAACAGACTAGGAAATTCCACACAGACATCCTACCCGCTCCACCCGATAAGCGTCAATATTTATGCTCAATTTATCTATAAACGAGCAATTTTAAGGAGACATTGAGCCAATTAAATGCAACTACTGCGGATTATCGACTGTAATGTGATCGAGGCCCATTCCAGACCAGGTTGTAGTCGGGAATGAACTATTTGATGCCATAAACCATTAAACGTCATCGTAATTGCATATTATTTTGACAAACACGCAATTAATAAGGAATACTCCGCTCCGGTTACGCAATTCGCGTACCAAGGAGGCTTGTATGCAATTGTTCGCACTTGTGAGCCTGGGAGTGCTAACCGCAGCCGCGGCCGTGAACGCCCAGACAGCAGTTTCCCCCCACGTCGCCGCTTCGCTGCTGCCTTCAGGAATGTTCAGCACGCAAGGCAATCAGATCGTCGACCAGAACCAGAATCCCGTGCGGCTGACGTGCGTCTATTGGCCGGGGATGAACGGCGAGGATGGCGTGCTCTACAACCTGACCGGACCGTTCGATGGCATTCAAGCGAATGTCGATCAGATTGCGGCGACGGGATTCAACTGCATTCGCGTCGACATCAACAACATTTCGCTTCACGACTCGGGAACCGCAGCGTTTGTTGATCAGCTTGACCAGTTGGTTGCGGCGGCAGGAAACGACAAGATCAGAATCATCATTGTGGATCACGACAATGAAGGCAACTATGGGAGCAACGATAATTACACGAATGACTGCGCAGCCCAGCAATCGAACGGAATCTGGTACGACCTTGGAGGAGCCTCGAATGGCACGGACGGTTGCAATGACCCGGGCCACACGACTCAAAGCATCTTTGAAGGTGACTGGGTTTGGGTTGCCAACCACTATGCCAACAATGACACCGTGATCGGGTATGACCTGTGGAATGAGCCGCTGAGTTATGGTGATTCCACCTGGGGAGACGGATCGGACCGCGATATCCATCTGATGTACGAGACGGTGGGCTCAGCAATGCTTGCACAGGATTCCAGCAAACTGATCTTTGCTGAGTGTCCGCAGAACTATGGTCCGGCAACACTCTACGATGGCGTGACCCATGGAAACGCCCCTTGGGGCGACTGCACTGGTGTCAAAAACTATCCGGTCGTCTTTACCGTGAACGGAACGCAGATCACGAACAAAGTGGTCTATGACGTTCATCTCTATCCCAATTCGATATCTGGTATTGCGTCCTTGTTCGGCGGTTCGAGCAGCAGTCCAAGCGCGATTGAAGCGATGAACTACTCCTTTGGATTTCTTGAATCCCAAAATATCGCGCCCGTCTGGGATGGAGAGAGCGGAAGCGGACTTCAAGTAAACCCGGACGATACGGACTGGGCGACGATGTTGGATAACTACTTGAATGGCCTTCTTGGCGCGCAAGGGGGGCCGACGTTCTCGTCCGGCCAACAGGGAATAGGGATTGCCTGGATGGACTGGGGTACTCAGAGCCCGACTTCGACGGAGGCACTCGGCATACTCAACTCAGATGGGTCGAGAAACCAAGCGCAACTTAATGTCGTTATTCCCCTGCTCTATTCCCCCCAGTGATACGACAAAAGTCCTTATCAATTTAAGGAGCAAACTTAAAAGCAACCTTCAATCGGCATTGGGTATTGGCGACATTTTGCTTTTGTGTTGCATTTCCTCTTCAGTCCAAATACTTCCTAGGCGCGGCGCGAGCCGCGTTTCTTGTTGGGGGTAACCGCGCCGCTGGGTATGATTTTGAGGGCTGTACTCCGTGGGATGCAGTGGGATCCGACTGACGCTCCCTTCATATGAATTCTCGAAACATCATAATTATTGCGTGTTTTGTTGACAAACGTGCAATAATTTAGCAACAATAGTTTTTAACTATGCAGTTTGGTCGAACTGTCGAATCTCTCGCGAATGTAGACGTCGTCGTTGTCGGCTCCGGCTCGGCCGGCTCGTGCGCTGCAATCGCGGCAGCTCGCGAAAACGCCTCGGTGCTCTTGCTGGAACGCCACCCCTTTTTGGGAGGCACCAGCACCGCGGTTCTCGATACCTTCTATGGCTTCTATACCCCTGGCTCGCAGTCGCATAAAGTCGTCGGGGGTGTTGCCGATGACGTGATCTCTGAATTAAGGCGCCTGGACAAGATTATTGAACGCCCGAACACCTACGGAGCTGGTCAGGGTATCACCTATCACCCTGAGTATCTGAAGTGCGCCTGGGAACAATTAGTTCAGGATGCGGGAGCTCGCATTTTACTGAACTGCTGGGTACAGGATGTGATCGTTCACGAAAACCGCATGACCGGCCTCATTATGGCCACGCGGCAAGGCCTCGCAAAAGTTGAGGCAAGGACATTCATCGATGCTTCCGGCGATGCTGATCTCTGTTACTGGTCCAACGCACCGTTTGAGCTCGCAGGCGAACACCAGGACGCACAATCGCTCACAACCACCTTCCGAATGTGCAACGTCAATATGGATGCTCGTCGCACAATCGATAAGGCGACTTTCCATAAGCTCATGGGAGAAGCTGCAGACCACGGCTATTCTCTTCCCCGTCGCGAAGGAAGCGATCATATAACAACCATCAAAAGTGTTCTCGCGACCAATCTCACTCGAGTGAAATCCTTCGAAAGCCGCGATGGAATCGTGGTCAACGCCACGGATCCTACCTTCCTGAGTGCGGCCGAAGTAGAGGGCCGTAAGCAGGCCCTGGAATACATTCGTTTCCTTCGGGATTGCGTGCCTGGATATACGAACGCGGACCTTACTTCATTCAGTACCCAGATCGGCGTACGAGAGACGAGACGGGTGATCGGCGACTACGTGCTTACGAGAGAGGATGTCCTGAGTGTTCGTCAGTTTGAAGATCAGATTGGGCTGTGTGGCGCTCCCATTGAGGAACATGGCCCAGGGGATGTCACGCGTTGGGAGTATCTTCCAGATGGAGAGTGCGTAGGGATCCCATACCGCACCCTGCTTCCGCAGAATCTGGAGAACGTTCTAGTAGCCGGCCGTTGCTTCTCGGCTTCCCACGACGCCCATGCAAGCATTCGCTCGATGGCCCAATGTATGGCGATGGGACAGGCAGCCGGGATTGCGGCGGCATATTGCAGTCATCACCGAACTGATACGCGGTCCATTCCGTTTGCAGTCCTACGGGAACGCCTTCTTGAATCCCACGCCATCCTCGAACTTAATCAGCAGGCGCACATATGAGCGTCATCCGTACAGTCCTGGGCGACATTGACGCAGCCACTTTGGGGGTGTGCTACGCACACGAGCACATCGTGATCGATCAGAGCTTTGTCACGCAGCAATACCCTGACTTTCTCCTTGAAGATATCGAAAAGATCACGGAAGAGCTGTGTGCGTTCCATCGTGCAGGCGGTCGCGCCATGGTAGATTCAATGCCTTGCGGAGGTGGACGAAACGTCACAAAGCTGGCGATGATTTCCAGCAAGAGCAACGTCCACATCCTCTGCCCGACGGGGCTGCATCAGAAAAAGTACTACCCGGATGGCCACTGGAGCGAGCGCGCAAGCGCAGAACAGATGGCCCGGATCTTCATTGACGAGATCGAATTCGGAATCGACGGAAACGACACGAACGGTCCAGAATTACTACGCACGCACCATAACGCCGGCCTCATCAAGGTGGCGAGTGAACTGGATGCAATCGGGCCGCGTGAACAGAAGATCTTTGAGGCAGCCGCAATTGCACACAGCAGAACAGGCGTACCGATTCTTACACACACCGAACAAGGGACGGCCGCGATGCTGCAGATCGACTTACTGCTACAACTCGGCGTGAACCCACACAGCATCGTCATCTCTCATTTGGATCGCAAGCCGGATAGTTCTTATCATCGCGAGGTCCTTTCACGGGGGGTGTTTCTGGAATACGATTCAGCTTTTCGATGGAAAACAAAGGAGAATCCAACCCGTGATTTGTTGATTGATTTAGCGAACTCCGGATTCTTGGAGCAACTGATGCTGGGAATGGATGCTGCCCGAAATCGCTATTGGACCACTTTTGGGGGATCTCCGGGCCTCTCGTTTTTGCTGGATACATTTTCCCAGGAGCTGCGCGACCTGGGCTTCACCGATCAACATTTAGCGACCATCTTTGTGGACAATCCATCGCGAGCCTATGCACTTGCCTCCGCACCAGAGCAACCGCTAGCCGCGATAACGCATAACGCGAAACACGTGTTGTAAGAATTCACAGGTCGAAGAAGAAGTATCTCCGGTCGAGGATATGGAACTCAAAGAGAAAACCATCTTTATTGCCGGCGCTTCCGGTATGGCCGCCGCCACAGCTCGCCTTGCTCTGTCACGAGGTGCCCGGGTATTCGCTGTCGACAAGAATCCCGAAGCCGTAACAGTGCTCGCATCGGAGTTATCCCCCCATATCGGCTCGATCCACACGTATTGCGCTAATCTGGCAGAGGAAAGTTCAGTCGCTACAGCCTTCGAAGAATGTATCAAGGTATTCGGCGGCTTTGACGCGGTGTTTCATGCGGTTGGAATCAGTGGGCGTCGCTTTGGTGACGGCGCACTCCATGAGTGCACACTGGATGGCTGGGAGATTACGCAGGCAAACAATGCGACTTCGGCGTTCCTTGTCTCCCGTTCTGCGCTTCGATATTTCGTTAGCCGAGAGCCTGTGGCGCCAGCCAATTTGCGCGGCACAATTCTGAATATGACTAGCGTGCTAGCTTATTCGCCGCAGAAGGACCACTTTGCGACACACGCTTATGCGGCAAGCAAGGGCGCTGTTATCTCCATGACACGATCCGCGGCCGCATACTATGCACCTCTAAAGATCAATATCAATGCCATCGCACCTGGCCTGGTAGCGTCCCCGATGAGCATTCGCGCACAAAAGGACAAATCGATCATCGAGTTCATCAAGCACAAACAACCTATATCTGAAAGCTTTCTTTCACAGGATGAGATCGCACAGGCCGCCGTATTTCTCCTGAGCGATGCAGCAAGAAACATCACAGGGCAGGTCTTGGCGATAGATGGTGGTTGGACGGTGAGCGAATAAAGCTCACTTACCGTGGATTGCTGATCGATTTTTAGTTTGAGTAAGATAATCTCGCAAGCCGGGAGGAACGCGATGAATAACACAGCCACACAGGACGCGAAGATTTCCGTCGAAACCTACCAAACTTATGCAGGCCTGCCCCCGCTGGCCGGTCTGATGAGCATGAAAGAGGCTGCCACCAAGGGCCTTAGCGTTGCTGAATCCGTTGGCCGCCTCAAACGTTTGCACTGGTCGCTCAAACGTTTGCACGGCATCTTGGTCGCCCACATCACGGCTATGCCAGTCTACGAGCTGAAGATGGCCTTCAGTCTGCATGCACACTATTGTGCTGAACACGTCACCACCCTGGCTGGCCGTGTTCGCGAAATGCGCCAGCCTCCCTACGGCCTCGACACTTCACCTGATGCTTCGCTTGATATCTTCTTCGACGAGATTCTTGCCGCGCCTTCCACGACTGCACTCATCGTTGGTCTCTATGAGCTCTCTTTCCCTGCAATCCTCTCTGCGCTGGAAAAACATCTTGCGGAAACCAATCACATCTTCGACCATCCCTCCTACCGTGTCATCCGTTTTGCGCTCCTTGAATTCGGCGATGTCCTTCAGTACGGCCGTGCTGTCGTGCACCAGCTCGTCAGCGCAGACGACCGCAAGCAGCTGCGCGAATGGAAGGAAAACCTCGTTGCTCTGCTTTGCAATGCCGGTGGCATCGACGGCACACATCCGAACACGGAGAAGCCTGCCCGGCGTATCTCTTCCGCGACTCCCTACAAATATGACCCGATTCCACGACGCGACAGCCGCTTCCAGGACCCCTACAACATGGGAGTCAACGCAGAGGCCATGCTCTTCGACGAAAAGATTCCACCGCAGCCGAAAACGCTCATGCTCTTTTTCAAACGCATGCGCGAGATCGATGTGCCGGAGATGATGTCCGGTATCCTCGTTCAAACAACAGGCAAGCCATGGGAGTATTACCGCGATATGACGCGTCAGCTTTGGGACGAAGCGCGCCACGCCATGATGGGTGAAGTCGGCTTTGTCTCGCTCGGCATCGACTGGCGGGAGATTCCCTTCAACTTCACCTGGTCGCTCGGTCTCAACACCATGCTCAACCCGCTCGAGCGCCATGCTGTACTCTTCACCATCGAGCAGGGTCTTATGCCGAAGAAGACCGGTAAAGAATACGAGTGGGAGGTCGCCGTCGCCAGCTCCAGCCACCTCTCCGAACTCATTCAAGACTACGACTGGGCCGACGAAATCCTCCACGCCAAGATCGGTCGCGATTGGCTGGTCTCGCAAATCGGCTCACAGCAGGAAGCTCTCGCCTTTGGCGATAAAGCCTGGTCCAGCACGCTGGTCGACTGGACCAAGTGGCGCGATGAAAGCCTCACCCAGCACCGAAACTGGTGGCCCACCATCTATCAACAGGCCTGCAAGCACTGGGGCATCGAGCCCGATCCTGCTGTGCTCGCCTATAACACCACATACGAAAACGTGCGTGCGGACATGAAGCAGGTTACCTACTAACAATAAGTGGTACCAACGTACACGATGAAACAGAACAACTCTAATAGGGCCTCGCCAACCAAGGAAGAAATTACTGTGACCTTCTCATTCTCAGAGGAGGTCATCTCTTGGACCGGCGAGCAGCACACATTGCTTGAGCTCGCTGAAGCTCACGGGATTCCCATCAGTGCCGGCTGTACCTACGGTGACTGCGGCACCTGTCTCACCGACCTGCTTTCGGGAGAGGTCGAATACATGCACCAGACTGGGATCACACCCGAGCCGGGAACCTGCCTGCCCTGCTCCTGTAAGCCCAGAACGTCAGTCACTTTGCGAGCCTAAACATGAGTACCCTTGCGACCGCCATTCTTACGAACGGCCGCGTTCACGTGCGCGATCCTAAATAATCAACCGATGGGCTTCTCTATGCCTGCGGTGCTGGTGAAGGATGCTCGGAGGCAGATCTCCGCCTCAAGCCGATTGATAGCCGAGTACCGATTGAGCCCGTCACAAGTCTATTGACATAGTTTGTCTATGTCAGGCATCCTGACTTGCAGAGTTTGTCTATGTCAGGCCCCGCGAAAGGCCATCAATGAGGCCCAACGAGATTCCCTCCGGCACCCTTGAGCTCCTCATCCTCAAAACCCTCGGCCGTCACTGCGAGATGCACGGCTACGAAGTCGCGGAGTCCATCCTGCACGCCTCCGACGACGTCCTCGCTGTCGAAGAAGGCTCGCTCTATCCCGCGTTGCAGCGCATGCTCGTCAAGGGCTGGGTTACGGCCGAGTGGGGCACCACCGCGGGCAATCGCCGCGCTCGCTACTATCGGCTCACTGCGGCCGGACGCGAGCAGCTCGCCGTCGAGCTCTCCCACTTCGACCGCATCTACGGAGCCATCGCCCGTGTCGTTCAACCTGCCTGAAGCACAACCTGCCCGATCACCGCTTCGAAGGAGATCTCCATGGCCGAGCTTCTACGCCGCCTCCGCATGCTCTTCAATCGCTCCCGCTTCCGCGCCGAGCTCGAAGAAGAGATGCGCCTTCACCTCAATCTGCGCGAGCAGCAGCAGATCGCCTCCGGCGCCGCGCCCGAGGCTGCTCGTCGCAACGCCCGCGTCCGCTTCGGCAACGCCACCGTCATCCGCGAATCAAGCCACTCCGCCTGGGGCTGGGGCTGGCTCGAGTCCCTTGCGCAGGACATCACCTATGGCATGCGCTCCATGCTGCGCTCTCGCGGCCTCACCGCTGTCGCGTTGCTCTCGCTCGCTCTCGGCATCGGCGCCAACACCGCGATCTTCAGCTTTCTCGACGCCGTGCTGCTGCGCTCACTGCCCGTCAGGAACCCATCGCAACTCGTGGTGCTTGGGGAAGGAGGACAACTGGGGCAGACCGGTCGCTATGGTTCCACTGACCTATATTCCTATCCCTTTTACCGGCAGTTTCAGCAGAAGCAGCAGGTCTTCTCCGAGGTTGCCACCCTCTTCAGCTACAACCCCGATACGCACGGAACCATCGACCATCGCGATCAGATGCAACCGATCACGGCCGATCTGGTCTCCGGGACCTTTTCAGCACACTGAGCGTAGAGCCCGCTATCGGCCGCCTGTTCACAGACGCCGACGACAACACCGAAGGCGATCATCCGGTCGTCGTCATCAGTTACAACTGGTGGCAGACGGCCTTCTCCGGCGACCCCGGCATCCTCAACCACACGGTCAAGCTCGGTGACACCACCTTCAACATTGTGGGCGTGGCCCCCCGGGCTTCTTTGGAATCTTCGTCGGCCAAGCGCCCGACCTATAAGCTCCCATGTCTATGATGAGCGCCATGCCCTTGCATTTTCGGGGCTACAAGGACAACTTCAGCCAGTCGAACCTGATCGTCGCGCGACTGAAATCCGGTGTCTCACGCGAGCAGGCGGAGGCCAAAACCAATGTCCTCTACCAGCAGATCATCCGCGGCTTCCCCGGTGCCAAGCTCAACGTCTACAATCTTCGGCATCTGGACGCCGCACACGTGAAGCTCACGTCGTTGAAGATCGGCCTCTCCGCCCTGCGCCACAACTTCTCTGATCCGCTCAAGATCCTGATGGGAGTTACCGCGCTGGTGCTGCTGATCGCCTGCGCCAATATCGCAAACCTTCTGCTCGCACGCTCCACTACCCGAGCGCGCGAGTTTGCCGTGCGCCAGGCCCTCGGAGCACGACGCCTACGCCTCATCCGTCAGCTTCTTACCGAAAGCCTTCTGCTCGCCATCGCCGGGGGCCTCCTGGGTATCGTGGTCGCCGTCGTCGCCGACCGTTTTCTGCTACGTATGATCTCGGGCGGCCCCAACGCCGACCTCATCCCGCTCGACGTCTCGCTCGATCTGCGCTTGCTTCTCTTCACTCTTGCCGCCACCGTCAGCACCGCGGTCCTCTTCGGCATCATCCCCGCCCTCCGGGCCTCGCGCATCGAGGTCACCGAGGCCCTCAAGGACGGACGCGGTTCCTCCAATGCTGCCAGCCGCAGCCCGCTAGGCAAGACCCTCGTCGTAATCCAGATTGCTATCTCGCTGGTCCTCACCGTCGCCGCCGTGGTGTTCCTGCGAAGTCTCGTCAACTTCACGAAGGTCGATACCGGCTTCAACCGCCAGGGTGTGCTTCGCCTCGACATCGATCCCACCGTCACCGGCCTCAAAGGCGAAGACCCACGCCTGATCGCCATGTTCCAGCAGATCGAGCAGAAGGTCGCCGCGGTCCCCGGCGTGCAGTCCGCCAGCTTCGCCTCTTTCTTCTTCGCGCAGGGTACCTGGAGCGAAAACATCAACGTTCCCGGCGCCCCCTACGACGACCACGTGTACGTTAAACACAACGTCATCGGCAACGACTTCTTTCGCACCATGCAGATCCCGCTTCTCGCCGGTCGCACCTTCGGTCCGCAGGATACTGCCACCTCGCACAAAGTCGCCATCATCAGCGAGAGCGTCGCCCGCGACCTCTTTCCCGCCGGCGTCAATCCCATCGGCCGCCACTACTCCGTCAGAAGGGATCCTAGCCCTGAGGGAGACGTCGAGGTCATCGGTGTCGTCAAGGATGTCAAGTTCAGCGGCCTCGACGAGCCGCAGCAGTACATCGACTACATCCCCAATCCGCAGCATCCCTGGGTCTACGACGGCCTAGGAGTGCGCTATACGGGCGACTTCAATGCCACCTCCACCGCCGTACAGCAAGCCATCCATTCCATCAACCGCACCCTGCCCATCAGCCACGTCACCACGCTTGATGCCGTCGTCGATCACACCATCACCAACCAGCGACTCGTCGCCGAGCTCTCCGCCTTCTTTGGACTGCTCGCCGTCTTCCTCTCGGCCATCGGCATCTACGGCCTCATGAGCTACATCGTCAGCCGCCGTACCAACGAGATCGGCATCCGCATGGCCCTCGGAGCGCCCGCTCCCGCGTCCGCTGGATGGTCATGCGTGAGATCACACAGCTCGTCGTCATCGGCGTCGTCATCGGCACCGCCATCTCTCTGGCCACCGGACGCCTCGTCGCCACCATGCTCTACGGCCTCCACCCCACCGAATCCAATAACCTAGCCCTCGCCACCGCCGCACTCCTTGTCGTAGCCCTCACTGCCGGCTACCTCCCAGCCCGCCGAGCCTCCAAAGTAAACCCCATGGAAGCCCTTCGCTACGAGTAGCCCTACTTTGGTTCATCTGCCTGACTAGGAGGCTGCGACCGCGACGATCTTCGTTTAATCAAAGAGTTTCCTAGTCGATCGCTCGATGAGCGACTAGGCGACTTGTCGGCCACGGAGATCCCGCCCTTAGTAGTCAATATTCCTTAGTGGTGGGTCGGTTGGAGCTCAACCCGCTACCGGCAAAACCACCTACAGCTCACCACGTTTCATCTGGTTCACTGCGTAGTCGCAAGCGCGCGCCGTCATCGCCATGTAAGTTAGCGACGGGTTCTGCCATCCCGACGAGACCATGAACGAGCCGTCAGTGACGAACAGGTTCTTGATGTCGTGCGCCTGGTTCCAGCCGTTGAGTACGGAGGTCTTCGGATCGTGGCCCATGCGCGCCGAGCCCATTTCGTGAATCCCCTCGCCCGGTGCCGAAGGCGCATTGCGCAACGTGATGTCTTTCGCGCCGGCGGCTTCAAGCATCTCTGCCGCCGTGGCCTGTGCGTCCTTGAAGAGAGCCCACTCGTTGTCACGCCACTTGCAGCTGATCTTCATGGCGGGAATGCCCCAGGCGTCCACCTTGTCCTTGTCGAGCTCCATGCGGTTATCGGGATTCGAGAGACACTCGGCAAAGCCCGCGAAGGTAAAGTGCCATGGTCCGGGCTGGCGCAGCGAGTGTTTGAAGTCGACGCCGAAGCCCGCGGTCTCGCTGCCACGGCCCCAGTCGTCGCGGCCGCCGCCTCCCTGGAAGCCATAGCCCCGGACGAACCCAGGATGCTTGTCCTTAATGTTGCGGAAGCGCGGCACGTAGATGCCGTTGGGACGGTTGCCGATCTGCTCGCGATCCTCGTGTCCGGGGATGATGCCGCTGGCCCCGCTGCCCATCATGTGGTCCATCAGGTTTCGGCCAAGCTGTCCGCTGGAGTTTGCAAGGCCGCTTGAGAACTCCGGTGTCGTCGAGTTCATCAGGATACGTGCCGACTCGAGCGTCGAAGCGCAGAGGAAGATGATCTTCGCATGGAACTCGACTGGCTGCTTTGTCTGTCAGTCGATAACACGCACACCGATGATGCGTCGTGTCTTCGCATCGAAGATGAGACTGTGAACGACGCTGAACTGCCGCATCGTCAACTTACCGGTTGCCTCAGCCGCGGGCAGCGTCGAGTGCAGGCTGCTGAAGTAGGAGCGCGTGATGCAGCCGCGAGCGCACGGTCCGCAGTAGTGGCAGGCCGCGCGGCCGCGATGCGCCTGCGTAAGGATCGCCGTGCGGCCGATGGTCAATCGGCGGTCGGGAAACTTCTGTGCAATCACGTCGCGCATGTGCAGCTCGGCGCAGTTCATCTCCATCGGCGGAAGGAACTTGCTATCGGGCAGCTGGGGCAGATTCTCCGCCTGGCCGCTGACACCGATGAAGTCCTCCACGTAGTCGTACCAGGGCTCGATATCCCTGTAGCGGATGGGCCAGTCGATGGCGACGCCGTCCTTGAGATTGCCCTCGAAGTCTATATCGCTCCAGCGGTAGCTTTGGCGGCCCCACATCACTGAGCGCCCTCCTACATGACGGCCGCGCAGAAAGAGGTACGGCTGGTCGGGCGGTGTGGTGTACGGGTTCTCGAGGTCATCGACGAAGAACTTTGCGTTCCACTCGTCGCCGATGTGCTTCTGCCTTTCGCGATGCACCTTCTCGTACTGGCGGTCGCGCATGCCGCGAAACTTCACGTCCCAGACGGGAACGTGCTCGACGTAGTCCTTCTCCGGAACCATGGTCTGGCCGGCCTCGAGCACAGCGTCTGGAGCCCTTTCTCGGTCAGCTCTTTGGCGGCCCAACCGCCCGTGATACCCGAGCCGATGACGATCGCGTCGTAGGTGTTGGTCTTTGCGGTCTGCACGTTCGGTGTCTGCATCTCCATACTCATCGCGCCACCTCCTGGATTGGGGCGCAGCCGGCATGGCCCGGCGGAATGATGCTCTTACCCAACTCCTGCAAGAAACCGATCTCCGAGGTGTAGTAGCCGGCCAGCGTCAACTTTTTCATCTGGTAGAAGAAATTCATCGGCGGGGGAGCGACGTGCGTCTGCATAGTCTGCTTCTGGCTGGCGGAGAATTCCATCGCGGCAGCGTCAAGCTCCTTGAGCAGCTCCGTCTGTTGCGCGGGAGTGCAGTCGACAAAGGCGTGGAGAACTCCTTTCTGCTGCGTGCGTCAACATCGGCCAGCCCGGCAAGAAACTCGTTCGTCTCAGAGGGCTCAAACCACTCCGTCAGCAGCAGGTCGATGAACTCGTTCACCTTCGCACCCTTTGCGCCAGGAGTGTCGGTAGCCGGAATGATCAGCTCGGCAATCGTGGTGACGGTAGCATTCTGTTGCGGGTTCAGCGTCTTCAGCCCGGTCGACTGGGCGACCTGCGCACTCGTCTGCTGGATGACGGTCATAGCTTCTAGTGGCAGAGCGGAGATGGCTACAGCTGAGCCAAGCAACCTAAGGACTTCACGTCGTTCCATTAAACCTCCATCTTGAGGCACAGCATCGTTGGGCAATAAACCACCATTCTGGATACGTACCCCTATCCAACTCTAACTAAATAGATATGTCTCTATGCGACATCTTGTTCACTTTATTTTCAGAGCGTATTGCTTTCTGTCCCGCAGGGCGGCCTTTCGGATCTAAAGCGCTCAATGTTCTCTCTGGTTGTTCTACCCTGCTCGTTATTGTTGGACTGATTGATCAACGCTGGCTGTTGATGGATATGCAGAAGGGGCTACCCTGCGGTAGCCCCGTTGTTTGCGGAATTGAGGTACAACCGACGAACTACGCCTTGCGCAGGTCATAGCGGTCGAGGTTCATGACCTTGTTCCACGCGGCTACGAAGTCCTTCACGAAGACCTCATTCGAGTCGAAGGATGCATAGACCTCCGCGATGGCCCGGAGCTGAGAGTTGGAACCGAAGATCAGGTCCACACGAGTGGAGGTCCACTTAATCTCACCTGTCGCGCGATCTAACCCCTCAAACAAGCCTTCCGAAGTGGAAGATGCCTTCCACTCGATCCCCATGTCAAGCAGGTTGACGAAGAAGTCATTCGTCAGTGTCTCGGGCTGCGTGGTGAAGACACCGTTCTTTGAGCCACGGAAGTTGGCACCGAGGACGCGCAGGCCACCAACGAGGACGGCCATCTCAGGAGCGGTCAGAGTCAGCAACTGCGCCCGGTCGACGAGTAGCGCTTCCGCCCGTTCGGTGTGTCCCAGCCGCAGATAGTTGCGGAAGCCGTCCGCCGTCTGTTCCAGCGGGGCGAAGGACTCAACGTCGGTCTGCTCCTGCGAAGCGTCCGCACGGCCAGGCGCGAAGGGGACGGTGACGTTGTATCCGGCCTTCTTCGCAGCCGCTTCAACCGCAGCACAACCGCCCAGAACGATCAGGTCGGCGAGCGAGACCTTCTTGCCCGTTGCGCTAAAGTCCTTCTGAACTCCTTCGAGCGTGCTGAGAACCTTAGCGAGCACGAGAGGCTGGTTCACTTCCCAGTTCTTCTGCGGCTCGAGGCGAATGCGTGCACCGTTCGCTCCACCGCGCTTATCAGAGCCGCGGAAGGACGACGACGCCGCCCAGGCAGTCGCGACGAGCTGCGAGATCGAGAGACTGGAGGCGAGAATCTTCTCTTTGAGTGCGGCGATGTCCGCTTCGCCGATGAGTTCGTGATCGACAGCGGGGACGGGATCCTGCCAGATCAACTGCTCCTTGGGGACCAGGGGTCCAAGATAGCGGACGATGGGGCCCATGTCGCGATGGGTGAGCTTGAACCATGCGCGAGCAAACGCGTCGGTGAATGCGGCGGGGTCCTTCTGAAAGCGCTTGCCGATCGCTTCATAGGCGGGATCGAACTTGAGTGCGAGGTCCGAGGTGAACATCATGGGCAGGTGCTTCTTATCCTTGATGTGCGCGTCAGGGATGCTAGCTTCCTCATTCACGGCGTACCACTGCCACGCGCCGCCTGGCCCTTTCTTCAACGCCCAGTCGTAGTTGTAGAGATTGTCGAGGTACTCGCTGTCCCAGTTGACGGGGTTGGAGGTCCAGGCACCTTCGAGGCCGGAGGAGATGGTGTCTTCGGCGTTGCCCTTGCCCGCTGAGCTCTTCCAGCCAAGTCCCTGCTGCTCGACAGGTGCGCCTTCGGGCTCAGGTCCGACGTACTTGCTGGGGTCGTGTGCGCCATGGCCCTTGCCAAAGGTGTGACCACCGGCGATGAGGGCGAAAGTCTCTTCGTCGTTCATGGCCATGCGGCCGAAGGTCTCGCGGATGTCACGCGCGGAGCCGACAGGATCGGGCTTGCCATCGGGACCTTCCGGGTTCACGTAGATGAGGCCCATCTGCACCGCGGCGAGAGGATGGTCAAGATCACGCTCGCCCTGGTAACGATCGCTGCCGAGCCACGTGTGCTCAGAGCCCCAGAAGATGTCTTCCTGAGGTACCCAGACGTCAGCGCGACCGCCGCCGAAGCCGAAGGTCTTGAAACCCATCGAGTCGAGTGCGACGTTGCCGGTAAGGATCATCAGATCGGCCCAGGAGATCTTTTTGCCGTACTTCTGCTTGATGGGCCATAGCAGGCGGCGAGCCTTGTCGAGGCTGACATTGTCCGGCCAGCTGTTGAGCGGAGCGAAACGCTGCGTGCCCATGCCTGCACCCCCGCGGCCATCATGGGTGCGGTACGTACCGGCGCTGTGCCACGCCATGCGGATGAAGAACGGGCCGTAGTGGCCGTAGTCCGCGGGCCACCAGTTCTGCGAATCGGTCATCAGGGCGTGGAGGTCCTTGATGACGGCGTCGAGGTCGAGGGTCTTGAACTCTGTCGCGTAGTCGAAGTCCCGGCCCATGGGATCGGCAAGCTTGGTGTTCTGGTGCAGGACGGCGAGGTCGAGGCGGTCAGGCCACCAATGCTCGTTGCGCGTGATCTTGCGCGAGTCGTGCGTGACAGCGCCATGCATGGGCGAGGCCGTCTCCGTGCTGGTGGAGGGGTTGCCGCCGTGCGGCACTGGACATTTCATTTCATTCGACATTTTCGCTCCTTCGTTCTTATTACCGGGGAACCTTATTCCCCAACTGAGCCGCGCGGGCCAATGGTTAGCGAGTTCTGGTTGTCACTTACAGGAGGGGTCGGCACCGGTCCTCAAAGATTTGCTTTTGTAGTCTTCGCCCATATTGCAACTTCTTCTTCAGTTCGGTTAGCGAATGGATGGTGTTAGCTGCGCTTTGCTTTTTGGCACGCGGCACAGATTCCGATAAGGTCGATAGCGTAGCGTTCCATCTTGAAGCCCCCGGGCAACCGGTGCAGAGCCGGGAGGACGCCGAGATCCTTTTCTTCGATGTCGGTGATGGCCTTGCAATGCGAGCAGACCATGTGGTGGTGAAGGTGGCTGTTCAACTCCACTCGAAGGGAGCCGTGGTGCATGCTGACTTCTTTTAGCACGCCTCTTTCGACAAAGAGATGAATGTTTTTGTAAACCGTCGCGAGGGAGATTGCAGGGATGCGCTTCTTGACCCGCGCGTAGACCTCTTCCGGGCTGGGGTGGCCAGGCATCGTCTGCATGACTTCGTAGAGAACCTGGCGCTGGTGGGTCGTGGCGAGCCCGTGATCCGCACAAAGTTCACGGAAGGGACGAGTCTCGACGCTGGAAAAGATCCGCATCAAGAGCTAGTAAACGATAATTGTTCTTGTTCGTCAAGCGGTGGGGATTTGGCATGAGAAGCCGATAGACAATCGCCGGACGACTCGGTCGTAGACCGCTCGGGGAATGCGGATGCCATGATCGAACTACTCTGGATATGCTCTCCACACAACACCAAGCGTCTTATAAAGATTTGTAGCTCTTCCCGGCAGAGATGTTTTTGCCAACGTCTTTGAAGGCTTTGATTCCAATGTCCACCATGCAATGGGAGCCTGCATGACGTCGTATCCAGCGTCATGCATTAGGCAAAGGCTTACTCGCCCAGACTGATTAAGTTCGTCGACACTAATCTTGTGGGAAGCGAGACCGGCTATGTCGCTGCCAAGTCCAAGGCCCGGCACAAAGACCCCCCCCCGACAAAACTCGCTCCCTTTACGACTGCGAGTGTTGTTGACGCAGGAAGGAGCCGATAAGCCTGCTTCTCAAGAATCGTAGCAATGTTATCCGCAAGAATTGCCGCGAGTTGCGAATCATCCCATAGGCGTTCCACGATCTGACGGGGTATCAGAATGACGCTGCTCGGGAGGGCTAATGCGTCTTTCCACTTCTTATCGTCGATAAGCTGGAACTGGAAATGAATCTTGCGCGGGTCGGTATCTGCAAGCGTCCGCTGATACGCCGGAATCAATCGTCCTCCGATTCCGTCCACTCGACTCTGAAGGGCAGCATCGTGATAAGGAGGAATCTTCTTTGGATCGACCCCTATCAACAATTTCGAGAGCAAACTTTGCTTTGTGTCGTCGGGCACAGCTGAGGGATCATAGTCCGTCGAGGTGATAAGTTTGCCTTCTTTGTCGGATACGTAGCTTTCATAGAACCCCACGTCGTCTGCTAGCAAGACACCGCTCGATCCAATAGGCGATCCAATCCCCGATACTGACATCCCCAGGCGATTTGATAACGGAGGATGCATCGACGGCTGTGGATTTATCGATCTTCATTAAGTAACCGTCGGCGCGAAACTGCAGTGCACCACTACTATCCGCGGTAAAAACGTGATCTACAACCGCGAGACCACTCAACGTGTTATCTCCGGGAAGTAAAAAGATTACCTACTGGGCTCCACCAGATGTCGTTTGAAGTTGTCTTTTCCGAAGACGCTTGCACGTTCTCCCACATAAACCCTGCCACCGGTGGGACGATCCGCGACCGCGGAGGCCCCCGTCGACTGCGAGAAAATGGTATTCGCATTGCCGCTGATGACCAGCCGTTGACATCAAAGTCATTCGGAGTTGTGCCGCGCGTAATATACCCCGTCAGAATTGGCTCGTTAAACGAGTCATTTTGAGCAACGGTGTACGGCGTGAGGATGGCAGAGAGTAAAGCAAAGACAACAAAGAGTCGAACCATTACCAGAAGCATAAAGCGTCATCGTTCAATCGTCCATACCACCTTCATGCGGCTTTTGAGTTCCATCTGCGGATTGCGTATCCTCGAAAATGGGCAGGTTCCATATACCGCATTCCAATAAGCGCGACTGAAGTAACCACTGTTCTCAGATTGTTCCCACGCTGGCTTTTCCGCGATCTAACGCGGCACGAACAGCAACCTGCGAGTCGGTGATCTGGAAAATGGATGCCTTCTCAGTTGTACGCCAGGCAGCCAGCGGATACCACCCTTCATTCTGGCCGAAAGTTCAAGGCGTTCAAAAACGGAATGCACCTAGGGCAATACCTCGGCCAGGAGTGCCATGACACTCGGTTCATCGTACGGTTGCCGAATGAGTCATATCCCCAGTTCAGGATAAGTCCGATGCGGTGGGAACGCCCGTTGACGGTCTCCTTCAACGACACCACTCTCAACAATCTGGTGATGCCTCCCGATGCCGCAAAGTCCGGCGCATCCGACCTGACAGCGGATATCCCCGTCCCGGCGGATCTTATCGCCTCGCAGAATACGCTCGAGATTCATCTTCGTGGTCACTATGTGGCAAAGTGCGAAGATCCGACAGACGAGCGATTGTGGGCCAGGATCGACCAGAGTTCCACCTTCGAGATCGACGGGGTTTGGCTGCCGATGTCGAGCGATCTTTCGGCGCTTCCGGCTCCGTTCTATGAGAAGGACCAGACCATATCCTCTACTCCGATCCAATTTGCGATCGACGCCTCTCCATCGGCAACTCTGCTGAAGGCTGCTGGAGAACTTGCCTCATGGTTTGGCGTCCAGGCCAACTCTCATCACCTCACTTTTCCTATTGCTCTCGGCTCTCTGCCTCCCGGTAACGTCGTGGTGCTTGCCCGTAACGACTCGCCCCTGCTAGCCACACTTGGTCAGCATCCTCAAGGAGCGCATCTGCAAATGATCGAGAACCCGGCCGATCATTTCAGCAGGGTTCTTATCGTGAGCGCGGACAGCGACGATCAGGTCCTTGCCGTTGCCCAGACTCTCTCAATCGGCAAGAAATTTAGCGGCGATACGGCCGATGTCGTTCCAGCTCCACTGCCGCCGGCGCGTCACGTCGGCGATGCTCCGCGTTGGGTTCAGACCACAAAGCCTTCCTCCTTGTGGAGTTATACCCAGACCAACGAGCTCAGCACGGACGGCTCCCAGCCCATCGTCTCCTACGTGCGAATTCCTCCCGATCTGTACTTCGGAGATCAAGATTCGGTGAAGCTTCATCTGCAGTACAGCACCTCTCATCTTTCCCCATCGCAGAGTGCATATATGAGAGTCGTCGCCAACGGCTCGCAGGTGACGTATCTTCCGCTCTCGCGTAAGGTTAGCGCCAACGCGGTCCAGAGTACTGAGATCCCGGTGCCGGTCGGTTATCTTCGTCCCTTTGCGAACACGCTGCAGTTTCAATTCATCTTTGCCAACAAAGACCGTCGTGATCTCTGCGCCGCTCTTCCGCCATCCAATGCGTCCGGCACAATCCTGCCCTCGTCGAACCTGGACCTCCATGAATTTCCTCACTGGACCGCGATGCCGGATCTTGAGCTTTTCACCAACGCGGGCTTTCCCTTCACGCGCTTTGCCGGCCTCTCGCGCACCATTGTGGTGCTTCCCGAGCACCCTTCTGCCCGCGAGATCACAACGATGCTCGACTTGCTTGCCTACTTCGGCGCACAGACCGGATATCCCGCCACCCTATTCGAGGTCGGGAATGCGAAGAGCTTCGAGCAGGATAAAGATCTCCTGGTGATCGGGACCGAGAACGATATCCTCACTACGCCAGCGGTCACTGCAGCACTTCCGATCTCGATCGAAGAAGGCGGCCTCTCTCATCGCGTCGATACTACGCTTTCGCTGCTCAAGACCCTTTGGACGAGGATCTCTCGCTTCGATCCGGAGTCCTTCTCCGACCTGCAGGGAACAGAGGAGGAGTCGAGACTGGATCGCAGCTTAAATGGCCCCTTCGATTCCGCGATCGAGATGACGAAGTCTCCTTCAGGGCGAAATCGGTCGGTAGTCATGGTCGTCCTTGGAAAGGGTTCCTCAGATACGTTTCCGGAATTCCTCAACGTCTCTTCCTCGAGACAGATCAACGGCAACGTCTCGATTCAGCACGGAGCGGAGTTCGACTCATTTTCTATCGATCCGACCGTCTATTACGTAGGTCGCATCACCGCGCTCGCCCGACTCCGCGCCCGGATGCATCAGGCTCCGTGGATCGGCGTACTCTTTCCCTTCCTTGTAGGAATGTTGTGCGCCCCCTGGGTACACGCCCGCCTGAAGGATCGGGCGGAAGCAAGGCTTCGCGGAGATATGGCATGAAGATCCTCCTTTCCCTGGTGCTTCTGGGAGTCCTTCCTCCACCTCCTCCTCAGCCTGCGTGGCCGCTTTGGACTCGATACCAGGACCACTTCATCCAAAAGGACGGCCGTGTCGTCGATTATGACCGCGACAACCTGACCACCTCAGAAGGACAGAGCTATGCGATGTTTTTTGCTCTGGTTGCGAACGACCCTTCCGGCTTCGATCTGCTCTATCGCTGGACGGTGAGCAATCTGGCCAATGGCGATCTGCAGAACAACCTTCCAGCATGGAGCTGGGGTCGCAAACCCGATGGAACGTTAGGCGTGAAGGACCCCAACTCCGCCAGTGACGCCGATCTATGGATCGCTTACGACCTGATTCAGGCCGGGCGCCTCTGGAAGCGTCACGAGTACACCATGGCCGGCGATGCTCTGCTTAAGCAGATCGCATCCGGGGAGGTCTCACGCAATCACGCCTTCCCCATCCTGCTCCCTGCTCATGACGGATTTGAACACGACGATGCCATCGTGGCGAACGCGAGCTATATGCCGCTGTTTCTCTTCGAGGCAGCCGCGAAGGCACAGCCACAGGGACCATGGAAGGCTATGGCGGCATCGCTACCCGCGCTGATTCAGAAGGCCACGGTGCAGGGGTTTGCAACCGACTGGCTCAGAGTGGAATTCGACGGGACCATAAGCCCAACCCCCGCGCTTGATTCAGGCGAATCACAGGCCGTCGGAAGCTACGACGCTATCCGCGTCTATCTTTGGGCAGCGCTCACACCCGCGACGGCTCCTGGTCGCGATTCCATTCTGAAGAGTCTCTACGGAATGGCGTCGTACATGAAATCCCATTCTGTTCCTCCTGAATTTGCAGGCGAGGGATCGGCCGCCGTTCACGGCACCGGTCCTATCTCCTTCTCTGCAGCGTTGGTTCCTTTTCTTGAAGCCGTGCAGGAGTTCGATGCCGCTCGCTTACAAGAGAAGCGGCTGACGTTAGCGTGGGCGGAACGTACAGGTCTCTACGGAAACCCGCCTCGCTACTACGACCAAAATCTGGCCATGTTTGCCCTTGGTTACAAAGAACATCGATATCGCATTCAGAGCAACGGAGATTTAGAGGTCTCATGGCGAAGATAAACCCACAGATGATCGGCCGAGTGCTGCTCGTCTCAGCCTGCACAATGATCCTTCCTCCTGTGACGGCCTGGGCTGCGGACTCGCCTGCCATCCGGATCCTCCTCGATCGCGCCAAGACTCAGGCTCAGGGTGGCCACCTCAATATCGCAGCCTCCACCTGGAAGCAAGTTCTCGTCTCCGAACCGAACAACATGGAGGCTCTCCGTGGACTCGCCTCTGTGGAAGCGCAGCTCGGACATCAGCAGGAATCGAACAGTTACATCCAGCGGTTGAAAAAGCTCAGAGCCAGCTCGACCGAGATCGGCCAACTGCAGGGAATGCGGGCTCGGCCTGCCGATGCGGATCTCCTTAAGCAGGCGGCTGCACTCTCCAAGGCAGGCCAATACAACCAGGCCATGGAGATCTATCGCAAGCTCTACGGCAACAACCCGCCCGCTGGCCAGATCGCTCTCGTCTACTACGACACCGAAGCCGCCACACCTTCGGATCGCGGTCATGCTATCGAAGGTCTCCGCAAACTGGCGCAGCAGTTCCCCGCCGACGAACGATACTCCATCACCCTCGGACGAGTCCTTACCTACGACGCTCCCACCCGGCAGGAAGGCATGACCATCCTGCAGCGCTATCCATCGGATGTCACTGCGCAGTCCGCTCTCAAACAAGCCGTGCAGTGGAACCAGCGCGCCCAGGCCGCTCCTCCGGTGATCGCCACCGCAACTCCACCGCCTGCACCACGAACTCCCACCGCCGCAGGCACCTCGGAGCTGGCATCGGGGTTCCGAGCCCTTAACAGCGGTAATCTCTCTTCTGCAGAGCAGCACTTCCGCGCATCTCTGGCGCGCGAATCCACACATGGCCAGGCCTATGCAGGACTTGGGTTCGTCAGCATGCGCCAGCAGAACTTCGATCAAGCTGTGCAGCAGTTCGAACGTGCCCGTGCCGAAGGCGATCGGGACACCAATGTCTCTCAGGCACTGGAGACCTCACGCTTCTGGCAGGCGATGGGCAAGGCACAGTCTTCTCTGGACGCAAACAATAACGATAGGGCCATCGCGCAGTATCAGAATGCGCTCTCGATGAAGCCTGATAATCCTGATGCTCTTACGGCAATTGGCGGAACTCTTCTCCGCGCTAACCGCTCGAAAGAAGCCATTCCGTATCTGCAGCGGGCCGTCCGGCTCGATGCCAGGTCTCTCCCCGCATGGCGAGCTCTCTTTCTCTCACAGTCGCAGGCTAGTCAACGGGCCGATGCCGTCAAGACCGCCGAACTCACACCAGCTGAGCTCCGGACCAAACTCGAGGCCGATGTAGAGTTCCTGGGAGCGCTTGCGACCGACTACGCCAGCGTTGGTCAGCAGGCCCAGTCCGATCGCATCCTCAAGCGCGCTCTCGCTCTGGTCCAATCCAGCGACGGAAACGAAACCTCCGCCTCGAAGCAGCTTCAGTACTCTTCTTTGATGATGGCGGCCAAACGCTACAACAACGCCGTCCGCGGTTATCGAAGAGTATTCGCGAGCGACCCTGAGAACAGCAACGCCTGGCGTGGTGTCGTCACGGCCGAACACCTGGGCGGACGGGATGCCGAAGCGCTTCGCGCCTTCCAGCAGATGCCCTCCGCGGTCTCTGCCGGGGCTCAGAACGATACTGATTTTCTATCGATGCTCGCGGGCATCTATCAATCGCAATCCCAAATCGACGCGGCCCGCTCTACCCTTCAGCGGGCGATTCAGATTCATCCCTCTCTCTCTCTGCAACTTCAGCTCGCCTCTGTTGAGATGGCAGGTGGCAATAAGGAACGCGCCGCGCAGCTCTACCAACGGATCGCGGATGAGCACCCAGAGTCGAAGCAGGCATGGATCGGATATATCCAGGGACTCCATGCTTCGGGTCATGACCGTGAGGCCCTCCTTCAGATCCAGCAGATGCCGGAGGACATCAACTCCTCTTTGCAGGACGATCCTGACTACCTGCAAGCCATCGCTGCCGTCTACAGTGCCTCAGGAAACAGTCGCCGCGCGGCCGAGGCTATCGATCGCGTTAACGACATCTATAGCGAGCAGGGCATCGCGCCTCCCGCTTCGGTCCAGATCCAAGAAGGCTGGTTGTACCTGCAGGCCGGTGCTAATAAACGGCTGTCAGATGTTATCCAGCAGTTGAACAGCGAAGACGACCTGACCCCGGATCAGCAGGAAGAGCTCTCACGCCTTTGGACCAGCTGGGCTCTTAAGCGCGCAACACAATTCCGCCAGCAGGGTAAGCCGCAGGCTGCGGTGCTCATCCTCTCTACGGCGCTGCGTGCATTTCCCTCCGATACTTCCGTCAATAATGCTCTGGCAGATACCTACGTCGAGGCAGGCGATCCGAAACGCGCCGTGCTGCTCTATGCCCGCGAAGATATCTCGCAGGCCGATAAAGCCATCTGTGCCTCGGCCGTCCGAGCCGCTCTCGCCGCAGGCACCCGTAAGCAAGCCGAAGCCTGG
>Ga0193742_1000365_pt1 | contig 31835 bp, 23 predicted proteins | sample L2c1metaG_FD_165511 | JGI IMG/M metagenome (GOLD analysis project Ga0193742, IMG submission 165511) | Soil microbial communities from a riparian zone of the East river system, Colorado, United States - L2c1 | ecosystem: Environmental > Terrestrial > Soil > Riparian zone | place: USA: East River... | reverse complement strand
GTTCCGCTCAGGCTTGATCTCCAAACCCATGCCTACGAGCGTTGCCCATCGCAACGAATGGAGAGTTTTGTCTTGACAATGCCTTCGTCCTTATCGATGTTGCATTAGCGGGTCGAGCGGATAATGGGGCGCTTGCAGACGTTTACCATGAAGTATGTTCAAGCGCCGCCGTTTTCCAGTCGAGATCATCCTGCTCTGTGTTCGCTGCTACTGCAAGGTACGGCATCACGTACCGGGATTTGGCGGAGATGATGCAGGAGCGCGGAGTGGAGGTCGATGCCTCAACGATCTTCCGCTGGGTGCAGCGTTACGCGCCCGAGCTCGAGAAGCGAGTGCGTTGGTATCAGGGCTACCGTTCCGACTCCTGGCGCGTGGACGAGACCTACGTGAGAGTCGGTGGGCAATGGAAGTATCTGTTTCGTGTGATTGACAAACACGGCCAGCTGATCGACTTCATGCTGCTGGACCGCAGAAACACGCGCGGAGCATATCGCTTTCTGGGCAAAGCGTTGACGACGATGCGGAACTGGCCACCGCACTCGATTACTACCGACAACCCGGGCTCCTATCCTAAGGCGATCTAACATCTGCAGCGCGAGGGCAAGCTGTCACGAGCGACCATCCATCGCACGTCGAAATATCTGAACAACATCACCGAAGCAGACCACGGCGGGATTAAACGGGTGACGGGTCCCACACGCGGTTTTCAGACGATGAGAACGGCCTACGCCACCATCAAGGGCTTTGAGATCATGCGCATGATCCGGCGACGCCATTGCATCCTGTGCGAGCCTAAAGTATCGGGGGAAATCCAGTTCGTCAATAAGCTCTTCGATATTGCCGCCTGAGCAAATATCTAGCGGAGCAAGCTGCGTCTGACACAGCTAATGCAACGGAGCCGTTTCGAGCTGGCATTGCATCGATGACGATTCAATTCTGCCCTTTGGCCAGCCAGCTTTACTCGGGTTGTCCTTCGGAAGCATTTCTGCCCGATCTTCATAGGGATTCAGACAGCGGTCCCTCATTACCAAAATAACGACGTAAGAACGATCGCATCTTGTATCGACTAAAAAATTGACACATGAAGGAAGCAAGCCGTTAAAGACGCAGTTTTTCTGAGAGCGCCCGCATTTTCCAGGTAAACACTCCCTATCCGTGCAGCTAAAAGGGCCTGGCTGGTGCTTGGAGTGTCCTCGAGAATTTCCGATAAGATTCCTTGACAGCGGTAGGGCAGCTAACTATATTTTGCACCGCGTAATAAATCCTCATTGTTCGGCTGCTGGAGAGAGTTCTCTGAATTTTTAGGGAGCGCTATTCATTCACGTGAATACAACGCCTTGCCATGGGCAGTAACCGACTGCACTATAGGAGAGCCATATGCGACATGCCATTTGTTCTTGCTTGATCTCGTTGTGCATTATGACTGGCCTGGCGTGGAGCCAGGCAGTGGATAGGCAGCAGATCACGGGTATCGTCACTGATCCTACCGGGGCCGCAGTGCCACTGGCGGATATAGTCGTTACCAACGAGGCCACCGGCATCAGCCGAACTGTGAAGTCCAATGCAGATGGCAACTACACCGTCCTTAACGTTCCCGTAGGCGTCTACACCATTACTACGACCATGAATGGATTTAAGAAATCTATTTTGGCTGGAGTTAACGTCGACATTGGCGGCAAGCCCGACGTTCCCGTGCAACTTTCCGTCGGTCAAGCAACGGAGTCCGTTGAAGTGCAGGCCGGTGTGGTTGCGATCCAAACTACAAGCGCCGAAATCGGTGGCGTTATCACGAGCACGGAAGCCACACAAATTCAGCTGAACGGCCGCAATTACGTTCAGCTTTTGACACTGCAGCCGGGCGTCTCGCAAACGGTAGCCAGCGGCTTCGCCATCTTCGGCACCTACGGCGTGAACGGAAATTCGCAGTCCGTCAACGGGATTCGCACCGATTCGGCGAACTACTTTATTGACGGCGTCGACAATAAAGACAACGGCGGCGGCGGCAACAACTTCGTCAATATCTCGCCAGACTCGCTGCAGCAGTTCCGCAACGTTGCATCCAGCTATGACGCCAGCTACGGCGGCACATCCGGTGCAACCGTCTCTGTCGCAATCAAGAGCGGAGGGCGCGACTTCCATGGTAGCGCCTACGAGTACATACGAAACGATGCAGTTCAGGGCTATCCCTTCCGTGCTATCAGCTCTTACAGCCAGGCCCCGATTAAAGCGCCGTTGCGCTATAACGATTTTGGTTACACCATCGGTGGCCCCATCTGGATCCCGGGCGTCTTCAACCGAGACCGGGACAAGCTCTTTTTCTTTGCCGCTCAGGAGTTCAAGCGTCTGCGCACGTCTACTGTGACAAACGTGACAGTTCCGACACCGGCAGCCATCGCGAATGCCATCGCCACCGGGCCGTCAACTGCAACCGGCCGCGCTCTCGCCGCAACCTTGCTGACGGACCCCAGCGGCAACTATCGCTATTTGAGCCTGGGAAACAACAACCAGTCGGAATATCTGGTCAAGATCGACTACAACATGAATGAAAAGAACATGATCAGTGGACACTTTGTTCACGACAACGTGCTTAACGTCGGCAATCCGACCAACTACGTCATCTATGATCGAACCATCCCCGGCCTCACAAGCGCTCTATCCTGGACGCACACCTTCGATTCGAAAACCGTTAACACCGCAACAGGTTCCTACTCCGGAAATATCATCAATGAGGGCGGAAACATCCGGGCGAACCCACAGTTTGGCAACAGGTCCATCAATCGTTCCGACTACGGCCTGACGTATGCGACGCTGTACAACGCGTCGACCGTCATCCCACAGATCACGATCACGGGCTATGGTAACCCCGGTACGGCACCGCGACAGTTCGATAACTATCAGCGCATTTACGCCTTGAAGGATGACTTTTCCCGCGTACTGGGTAATCACACTCTCAAAACAGGTGCGTACTTCTGGCGCGCTCGCAAGAATCAGACCGCGCCGCCGCAACTGAATGGCGCCTTTACGTTCGCCGATACAACAGACCCGGTAACAAAGAAAGTTATTACACCAGCTTTGAATAATCTCGTACAAGGCAATTTTGCTAGCTACACCGAAGGCAGCAACACTCCGCAGATTCAAGCCCGCTTCCTTCAGTTCGAAACATACGTGCAGGACGACTGGACTGTGAGCCGCCGACTGACCGTGAACCTCGGCCTGCGCTGGCAGTATATGCCGCCGATCTCCAGTTGGCCCAATAACACCGCCTTCTTCGATCCGAACTACTACGATCCGGCGAAGGCTGCGACCGTCAGCCCCACAACCGGCGTCATCACCTCCGCGCCAGCTCCGTTCAACGGTCTCGTTCTGCCCGGCACCGGATTCTCAGACAAAGCGAAGCAGGTCGTCGCGCCGGCCGTTTATAACAATCCACAGGTGCTGGCGCTGTTCCACAACCTGTCCCCCGGCATCGTAAATACCGTCTACAACACCTTCGCCCCACGTGTTGGATTCGCCTATGACCTGAGCGGCAAGCAGGAGACCGTACTGCATGGCGGCTACGGCATGTCCTACGAACGCGTCGAAGGCAACTACATCTACGGTGCGTCTTCACAGCTTCCGTTCACCGCGGTCGCGAACCTCGCCAGCGCCGGCAATGCCGACAGCCTGGGCGGCATCGGTGTCAGCTCAGCACCGACGAATATCTCCAATTCCGCCGCTCGCAACCTTGCGCCTCCCCGGATTCACAACTACAGCTTCGGCGTACAGCAGAAGTTGTTCAACAACACCTCGCTCGAGGTGAACTACGTAGGCTCGCGTTCCACGAACCTCACCTATCGCAAGAACCTCAACCAGGCACCCGCGGGCACCGAACAAGCCAATCCAACCATTACGCAACGCAACGCCCTGCGCCCCTATAAGGGCTACGGCGAAATCTATCAGTACACCAACGGTGCAACGGCCAACTACAACTCGTTGCAGGCGCGTCTGCAGACTCGCTTCAGCAACGGCGGCATTGCCACGGTGTCCTATACCTGGTCCAAGGCGCTGACCGAAGGCTCCACCTTCGATTACCAGCCGCAGGACAGCACCAACCTTCATGCCGATTACGGTCCGGCCAACTACAGCCAACCGCAGATCCTTGTCGCCAGCTATGTCTATCCCATCCCGTTCTGGCAGCATGAGCACGAGTGGTACAAGCAGGCCGTCGGTGGTTGGCAGCTTTCGGGTATTACCCGTATCTCAAGCGGCTTGCCGATTAACGTGATTCAACCCTCCGGTCTGTCGGTCGCAGGCAACCTGGTTACGACGGCCAACGTTGCGCAACGCCCGAACCTGGTTGGCGACCCCTATTCTCATACTGGCGACGGCAAGCAATATCTGAATCCCGCTGCCTTCCGTGCACCGGCGCCGGGAACCTACGGCAATCTTGGCTACTATGCCATCAAGGGACCACTGTTCAACAACTGGGATGTAGCGCTGCAGAAGAACATCGCGATTCACGAACAGATTGGACTGGAGTTCCGCGCTGAGATGTTCAACGCTCCGAACCACCTGTCGCCGTTCGTAATCGGCTCTACGACCAGTGCCCAGCTCGGCGCTCAGCAGCCAGACGGCACCTACCAGACGAACGTTGTAAGCGGTCTTTTCGCGAATCCCTTTGGCCAGGTGACCAGCACGACCGACCCTCGTACCATGGAGTTTGTCCTTCGTATCCACTTCTAGATCTGGTTAGAAGCTATTAACCAGAGGGCGGTAAGGCGACAACATGACAACCCTTTGGGTTCGAGCCCCCAGCAGCAATACGTCCATTGACCGGACCAGTATTCACCGGTCATACAAATTGAAGTCTGCGATCACTGGATAGCGGTGCGAAGGGTTTCATGGCTTTCCATACTTTCACACCCCGTCATTTCCATGGCCGAAAGATGGTGCTCGACTCGGTCTCCTCGCCTCACAGCCGACGCAACTACGCCAAAGCTTTGGATGACCTCTTCCAATTCTGTGCCAGCTGACCTCTCACCCGGGCTCTGCTGATGGAGTGGCGTGCAGGGATGGAAGCTCTATCCCCTTCGACTATAAACGTCCGGCTCTCAGCCGTCCGCAAGATGATCGGGGAAGCTCAGCGGAACGGCATGATCGGACAGCAGGGAGGCGGCCCAACTGACCGAAATTTCCAACATCCGGCAGAAGGGAACTCGTCTGGGAAACTGGCTGACGCGGGAGCAGGCCAAGGATCTCTTGGCCGTTCCTGACAAGTCGACTCTAAAGAGGAAAGCACGATTATGTGATTCTCGCCCTCCTGGTCGGTTGTGCTCTGCGCCGGAAGGAACTGGCCTCTCTCTACATAGAGGACATTCAGCTCCGGGAGGGAAGGTGGGTGATCGTCGACCTCTGCGGAAAGGGAGGCCGGATCCGGACGGTGGCGGTTCCGATCTGGGTCAAGCAGGGAATCGATGCCTGGATGATTGCGGCGAAGATCGAAAAAGGTCGTCTGCTGCGTCCACTCTCAAAGTCGGGAAAGATTCTGGGGGAGGAACCGGGGGATTGGGCGATCTGGTCAATAGTTGAACAGTCATCGAAGCAAATCGGGATTGAGCACTTTGGGGCTCACGACTTGCGGCGTACCTGTGCCAAGCTCTGCCAAAAGAACGGAGGGGATCTCGAGCAGATCAAGTTCCTGCTGGGGCACTCCTCGATCCAGGCCACGGAGCGGTATCTGGGTCCGATCAGGAGATCGTCATTGCGGTGAATGACAATCTGGGACTGTGATTGTTTACCAGCTTCGCCATTTGGCGTTATAATTAGCGACATAATGGTAAACGAACTTGTCGCGATTGTCGGAGAACTTGGTGGCCAGGCGGCGGTAGGACGTTCTGTGCACTCGGACGAAGATATGAGTGCGGCTATTCGGGCTGGATTTCCCCATGCTGCGGTGGAAGGCCTTTTGGAGTCTTCCGGCCTGTCGCTCCAAGAGATCGCTTCGTCTCTCGACCTTTCGCTTCGCAGCTTGCAACGCAGAAAAAGCCAGGGACGCCTAGCTCGATATGAGTCGGACCGCCTTTACAGGCTGGCCAGGTTAGTGGCACTTGCCGAATATTTCCTCGGTGACCATCAGATTGCCATCGACTGGTTGAGAAGGCCAAATCATGTCTTGGGAGGTGTTGCGCCGCTCAGCGTGGTCGATACTGAGCTTGGTGCACGCCAAGTCGAAAATATCCTTGGGCGCATCGGTTACGGTGGGGTGAGTTGACCTCTGTCTACCGGCTGCTGCGCCAGCCCTTCTCAGCAACTCCATTCGACGGCGAAGGCAGCTTCCGCTACGGAGGCCGTTGGTCTCGGCCGGGAACTCGTGTGGTCTACACGGCGCAGCACCTTTCGCTCGCGATGATTGAATACCTTGTGCACCTGGATGCAAATCGGCCACCTAGAGACATCATGCTTGCCAAAGCAGATGTACAGGAAGATGTGTCCCGAATAGAGATCACGACCAACGATCTTCCTGCAGGATGGAGAAGCTATCCGCCTCCTGAGGCTCTGGCGGCAATCGGTGACGCATTCGCTCGTGAACTCCGCGCCTCTGTGCTGATCGTCCCGTCATCTCTGGCGGTAACGGACGACAACTGGATTCTCAATCCTGCCCATCCCGACTTTCATAAAATCAAGTTCCATCCAGCGGCGCCGTTCGACTATGACCCGCGGGTGCTCAAGACCTGACGATAGATCCAGGTTCAATCAAGCGCTAGGGGCCCCTTTCGTTGAAGACTTCGAAGTCGCCGGGCCACCCTTTCCTGCCTGGGACGAGTGGCGCCAAATGCCGCGAGCCGTAGGATAAGAAGTACGTTGGAGCATTTATGACCTCGACCCAAACGACCACACCTCGCCGACACGCTTATACGGGACCCGATGTACCCCAGTTGCCCGAGCCCTCTTTTGCTGAACGGGTCCGGACACTGGCAACGCTGACCTCCGTCGCAACTCTATCGACGATGTCCCGCAAATGCCCTGGTTACCCGTTCGGCTCCCTGATGCCCTATGCGCTCGACCTCGAAGGCCGTCCGCTCTTTCTAATCAGTAACATGGCAATGCACACGCAGAATCTCAAGGGAGAACCGAAAGCCAGCCTTTTTGTCGGCCAGATCACCGCAGGGGACCCTCTCGGCGCAGCCCGGGCAACTATGATCGGTGATGTCGAGCCAGTCCCTGCATCCGACGTGGTTTCCGTCCGGGAGATATATCTCGCTCGCCACGAGGCCAGTCGATCCTGGGTCGGCTTCGACGACTTCAAGTTTTATCGACTCCAGCCATTAGACATTTATTACGTCGGCGGCTTTGGCGTGATGGGATGGGTCTCTGCTGAGGATTACAGTCAGGCTCAGCCGGATCCACTCGCTGAAGCTGCGTCCGGGATCATTGCCCACATGAACGCCGACCACGTGTCGGCCATGATTCTGCTGGCGCGCACGCAAGGCTATGAAGCGACAGAGGCCGCGATGACGGCCGTCGACCGCCTTGGATTCTTCCTGAGGCTGAAGACCGCCGAAGGGATGAAGGGCGCTCGCATCAACTTTCTTCGTGAAGTTACAACTGCGATGGATACTCGCAAAGTGCTGGTAGAGATGGTACGTTCAGCCGAAGCGAGATCCTGAAACGCATGAATCATTTGAGCAAGGCGTCTACTGATGGGCGTGTGCAGGTGGGCTCTGTCAAAGACTGCCCAGGAACAAATCTTAGCCGGAAGTTTCAATGACTGAATCTTCAATCCCCGGGGTGGAGCATCGTTGTGTCTGTATCGCACGAAGAATGATCTTGCTTGTAGCTTGGGTCGCTCTGTGGCGTAAATATTCAGGCGCTATTTGGCGCAGGAAGAATGCGATGTAAGTCAGACGGCCTCATCTCCATTGGGCCAGCTCCAAGAAATTGTCGAACCTTCGCCGTCTCGTCCACTCAGGCCGACGATTACTCGTCGGCTCCGTCTGAGGGATCATCAGCGGTTTCTACTTTCGAGAGCCGCTTGAGGGCGACGGCGTGAATCGCTCTGGGTGCGGACAAGGAACTGGCACGCAGGTAGCCTTACGGCGGTATACGCCTTGACACTATTCCGTTCGAATGCCTAGAGTAAGGTGCTCTTAACAAGGTGCAAATCACTTCTCTGTTTCGTGGAGTTGTAGCGGAGATAACTCTGTGCTGGAGGTACCCATGACTCTCAGAAGCGTTCGATTTCTTCTCGTTCTCCTCACTTTTTCTCTCTTCCTTTCGAACCGGCTTGAAGCGCAGGGCATCACTGCGAGCATCACTGGCGTCGTCAGCGACTCTACCGGAGGTGTACTCGCCGGGGCCAAGGTTACTGCTACACGCCTCGAGACCAACGAGGATCGGATCGCCACCAGCAACGATAGCGGAGAGTTCAACATCCCACTCCTGCAGCCCGGCCGTTACCGCATTACCGTCGAACAAGCCGCCTTCAAGACCTACCAGCAGGAGCTCACCCTTGTCATTAACCAGAAGGCAGATATCAACGCCGTTCTCACGGTCGGTTCACAGGCCGAGAAGGTTACCGTTACCTCTGAAGCGCAGCCCATCCAGACCGAGGACTCCTCCGTCGGTCTCGTCATCGACACTGCCACCATCACCAACACACCGCTCAACGGCCGCCTGAACATCACTGGCCTCATGGCGCTGGCCCCCGGCATCCAGAACGCCGGTGCACAGGACTCCATCCCCGTGTTTGGCGTCACACCTTCGGTGGGTGGAGCATCAGCTTATGGCTCGGCGGGCTTCTCCATCGACGGCGCCACCAACACCAGCGTCTACCTGCAGCGTGGCTACGGTGAGTATCCTCCGCTCGATGGAATTCGGGAGTTTAAGACCATCACCACGGGTGCGCCGGCAGAGTTCGCACAACCCACGCAGGTTATCGTCGTCACCCGCGGCGGGGCGAACCAGTTTCACGGCATGCTGACCGAGTTCAACCGAAACCGCGTCACCGCCGCAAAGAACTACTTCGCTGGGGCCAGCCCGCTCCCCAAATACAACCGCAATGAGTTCGGTGGAAACGTCTCCGGCCCCATCATCCTTCCGCATCTCTACAACGGCCACGATAAATCTTTCTTCTTCTTCAACTACGAAGGCTTTCGCCGCCGCCAGGCCTCAACCCTTTCGAGCCAGATGCCCACCCAGCTTGAACGCTCCGGAGATTTCTCCGAGATCGCAACTCCTATCATCGATCCTCTGACGAAGACACCGTTTCCTGGCAACAAAATTCCCGACTCGCGGTTGAACTCGGTCTCGGCCGCCCTGCAAAACGCGCTCTATCCCCTCCCCAATCTTCCTGGAACCGGCGTCAACCTGATTGAGAATGCTCCCCTCGCTGAAGATGTCGACCGCTACAGCTTCAGGCTCGATCACCGCCTCTCCGCCAAGGACACGCTCTTTGCCAGTTACATCGCCGGCCTCTTCGGACCGAACCCAGCGTTAGGCGCAACCAGCAAATTTGGCGGAATGGCCGGCATCGGCGAGCGCAACATGAACACTATCGTCGGATGGACGCACATCTTCTCACCGACGCTTATCGGTCAGTTCATCGGCTCCTACAATCACGTGCCCATCTACCGCACGCCACAAAACGTCGGAACTGACTTTGCCTCCATCATTCCCGGCCTTGGCCCTCAACCGCTCGAGGGCGCGCCACAACTTTCTGTCACCAACATCACAACTGTCGCTGAACAGGGATCGAAGGATCTTGACCAGACCTTCCAACTCACGTTTCTTCTCACCAAGGTGGTGCACAACCACAGCTTCAAGACCGGATTTTCTTTCCTTCGTTCCAATCACTGGAATCAAGCCGTTCTCGCCCCCCAGCGCGGAGCCTTTTCCTTCAACGGTCAGTACAGCGGGAATGCTTATGCTGACTTTCTCCTGGGATATCCAACTCAGACCCAAAAGGCCAATCCTCCTGTGGCCACGATCCGGTTCGTCCAGCCGCAGTACGCTGCTTATTTCCAGGATGATTGGCGCGTAACGCCACGGCTCACCATTAACATGGGCATCCGCTACGACCTGCAATGGCAGAAACAGAATCCTTATGGCCTCAACTCTATGTTCGTGCCCTCGCTGAAACAGGTTGTCGTCTTTGCTCGGCAGTTCCCTGCGGCTACATTGCCTTCCGTCGTGGCTGCCGTGCCGGTTGCGCTATCCACTAACATTGGACTGCCAGCCAATATCTGGGACTATCTTGGACAGGACAAAAACAACTTCGCGCCACGATTTGGCTTTGCGTACCAGATCACACCCAGGACTGTTGTTCGTGGAGCCTTCGGCATCTTTTTTAATCTTTTCCCTACACTTGACTCCGGCAACCCCATCTTTACCGGCCTGCCTTTTTACTCCGTGCAGACCTATTCGCAGCCCACCGGCAGCACGCCGTCCATCACCATGTCGAATCCCTTCCCGGGTTCCGGATCGATCGCGACCAACCCCACGGCCGCGACGGAAAGCAAGCCTGTTACCCCCTATCAGGAACAGTGGAACCTTGCCCTCGAGCGCCAGCTTCCCTGGAACTTCGGCCTTCGCATCGGCTACGTCGGTTCACGCTCGCTCAAGCAGAACAACTACCACGGCAGCGGCAATGTAAATCCTGATCTCAACGCCGTCGTGCCCGCACCGGGCAACGTCCAGCCGCGTCGCCCCACTCAGCCCTTCTCCTCCATCTCCCTATGGGACGCTCCGATCTTTAGTACAAATTCGAACGCCGCGCAGGTGGGATTGCACAAACAGTACTCCAACGGTCTTACCGTCAACGCCGAATATCAATACATCCGTGTGCTTGGCACTGAGAATTTTCAGGACTCGCTCCATACCAACGACTCCTATGGCAACATCAGCACCATTCGGCCGCACCAGCTGCAGCTCAGCTACGCTTACGAGCTCCCCTTCGGCAAGAACAAGCTGCTGTTCACCAAAGCAAGTGGCCTCTCCAACACGCTTATCGGCGGATGGTCGATCTCAGGAATCACGACCTTCCAGTCCGGCTCGCCCTTCTCCGTCACCCAGATTTCGAGCTTGCAGGGAGGTATCTCCTGCACGGGTTCCACATGCCGCGCCAACCGCAGGCCTGGCGTTGCTCTCTACCCTGCAAACAAGACCATCAAACAGTGGTTCAAACCCGCAGCCTTCTATACCAGTGATTTTCAGTACGGCAACTCCGCTTACAACATGCTCTGGGGACCACGCTATCAGAACTGGGACACCGAGGTCTCGAAGAGCACCGTACTGCATGAGGGAGTTAACCTCATCATCAAGGTCGATGCCTTCAACGTCTTCAACCATCCCACTTTCAACAATCCCGCTTCAGCCATCACGAATACAAAGACCGTCGGAACCATCACATCCACTAATGGCGCCAGTCGCACGCTTCAGCTCGGCGGCAAGCTAACCTTCTAAGTCGACGCAACCAGACAAGGAGCTACACGCATGCCGTCTCTGAAAGAGAGAGCTATCACCTTCGCGCTGGCCTTCGCCGCCTTCTCGACTCCCCAGCTTCATGCTGCCCAGGCCCGCAACGTCAACCGCATGAAGCTACCACCTAACACGCGAAGCATCTTCGACGCCGCCATGAAGTCGATGGATGACGCCTGGGATCCTGAGGTGCACCTTGTCCGCAACCCCATAGGCTTTAGCGGACATGCCGACGCCGGCCCTCGCGCTCGCTATATGGTTCGCGAGACCAGTAACTATGCTCTCGGCCTGCTTATGCGTGATGGAAAAGGCGACCGTACCCGCGCCGCGGAAGGTCTCAACGCTGTCCTCAAGCAGCAGTTTCTCTATCAGTCTACTCCCTGGTACGGAACCTTTCGCCGCACTCCTGAGGAACCCGATCCCGCCGGCGCCGCCACCGTCATGTGGACCAACTACGACCCCAACTGGCGCGTCTTCATCGGAACCACCTTCGAGATGATCCTCGTCGAGTATCCCGAGCGCATCCCCTCGGATCTCGCACTGCGCATGTACAAGGCCATCGACGTGGCCATATCCGGCGAGATGAAACAGGGCCGGCTCAAACCGTCGTACTCCAACATCGCTCTCATGTACGGTGCGCTATGGGACTTTGCCGCCGTCCACAATAACAACGCGGAGTGGAAAGAACAATCGGCCGCCTGGATTAACGAAGTCGGCCGACTCTTCCACCTGCATAACTCCTTCGAGGAGTACAACTCGCCCACCTACTACGGCGTCGACCTCTTCGGCCTCGCGCTATGGCGCAGCTACGGCTCCACCTCGGATATTCGCGAGCTCGGCACCAGCATCGAAGCCCGCTTATGGAGCGACATCGCCGACTTTTACCACCCCGGGCTGCGCAACATCGCCGGTCCCTATGACCGCTCCTATGGCATGGACATGGAGACCTATGTCGCGTACTGCGGCGTCTGGATCCGCTCCCTGCTGCCTCCCGACAAGGCGCCCCTTCCCATTCCCGACGCGCAGACAGACCATCTCGCCGATCTCTGGTTCGCCCCGCAGGTCGTCATCCTGGGAGCCAATCCTCCGGCAGCTGCACTTGCCAGGCTCAAGACCTTTGCAGGCGAGCACGCCGTCGAGCGTCAGATCACTGAGGACCGCAAAGCCACAGCCTGGATCGGCAACAAAGTTATTCTCGGCGGCGAGAACACCAAACTCACTAAGGACGCTCCTAAAGGCACCCAATTCCACGCCGCAACAGCACAGTGGCGAACCCCACAAGGAAGCATTGGTTGGTTCTTCGTCTCGCAGGCTCCAAAGATCGACGCCGAAGTTAACCAAACTTCCCTGCGCATCACAGCAGATGGCACGATCGTGTTTCGTCTCAAAGCTGCAGGCACTAAACGTGAAGACATTACACCCACGAAGTGGATACTTCCAGGACTCACCGTAAGCGTCACAGGGGATCAACAACTATTTTCAGTGAAGGATGCAACCTATTACCAGATTGATGATTCTTTCGAAATCACCTATACCAAAATGCATCAACTTACTTTAAGCGTCACCCCACAATAGGCGGTGATCGCTTGCCGACTTCGATCTAAAATGTTTGGCGGCCAGCTGACACCCAGGTTGGCGGCTGTCGTTATTCCTTTACCTGTAGAAGAGGGCTCACTTTTCCCCAAAAATATCCCTTTAGCCTGTAGAAATTCCTTTACCAGTAGAAATCCAATGCGTCCCGAAGTAAGGGGTTCCACCTCGAAGCTAGCAATCTTCGCGGCAGTCTGTTCAGAATGGCCAACCCTCAATTACGAAGCAAAACACTAAGAATGAGTTCGAAACGTTGAAAGACCGTACCGACAATCTCCAAAAACTGATTACGACATTGATTGCACTTTCGTCGCTTTATGCAATAGTGCTGACGATCACGGGCTATGTAAACGTCCAGAAAACTGTGCAAGAGCTGACGCCTCGCTCAACGACGCGTTAGCCACGAAGGACACCTTAGAGAGAGTACGGCTCACTTAGCTCTATCATTGCAAATCTCGAGAAGGTTACCAAAGAACTCCGTGATCGCCTTCCTGATGTTCAGGAGCTTTCGTCATCGTTTGACGACCTGAGCGCGGAGGATCGCGAGCGGCTGTTCTTCCAAGAAAAGGCGATTGCCTTTGCCCAACTGATTATTCCCGATCGGGATCCGGAGACAGCCGATCGACTCTCAGGAGCATTCATAACGCTTACACGCTTCTATCGCGGTTTATATCTATCGGAAATTCGCCTAGAGAAAAACAATCTCGTGAGACTGGTGTCAATGTGGACATTTCAGGTTCGCCCCACGTCTCTCCGAACGGGCCGAGCGTCCAGATCTTATCTCTTAGAGAGAGGTCCGCCCTGAGGGAAAGAGCGTTGTTCTATGCGCGGCAGGCGGTCTTTCATTCGCCGAACAATTTCAGTGCACGCAATGAGGTGGGGAACTGCTTACTGGAATTCGAGGGCGCTGATGCTTCGGCCGAGGCACAGCGATACCTGTTCAAAAGTCCCGTGCTCAAACTTGCCCCAGTACGACAAATAAGTGGTAGCGTGCCAAAGTCCGGGCCATCGTTCCGGCATGAGAATCTCCCCATCCAATACAAATGTATGATGGCCCTCCTTATCGGCCCTGATTAGCGTTGTCTGAAGCGAGGAGCGGGCCCTTGATGGAACCTTCGCCAGAGGTTATCGTATGGCAGACACAATTCAAGCTGAAGATCACACCACTGCAGATCAGACTGGACATAAACAGCACAAGAACTCTGCTCTGAGCCATCTTGCCGACGAGATCATTCTTATCGGCCATGGCAAAGGGAACAGCAATGAAGCCGAGTTGCTGTCTGAATTCCTCCACAAACACAATCCGACGATAGGAAACCGGATCATCCGTGTTGAAGATATGGACTTGTCGTCTCTTTCAGAGGCTGGGATCGAACGGCGTCTGAGAGAACACTAGCGTTTGGTACTCGCAAGAAGTCGAGGACGTGTGTCCTCATACGCGCCTGACATCCACGCCACGTTCGACGAATGGAGCGATCATTGCGTCAGTGGCTCCGGTATCTGTGATCAGAATATTGAGATCCGAGACTTCGCAGATACGCCAGCCCGCTACCTTCCCGAACTTCGAGGAGTCAATGACCGCGATGCGCCGGCGAGAGGTTTTAACCATCGCCGCGTTGAGTTGCGCCTCCTCCGAACTGAGACAGCTGACTCCCCATTGCCCATCGATCCCGTCCGAACCGATGAAGAGCGTATGGATCAGCATCTGCTTCAGACTATCCACCGCGGTCGGACCGACAAGAGAAAACCAATCTCCACGAAGATGACCACCCGTAACAAAGATATCCAGGTCTTTCCTCTTCGATAGCTCCATGGCCACGTTCACCGTGTTTGTGACCACAGTGATGTTGTGATTCAGGGGCAACCCACGGATGACCTCAAGAGTCGTGGTGCCTGGAGTAAGTGCGATCGTATCGCCCTTCTCTACAAGCGCGGCTGCAGCATGACCGATTCGTCGTTTCTCATCTGAGAAGCTCTCGAGGTGGGCCTGAAACGTTCGATCATTCTTGAACGGCTCGTAGAAAAGAGGCTCTAGCAACGAGGCGCCCCCATGGGTTCGCTGGAGAACCCCATCACTCTCCAACTGGTCGAGGTCGCGACGGATCGTCACCAAAGAGGTCCCGAACTTCTCGCTGAGAGATTCGACGGTGACATTGCCTGACTTGCGCAGGTGTTCGAGGATTGCATTCAGCCTTGTCTGCTGCTTGCCCGGTCCAGATGGCTCAGACGATTCTCGCGTCTCTTTCTTCGGCTTCTCTGGCTGCTTGCGCGTGGCCATTATCGCTGACTCCAATACTGCTGAATTTGCTCAAGGGATTTCCCGCGTGTCTCGGGAATCCACTTTAAGACGAAAACGAATGTTATCAAGGATATCAACGCGTACAGAGCGAATGCTCCGGACAGGCCCATGCTATCCACGATGGTCAGGAAGGTAAGAGTCACCACCAGGCAGGCAGACCACAAGGCCATGGTGGCAATCGAAGTGGCTTGGCCGCGAACTCGCGTGGGAAAGATCTCAGCGATATATACCCACACGCCTGGCCCCAGACCAACCGCAAAGAACGCGATGTAGGTGAGGATCCCACCGAAGATGAGATATTGACCGCCCACTCCCAACTTGAGGGAAGCTGCAAGGATCGTGAGCGAGATGGCCATACCGGCCGTGGCCAGAAGGAAGAGAAGCCTGCGGCCCCAGCGGTCAATGAAGAACATGGCCACGACAGTAAAGATCAGGTTCACCAAGCCGACGACTACGTTTGCGCCAATGGCGAGCTTCATGGACTGACCGTGAAACTGTTGCGCAAAAAGCAGGGAGCCGTAGTACAGCACCGTGTTGATCCCGCAGATCTGCTCGAGGACTGCAAGAGCAACAGCAATGAAGAGTCGCGGCCGCATGAAGCTTGAGAACAGTTCTCCGGCTCCTCCACCCTCTTCTGTGATCGCTACCTCGATGGCTTGCATTTCGGCCTGAACTCCAGCTGGTCCGGCGATCTTCTCCAGCACCGCGTACGCCTTGTCCCTCTGGCTGTTCACGATCAGCCAGCGCGGGCTTTCCGGGATGAAGAACAATCCGACCAGAAAGGCGAGTGACGGAAAGGCTGCCACTCCGAACATCCATCGCCAGCTCATCGACCCCAACCCCGCCAGTTGCCAGTTGCTGAGATACGCAACCAGGATGCCGGTGACGATCGCTAGCTGGTTCAAGGAGACAAGACGCCCTCGGCTCTCTGGTGGAGCAACCTCCGAGATGTAGACGGGCGTGAGAGCGGAAGCAAGCCCGATTGCCAGGCCCCCAATACCGCGCATGCAGGTGAAGAAGACGAAGCTGACGGCAAGAGCACTGCCAAGTGCCGATACAGCAAAAAGCAGGGCGGCTGCCATCAGGCACTTGCGACGCCCGAATAGGTCGCTGCATTTGCCAGCCGCACCGGCGCCGACCAGACATCCCAGAAGAAGCGAGCTCGCGGCAATCTCCGTCTGGAAGCTCGAGAGGTTGAAGTGGACCTTCAGGAAGACCAGTGCGCCGTTGATAACCGCGGTATCGAACCCGAAAAGGAATCCCGAGGCCGCAGCGACCGAGGCGACAAACCAGACATATACAGAGTTGCTCTTCGGCGAGCGCTCAGACAGCGTCGTGGGTTCAACTTCCGGCATCTTGGCCCCGCATCGCAAACAGTGAGAACGTCTGCCTGATATTCGTCTCCATCTATAAACGTGATAGTCGGTTCGCATCCTATAGTCAATCGTTATGGCGTAATTCGTAAGTTTCTATGATCGAATTGAGCAATAAAACAAGTCAACATGCCAGAAATGGTTTGTCTTTCGAACACTTAACCCGCTAATGTAGAGTCGCAGGAAAGTGGCCCACGATGACGGAACTTAATTGGCTCGCCGGCAGAATGGCAGGAGACGGTGTCCTTCGGCTCTCGAAGAAAATTCGCGACCTTGAAGATGTTTTCGAGGATCACGCAGCGTGGAGTTCGATGGATCCCGAAACCCCGATCTACTCCGTGGAATGGAGCGAGCCCACGGCGCAAGGTACCGAAGGTGGGTTGTTTTGGGGTGTGACTATCATTGAGCCGGGTCGGGTAGGCAACGAGTTCTTCATGACCCGAGGGCATTTCCACGCCAAGCGTGACCGTGGGGAGTACTACACCGCTGTTCAGGGAACTGGGATGTTGCTTCTCATGGATGAAGCCCGGAGTGGCCGGTCGGAACAGATGACGCCGGGATCGTTGCACTACATTCCCGGGCACACTGCGCACCGGGTGGTGAATACCGGAGAGGTTCCCTTGATCTTCTGGGCATGCTGGCCGAGCGACGCCGGTCACGACTATGGAACCATTCAGCGACAAGGATTCAGCCAACGTGTGATGGCTACTGGAGGGTCTCCTCGCCTGGTCCCATCCACGAGAGCGTAACTCGGATATGCCGCAATTCCCAGATATCGAGCTGCGATGGAATGAGGCGACGCAAACGTTCGAGTACGGTCCGAACGTGTTTGGGCCGCTTCCCGAGCATCGTCGTCTGGATGCGATCCGCGCGAGTCTGCTTGATCCGCAGTGCAGCGGACCTGACCCCGTCTACAGCATCGTGATGGATGTCGGGCGGGAAGAGCATCAAGGTGAATTGGAGCGCCGCAATCTCCTGTTCGGCATTGTCTGCTATCCGGCCGGCCGACTTGGACGCGAACCGGTACGCAGTCAAGGACACGTTCATAAGATTTCAGCCCACTCCGGATGGTCGGCCCCGGAGTTGTTCGAGATATGGGAAGGCACCGCGATCATCTATGCTCAGGAATCGACGAGCGATGACCCGGGTAGATGTCTTGCAGTCACGGCCTTGCCTGGAGATCACGTCGTTGTCCCGCCAAGCTGGGCTCATTGCGTGATCAACGCCAACCCCCATGAACGGATGATCTTCGCAGCATGTTGTGACCGCGACTACGGCTTCGTGTACGGCGGAGTCAGAGCGCGCGGAGGCTTGGCCTGGTTCCCAATTCTCGATGAGAACGGTGGCATCCATTGGGACAGCAATCCCCGGTATGGAAGCTCTCGCCTTGAAGAGCACAAGTCGAGGTCCTATCCGGAGCTTGGGCTGTCGGAGACCACATCGATATACGGGCAGTTCGCTCAAGCTCCGGAGAGTCTTCAGTGGGTATCAGAACCGTCGTTATTCGCGACTCTCTGGAACTCATTCGAACCCTAGAGCCGCTCGAAGTTCCCTCTATTCCGATCTCACGTAGGCCTTGAGCGTGGCGCACTGCTTGCCAACCGATGGTCCATGAGGCCGGATCTGGTAGCCACCCACGGCTGCCGGAACGATGAAGGTCTCCGCGTAATGAACGATGAACGGAGCGAATGAGCCTGTGAGGCTCTCAACGATCGCCTCCTCGCCCTCAACCAGATTTAGTACGTTCACCGTTCCGTTGGTATCGTGCGGCACGGTCCCGGTAAACCAATGACGGCGAGTCTCGATAAATTCGAGCTCATGAAGCCCCGTCCGTTCTTCTCGCCAGCCTTCTCCCTGAGCGATGGCTTCAATCCTGTTAACCAGGTTGTCCTTGACCCATGCCGTCTTGCGGTCCCATTGGATGTTTTCTTCTCCGCGGGCGATATTGATCGGTCGCGGCTGTCCGTCCAACCCGAGACGGCCCCAATCCCATAGCTTGAGCGTGAAGATGTAAGGCGTCGCACTGATCTCGAGCACCATGCTGCCTGCTCCGGAACAATGCACCGTCCCTGCCGGAATGAGGAAGTGATCGTGTTTGCGCGCAGGCCATTTGCTCACGTAGAGGTCTGCGTCGAACTCAGGGCCATCGTCTTGCGCTGCTTCCAGATCCTTGAGCATCGCAGGTGGATCGATGTCTTCCTTCAAACCGAGATAGACAGTCGCATTGGGCTCGGCGTCGAGCATGTAGTAGCTCTCGTCCTGGGTATATGCCAGCCCGAAATGCTTGCGCACGTACTCATTGAGCGGATGGACCTGTAATGAGAGATTGCCGCCCTCGATCGTGTCGAGGAAATCGAAGCGGATGGGAAACTCAGCCCCAAACCGGCCGAAGATATAGCTCCCTAGGAGCTCTGTGGGGTGGGCGAAGACGAGATTGATGGCCGGGATCTCGACACGAACGTTTCCGAAACCCAGCAGGAGACTGTTCTCCTCCGGCACACAATCGAAGCACCAGGCATAGTTCGGAACATCCTTGGGAAGGTCGAACTCACGTTCCATCCAGTGACCTCCCCAGGGACCTGGATCGAAGAATGGCACGACGCGAAACGGCTGGCGTGCTGCCTCGTAAAGGCCAGATCTCAGCTGATCGCCCGTGATCATCTTGGGAGTTGCTGGGTCGTTCGTGTCGAGAAGGAGATCGATCCTGCTCAACAGCTTCTGTTTGATTCGATCCGCCGCTCGCCAATCGAGGAAGTATGCACGCTTATATTTCTGGGCCGAGGATTCATCGGTGTTATTCGCTCCGAGATTGCCGATCTCTCCGGTGCGCTGGCGTCTCTGAATCTCCCACCGGACCAGGTCAGCGTAGACAAGAACGTAGCATTCGTTCGCAACCTCAACGGCACCAGTGCCGATCACTAGCGCTATTCCTGTGCACGACTCGAGTTTTTTCTGTTCCTCTGACACTTTGGAGGGATCGAGGAAGTCGCGCACTTCAACTGAGTTGAAAGTTCCAAAAACTGGGTCATCGGTCAGCAAAGGTGAGACTCGTTGGTTGATCTCATCCGGTGACAGAAGAAGTGATTCGGTATCGATGACGACCTGCGGATTGAGCGCTGCTTCAAGCTCCTGTTTGATCTCCCGCACTGACACGCCCGGATAGCACTCGACGCAAACGATGCAACGCTCACCGCTCGTCAATCGGCGGAGCTTCTCCCGGATAGCGCCCCACCCGACAAGACAATCACTTGCGTCGGATGAAACAGGAACATAAGGGTGCTTATCGTACATCTAGTTCACTCCGTTCATAAGTTCGATTAGTGGCACAGCTCCAAGGAGCGGCGCAGTGCCACCCAACATGGCAGGACGTACCTGGACTGTTCCCCAAGGTGTCCATGTGTGTTCTTTCACGTACTGCTGGATGTACGGCACAATCAGCTCGCCGCGTCGCATGACCCCACCGCCGATGAGGAGCAGCTCCGGATCGTAAGCGTGAATCAAGGACGCAGCTGTACGAGCCCACACTCGGATGCAGTGCTCACGAACTCCTAAAGCGACCGAGTCGCCCTCGTCAGCCGCTTCAAACAGATTCTGAAAGTTCAGCTCTACCCCTGCGAGGGAACTCGAGTCGAATCCCGGCCAGCCCGTACATATCCTCGGCAATGCCCAACCCGAAGCCTCTGACTCGGCGCAACCGATTCCGCCACAGTTACAAGGACTGCCATCGAAGCGTGCCGCTAGATGTCCGCCAAGGCATCCAGCCTGGAAATGCTTGCCGACAAGGAGTTGTCCGTCGATCATCGCGACGCCACCGATCCCGGTGCCGAGGGTCATCATGACGATGTCGTTGGAGCTGGTCCCACTCCCTGCATACCATTCGCCGAGAAGCGCGAGACGGGCATCGTTCTCGACTGCGATCGGGAGTCCGAATTCGTTTGCGGCCCAGGCTTTGAGGTCGATCTCGGTCGCATCGGTGTACTTCAAGTTGGTCGAGGTCACACGAGCGTTCTTGCGATCTACGAGGCCGCAGAACCCGAGCGCAACTCCCTCCATTTGCCCAAGCTCAAGCCCGGCATCTGCCGCAAGTCTCCGGAGGGTATCGGCGAGCACCAGCAGAAGCTCGTGGAGCTTTCGGTCGGCGTCAGTTCGCACGACCTCCGACCTGTGAATCGTCTTGTCCTCGACGACCGCGCAGGTCGCGTGCGTGCCGCCGAGATCGATTGAAAGTGCCCTCATATGGACATCCTGACCCGTCGCCCCTTGAAATCAAAAACTTTCCGCATCTCGCACCCTGGAACGGTGTTTGAGCCAAATCAAATAATCTGTGCAATGCAATATAACAATCACATAGGACTTACGTTTTGTCCACAAACGAACATAGAAATGATTTGATTGACAAAAAACGAACAATTAGTCTATGTTGGCCAATCAGTTCAAGTTTCTGCTCGCCTTCCCCAGTCTATGAAAAGGGCAGGTCCTATTCCTCGGCTCCGGAAGGCTCTCAGCAGAGCGCTATGCGGTGTCTCTTGGAGGCGACAGTGGACTTTCGAAACAACGGGTGCAGCATTGCAGACACACTCACGGGAACTCGACCAGGCAGAAGAAACGTACCGCCTGGCGATCAGCGAAGCACAAACAGTCAACGGTCACGCTCATCGCGAGCGGCTTATCGCGAGTGGGTGGGTAAACTCCTCTTGCTCTTAGTCGGATGCTTCAGCTCGGCGGTGCTTCACGGCCAGACAACGAACGGCTTGATCACGGGCGCGGTTAGCGATTCGACCGGAGCCAGTATTCCTGGAGCTAATGTCGACGTCGTCAACATCGGGACAGGAGTCCATCGGACAACGAAGAGCAACGCCGATGGCGAATACATCCTCCCTCAGCTCAGTCCAGGCAATTACAAACTGACCGTGACGGTGAACGGCTTTACCACGATCAACCGCGAGAATATTCAGCTTCAGGTGAACCAGAGCGTGACGCTTAACTTCCAACTGGCGGTGGGCCAGACCTCGGAGACGGTAAACGTCACGGATGCGCCACCCCAGCTCAACACGACCTCCGCTACCTTGAGCAATGTGGTGGGCCACGAAGACACGGTCAATCTTCCACTCAATGGACGCTCATTCACCCAGCTGACGCTGCTCACTCCAGGAGCCGCGCCGGTCCAGAACGGACAGCAAGGCGCATTCACCGTCTCCTTGGGAGCGGGCGGTATCAGCCCCTCAGTGAACGGTCAACGCGGCGAGCAAAACAACTTTACGATGGATGGGATATTCAACAATGCCACCTACACAAACACCTGGGTGATCGCTCCTCCACCGGACGCAATCCAGGAGTTCAACGTGCAGTCCCATATCACGGACGCTCAGTTCTCGGTCTCCTCGGGTGCAAACATAAACCTCGTGACCCGCTCCGGCACGAACAAGTTCCATGGCGCGTTTTGGGAATTCCTCCGCAACGACATCCTTGATGCCCGAACGTTCCCGGAGACCGAGCGTCTGCCTTATCGACAGAATCAGTATGGCGTGTATCTCGGCGGCCCTGTCTCGATACCGCATGTGTATAGCGGCAAGGACAAGACCTTCTTCTCGTTTTATTGGGAGGGATTCAGGTCTGCCCAGACAAGATCGTATCTGGCGAGCACTCTGACGAATGCAATGAAGCAAGGCGACTTCTCCGCGGTCCTCGGTGCACAGGTGGGAACCGACAGTCTTGGTCGGCCCGATATACAAATCAGATTTACGATCCTTTTACGAGTCGCCCCGATCCGGCACACCCGGGCCAATCCCTTCGCGATCCTTTTCCTGGAAATGTCATTCCGAAGAACAGGCTCAACTCCGCAAGTCTGCAGATCCTACAAAAGTACTATCCAGCTCCGAACCTGAATGTTCCCGAGGGCACCTTGCCCAACTATCAGTTCTCCGGGGCAACGACCACCGATAGCGATATCTTCGGCGTGCGGCTAGATCATCAGATCACAGCGAACGACTCCGTGTTCCTACGTTTCAACCGTTCGAATCAACATGTGATCAGCCCCCAGGCTCTGCCGACATATGTGCACACTCTGAGCAACTACACTCAGCAGGCAGCTTTCGGCTACACCCACATCTTCGATCCCAAGACCATCCTGAATATCCGTTACGGCTACTCCTACGTCAACTTCGCGAGTAACGATGAGGCAGCTGGTCAGGCCTTCACAGACGCGATTGGATTCACCGAAGCTGCCCCCGCGCATGCTGGCATCCAGCTCGGACCGCAGGTCAACATTTCAAATGGCTTCAGCGGTGTGGCTCAGTTTGCCATCCCGTTGGGTCCACAAGAAACGATGGACTATCACGCTGATCTCTCCAAGGTTGTCGGAAGCCACACGCTTGGCTTCGGCGGTCTTTACTACCACCTTCGGAGCTACGACGATGGATGGGTCGCAAATATGAGCTTCGCGCAAAACGCCACGGCACAGGGAGCGACAGCAGGTCCGACAGGCTATGGCCCTGCCAGCTTCCTCCTGGGCACGCCGAACAGCTATGCTCCATGGGTTGGCAACCTCGGAGCAGACCAGACGGTGAACTGGTATGGCGTCTATGCGCAGGATCAGTGGCAACTTACCAAGAAGCTTGTCGTGACCGCAGGCATTCGTTGGGACTATGTCACTCCACCGAACTATCACAAGATCGTCTCCGGCCTCGACGTCTTGACCGGCCAATTCATTGTGTCAGGTGCCGTTCCACCCTACTACCCAACCGCCACTGGACCGAGCGGTTTTTTCCACCCGCAGTACAACGGATGGGAGCCTCGCTTTGGTGTTGTCTATTCCGCGACAGATAAGTCCGTCGTACACGCTGCCTTCGCGATGCTTGACGATCACAACAACACCCTGGTTCAAGAGAATCAGAACCTCCGGTTAACGTGGCCGAGCGGCATCGCGGCTAACTTCACCAGTCTGGACCTTGGGGTACCGACGATGTATTTCGGGCATCTCCCGACCGCGTCGTCTTTGCTTGAAAACGTGGCGCCATATGCAAGTTATGGAGCCAACCCCAACAACAAGATCCCGTACTCGATGCAGTACAACCTCGGTGTGCAGCAACAGCTGGCTTCCAACCTTACGATGAAGCTCGACTACGTGGGATCACTAAGCAGACACCAGTACATCGTACCGACGGTGAACACGGCGCTCGTTCCTGGACCTGGCCCCATCTCGGACAGGCAGCCGTTTCCTGAGTATGGCGGCCCCTTCTCGTACGCCTGGAATGCGGCGCCGGCAAGCTACGACGCTCTGCAGGCTCAACTCCAGAAGACGCTATCGAATGGACTGTCGTTCCTAGCCTCGTACACATGGTCCAAGTCCATGGATTGGCAGTCTGACCCATATGTGAACCAGCAGCCTGACTTCTACAACCTGAAGCCGGATTGGGCCCTATCCGACTACAACCGTGCGCAGATGTTTGTGTTCAGCAGCTTGTATCAGCTTCCTTTTGGACGGAACAAGGCATTCCTGAACAACGCCGGCAAGCTGGTGCAGACGTTGGCCGGAGACTGGAACGTCGGCGGCATCATTACGCTTGACTCCGGCGCGCCTTTCTTTGCGTTCGCTGGCGGTGATATCGCGAACACTGGTGGTCCAAGTCAACGAGCGCAGCGGACGGGACTGAATCCCTATAGCGGTCCCGGCTTCCGCCAGACGCCGGCGACCTGGATCAACAAAGCAGCCTTTGCAGTCCCGGCGTTGTTCACCTATGGCAACGAAAAGAGGAACGACTTGGTTGGTCCTAGCTTCAAGAACGTTGACTTCAACGTCTCGAAGAACTTCCCGCTGTTCGAAAGCACACAACTTCAGTTCAGGGCCGAGATGTTCAACCTGTTCAACCACACTAATTACAGCACGCCGGACAGCAGTGTTCAGGACAGCCAGTTTGGCCAGATCACAAGTGCTGCCGGTTTCGGTCGGCAAGTGCAGTTTGCATTGAAACTAGTATTTTAGGCAGAAACCTGAGGAGGAGCATCGAAGCCGGTGCTCCTCCTCCGCATATTCCGGAGTCGACTCCGAGGGCGCAAAGATGAAACGTCGAGATCTTTTGAAAAGCCTCACCATGGCGGCAGGTGGAGCGCTGTTAGCGCATGAGTCTGTCGCTCAGACGGAAAAACAGGCTGCCGCGAAGAATCCATCCATCGTTGCTATCCGCGGTCTGATGCGGAACGACGGCAAGCTGGTTCAGCCCATCCAAGTCACGATCGAAAAGCCTGGCGACGTTGTTACGGCGGTGACGAAACTCGATGGCACTGAGATCGATCGCCGCAATCTTCCCGCAGGCGCCACCTCATTCGAGATATACGTAGCGCCGGTAACATCCAACAAACGGTCAACGGTCATCGTCGATCTGGGCGGAAAAGAAGTTCGAGAGGAAATCGAACTGAAACCGGTACGGCAGATGCAGATCTATGTGCTGCCGCATTCGCATCATGACCTCGGGTACACCGATCTGCAAGCCGATGTCGAAACAAAGCAGATCCGTAACATCACACGCGGTATCGAGCTTGCACGCAAGACGAAGGACTATCCGGAAGGATCGAGGTTCGTCTGGAACCTTGAGGTTCTCTGGGGTGCCGATCTCTATATGAAGCGCGGGTCGGAGAGTGAAAGGCGAGATCTCATCGAAGCGGTGCAAAAGGGATGGGTCGGAATCAATGGCTCCTACGCGGATGAGCTTACGGGACTCTGCCGCCCGGAGGAACTCTTGCAACTATTCCGCTACTCCGGAGAGCTCGGTAAGACGTGCGGAGTGAAAGTGGACTCGGCAATGATGAGCGATGTCCCCGGCTTCTCCTGGGGTACGGTAACGGCGATGTCGCAAGCGGGGATCCGCTATTTCTCCGCCGCCCCGAACTATTTTGATCGTATCGGCGCATTCATGGTGTCCTGGCAGGACAAGCCCTGCTGGTGGATTTCACCATCAGGCAAAGAGAAGATTCTCTTCTGGGTCCCCTGGACGGGTTATGCCCTCTCTCACGTAATGAAACTCGGAACTGAGCTCGTCGTGAAGTACCAGGACCGCATGGACGACGTTCAGTACCCGTTTGACGTCTCTTACATACGTTGGTCGGGTCATGGCGACAATGCGGAGCCCGACCCCGAGTTGAGCGATTGGATTCGTGGTTGGAACGAGAAGTACGAATGGCCACGCTTCACCATTTCCACCACCAGCACAGCATTCTCGGCCTTCGAGAAGCGATACGGGAATCAGTTACCGCAGTATCGGGGAGACCTGACGCCTTACTGGGAAGATGGCGCGAATTCTTCAGCACTCGAAACACGCATGAACCGTAACGCGGCGGATAGGATCAACCAGGCTGAAGCCTTGCGGGCCGTGACGAACAAAGCCGACTACGAGGTTGCGGAGTACGCAGAGGCTTGGCGGAATGTGTTGCTCTACTCCGAACATACCTGGGGTGCGTGGAACAGCGTCTCTGATTCAGAGAATCCTTTCGTCACGAAACAGTGGGATTTTAAGCGTGCCTTCGCGGTGGATGCTGAACGTCTGTCGCAGAAGTTGATCGATGAGGCCGTGGGGCAAACAGGTGAGAGCTCACATGGAGGTCAGATCGAGATATTCAATAGCTCTTCCTGGCCTCGCAGCGAAGTCGTTTATATCCCTCAGCAGTTATCGCAAGCCGGAGATCATGTCGTCGGTCACGATGGGAAACCACTCCCGTCACAAAGACTCGCATCCGGAGAGCTAGCGGTACAGGTTTCGCAGGTGCCTGCCTTCTCGGCTTCCCGATTTTCCCTTTCGAAGCAAGCGTCCCATCCTCCATCGAGGCCAGTGTCTTTCAAAAACAACGTTCTGGATAATGGCATTGTCCAGGTGAAGATTGATGCTGCCACGGGAGACATCACCGAACTCCGCACGCAATCCGTCACGCGCAACCTGGTTAAGACAGATGGGCCGTATCGGGCGAACCAGCTTCTGTTCCTTGCCGGGCAGGATATCGACCACCTTCAGTCCAGCGGCCCAGCGAAGATCACAGTAGAGGAGAACGGTCCACTGGTCGTATCCGTCCTCGTTGAGTCCTCTGCTCCAACCTGTAAGAGCCTGAGCCGGCGTGTTCGCCTGGTCGCCGGAGCTGACTATGTCGAGCTGGCAAACACTGTTGATAAGCTCCGCGCTGCGATGAACCCGAATCCCGGTTCTGGTGGCACCGCAGGCGAGTTCGCACAACATGGAGCGAAAGAGAGTATCCAGTTCGCATACCCACTGGAAGTGCCACAAGGCAAAATACGAGTGGATATCCCGCTCGGCAACATGCAGCCAGAGATCGACCAACTTCCAGGATCATGTAAGAACTGGCTTCCGGTCGGGCGCTGGGTGGATGTCTCGAACGATGAGGAGGGTGTCACCTGGGTGAGCCAGGATGCTCCGCTCATCGAAGTCGGGGAGATCAGCGCAACCAAGCTTGGATCGCAGACCAACCCGAATATTTGGCGGAAGCGCATCGAGCCGACGCAAACTTTCTTCTCATGGGTGATGAACAATCATTGGGGAACAAACTATCGTGCTTATCAAGAAGGCCCGGTCACGTTCCGGTACGCACTTCGGCCGCATACACGTTATGACGCCGCTGCAGCCACGAGACTTGCCATCGGTCTGTCGGAGCCCCTCATCGCTCAGCCAATTACCTCATCAGCAAAGCCGGTAGATTCGTGTCTCAGTATCGAGCCTTCCGATGTACTGGCCTTGACCTTTAAGCCTAGCGAGGATCGCTCTGCCTGGATCGTCAGACTGTTTGGAGCCTCCGGCGAGACAAGAAGAGCAAAGCTCAAGTGGTTGCGCCCGGGCGAGACCAAGTTATGGCGAAGCAATCTTGCCGAAGAAAAGCTGGAACCGATCGCGAGTGATTTCGAGGTCGCCGGATGGGATCTTCTTACCATTCGGGTGGAAGAAGCACCCAGACGATAGGTCATCGAGGAGGGTTTGGTCGGGCCAATGTTTTCGCCGCGACCCGCCCTCGTACGATCCCGAAGGCCGGGATACGGGGGGCATCCTGCATTCAAGACGTCATGCGGGCCAATGCCTCCACCCAAGAGGTGGCAACACGTTGCCATGGGGGCCAGAAGTAGAGGCCGCAGCCTGCGAACTCAGCTGCCAGCAAAGCTGTTGCTCCAATGACGAACTGTCTCATCAAACGGCCCAGCCTCCAGTCCCAGAACGCCATCAGCAGAATCAGGAGCACATTGCCGTAGAAGTAGTAGCTGAACTCCAGCCAGAGATTGTTTGGCCTGGGCAGGAACGTGTGTCCAAGAACAAATGAGATTCGGTTGAATCTACGACGTCATCCCTGTCAGGGATGGTTTCGTCGCCATCTTGGCCGACGTCTCCGGCAAAAGGAATGTTAAAGCTGGTGCGATAATCACATCTACCGTTCACTCTGCGTTTGCGGCGGCTTTAGCAGCAGTCAGCTCTTCGGGCGCGTAACACTGATAGACGGTTGCATTAGCCGAGGAATAACCGTCACACTTCCAGCCTCCTGCCCGCCCGGCCGGTTTCACCGAAATGAATGAGCGATCGCGCTTATGCATGATCGCCTCGAAGAATGACTGGAACGCCGCACCTTTGCGTTCATGGCATACGTTTTTGAAAACAATGCTGTGATAGTGTTGTCCAAATTCTTCAGGGTTCATGGGCACCAAGGATCGCAACAGCGGACCTTCAAGCTTTCTATTCTCTCATTCGAAGTTGATCTAGTTTCGACACGCAATAAGACTTTCATCGTGCACACGTGACAGTCCTGCTATGTCGCTGCAGGTCATGTTGGCGCCCGATAGAAATGTCAGGGTTTCTAACCCATTAGAAATGTCAGTATAGAGCGTAGTCGTCGTCGTGCGGTGGGAATGTGCGGAATCGCCGTTCTTTGGCGATTTCCACATCTCCATCCGCCCCCCGCGCGGATTTTTTTTACGCCCTTCGTTCACTGACGAGAAGCCTACTCGTGAGTACCGATCCGCTATCGATGAGCGAGTTGGCGATTTGGCACACACTGACGGTCCCCGTGGCAGATCGTTGGCCTTAACCCCGTATCAGGGGACAGATCCTGAAAATTGCGATTCGAATCCCCCGGTTGGGTCCGTGGTTTCCCAGTCACCCAGAAGGGCTACGGGCTACGGCCTTGGAAAGATGGCTGACACCCGGTACGCCACAGGTATACCTCCAACGTCTCCTAAGGAGACAGAAGCTGTTATTTCGTTGAGGTACGGGATCGGCCGGATCGTTTAGAGACTGCGCTCTTCGGCAATCGCGGAACAACCTGAACGCCCGCCCAAAGCGTGGCGATCGTTTGCTCGACCACGAGAGTCTGGTCAGGCAAGTCAGGCACCACCCCTTGGATGACGATGAGTGTGGCGAGGCCAAAGATCGTGTACCACCAGGTGTGGGCTACCACTAGGTCATTCCTACTTGGCAATCGTTCATCCTTGGCAACATCAAAAAAGAGCTGTACGAAACGTTGGAACAAAGGCGCGCCAATGTCGTTGATATATTGTCCAGCGCGGATGCCGTCGCGGTTCTCCGGCCCGAAGAAGACGTTGCGGAACTGCTGTGGATGGGCAGTGCAGAACTGAATCAAGCCACGTGAAGTCGCGAAAAGACGTTCTTTCGGTGCAGGATGTTTTGCGGCAATCGCGTCGAAGTTCTGAATCAGCATCCCGATCGTCTCGCGGCTCAACTCGGCAAGAATGTGCCATTTGTCAGGAAAATGCTGGTAGATCACGGCGTGCGTGTAGCCGATCTCTTTCGCGATCGCACGAAGCGTCACGGCTTCGTAACCGCGATCGGCAAACATTTTACTTGTACCCGCAAGGATTTCGCCTCGCAGCCTCTCCTTACGTTCTACCCGGCGACTTGGTGATGTGGATGTCACTTCAATAGCTTAGTCTCTTTTAGCGATGTTTGCGACCGATTGTTGTTTTGTAACCATTGGTTGCACAAGCGCCACCCTCTCATGGCACAAGCAGTTGATGTGCTCACAAGGCAACCACTGATTAATTTGTAACCAATGGTTTGTTTGGGCCTCTAATCGTCAGGTCGCGCATTTGGATGGGCGGCCAAATTCAAGGCAATAGGAGAAAACGAACATGTATTTAGTCATGGGCATTACCGGAAAAGTTGGAGGCGCCACCGCGCGGCATCTGTTACAGCAAGGCAAACAGGTGCGAGCACTTGTGCGCAATCGTGAGAAGGCGGCGAAGTGGGCAGGCCAAGGCGTGGAGTTGGTCGAGGGAGACTGGAACGATGCGACAGCCATAACGGCGGCGCTCAAAGATGTTGAGGGCGCGTTTGTTATGTTGCCGCCTGTATGGGCACCCTCGCCTGATTACAGAGAAGCAAAGGGCGTAATTGCGAACTATGTCGAGGCGCTGACCAAGGCAGTGCCCCCGCGGGTGGTAGCGCTCTCGTCGATGGGCGCGAATAGAACAAGCGGGATGGGGATGATCACGGCCTTATCACTCCTGGAGCAAGGTTTTCGCAGCCTGGCATCTCCGATTGCATTTGTGCGTGCAGGCGGCTTCTTCGAAAACTTTCTCTTTGGCTTACAGGCCGCCCAAGGCGGAACACTACCGGTCTTCTACAATCCTACAAACCGGAAATCGACAATGGTCGCGTCACAGGACATCGGCGCAGAGGTGGCAACCCTTCTGACCGAGCCGGCGTGGTCAGGGCATCGCGTCATCGAGCTGGGTTCGATGGTAAGCGCGGATGAAGTGGCCGGACAATTGGGTGAAGTCCTGACACTCGACGTAAAAGCCTTTGCTGTCCCGCGTGCAGGTTGGTCCGAAGCGTTCGAACAGTTCGGCATCCCGAAGGGTCACACTGGGCCTGCCGAAGAAATGTATGAGAGTGTCAACGCGGGATGGATGGACCTCGGAATCACGGGTTCGGAGCACGTAGCGGGTACAACGTCCGCACGCGATGTGTTTGCGGCGGCACAGAACGCCGTTAAGGCGTAAGTCCGGGGCAACCTGAATCAGCTCTGTTCCTTGGAAACTAAGACGTTAATGTCAGGAAAAATTGGACTCAAACATTGAGTTCTTGTCTTGGGCGCAACGGGCGGACCCGGACAGCTGATCGTCCGGTTCTCCCTGACGAATGGCCATTCCGTCGTAGCCCTGATTCGCACGAAGTTCTCGGCTAACGCATGACCGGCAGGCCGTCCTGCCCATGCAGCGTGTTGATTTCAGTCGCGTACAAGAGCCGAGTTATTGCAGAACAATTTAAACCGCAAGAAGAGGACCGCTTTTAATATCAAAGCTGAACACACAATAGATAAACGCGCGCAGGCAGGTCGAGCAACTCAAATAGCCGCGATGGTAATAACCGGCCTTGTCGCCGTCATCTGGGTGTACTTCGGAAGGTTATATCTAATTCACGATCCCGAAGAATGGAGGATCGCGAATCAGCAGCTCGGATACCCGCTCTATATCATCCCTCTGATTGGTGTGACCCACATCCTTGGTGGCGTGGGCCTTCTGATTCCCAATGTGCCTCGATTGACTGAGTGGCTTTATGCTGGTCTCGCGATCAATCTTTTACTCGCGTTCTATTCACAACTGAATGGCGGTGGCAGTACTTGGGATAAATTTGATCCATTTCTCGTCATGGCGTTCGTCTTTGCTTCGTATGTATTAAGACGCTGCATGCGCGCAAACAGGTGGTCGATATGAAGAACACGCACGGCGGGCAGGTTTACTTTTTCCAGGCACCGTCCGACCTTGTGTCAATTGACGCATACAGGGCAATGCGCGTTCCCAGATACGGTGCGCAAGTCCATGCGGACTACCCTGCGTGATTGATCAACTTAGATCTGATACTCAGCGATTATGCGCTCATTGACGACCCGCAAAGGATCGCAGGAGTGAACCTCGTTTACCGGGACTGATCGTGGTCTGCTTCGATCGGTTTTGGGTCCGTGGTCTCCCGTTCCCAAATGCTAGGCACCTGGGACACCCATTTCATTGGAAGAACACACTTCCATGGCACCTAGGCCCGCCGCCAAAGTCAGGATCCTCCGCTTCAAAAATCTTCCGCCATTCCGGCATGACCCTGGTGTTCAAATACCACGTTTGAGGT
>Ga0193742_1000363_pt1 | contig 31900 bp, 37 predicted proteins | sample L2c1metaG_FD_165511 | JGI IMG/M metagenome (GOLD analysis project Ga0193742, IMG submission 165511) | Soil microbial communities from a riparian zone of the East river system, Colorado, United States - L2c1 | ecosystem: Environmental > Terrestrial > Soil > Riparian zone | place: USA: East River... | reverse complement strand
AATTCTTTTATTTATTTTATCAGCTGTATTAGACAGATTGGGTGCAATATTTATTATTTTATGCTGAAATAATAGACAAAAATCGCAAAAACCGTGCTTATGCAGATCTAGGTCATATCACCGGTTTTGATTGGAATCACATGATCCTGAATTCCTTAGAAAGGTATTATGTCCCCCTATAATATATATTAATTTCAGAATTTAAGCATATGTACTTTCTGTGTTACAAGCCAATTAGTCTTGACATGCCAAACATTGGGACAGTTTTGTAAGCTACTGTATGGCCAAAATGGTAGAAAACACCATTTAGCACATATCTCAGTCATTTCTTGGTCGTTTTGGCTGATTTTTTGGTGGGAAAACCCATAGGGTTGTGGGTAAGGGTCCCTGGGTAGGGGTATGGGTACGCCAAAAAAACCCCAGGGTTACCCGTGACAATCACTAGCAAGACCATCTTGATCTGCCTTGACTCCAGCTTACTCTTTTGACAGTGGGTAAGTGCAAGACCATCTTTATCTGCCTTGACTCCAGCTTACTCTTTTGACAGGATGTAAGTGCAAGACCATCTTGATGTGCCTTGACTCCAGCTTACTCTTTTCACAGGATGTAAGTGCAAGACCATCTTGATCTGCCTTGACTTCAGCTTACTCTTTTGACAGCTTGTAAGTGCAAGACCATCTTGATCTTCCTTGACTCCAGCTTACTCTTTCAACAGTGAGTAAGTGGAAGCCCAGAAGAGGCTTTATCATTATATTATCTTTTCTAAATGTTTTATTTTTTGGTCATTGATTACAGGAAGTATGTGCAATCAGGTATACTGTCACCTTTTTTACTGATCATGTCACAATATATTTCATCAGTATGTAAGTGTACAGGCTACATCTTTATTTTTGCCCTTAATTGAAATCTTTTCCTAATAGCATGTGTGTCAAATATTTTTTGTTGTTTACTATACTCCATGATAACATATCTGGTCAACAGGATGTATGTGGAATAATTCTGTGATCTGCCATTTTTTCTGCTTATTTCTTTTGTTTGCAGGAGGCAAGTATTACAATGGTTATAATAACATTTTGGTGATTGGTCTTTTGCATCATTCCCATCTCTGAACTTACATTTTTCAGTAAAGTTTACAAATTTCAATATACAGGATTCCATCTCCAAAATCATGTCATTCATTGTAAGTATTTGCTTGTTGGCAATACAGTAAAGTGGCAATCTAAATTTCAATTGCAAGCTTTCTGACCTATCAACCGAATTCAACTTGGAGCAAGCTACATATTATACCATTGGCATGCATCTGATCCAATTGTTTCCATGTTCTTCATATTCACTTTTCCCATTAGTTTTGGCCACTTGTCTTTCTTTGTTCATCAAGAGTCCTCAGATAAGAAAGACTCTCTGGAAAGAGCTGCTAAAACTTACCAGCAGTCAACTTGTGACCCCTCTGTCAAGCAAGCAGTTAAAAATATTTTCCAACTTGAAAATCATTCCAAAGACACAATCCAGCCACAGCATCCAACCCAGCCTCAGCACCCAACCCAGCCCAAGAATGCAACCCAGCTGAAGCATGCAATTTTTGATTTTTTCAACTGCTTTCATGTTGATCATGATTTGCTGGTTGATCCAGTTGATCATGCACTGCCAGTTGATCATGCATTGCCGGTTGATCATGCATTGCTGGTTGAAAGGGCTGTGCAGATTGCAATGAATAACCTCCTGTGTAAGGATTTCAGAATTCAATTCTTCTTATGTGTCAATGGATACTAATATGGAATCCGAACAATAGCAACAAAATAAGCCAAAGATCTACTGTCTCTTGTAACATAATTCAAATCATCGTGCCTCTGTACTTTGTTCTGTACTTAAAGAACTAAAACAAAACCAAAAAAAAGAAACATGTGGTGGTCCGTGGTAGGGATGTGGAATCAATGAATTTATGCGGAACAATGAATTTTTTTCTAAAATTAAGCATAACCTTCCCAATATCAACGACACAAATGCCTTTATTCCGTAGTAAAACCTTCAGTTGAATCTGCTCAAGTACATACTTTTCCCAGATGAACATCTCATTGCAGCATCAACAGATTACATATTATATTGTTTCAACGCTAGGTTGAGCTTCATGGAAATATGTTACTCCGTTAAAGGTCAAAGAACACTAAGAGATAGAGAACACAATAAAAAATAAATTCGAAAAAATACAAAAGCGGCTCACAAAACTATACAAAAAAAAAAAAAAAAAAAGCTTCATGAACAAACAAAAAAGAGGAAAGTCGAAGGTGGAGATTCTTCTGGGCAGAAGGTGGTATCATTAATCATCACTAATCCGCATTGTAAAAAGGGAGAGAAAGAAGACCGGTTGTCAAAAACGGTTTTACAAGACACCCCTCCTTTCGATAAGAGAGTGAAAAATGGGAACATCGATTGTGATGATCGAAGCCGTGGCCCACCAATGCCCATGACTACGTAGGGCAAGAGGTGCAATTGATTAAATTAGGCAATGTTGGGGTTAGGGACAGTACTCCATCCGTTGACGACCAAGGAACCACCCGCAACTGGCCCAACGTACATGTTGGGACCTCCAGGACTGCCTACGAAAACGTCGGAAGATCCAGGTGTGGTTGAGCTTGGAGATGAAGCGGATGAGGGGGGCGATGACTCGAGTGAAGAAGCAGAGCCAGCAGTGGGTGCAGATACAGACGCAGTTGCAGTTGCATTGACCGTGGCACTTGAGGAAGCATTTGCGATGACGGCAGAGGCTTCTGCTTGTGAGATGGTTTCGGTGCTAGTGGCGACGGAACCGGTAGCAGTGGCAGTGGCAGCGCTAGCACTGCTACCATCGGTACTGGGGGCGACGGAACCAGTGGCACTGGCACTGCTGCTGCTGCTGCTGCTAGAGCTAGAGCCAGAGGCGATGCCTACAGCTTCACCCAACTTCTGTGATTGAGTGTCAATGAAAGTGAGTAGAGGACCAGCCACCAGCTGAGTAGTGGCACGGTCGACAACGTTGTTGATCAGAGGTTGACCATCGGAGGTGATGAAAATGGCCACTGGTCCATTGATACCGGGAGGAACAACACAGCTGTTGAAAGGGAAAGGGATGGACGTGGGTTGACCACCGAGTAGCATTTGACAGTGGAATCCCTGGAAGATAATTAGCTCCTCTTTAATATGATAAAACGGTTGTGGCTTACGCTCGTATCTGTGCTGCTGTTTATTGCTGAAGACGAGAAACTAAGCTGAGTCCCTGGAGCAATCGATCCGGTATTTGTAACCGACAGAACAGGGTTGGCTAGATATTGATAATGAGTTTTGTGCTTTGATGGAACTGAAACTATCATACCTGGAACACCAAGATCACAGGCACCTTTGAAAAACGGGCTGGCGAGAGCAAGAACTTCGCTTGGAGTGAGAGCAAAATCGAAAGGGCTAGGGATGGCAGTTCCAGTGCTCGACAAGATGTTCAGGATCGTCTGGTGACGAGCTTCGACCGTCAAGATCGAGGCAGCAGAGGTGAGGAGAACATGATCGGTCACGAGAGCAGACCCGCCAAGGTATGCGGAGACGCCAACGGATTCAACGATACGTGCGGTGGCAGCCATTGTAGTGACATCCTTTAGTGCACTTGAGAAGTCGAATTGACAACTCGTGATGGGGGTTGCGCCGAATGACTTTATGGCAGCCTAAACAAACCAGGTCTAGTTATGTTATACTTCGTCGTGTAATACAAATTACCTGTAGCACAGACGAGTGGGTAGCTTCGTCAGATTGAATTACGGTGAGTTGCTCGATAGCAAGTTGACTTGAGGAGAAGCCAGCCGATGTGAAATCGCTGGCTTGGAATTGGGCAAGAGCTTGAGAGTAAAATGCCGATTCAAGCTGTTCTAGAACATCAGCAAACTCTGAAAAAAATAAAAATATGTATCAGGTATGTGAGGGAACAAGAAGTTTCTGCTTGTGCAGCTAAAGTACTCACGGAAGACCAAGATATCTGCGGGGGCTGCTCGCTTCATGTGTGGTGCTGCTGATACCAAAAGAGCGGTCGCGACAACAGAGATGAACGATAGTAAAGTTTTAGCGAAATGCATTTTTGAATTAATTTGGTGAAGTAAGAAGTTGGAAAACCTGCTCGAACGAATGTGAAAAGTCGAATATGAGACAAAGTTGCAAGGGCGCCAAGAAGACCAGGGGATGCAACCTGGCAAGCCCAAAAAAACAAAAAAACAACTAGAAAAAGTAGAGATGAGTATTGAGAAAAAACAGAAGGTGGCAGGTAGAAAATACTTGGGGCACAGGAGGAGAAGGAAGAAGAACGAAATGGACATAATGGCGACGATCAGGGTTTTTGTAGGAATCTAAACATAGGCGGAACTGGAGGATCTGATTGGTGCTCGGTCAATCTCTATGGAGATCAATAATATCTGCTGGGACCAGTCGGGCGTCAAATTGATCCAGCGGGTAACCGTTTACAATGCCGGTGTAAAAATCGCTAGTCAGATGTGTCCATCGACGACCAGTGGGCTCATCGGGTTATTTAATTACACACCTAAGTCCACTGCAACATTCCATGTCACTGATACGACCACCTGTGATCACCCCGCCTTCGACTCATCATCTTAGTTGTGCAAAAAGTCAAGAAAGTAGCCACACTTGAAGGAGTAACTGTGTCCCTTCTTTTCGTTAGATTAGGAGGTTTAAAGAAACTGCCAGACGCGGGTTGCCCGAGATCACCTGCATGCAGAATAAGAAATCTGTTGTCCAGGAAATACCAATATCTCGCAGCTGCCTCTATTTCGCACTCTTGTCAGAAACCTTTTCATCTGATCTTATCTCAAGTTTCGGATACTCTCGCCGTTGCTGTTTTATACTTCAAGTAGGTTGCGTTACCGTTCTGATATATAGGACTAAGTAACTTTTGAGTTCCATCAGTGAGTTCGAAACCAATTGTGTAATTGAAAAAAATATTGGCAATTTCAAGTACCTGGGGATCTACAAATTAGACCAAGCTTAACGACCAACTCTCTCACCCATGTGAATCAGACAATTCCCGACCAGAATTTTTGGACTCCATTTCCAATCATGATCCTACAACAAGCATAACTGAAAGTCATGAGATGGGAGGGAGGAAGTAAAAGGATCTTTGGTTATAAATTATATAAGACATGTTTCCAAAAATTTCTGTTCGTCTCGTTCTCGTAGTCTGGTACCGGTGATAGATGAGCAGAGTGAGTATTCAAGTGATTGATAGCCAAGTTTTGACTGCCTTCGTCGATATTGCAAAGTCTGCATGCAGTCCTTGTGAGTGTGCAGCTGCCCGTAGCCAATAATAATATTGAGCCCTGTGTCTGCCTCAAAGAGGCCGTATGATAGCGCTCGGCTTCGAATAGCTCTAGGTTGCGTGAGCACTGCATATGGAGTGATGTGTTATCATAGTTGGAACACACAGGAAATATATATGGCACAGGCAAGGACAGGTATGGATGAAATCCTATAGTATACTTCAAGTTTTGAATTTGTTCCGACTGTTGATGCAAATTACAATGAGATAAAGAAATGCATCTTCATTGTAATTATCGTCAGGAATCATCAAAGACTCTTCAGAGCCAACCAGTTTGATACCATAGCCAACGACTCTGCAGGTTTATCATGAGGGACGTAGAGACGTCACAAAGAAGAAATTTTATTATCAACATCCAAGTCTTCAATTTGTAGAGAAAAGTACTCATCATATGTCCCGCTCCCCTTAGAGTAGCAAAAGTGAGCAATCCGCTTTCTTTGACCTCACCAGCTTTCATTCCATTATACGTCCAATCTCGCCATTCTGCCTTCGCGTACGCATCACTACCGCTCCATTCCAGTTTATCAACCCACAGTTTGTTGGCTACATAATTGCATTGCCAATCATACGTCCCTGCATAGATAAGAATGCGGACGCCGCGGTCCAACAAGTTAGCAACGTAGTCCTGTGTGTGTACAGCCCATTTGTCCATATGGGCGTTAAAGTTGGCGCCTACGGTTGAGGAGCAGGAAGAAAAGTTGTAGGGCGTCTCAACACCAAGGATAGATCTGACTTCGGGACGGTCGAGGTAGGCTGTAATTATGCCGAATTCTTTGTAGCATAGCTCGCCTTCGCATGGCTATTTTAAAATAAGAAGGGGCTGTCAATAGGAGTGGATGAGGGGCGTACTTTAGAGATATCGTAAACGTTTCGACCTGATCGTAAAGAATCTTTTTCAGTTCATGGCGTCAAATGAATTCAGTGGAAGACATACCTGTAGCCCACATCGCCGTGGAGAGTTGCTCATCGCAGAAGTTGACAGCAGCCCGACAGTCCATGGAATCAAATCGGTCTATACATGATTTTTGCATGCCCGTTTGACATCGTGGAAGCTGTCATAACAAAGTCACGTTATCGGTTTTTGGATGGAGAAGATGGATGAGGGGTATTTAGCAGGTGAAAACGGAGAGAAGATGGATAGACTAACAGCAGCTTTCATACGAACACAATTGGAAATAGACTGGAATGGGACGGGAAGAGATGCTGTGCTACATTCTACTTCATAGCGTCCTTGGTATAATCTGTAAAATAAGGTCGCGTTATTCACTTGAGAAATGTTAGAATGTGAAGAACAAACGTGGATATATCAGTAATGCCGTTTCCGATAAGAACGCTCTTTAAATTGATAGTCGGACGTCCCTCTTTTATAGCAACTTGGTTCCGGTCGAATATCTCGCTTGCAAATACCGGTAAGTATCGTCCCTACAAAAGTAACAAAAAAAAAGCTGGTCAAACTTTTGATAATGAGTTAAAGATTAAACAACGACAAACCCCGTATGATTCTCCTGAAAGGTGGAATGGTCTCCCAGAGAACCCCTTGAATGTCTCGAAGAAGATCGAAATAAAGGCATGGACATTCTTGGCCGCTTCTTCTGTTGTTTCGACTGTTTCCCCATGATCGGCGTAGGAGAAACCAACACCGACACTATCAAAGGCAATCTCAGTTTGAGAGCGTCAAATAGGAGGAAGCGGTTACGGTTGGTCCAGGAAAAAGATATTTGCTTCTGCATTCCATGAATAAGGATTCCAGACCGTGCCGTTCGAAGAGGCACCTTTCATGTCGATACTGCAAGGTCCTATGGGTAGAATAACTTGAGCAGTCGCATTGGTGGGTTGTTGGGTTGAGCTCACCCAATTCCATGAGGAGGCCCGTGGAAGAGGAACATCCTGGGCCTAACAAAAAGGTTCGCCTAAGTGAAATGTTGAGCTAGGAACGCCACTCAAACCTCCGTTTATCCACATCACAACATCATCTACCAATGACATCATGAGTGATATCTTAACAAAGAACGGTTGAGAAAGACCTATATACCTTTCTCCGGATCGCGACGACTCTCGAAGAAATAGAAGAACATGTGCTTAGCACCTGCGTCAACATCGAAGTAACCTGTGTAAACACTGCGAGTAAACAAGATTCTCAGTGTAATCATATCGAAAATTAACTAGATACTAACTGCACAGTAGGATCACAGAAATTAGTCTTCTTAATTCGAACACGGTGATTAGGAAATCGTGGGTGGGTAAATGAGGTGAATTCTGAATCCCTAATTGACGAAAGATAGGTTGTTGGTGGCCTGGCCGCGTTGTTAGAATCTAATATATCTGAAGCAGGCGCCTTCAACACAGCTTGAACACCAGGATTCTGGTACCACGCAGTGGTGGAGACAACGACCGTGGCTAGAAAAGCGAGGAGTCTGCATATCCTTGAGAAGATCATGGTGGGTACCTAAAACACTTTTCCCACAACAGTAGAATATAAAAAGCTCGTGCTGCCTATTCAAATTGCATCCTCAGGAGTATTACAAGTTGCCATTGCGGACTCCATAAGCTGAAATAGAAATAGTTTCTCACGGGGGATTTTGGTGTGTGGGAAACACTCGAAGAAATTTCTTCAATCAACACAAAAAAAGTGCAGCACCCCAAGAGGCCTGTGCTCATCGTTCTCAACGTTGTCGAGTGTAGACCCGTCCTTTTGATCACTATTCTCCCTTCCATCTTTTAGACTTTTCTCTTTTAATCAATCAACAAAAATGCTCGTGCTATACGAGACTGCGATGGGCTACTGCCTGTTCAAGGTTTCCGACTCTGCCAAAATTGAGAGTGCCGATCTGTGGAAAGAGTTTGAGAGTCCAGAAAAAGCCAGTAAACTGTGCGTATTCATTTTTCCCACTTATTTGGAGAATGGGAAAAGATTGATTTACTTTTGTTGTCTAGGCTAAAATTGAAAGCTTTACATCGTTTTACGTCGACCGCAACGGCAGTGGAGGATATCACCGCCATACAAAGTGGAAAACTTGGAAAAGGCTTGAAGCAGTTCTTGACGGATGAAGTGCTGGGGAAAGGCAAGGGGAAGGAGTCGCTCGTAGTGATTGATCCTCATCTGGGTTCGTTCTTAACTTTCTCGTACTCGTTAAATTTGACCTTCTTATGCTCCTGATCATTTAGGACGCGCAATCACAAAAAAACTGAGCATAAATGTCAATGCTATGGCCGAGGGTCAACATGGAGATCTTTGGCGTGGTATCAGGAGTCAGATTACTGCCCTCCTTGACGGATTGGACCCTAAGGATCTGGCTACTATGAGTTTGGGTCTCAGTCATTCACTATCTCGGTGGGTTCCCGTCGAACCTTTTAATGAGAGCTCATGAAGCTGATGTGCGCCTTTCGCTGTCAAGGTTCAAACTCAAATTTTCACCTGACAAGGTGGACACGATGGTTGTTCAAGCTATAGCCCTACTTGACGATCTCGACAAAGAAATCAATATCTATGCTATGAGAGTAAAGGTCTGTTTTTGGAGAACATAATCGATTGGACATGAACGATAACTTCCCTTCGAAGGAATGGTACGGCTGGCATTTCCCAGAAATGGCCAAAATCATCTCTGACAACATTGCATATGCTAAAGTCATCCAACTTATGGGTAACCTGTCCTCCTCATCTTTTTTTACACATATCTTGATAACCCCTATCAGGCTTCCGGACAAATGCAGCAACAACCGACTTTGCAGCTATTTTGCCTGAAGACCTCGAGGCAGTCCTCAAGGCAGCCGCAGAGATCTCCATGGGCACTGAAATCTCAGACTCTGATATTGCACATATCCATTCCCTATGCGATCAAGTCATCTCTATCTCTCAATACCGCTCACAACTTGCTGAATATCTCCGTAATCGCATGAACGCTATCGCGCCTAATCTTACCGTCTTGGTGGGCGAGCTTGTCGGCGCTCGTTTGATTAGTCATGCCGGTAGCCTACTAAATCTTGCCAAACATCCTGCGAGTACGATACAGATTTTGGGTGCTGAAAAGGCGCTGTTCCGTGCTTTGAAGACAAAGCACGATACACCAAAATATGGCTTAATTTATCATGTATGTGGTTGTCGAAAAAAAGTTTCCAGAGATCTAATCTATATTGCAAGGCATCTCTTATTGGACAAGCACCTCCAAAATTGAAGGGAAAAGTGCGTTATGCTTCCGTTTCAGCAATTACCATCCCTCACTGTATGTCAGATGGCTCGTATGGTCGCTACCAAAGCTGCTCTATCCATCCGCGTTGACGCCCTCACCGATGCCGATGGCAAATCAGAGCCAACAGCACCTTCAATAGGTACCGATAACCGTGCCAAACTTGAGTCTAGACTACGGGCTCTCGAACACCAAAGCGAAGGCGGTGTCGTTCGCCGTTTCGGTGATAATGGGAAGAAACAACAACGTTTCGAGATGAAAGGCGAAACGAAGACATATAACACCCAAGGAGACCATGTGGACCTTGTGTCAACACAGCGCGATGATCCTATGGAGGCTGCAGTAAAAGTTGTACTTGAGGTCAAGGAGGAGAAGCGGAGAGCGAAGGAAGAAAGAAGAGCGAAAAGACGCGCGGAGAAGGAGAAGAGTAGTGACCAAGAGGCAGATGATGATGATGCAATGGAGGTTGATGGTGCTGACAAGAAAGAGAAGAAGAAGCGAAAGCGAAGAGAGAGTGAGCAAGGAAACGATGATGTTGTAATGAACGAGGTCGTTGAAGAACCTAAGGTTTGTTTACCCTCTTTCTATACTGAATTCAGACCGACTGACGATTTATGTTCCCTTAGGAGACTGAAGAGGAGAGAAAAGCAAAGAAAAGTGCTCGTAAAGCAGCCAAAGCTGCTGAGGCTGCTGCTGCCGCTGCTGCTTCTAGTTCTGCTGTAGCTTCCACCTCCAAGACTACGGATTCACCAAAGAAGAAAAAGAAGAAATCGGAGGCATGATTTTTGTAATACATGTATCTTGAATTTCCTTGTGGTATTATCTATACGTATGAGATGTAACGCACGGCAATGTTCGGCTCTTAGCGTGAGATTCTCAGGTCGAGACGAAGAAATGAACAACTACTCATCTCGGACAAACTGCTATTGGCCATGTTGACTGTACCCAGGCCAATCATTATTGTAACAGGCGCGAATAGGTGAACAATTTTTTAAAATAATTGCCTCGATTGACATTCGGGGACTTTTTCTTCACAGTGGGGTCGGGTTCGGCATCTGCCAACGATTACTCTTCCAACTCTGCCAAGCGAATCCTCCAGATGCTTTACCACAACGAATTGCCTCTGACATAAAGCTGAATGAAAGCGGTCCATTATATGAAAGCGTTACTCTCATTATGGCATGTCGAAGTAGGAAACGCGCAGAGGCAGCCCGCACCAAACTTCTCCTTTGGCTGGAAGACCAGGTCAACATGCTAAGCAGTCGACCGGACGATAACGGGTTTGCACGAGTGTTCCATTCCAAGTGTGATGTTCAAATACACGAGTTGGACCTTGCGTCGATGAGCAGCGTACTGAGTTTTGCAGCTACGATGCGGGAGAAGTAAATTGCTATCTTTATAGTTCCTTGGTTTGCTTTCTGATGCTCTCTTTTTTCGTTTGTTTTTCAGACTGCCTCATGTCTCTCATCTGGTATGCAATGCTGGCGTTGCTAGTTTCAAAGGCATCAACTGGCCAGCGTGCTTCAGCCAGCTTATTCGTAGTCCTATCAGTGCGGTGGCTAGGCCAAACTATTACTCCCAGCACGTAGGAGAAGTCAGTCCGGATAATCTTGGTTGGGTCTGGCAGTCAAACCTATTCAGCCATTTCGTTTTGGCCAGTTTTTGACCGTACCTGTTGAAACCGCCTTTCTGTTCTAACGTAATATTCCTTCTTGCAGTTCCGCGAATTGCAGGATCTGATGGCCAAGACTCCACTCGACAGTGCCAGAGTCATCTGGTCTTCTTCATTGGAAGCTTCTCCTAAATTTTATGAACCAGAGGATTGGCAATTGACGAAAACGGGACACTCGTATGAAAGTTCGAAATATCAAATCGACATTATCGCAACGAATCTGGATCGCATCGCTTTGAGCTCAAGTGAAGGAAAACGGATCCGTCATTTCATTTCAGAACCTGGGGTTTGTTCCACGTCTATAAGTCGGGCGCTTGCTTCTGGGGTTCTTGATTATATCAAAACTCTTCTGTTTTACCTTGTCAGTCTACGTTCCTTTTTTGTTGTTGTTTGAGTCACGATATTGTGTGCTGATGGATTCTTGCCTGTATTAGGCCCGCCTATGTGGTTCGCCATATCATGTCATCGTTCCTTTCAAAGCTGCTATTGCTACTGTGCATCTTATACTTGTCCCTCTATGTTTTATACCCCTCCTTTTGAATAACGATCGTAGCAAGCCCGTGCGATTTGGAGCACAAACAGGACGTTGGGGCGATGAGCGCGTTGGTGTTACGGCCGTGGAGGATTGGGAGAAGTATGAAGAGGAAGGCATTTCACTGATTGAGAAATGTGATAACCTTCTCAAATCGTTGAAAAAGGAAGAGACTTCGAGGCTTTGAATATTGCGTGGTCTAGGGGTTGTGGAATGTATATAGCTGGATAATTATATTGCTTTAATATTTGATGCCAAATGATCTGTCGTGGATTCCAAAAATTTCAACTGTAGCGATGTACTTTTCATTTTATGAACCTCTGGTAGACCGTGAACTATTCATATGCCAGTGGTGGTGTGCAGTATCCTTGCTTGCTCATGACATTAAACAAACGTTGACATTGTGGACTTTCTTTTCTTTTCCACACACGTATGCTGTCACCATCTTGTACGGGTGTAAATGGCTGAGCAGGCGAGCACGAGGTAAGACCCTTGAATGAAGCGTAAATAAGGACAAATTGGAATAAGCGCCCACCATAACTCTGGAGATGTCAATGTCGAGCAGTCTTAGAACATCCCAAATCCTAACAGGTGTTGGTTTATGATGAGAGAAAAAATTTCACAGTCACTAGAGGAATAAAAGCATCCATTTGCATGATATTTTAAATTTTCTCCCTGCACTGAGTAATGTCTACATTAAGCTAGTCCAGATCACCACACCTCACTGTCGGTAGCGCCACCCTAGATCCTTCTCACCCCTCAGACGACGTGCCAAAATCATATCCTTGGGCATGATCGTTACGCGCTTCGCATGTATGGCAGCCATATTTGTATCTTCAAAGAGGGCTACCAGGTAAGCTTCGGATGCTTCTTGTAAAGCCATGATGGCAGAGGACTGGAAGCGGAGACCTGCCTGTTCACCAGTTGGTTATAAGTGATCATTTTTAAGTAGATAGGAAATGATTGACGATGAAGAGTGCCAAAGACAAGTTAATTATATCCAAGAGTGATCATATCTACAGGTAAAATAGAAACAGGGCCTTACCTTGAAACCTTGTGCAATTTCACGTACGAGGCGCTGGAATGGGAGTTTTCTGATCAGGAGTTCCGTCGAATTTTGGTACCGTCTGATCTCGCGAAGAGCAACTGTTCCAGGGCGGAAGCGATGTGGTTTTTTGACTCCGTACACAGGTTTTTTTTCGGTCTGTGGGTGATGGATATCATGAGAAATTGTTGTGAACGGTCAAGACAACAATATGCCAGTGATGAAGATATTACCCACCTTGAACCCCAGTTGTTGGTTGTCTTTCGGTTTTTTTGTAGCGTACTGCAGATTGCCCGGCATTTTATTTCGAGGCTGCTTGCCTGATGACGGGATCAGTTTGTGTTTAGTGTAGAGGAGGAGACGTACCCCCGGTTGATTTACGGGCAGTCTGTTTAGTTCGCGCCATTCCGATTGTGCGTAAGTAAAATTGTTCTAGAGACGGGAACGCCTGATGGACACCTTGGATGGGAAAGGTCGAGGACGGTGGCCATTTTATACCATTTCGTTATGCTTTATTTTTTACTTAGTCGGATCCGCTGACTCGACGCAGGCGAATCCCGCTCTTTGTTCGCGAGCTGACTCGAATAGAGGGCGGGGAATCGGTTTTGGGAAAATTCATCCTAAGTGATGAGGTATGCGGCTTCTTTCTTGTTTTGATCGAGGGGATCCGTGGATAATTTTAAACAAGGTAAAAAAGCTTGTGTACTCAAGATCAGCCGCCTCTAGGGTCGTCACTGCGTCATTAGGATTTGGTTTTCCTGTCGAGGCTGGAATTGTGGTGGAGCATTGACGTAAGTGAGTGCACAAATCGGTCTCAGGCTGTGATTTCGTGGTGCACAACATATGTCATAGGCGTTAGTTCGTACCACGCCCGTTGGTCATTTCATTCTTCCAGATATATTAAACTCAATGATGGGAGGTGGAGATCCTGGCTTTAATTGATAGATGGTTGGTCATGAGTCTGCAGATGAGCGTCGACTGGCTTCTGGGTGACCAACTGCAAGGGTACGTTTTACCCGAACGGCGACCCAAGGTTTTTAATTGTCATGTGAAACGCGCGAATCTGGTTTTAGGTTTATGCTGGTCGTTTTAGGAATTTGTATATATTTGACGTACTGATATGTTTATATTCAGGTTAAAAGGGATTTCGGGAGGATAGAAGGTGTAACGAAAATGACACCGGTAACGGATGTAAATGTTATGAATGATATAACTTGAGCATTCTTGTTAGCAGGCAGAGGGAGAAATATTTAGTACTGTAATGTAATCAAATATCCGTTAGGTACGAATTCCTTGTTTGTGCCTAGGGCTTGCCCCCGAAATCACGTGATCCAAAGACTTCCAGTTTTAAATATGAAGTTGATGCGAGGTGAGCGTTGTTTTATTCTCTAATGAGCATGCGCTTGCTCATTGCGGATTTAGGTACAAAAATAGATAGGCTAGAGATGAATTCCACCCGGGCTACAACATGCCTCTTTCATGTTCTTTTGAACATAGGGGTAAATTGAACAAATAAGAGAAGAAATAGCAATAAGAAAAATGCAATGGGGCAGAGGATATTTTACCAGCTATCTAGGAAGCTAACTGTATAAGAAGTCGAGTCTTATGAAAGAATAGAGATGAATAGAAAAGAATAATCACTACTTATGAAAGAATTATAGTAAAAGAATTGCTATTAACTAAAATTAGTCTAGTCACAAGATGATGAGATCACGGGACGGGTAAGAGGAGCGTCGGAGCGGACCGGACCGCAATCGAGCACTGCTTCTCCAATAAGTAAGGAAGATGGGCTTGACTGATACCTGTGTGGTATAATCTGACGAACGGTAGAAATATAATCCCGTATCTCCCGTATCGCACTTAAGGCCCCAGTGGAACTTACTTAAGCTGTCATGGAATACCTATTTGTAGCGTCATTATGTCAACTTATTTAGAATTGGAGCCATCAACAAAAGGAGAAAACTCTGTCGCTTCCGTGCTCAACGTTCAATGTCCACCTCATCTACTGGTACACACTGACCGGATGATGAACAAGTGATGAACGTATGTGGGCGTTGAAGGCATTAAGAGACGTCATGTAGGCATGGTATGGCAAAAGATCCGGTCTTCTAGGCGTAAGCTTTTACATATTTACGGCATTGTTATTCTGCTTACTTGGAAATGTTGAAAATTTGAAGTTCAACTGAATGGACTCAAGGTATTCAAAATTATTGGGTAAAAGGTGGGATTATTCTACTACTATGAATTGGAATTGGAATTTATTTGGCTAACTACATTACGTAGGTAATTCAAGTAACCTTGAAACTGTGGGCTTACATGAAGTGAATTTTTTACGGGGTCCGTTATTGATATTGACGCACTTAGGACGCGCTCGTCATCAGGCTGGCTGGTAGAGCTTGCAAAATGCTGTATTTTTCTACTAAGTATTTTATAACAATACAGATCAGGGCTCCAGCTATATAGACCAGGGGTCCTGTAGCCGGTGGTCCTGCCTTTGATAACTAGGTACTTATATTTAAAAGACATACATGTGCTATGATGGTAGCTGTGACTATAGGTGTGGCAGTCAATGTGTGTCTGAATTGGCAACTTGAATATTCTCCCCATGGATATTGATATCGCTAAGATGAGCAGTCATGAACTCACGATGACGCCTACGCGATAATGGGGGATGGTCGCCGTGAACTTACAAGAATATTTACCCCAGGTGAACCCAGGTTACGTGGGGTTTTTTCGGGGGTTTCTGCATCATATGGAGTTTCTCAATAGAATAATCCAAAGGCGACCCATTAGGTTGGCGTTTTGATTTACCACCTGCGCCTGGGTATTCAAAAAAGAAGAAGAAAGAAAGCGGCCTAACCACAAAAGTCTTCGAGAGTCAATATTTCAATACTTAGTGACCTTGAAAAATCCTTTATTTCAATTTCAGGTATCCATGCCGCTGTTGTCATTGGGCAAAACGTTGACTTCGCACCATTTTCTCAGTTGCGGCTGTGGCTGTGCTTGTTGTGGCTGTTATGTAATGGCAGTCCTAAACCCATTCCGTACATTATTTTTACTTTTATGCATATATACAAAGTTTCATTCCAGACGAATTTTTCAGCTCTGGTGAGGTAGAAATCGAAGGTATCGGGATTTGCCGGGCAGATAACTGGCAGAGAACAACCCAGCGCGCTTTTCCCACCGACAAGCGATGCTCCGATGGCCATTTTCCCGGACAACAACGTGAGAGAATTCCCGAGACGCGCTATCCGTGTTCCGCGAAGGAAGAAAAGCGTTGAGCGCGACCCTTGGGATAACGGCAAGCTACGGCGGCGGTGCCGAAGTGTCCCTAGTAGGTCAAACATTTCTCGGAGTTTTAAAATATGACACGTGGTTATCGTGATAGCGGCGAATGATCCAGCTCCGCGGTTTGACTCGTTCTTTTCAACCACTCCTTTAACTCTCTCCTCCATGAACGCTCTCCAGGACCCTACGAAAAAACCCTCTATAAATTCTCTCCTTAATCCACAGGAAACTTCAGCTTTCCCAGCTCACCTCAATTCAAGTGCTGACCATGGCCCAAACCAATCTCATCAGCCATCGTCCATGTTTCATTCATTGTCATATGCACCGGTACCTTCCTATAATTTAAGGGCAGCTAGTTGGGATCCGGACGATGACCCACATAAGCGAAGGTCTCTCAATGGGAGCAATGACGCGCATAGGCACTATCAGCAACATCCCACGTTGCCCCCACCTCCGTCGCATGTTTACGCGGATCCTCACGCGTCAAGGCTCATGATGAGGTCTAGGATCGATGAATCATCTATGTATGCAGGCGAGGGACATGTGTGGCAGCCTAAGCAACCACCACCACCACCACCACAGCAACAGCATCATCAACATGCTGTATCTGGCATGCCATATGCTCCCCCCGTTATCTACTCGGACGCACGAACAAGTATGTCAATTCCGTAACCCAATGTCCTACCTAATCGCTGAATTTAATTTTGAACTAGCGCTATCCGGCGATTATCAGCCTCAAAGTTGGTCTCTTTTTTGACTTTTTTTCGCACCCACCATGATCGAATTGATGCAAAGGCAACTATTCTTCAACTTATGGAGATCAATCGACCTCACCTCCTAATCAACATTGTACGTGGTTCCTTGTCTGTCTGTCATGTCATAATAGTCACTAAACTTTTTTTTCTCAGTATGGCAGCAGTCCGAAAGGGTTTCTGTGCGTCTGGCAGCCCGTGGGACGGTATCCGAAGCGCAGCAACAACAAACCTCCCAAGATGCGCGTTATGCAGCCTCATCTTATTATACCCATCCAAATATATACTCCCCTCCTACGTATTCACCCCAACAACTCCAACCACTACAGCTACCTCAGCAATTAGTAGTTCCAGAGACGACGCAGACTCTCTCAGAGTCTACGTCTTCCTCTACCAGGCTTTCTTCCTCTTCTGCTACTTCCTCGTCTTCTAAACGGCAACTCCCGGAAGAAGACTCCACAACGGCGCCCAAAGCGAAACGAGCAAAAGCAAAGACGAAATCAGGAACACCCGGGAGTACATCAGCTACTACACCAGGTGCGTTGAGTGTTTTTTTGATATCATTTTATGATACACGCTGGTTCTTTTTTTCGTGTGTGCAGGTTTTCTTTTCGCTGTCGTTTTTCCTTTTCTTCTCTCTTGTCTCTTGCGTGCATGGTTTACCAGGCCCATCGTGGAGTCTCGTGTCATTTTAACTTTTTAAAAATATTCTTGACCACTTTATCTCATTCACCTTATTTAAAAATACTTTCTCTTTTTGAGGCTAGCTTCCCTGGTTCTTTGGTTTTCTCTTTTCTTTTGCTACTGGTTGGCTTATCAAGCTCTTTCCCTTTTTCGTGCTATGGTGGCCTTGTAGGACCTTCGAAACGTGGATATAACGCTAAAAAGCGCACTGAGGCCGCTTTGATAACAGCTCAAAATGGTATGTTCTTTTGATCTTCGTCGAGTAATTTTTTTGCTACGTGTTCAATGGATCTTGTGGTGCCGTGCGAATGCTATAGATGTTAATGCGCTTTGATCAGCAGCTGCGATTATTCTTTTCCTTTTTTTTTTCTTCGAAAGAAATAATAATTTTGTGCCCGATTTTTGGCGTCGACGATACTGATGATCTTTATGTTCGACAGATGCTTTCCAAAGAGCTTCAGTCTCTAACGATACATATCTCCCCGGATCTTCAAACGGCCCTGCCCCTAGCACTTCAACTGCCGCCGCCAACACCAGCAACGACTCCAATAATAATGCACTGACGCACCTCAATAGCGTCGCCTTCGTCCCTGAACTCCAATACGCACGCTGCATGTCCAACCGCTATCGTGGCGAATTTTTCTCACGTTGCGTCTCCTGCACCCGTCGCTGGGCAGGCGACACCTGTCGCTTCCAAGGCATCCGCTACCTCCTGCGAGGCCCTGACAAAAGGATCGCATGTGTCAGTTTCCGCGAACACCATCAAACGGTTGAACCTCCCGTAATGGAGTTTCCTACTGTGTGGAATAGGAGGTTTAAGAGGGAACATGTCAGGAGAACTAAATTGTCGATTGCGAAAGCGCTTTTGCCTATTTTGAAGTTGGAGATGGAGCATTTGAAGGCTGAGGAGTTGGTTAGGAGGCCTAGGGAGAGTGAGGTTCGGGCTACGTGTGGTTAGTAATTCTCTCCTCCATGTCTCTTTTTCCGCTCACCCATTCATAGACACATGTATGACTTCTCTCTTCTCCGCTTCCTGGATGTGTCGAGTCTGCGGACGTGAAGTCTGTCACGAATGTTTCCTCCAAGTGAAGGAGCTCACTTCCCAACCTTCATCAGCCTCTCCAGCCGAGTTGGCGGCGTTACAAGGGAAGAGAGAGAAACATGCTCATTCTAATCCGTTCTTTTTGAGTTGTAATAAGAGGGCTGAGCATGGAGTTGGAGAGTTTACGCCTGTTACTAGGTTTTGGGATGAGGAACTTGAGAAGGCTATTGAGGAGATGGAGGATATTTTGAAGGGGGTTGAAGGTGTGGTGGAGGAAGGTTCGACATCACGTCCACCGTCTTCAGCACCCCCTAGTGAGGCAGCCACAACGAATACGACTAATCCGAAAGCTGTATATGATTCGTATTTGCCGAGCAATTTGTCTCCGGGAGTCGCTTCTATACCTGTGTATAGGCTTCAACAGATACCAGCTTCGTTGTACGATCCTGTTCCCAGTCCTCCACCTTCTCCATCACATAATAACACATCCAAACCGCCATCGTCCTCGACATCCGCCCCGCCCCCACCTTCCTTTTCCTCTTTATGGAGTCTCGGTGTTCCGATCCTCGTGAAAGGCGTGTTACCCCGATTCAAATTGACATGGACTCCTGAATATTTCATCCAACAATATGGAGAACAAAATTGTTTGATTATTGAATGTCAGACGGATACGAATAAGAGGGTTACGGTTAAAGAGTTTTTTGGGTGGTTTGGGAAGTATGGAGAGAGAAAGGAGTGTTGGAAGTTGAAGGTTTTTTTTTTTTGGGCTCTAGAAAGATGTTTGCTGATGGTGTGTTGTTTAGGATTGGCCACCTTCTACGGATTTTAAGACTACGTTTCCGGAGCTCTATGAGGATTTTAGTCAGGCTGTGCCGGTTCCTGATTATGTGAGGAGGGATGGAGTGTTTAATCTTGGTTCGCATTTTCCTTCTAATACCGTTGGACCTGATCTTGGTGAGAGATTCTACGTTATATACGCTAGAGTAAAGAGCTGATAATTAATAGGGCCCAAGATGTACAACTCGCTAGCGTCAAGTCAGGAACCTGGAAGTAAAGGTTCTACGAGATTGCATATGGATATGGCAGATGCGCTTAATGTGATGTTGTACGCATCCAAGTGCGAGGACGGGACGGAAGGATATGCGGTTTGGGATCTGTTTAGGGCTGAGGATAGTGACAAGTTGAGAGGATTTTTGAGAAGGAAGTTTGGGCAACCGCAGAGTGGTGGTGGGCAAGGGTTGGGAGCGATGGGTGGTGGTGGTGGTGGTGGTGGTGGTGGTGGGATGCCGATTGCGCATGATCCTATTCATGGACAACAGTTTTATCTTGATGTGGAGTTGAGAAAGGCGTTGTATGATGAATGTGGAGTGATGAGTTATAGGGTTTATCAGAGACCTGGAGATGGAGTATTCATACCTGCTGGATGTGCACACCAGGTACGTGTGTGTGTGTGTGTGTGTGTGTGTTTCTGATATTTCTTGCTGATGATTGGATAGGTTGCGAATATGTCTGATTGCATGAAGATTGCGATTGATTTTGTTAGCCCTGAGAATATTGATCGATGTGAAAAGTTGACCAAGGAGTTTAGGGAACAGAATCAGAGTAAAGTGTGGAAAGAGGATGTGTTACAGTTGAGGACGATGATGTGGTTTGCATGGCAGTCATGTTGTTTGTAGTAGTTGTCCATAAAAGGAAGTTACTATTGAACCTGGCTTCGACTACCATGCCTCCTCCTCCTCGCAGACCTCCACCACCTACTACCACCTACCGACCACCTAGATTGAGCTACAATGAATTCGAATATCTTGAACATTCAGAAGAATCAGATCTGGAGGACCTCTTTTTCACTCCAAACACTTCACCACGTACTTCTATGGCATCTAGTCTTCTCATGTTTCCGACGGGAAGAAAGCCAAGTAGGAAATCGTTGAGATTGAGCGATGCTAGTGATACGATTGTCTTAGCTGCAGCCACTACTACTACTACTACTACTACTACTCAATCTCCCTCTTCTGCCGTTGTATCCACCCGCACTCCTTCTACTGCCACTTCCGCTCATAACCGGCAAAGAACTCTACATGCATTATCTACATCATCATCACTCTCATCTACATCTCTTGAACCACATTCTGTGCTTTCAGATGAGTCGACTCACTTGGTCGGTGCTCGTCAATCGGGGTTGGGGAAAAAGGCGAAAGAAGGAACAACGAAGCATACGAGGCATGGTTCGGTGACGCTAAAACCAAGTGATGTTGTGGTTTCATCACAAACACAATCTGTCAAGAGTACGACAACGACGACGTCTAAGCGAAAGAGTAGCCAGCAGGGTCTTACGGCGGCTAAGGATGTTAAGCGCTCAGTACCTCCTTCAGCTTCGCCTGCCTCTGCTCCTCCTCCTCCTGCGTCTTCAACGCCCAATGGATCTGCTGTAAAGGCTACCGTCACTACAACCAGTACCACCGCGTCAGCGAGCATTGGATCTCCTCATGTTCTTGTTTCCCGGAAATCTTCAAAAACATATGCGAATCCAGGTGCGCCTGTTAGCCCAAAGGACAAAACAATAGTAGTAGAGACAGAGGCCCCAAAGACGAAGGAGAAGGAGAAGGAACCGCATTCATTGACTCCGTCGTCATCAAAATCGGGGATGAAGGATAAAGGCAAGGAAAAAGCAAAGATGACCTCGACTCCGACGCCGATAACGCATCATGGGACTGGTGATGGTGACGTTGTGATTTCCGAACGATTGGGGGGAATCATAAATATATCCCCCAAGACGACTTATACATCTCCTAAACCCCATACGTTTTCTGCTTTTGCTCCCCTTGCTACTTCGTCGGCTGCGTCATCGGCTCCGTCAGTAAAGACAAATGGGAATGCCAACGGCAACAACAAACCACCATTACCACCTGTAGGATTTTCCTTTCCTCCTCCACCTCTTCACAGTCCACAACAACAATATTCACAACAGCCTAAAAATGCCCTCAATGGTTCAGCAGCAGCATACACCTACGCCCATCGCCAAAAGGGCAGTATTACACCTAAACCAGGTGGCGGCGGTAATGGTGGTGGGTCTAGTATTATGATGAATATGGCTGCGTTGTTAGAGGAAGATGAGCTTGACGTGGACGGAGACGGGCGTACGCCAGCGCGGAGGTTGAGGCATACATCGAACGCGAATGCAAATGTGCAAGGAAGGGGGAAGGGGAAGAGAAAAAAGTCTTTCGATTCAACATCTTCGAGATCTGATTCTTCACATCATTCACATTCTGGCTCGCCTTCACGATCGAATCCGAACTCAAATTCGTATCCAACTTCCAATTCAAATATCTCAGCATCTCAAACCCATTCCTATTCTCATTCCGAGAGCAGCACGTTCCGTAGCCCTCCGAAGACGATGGCATCCGAAGTAAACGCCATGAGTTTATCCACCCCAGGCGACCTTCCTTCAAAAGGTACACAAGGATATACATCTCTAGTCCTTCCCCGTGCACCTCCACCTCTCGGATCCCATTCTTCTAAAACCACAACTATCGGGTCTAGCTCTACGAAAAAGTGGTTTGGAAGTATGGGAGGAGGTAAAATCGATTTAACCAGGAGTGGAGTCGCACAGACTACGATGGCTAGTGTGGAAGTTGTTAGAGGGTTAGGGAGACAGCAGAGTCAGAATGGGTTTGGGGGGATGTTGTTGGGGATGTTTGGGAGGAAGAGGAGTATTTCTTCTGGTAGAGGAGATGCTGGACCGAGACCTATCGAAGGCTTGGGTACAGCTATGGATGATACGAGGACTGTAAACGATGATCTCCAATCCAAAGGCAAGGGACCTGCTGGGACGGAATCTACGGTTCTAGGATTCACGTCATACAGGAAACCACCCGGATATATCCCTAGCAGTAGTGTGCTGGTGCAGGTATGGGCTGTTGGAGTCGACGGAGTCGATGGAAGGCTGGTTGGTGTTAAGTTTGGAGAGCATGTTTGGAGTCGGGTGAGGGAGAGGGGGGGGACTGGTGTTTATGAGGAGGAGAGTGGAGTGGAGACGGAATGGGAACGGGAGGTGGAAGAAAATGATGTGGATATGGATGTTTCCAAAAGTACACCTCTACAGAATTCCGGCAACAGAGGTTTAGCTGGGCTAGGCCGATCTTTCAGTTTGAGGATGTCGCGTACGAAACAGCAACAAGATCATCCACAAGCCCGCAGGGGTCGACCTCAGGCAACAACCCAACAACAACCATCAAGATCCTTTTCCTTGAAACGTAACAACACCTCGGAACAACAAAACACATTAACGACCAAAACACCTTTGCAAAAACGTCAAAAAGTGCTTGAAAAAAGGGGAAAACGCGTTCCACACAGAGCTGAGGTTGGGTATATCCCTGGTAGGAGTTTTGTGGGGAGGGTGTTGGAGTGTGGATGGGATGTTAGGGATGAAGTTGTTAGGAAGGGAGAGTGGGTTGTTGGATTGTTGGATGTTAAGAAAGTGAGTTGGATTCTTCGTTTAACTTTTTTTTTTTTTGTAAGGCAGGTTGGGATTGTTTTTTTTTTGTGAGGTGGCCGAGAAGAGAAGTAAGGAGAGAGAGAAACATGAGGTGGAGGGGATTAGGGTCGATGACGCCCACTGGGCTTTGACGGGCGCCGTTTTACGTGTTTTTCTCCCCCTTCGATCTTTTTATTTCTTCATTTTCATATCCGTGTTCATTTTTTTTCTTTCTTCTTATTCTTGATGGTGTCAGAACGCTTACGTCCTCTCTTACTCTCTCTCTTTTTTTCATAACAGTGCGGTGCTCTCACAGAATTCATTGTCGTAGATCGGCACAGGATCCACCGCGTCCCTCATCCGCGCAAAGTCCCACAACAAGGTCATGATACTTCAAACACGGCAGCGGAGGCGGAGGCTTTCGATGACAGTAATATGTCTACTTTGACACTTGAAGAATTGGCGTTGTTGCCTTTATGTGGTATACCGGCGTATAGAGCTGTTCGCACGTTCATTTACGCGTTTTCATCACTTCGAGAGGAGGGTATGGGTTTGCCTACTACAGGTATTGGTGCTAATGATTGGAGGGGCGGTGGAAGTGTTGAGTTTGGGAGTATGAGAAGTTCCAAGCTCACGACGGAGCATCCACAAGATCGTCGACGACGCGTGTTGGTATTGAGAGGACATGATGGGGTTGGAGCTATGGCTGTTCAAATGCTTGCACAACGGGGCTGGAAAGTCTCAGTACACGTCCCATTCTCCTCTGCAGGCGCACAACCAACAACCACGACAACGATGGTAGCGGATCACCATTTCTTCCCTAGGGATATCCAAGAACGAGCAAAAGATTGGGGTGCAGATGAAATCATCTTTGATGAAGAAGCTGGAGATGGGATTGATGATGGTAGGATTGCGGCTATTAGGGTTATTGAGAGTTTGAGAGAGGATGGGGATGTGTTTGATGCTATTTTGGATACGGTGGGTGGGAAGGAGGTGAGAGAGGCTGGGGAGAGGTTGTTGAGATCCGCTGGGACGCCTACACCTGGTGTTGGGAATGAACCTATGTCGTCTAGAACGCCGAACAAATCAAAAGGTGTGGGTCAGTTTACGACGCTGGTAGGAGATGTACCAGAACGGCCTATTCCAACTGCTGGAGATAATTTCAGAGCCGGGCTTAGGTCATTGCGGAGTGATGGTGGTGGTGGAGCTGGAAGTACTACTGGGAATGCTGGGAATGGTGATGAAGGAGGTATCACCACCGCCGATATGAAAGGAAATAATAGAGTTGGGTATGCTTGGGTGAGCGTTGCTCAGGATGTGGATTGGGAAGGCGAGGATATAGGTGATACTCTTGCTTCAGTGCTGCGATTGGCTTTGGAGAAAGGGGTTAGACCTGTTATTGGGGGTGGTGGTGATGTGGCTGCCAATCATCGAGTGGTGCCGTTTGAAAAAGCACCGTATGTATTTGTGGATAGAGGCCCACTTGGGCATGGACGTAATGTTGTGGTCAAAATTGCTGGCTAAACCGACGCAACAAAAAAAGGGTCTCTTCCACCCTCTTCTTGTCTTCTTGCTTTTTTCATTTCTGATATCACAATTCGACCCAACAAATTTCATCTCTTATGAAAGATTGATTGTACATTATATGCTTTTTTTCTTTTATATTACACGCAATAAACCTATGGACTGTATTTATACTCTGACTTTTGTATGGGTTGGGGTCATCAATCTTGAAGTTTTGTATTTTTATGGGAAGATCATATAATAATAGGATGCAAATTAACTGTCAAATGATACTTTAAAAAGGGATTGTCATTTCGGATGAATGTATAATCGTGATGTGGGGGTCGGCGTCTGGGCTGTGGTGGGCACTCTTTTCTAGTAAAAGGCTAATTGCGACCAGAAGCACTGACGATGAGTCGTCAGACAAGTTAAACCCGTAGTCTTGAGAGCTGTGTAGGGTTGTACGACTCTTGGGGGTGGGTTTGCGTCCTCATGAAGGCGTTTCGACGGCGATCGCTGGGTTTCCTGATGGAGACTTGAAGTATGGTATAGTTCGAATATTATCTGGGGCTGGCCCTCCTGCATCCAGCTTCTTACGAGCTTTATCCGTCTAAAGTTATTTCATAATATTTATCTTTATAATTAATTGATGAGAGAACAGAGCAAACGACTTACAATACCGGAAGTTGCCATACCACGTTCAAGTCCTTCAAGTAATGTACAAGCTTTACATAGGGCGTTGCTTGACATGTACCCGCATCGTTGGCATGTTTCTGTGAATACATATGATGATGGGTTAGAAGAATAGGAGATGAAACAGGCAGGAGGTTGGCAGTGTGCTTACGCTGTACTTTCTGAGTAGCTTTTATTTCTTCTCTAACCTCGAAAGCTTCCCCTGAGTGAATGATATCTATGATTGCGCTCGGCCTTGCTGATTCCAAGTCCTTTAGGAAAGCCCTGGCGTGTCCCCGGTAGGCATCCGGCGAATAGATACACTCGGTGGAGAAGTAGTCAAGCTTTTTAAAGTATGCATACCTATGGACAGAGGATGAATTAACACAACACGAAGTATGGCGCAATCCTCGCCTCCCTCCCATAAAGTCAAAAACATACATCACGATCTCCTTCTCATAGGCGTATTTAAAAGGCTTTGATCGACGAATGGTGTCTTCGCCTTGAGTGCAAATTGAGGTACATCGTCCAAGTCTCGCAATATCTCCACGCATGACTGTCAAACGTTTCATTATATAAGCTTTAGTTTTTGTGCATATACGATAATGGGACAGTTTAACGTACTGTTCATGAGGACAGTTTCCGCAATATCGTCTGCATTATGACCCGTCACGATATGATCCACATTCAACATGGCAGCCCCACGATCGAGTGCTTGTCTTCGGAATACCCCGCAGAATGTGCAATTATTTTTCCTGCCTACTTGGGAGACGATAGCGTCCATTGTCCATCCGTATAATTCATCATATGAAAGGATTTTGAGAGGCATATCGTATTGCTGTTGATTTCGTTTAACGGTCTGGCCAATGCAAAAAAATCTCGAGGGTAAGAAGACAACGTCTTAACCGAAAAAGATAAGATCCCACCCCACCTCAAGAGAGTCATCTCTATAACCGGTGATGCCCTCATCTATTGATAGTAAGAAGAGCTCTAATCCATATTGATAGCGTTCATTAAGTGTTTTCATAACATATGCAAGAACAGTCGAATCTGCCCAATTGAAAAAACGAGAATGAAACCCCCCAAAAAAAGTTAAATCTTGAGTGTATCCAATGATAATAGAAAGGAGTCGTACCTTTGCCTCCGGATGCACCAATAGCGACCCTATCTCCGGGATTGAAAAGATTGGACTGTGTGATTGTGTTGTGAACCTCGGTTTCAAAGATGTAGAAGAAACAATCCCGACAGATCTGCTGTCCGGTTTTTGGACGCTTTAACATAGCTTTGGCTTTTTCGCATAGTACACATGTGCGCGGCGCCATCGAGGTTGATATCTGTGATTAGGAACGGAGTCGCTTGCCGGCCAAGTTTAGGAGCGCTTTCAACCTCCGTTCGGCATCTTGTCGGCCTTCGCGGCTTGGCAATACATCAAATTTGATGGCCGATTTTTAGGGACATGTCACTGGAAACCTCCGAAAACCATCGGAATAGGTAGCATCGGATTTTCTTGTATCCTAAAATTTGTCTCCAAGATGACCCCAAAAAATTTGGTGCATGCGGAAAAAAAATCACTAAAATCACGGAAAATTCATCTTAAGATTGACCGTATCTGATTCCGAAAAAGGTTCATCGATAACAAATCTCCTTCCCCTGCGTACCGACTTGGACTGACCGGAAATTCAGCTGCATTCTGGACCGTTCGCAAACAGAAACAACATCGACGCAGGCAATTGTCGATTGAAGCTGATCGTTCTCTAGGGGTGGAACTGGCGAATAAACCAAGCCAAATTCTGCGATGCAAAAATCTCAAGAATTGTCTTGTCGACGATACAGGGTCTTGCATTGCCGTTTGCACTGTGAAAATTGTGGTTGTATATATTGAACTAGGCTCGATACCAGCCGATATGGATGGATACCGATTTGGCATCAGCTTACCTACCATAGAGGCTGGGACGGTTTGATTGTGATGCAACACATGAACTTTTTTCTAGCACTCCTGGACGTGGATATCCTCCGCAATAGAGGAATAGAGACTTGAAAGTTTGGAGGAGCGAGTATGCCCAAGAATTTGTATTCGTTATTCAACTCAAATCACATTAATAGCCAGTGACCTCATAGCCCTGAGACATGTTTCATATGTACTATGGAGGAGAAAGCGAAGGCAAGGTTCCTGTGCCATTTCCGTCGTCTTGCCATGCCTCTCCAATCTAAAGTCAAGCAGTATACAGCTGAAGAACTTGATCTTAGCCTTCTAGCTGATAAAGCATATGAGAGGCTGGGAAAGCAGCCTTTCCGATGGCAATTAGAGGCAGCCCAGGCCATATTATGTGGCAAAGATGTTGTCCTTGATGTCGGTACTGGAAGTGGGAAGACTCTATGCTTCTCATTTCCTCTGCTTCTGAACAAGAAGGATCTATCATTGACCATCTCACCCCTCACAGCTCTCATGACAGACCAGGTGACTCTACTTTATTATATGCCAAGTTAGCTTCTAAATACCTACCAATCACGAAGGCCAACAGTGCTGCTGTCTGCAAGGAAACCTTATCCCTTGCAGGTTCTGACAAGCTTTACACGGTGAGTTGTTTTGTGACCTCGCGAGAAATTCCTCTCACTTTAGAAATAGGACATCATTGATGGCAAGTTTCGACAAGTGATTGTCTCCCCAGAGATTGCCACTTCCGCGGAATTCCAGAAGGCTGTCCTCTCAAAGGACTCTTTCATGAATAATCTCCATGTTGTCAACATTGAGAGGCACACTGCATTAATGTTTGGGGTGGTAGCTTCCGGCCAGACTATGCAGTCTATGCTGCACTTGGAGTTTTGCGAGGGCGCTTTCCGAGAAATGTCCCACTCCTTCTTGCATCTGCGACACTGCCTGAGCATGTTCTTGACAACATACATCGCAAATTGAGGCTTGCCAAAGACATCAAGATGATACAACTTACCAACTCTCGTCCCAATGTTGCCCTTTCTGTGTGGCACAGTGTGGGTAATGAACCATTCTAATGAATCTAAGGGAGACCTACAGTTCTTGATCCCACCTGAGGCCAAGCAGCCTGATCAGATCCCCATAACACTTGTGTTGGAAATTGGGTTTGGTTTGATGAACAAGTCTGGACTGGTTGCTAGACACAAGCACTGCTGGCACTGGGTGGTGTTTCCCCCAGAAAACCCCATTTCTAGACATGTTTTGTGATTTCTAAAGGGTTTTTCCCATGGAAACACAAAGGGTGTTTCTGAAAGGAAAATTTGAGAAACACATTATGTGTTTCTTTCATGTTTCCCATAGATAGATTTTTTGTTTTTCTCAAGATTTATCTATGGGAAACATGCTTTCTTTGTTTCAAACAAAGAAAGAAACACTTATCATGTTTCAAAAAGATAAATTTTGAGAAAAACAAAAAATTTATCTATGGGAAACCTGAGAGAAACACGAAAGAAACACATAATGTGTTTCTCTGATTTTTCTTTCAGAAACACTTTTTTGTGTTTCTGTGGGAAAAACCCTTTGGAAATCACAAAACGTGTCTCTTAATGGGTTTTTCCGGGGGAAACACCACCCAGCGCCAGCAGTGAGTGCTTTCCTGTCATAATTGTTGATTTATCATGTAACCAGTGCAACTGAATTACCCTGACAATATGTCATACCAGCCAAACATGGGTATATGCTGTTGCGACAATAGTGAACCTTGATTGTTTCCTGTCGAGAAAGTAACTGTCAAACCCATAGTTCCAGGTCTCAAATGTGGCAAAAAGAAGGGTATATCTGAAGAAGGACAAGGCTATATTCATGAGAAACTCAAGAACTGGCAAGATGAAACCCTTTTGGATGCATTCTATGGAGATCTAACAGGCCTATCAGGTGCAACCATTATAGCTGATGATGTGATTGAGAAGTTAGCAACATGTGGTGAGTGTTTAGAGAGCTACTCACAAGTACAGCAGCATGTGCGATGGGCACTTGGCTACGATGAATCAACTAACATGCCGACAGTATGGGGGGATATGCTTATGACAGAGCTTGAAATGATATATAAGATGATGGAAGGATTGGAAGAAGCAGAGGAATGGGCACAATACTGTGCCAATACTATGAAAGATTTTGTAATTATGACTGAAAAATATTTTCAATAGCTTATGATAACAAGATAGTTCATCAATAACTTCATGGACCATGGCAATATAGTCTTCAATATCAGAACCTAAAGGAAACTCATCTTCATCAAGCAAAAGGTCCTCAAAATCAACACCCTCATTACCATCTAACTCAAGGTGATCATCCTCCAGATCTTCCAGATCATCCACATCAGTGTCAACTTCAGTTGACTGAGGTGCAGTTGCTTCCAGTAATCCATAGTTCTTGATGTTAAATTTTGTGTACCTGAAGTTTCAGAAGGCAGATGGAGTGTTGGCATATTGTGAACCAGCTTGGATAAGATCTCAGGCCTTGATTGCACTAGTGTTGTTCTCATGTTCTGGGTCATACATCTGAAGACCCTGTGCTTCAAGGTAGTCACAAAGAGTTTTGATGTTGTTTTCGGTTGAAGGGCTGGTATGAGAAGAACTGTTGAATGGTGTCCGGAATTCCTGCTGCATTTTGCAAATCACATCATGCAGCATGAAAATGCAGACCAATACCATGCTCAACCATGCCCAGGTACGATTAGAACCTTTCACATTATAGATGATCTAAGTGAGGTGTGTTAGCTTTGAAACAATACATCAAGCAATGAAAAGATACCTTATTCCAAAAATTTTGATGCTCTTGAAGGAGGTTCATTTCTTTAAATGCATTTTCATGGCCTGAAATATTTGCTAGCCAGTTCATCAACAATGCATTTCTTCAGTCAATAATGAATCAGTATATCAACAAGGACCAGCATGTTGGAATATTTCGCACCAATTGCATCATATTGCATCATCATGAGTAAGCGGATATTAACCAATAGCGGAATGGACTTGTAGAATAGCATAGCCACGTTTCATTGTGTATATATACTAAGCTCATGGGGGCAGAATCCCTCATTGGTTTGATCCAATACATATAGTATCCCCGCTCTGTACTAGTCCCTGCCTTGTGTCTAGCGACCAGTCCAGACTTGTTCATCAAACTGACCCCAATTTCCAACACAGCATTGATGACATACCATACTTTGGGGTCCATCCTTTTCAGGTGAACAACCATGCTAAAGAGTGCATCTGCATATTTTGGTGTCTTGCCTGTACCATGAAATGCCAACATGGAATGGGTAATAAGATCCAGAACTGCACCAACATCACCTCTTTTGATCGCATACTTCAGCTGTCGAAGGTGTAGAGAATCACGGTTGAACAAACAGATATTCTCAAGAGGTACATCCCGTTTGGATGGGCGCTCACATCGCAATTGGGCCACTCGACGACCAGAGCAGAGGCAGTTCAAAACCTTTTCCGCAACCTGCTCAATTTCTTCAATAGTCTGAATACCTTCCACCCGGTCTTCGACTTTCTCCTTGGATGAATATATGCGAAATCCATCTAGGATGTTAGCAGGTAGTGTGAGATCAAGCATGAGCTCGTACACTGGATGAAATGGTGGAGGTGACTTCGCTTTCCAACCAGCAGTGATAGCTTTCCGTCCAAGTAAAGTGTTAACTTTCCAAAGGGACCATGGCGATTTTGAATTTGGTTTCCCCCAGAACTCATTTGTGACCATCTGAGTTTGCGCAAACTTGACATGAAGCAGACCATCCTGGCCTTGCATATAAAGTCCCACATTGTCCATAAAGTCACTATCATCACGTCGGATGGCTGAGATCTGGAAGATGGTTGAGTATATGTACTAACTGAGAGTAACTTAAGAGGAATGTACACCTTATCAAGCAAGGATAGGCTAAGTTGGTCTCCTGCACAAATAACTAGGCCATGTGTTTTGACATCGTCCTCCGTTAGCTCCAATGTGCTCTGAAAAATGGTATCCATTACACTCAAGGTTCCCTCCAGGCTCGATTCATCAATATGCATAGCAGGCAGCAGGTATTGTTCAGTTTTATGGACAGGAATTTGGTGGACAGATGGCAGAGGTGAAATGGAAGCTGCAAGCCATTTGCGGAGGGACGGAAATACATCAAACAGGATGTCCTTGATGTGCCACAGTTGGCCTGCTTGAACTTGTTGAGCTTCCTCTCAACTGGGCAGAAGATCCTCTAGACCGAATTTGAGGATAGGCTGATGGTTTGTATGCTTTGGCTTGAAAGGAAGCTCACCACGTTCAACACCGTAAAGTGGAACGAGGGTAGCTGTGGTTCCATTGTTGAAGTGGTCCTTCAAGTCATGCCGCTGTTCACTAACTTTGAATGTGATGTTCAAGTTGTCCCAGATGAGCATAAAGGCCTTGGTTGTTAAGCTCAGAATTCGGACAGAGATGTCAGGTCCGAAGTCGTGTGAGGCATTGGCTTCAACTTGTGGGTTGCACCGCTCTCTTGATGGATGCCTTGAATTTTGGAGGTCCGGACGGAGTAGGAGAGTCCGGAGTCGAGCTGAGAAGAAGCTTAAGAAAGATGAGAGTGAGTTAAAGAGAAGTAGGTTGCTAAGTTGATATTTGAACTAGAAAAATACATACAACAAACTGGAGTATTTATACAGAAGCAAAACATAAACATATAAGGAGTTATTGTGAAGAGCATATGGTAGTAGAATGAACATATAATGAGGAGACTCGTATTCTGG